>ERZ791912.55-NODE-55-length-83936-cov-23.756786_pt1 | contig 83936 bp, 69 predicted proteins | sample MGYA00510141_ERZ791912 | MGnify/ENA primary metagenome ERZ791912 (study PRJEB30046, sample SAMN00792082) | human gut metagenome | study: EMG produced TPA metagenomics assembly of the A metagenome-wide association study of gut microbiota in type 2... | reverse complement strand
ATTTTCGCGACGTGACCGTGGCCCTCACTTTGCGAGCAAAGTGAGCTACAGTGCTTCGCGGCAAAGAGCGGACTTATAGCGAACCTATAGCGGCCTTAAGCACTTTCGCGACGTGATCGCGCCCCTCACTTTGCGAGCAAAGTGAGCTACAGTGCTTCGCCGCAAAGAGCGGACTTATAGCGGACTTATAGCGAACCTATAGCGGACTTAAGCATTCTCGCGACGTATCCGTGGCCCTCACTTTGCGAGCAAAGTGAGCTACAGTGCTTCGCCGCAAAGAGCGGACTTATAGCGGACTTATAGCGAACCTATAGCGGACTTAAGCATTCTCGCGACATATCCGTGGCCCTCACTTTGCGAGCAAAGTGAGCTACAGTGCTTCGCCGCAAAGCGAGCTACAATGCTTCGCCGCACGAAATTCGTAAATTCGTTGTTACGCCGTCTGAACCCCAAATTATATTTCGATGTTTCCCAAATTGCGCAACTTATTCTTTCACCATTACTTAAAAAAGTGTAACTTTGCGAGTTGGTGGAGATATGCCCTTATTTCTCAGGGGGTGTTTCACTGCCCCGCCCTACTCGTAAATAATACCTATATAATATATAAGGAGTAAAAACTGGGCTGTTCACGCATTTGAAAACTACATTTTTATGAAGTCAGAATATATCAACCAGAATAACAACACGGAGAAGGAGGACGCACCGCTGCTGCCGGTGCTTCTCAGATGCTACAATGAATTTGTGAGCCACTGGAAGTGGTTCGTGCTCTCGGCCGTGGTGTGTACGGGGCTGAGTTATCTCTACCAGCAACGGCAGGCACGCGTTTACCAACGGCAGGCGGTGATGCTCATTGAGGATGCCGACCCTTCGTCGTCGGGCATGACGCCACGCCCCAAAAGGGGGTCGGGAACGATGAGTTCGCTGATGGAGCTGAATGGTATCTCTGTGGGCGACAACCTGAAGAACGAAATCTTCATCCTGACATCGAACCGACTGATGGAACGCGTGGTGGACTCGCTGCACTTGGACATCGACTATACGATGAAGCAGGCGCTACACGAGGTGACGCTGTATCGCAACCGCCCGTTTGAATTGATTTTCGAGGGACCGACGAAGGTGTACCAGAAGTTTACGGCACGCGTGAATGCCGATGGTACGGTGGCGCTCTCTGACTTCTCTATCGCTACGCCTGAGGGCGAGAAGAAGGTTGACAAGACGGTGGTGTTGCACGACAACGAGGTGAAGGATTTGCCAGTTGGCCGCGCAAAGATGCAGCTGAACCGACAGGCGATGAAGAAATTTCCGCTGGAAAAGGACATCACCGTGACACGCGCACCGAAGAAGCTGGCAGCGGCGATTTATGCGTCGGAGGTGTCGGCTTCGGAATACGACAAGGAGACGTCGCTCATCGTGTTGACATGCAGCGATGTGAACCCCGACCGCGCGGAGGACATCGTGCAACAGGTGTTTGAAGCCTACAAACAGGACGTGGTGGACAACAAGAACCGTCTGGCGTTTTCAACGGCGAAATTCATTGACGACCGCATACAGCTCATCGGACAGGACTTGAGCAACGTGGAGAACCAGATGGCGGAATTTAAACGCCAGAACAAACTGATTGACTTCACGGCGAACGCTCAGGCGTTTATCACCGACGGCAGTCAGGCTCACAAACTGACGCTGGATTTGGAGACGCAGCTGGCGGTGACGAAGTTCTTGGCCGACTTCCTGCAAGACCAGAGCAAATGCACGGAGACGGTGCCGATGCTGAGTTTGCAAGGGAGCAGTCTGGCTTCGATGATTGGAGAATACAACAAGACGATGATTGAACGCAACCGCATGGCGAACAACTCCAGCGAGGCTTCGCCCATCGTGCGCGATGCCGACCGCCAGTTGGCCTCGATGCGCAGTTCGCTCGTTGCCTCGGTCAATAGTTATGTGCGCTCGGTGGAGATGCAGCTTGCAAAGGCTCGCGAAAACGAGATGCGACTGACGGGACAGATGGGAATGGTGCCGGAGAAGGAGAAGCAGGGCCTCGACATCAAACGCCAACAGGAACTGAAATCGTCGCTCTATACTTACCTGCTCAACAAACGCGAGGAGGTGGCCCTGCAAACGGCCATCAACGAGGCTAACGTGCGTCTCGTGGAGGGGCCGCTTGGAAGCAACGCGCCGATCAAGCCGCGCAAGTCGGTTATCTTGCTGATTGGCCTGATAATTGGCCTGATGATTCCGAGCGGCATCCTGTGGTTGAAGAACCTGCTGGACGTGAACATCCACGGCCGACGTGACGTGGAGGACGCGACGACGATTCCTATCGTGGGCGAGATTCCGCATTACGAGGGGACGAAGGAGGGCTCGGAGACGAATCTCATCAGCGACACGAATATCGACGCGCCGATTGTGGAGGCGTTCCGCATGTTGCGCTATAGTCTTAACTTCATGCGCCACAGCGCGAAGGTGTTTATCGTGACGTCGTCGATTCCAGGACAGGGCAAGAGTTTCGTATCGACCAACTTGGCTTATATCCTTGGCACTACGGGCAAACGGGTGCTTTTCATCGATACGGACATCAGAAAACGCACGGTGAGCCGCGCTTTCGGCAACAGCAAGGGACTGACGGCGCTGCTCTCTGACGAAGAGAACGTGCTGAAGTTGGGCGACGTGGTGTTGCCGGCCGTGATGGGCGAGACGGTGGACTTCCTGCCTGCTGGCAAGATGCCGCCAAACCCGAGCGAACTGCTGATGTCTGACAAATTTGACGAGATCATCGATGAGGCCCGCGCAGCCTATGATTATGTGGTGATTGACACGACACCGACGCTGGCGGTGGCGGATGCTGGCATCGCCAACCGCGTGGCGGACATCACGGTGTTTGTTATGCGCGTGGGTGCCCAACGACGCGACTTCCTGCCTGACTTGCAGAAGATGTACGAAGCGAAGAAGTTCCGCAACCTCTGTATCGCGATTAATGACGCTGATTTGTTTAAGGGGTACGGATATGGATATGGCTACGGATATGGATATGCGCAGGAGAAGTGATTGCGGCGGATGATTGGGGGTCTCGTTAATACTACGGAATATATTTGGGCCTCAGACGGCGAAGCACTGTAGCTCACTTTGCGGCGAAGCACTGTAGCTCACTTTGCTCGCAAAGTGAGGGCCACGATTACGTCGCGAGGATGCTTTGGGTTCGCTATTGGGGCGCTCAGAGTCCGCTATAAAACCGCTCTTTGCGGCGAAGCACTGTAGCTCACTTTGCTCGCAAAGTGAGGGCCACGGTCACGTCGCGAGGATGCTTAAGGTTCGCTATTGGGGCGCTATAGGTCCGCTATAAAACCGCTATAAGCCCGCTCTTTGCGGCGAAGCACTGTAGCTCACTTTGCTCGCAAAGTGAGGGCCACGGTTACGTCGCGAGGATGCTTTGGGTCGCTATTGGGGCGCTATAGGTCCGCTATAAGCCCGCTCTTTGCGGCGAAGCACTGTAGCTCACTTTGCTTGCAAAGTGAGGGCCACGGTTACGTCGCGAGGATGCTTAAGGTCGCTATCTATAGGGGCGCTATAGGTCCGCTATAAGCCCGCTCTTTGCGGCGAAGCACTGTAGCTCACTTTGCTTGCAAAGTGAGGGCCACGGTTACGTCGCGAGGATGCTTAAGGTCGCTATTGGGGCGCTATAAAACCGCTATAGGTTCGCTATAAAATTCGGGCCCCTCACTTTGCGAGCAAAGTGAGCTACAGTGCTGCGCCGCAAAGGACGCTATAAGTTCGCTATAATCTTCGGGCCCCTCACTTTGCGAGCAAAGTGAGCTACAGTGCTGCGCCGCAAAGGACGCTTTAAAACCGCTATAGGTTCGCTATAATCTTCGCGCCCCTCACTTTGCGAGCAAAGTGAGCTACAATGCTGCGCCGCAAAGGACGTTACAGTGCTTCGCCGCAAAGTCCGCTCCAATACTTCGCCGCGAAGAAATTCGATTAATTCGACCCCTCCAACAAAATTAACAACCAAACGAATATGAGAAAACGACTATTTTTGTTCACGGCCATGCTCCTTGTGGGCATCGTGGCTATGATGGCCGCCAATCCGGAAGGAGCGACGCAGGCCACCACTACTGAAGGCGGCATAATGAAAGACATCACCAAATTCTGCCTTGACAGTTTGGAATATTGGTGGGTCATCGTACTTTTTATGGCCATCGAGAGTTCGTTCATCCCCTTTCCCTCGGAAGTGGTGGTTCCTCCCGCTGCCTGGCTCGCCTGCCAGCCCGATAGCAACATGAACGTGGTAATGGTCGTGGTGTTGGCAACGATTGGTGCCGACATCGGTGCGTTGGTCAACTATTACCTCTCCAGCTATCTGGGACGCCCCGTCATCTATAAGTTTGCCGACAGCAAGGTGGGACATCTCTGTCTGCTCAACGGGGAGAAACTGGCGCATGCGGAGGAATATTTCCGTTTGCACGGTGTGCCCTCGACGTTCTTCGGCCGCCTCGTGCCTGCCGTGCGACAGCTGATTTCCATCCCTGCCGGTCTGTCGCGCATGAACATTCGCAAATTCCTGGTCTACACTTCTCTCGGTGCGGGCATCTGGAACACGGTATTGGCGGCCCTGGGATATGCCATCTTCAAACTGAGCCCGGAGACGGACAGCAAAGAGAAGGTGGTGGACCTCGCCTCGGCATATAGCCACGAAATCGGGTATGGCATTCTCGCCGTGGTGGGACTGCTCATTGTTTATTTCGTGGGGAAGAAATTGTTTAAAAAATGGATTAACAAGTAGACGCCTAAGTTATGGGGTTATCTGACTTGAGGGGTGTTCTAAAAATCTGGTTTAATTTTTAGGACACCCACCTATTATTATATATATATGAGATACGCATTAGTGACAGGAGGTTCGCGCGGCATCGGACGCGCCGTTTGCATCCATTTGGCCTCGATGGGGCTGCCCGTGATCATCAACTACCGCTCCGGAAAGGAAGCTGCTGAAGAAACACTGAAGGCGGTGAGGGAAACGGGCGGGGAAGGCGAACTGCTGCCGTTTGACGTGTCGGACCCAGAGGCCATCGAAAAGGCGCTGGCCGATTGGGAAGAGAAACACCCGGACGACTATATCGCGGTTTTGGTGAACAACGCAGGCATCCGTAAGGACAACCTGATGGTGTTTATGCAGAACGAGGAATGGCACAGCGTGGTGGACACGACGCTCAACGGCTTCTTCTATACGACACGGCGACTGCTGAAGAATATGCTGACGCACCGCGACGGACGTGTCATTAACATGGCGTCGCTCTCCGGACTGAAAGGCGTGGCGGGACAGGCGAACTATTCCGCCGCGAAGGCTGCCCTGATCGGCGCGACGAAGGCGCTGGCACAGGAGGTGGCTCCGCGACGCGTGACGGTGAACGCCGTGGCACCGGGATTTATCGAGACGGACATGACGGCGGACCTCGACGAAAAGAGCCTGAAGCAACTCGTGCCAATGCGACGCTTCGGAAAGGCGGAGGAAGTGGCGGAACTGGTGGGCTTCCTGGCCTCGGAAAAGGCGGGATATATCACTGGGCAGTGTGTGTCGATTAACGGCGGGATGATATAGGAGGACGGTCCTATCCGCCATCAACTGGTTTGAGAATATGAAAAGAGTTGTGATAACAGGCATGGGCATCTGGTCGTGCCTGGGAAAAGACTTGAAGGAAGTGTGTGACGCGCTCCGGGCCGGACGTTCTGGCATCGGCGTGGACCAGGCACGCCTTGACTATGGCTACCGCTCCGGACTGACGGGCATCGTGGAACGCCCGGTGCTCAAGAAACTCCTGGACCGACGCAGCCGCGTGGGACTCTCGGAGGAGGCTGAATATGCTTATATGGCCTCGCGCGAGGCGTTTGAAAATGCGGGCATCACCGCTGAGATGCTGGAAGAGGAGGAGGTGGGCATCATCTTCGGCAACGACTCTTCGGCACGGCCGGTGGTGGAAGCGGCACGTATCATGGACGAGAAGCACGACTCGGCAATGCTGGGGTCGGGGCTGATTTTCCAGTCGATGAACTCTACCGTGACGATGAACCTCAGCACGATTTTCCGACTGCGCGGCATCAACTTCACGGTGAGCGCGGCCTGTGCAAGCGGTTCGCACGCCATCGGACTGGGCTATGCCATGATTAAGCAGGGACTGCAAAAGACGGTGCTCTGTGGCGGTGCGCAAGAGGTGAATTGCTATGCGATGGCGACCTTCGACGCGCTGGGGGCGTTTTCTGTTCGTATGGACCATCCCGAAGCGGCATCGCGCCCCTTCGACCAAGGCCGCGATGGTCTCGTGCCGAGTGGCGGTGCGGCAGCGGTGGTGTTGGAAGACTATGACCACGCGGTGGCACGCGGTGCGAAGATTCTGGCGGAGGTGGTGGGATATGGTTTCTCATCCAACGGCAGCGGTATTTCGCAGGCGAGCGACGAGGGGTCGGTAATCGCCATGCAACGCGCATTGGCTGACGCCGCGATGAAGCCCTCGGACATTGACTATATCAACGCGCACGCGACATCGACACCGCAGGGCGACCACTATGAGGCACTGGCATTGAGCCGACTTTTCGGCGGCAACGACACGTGGGTGAGCTCGACGAAGTCGATGACGGGACATGAATGCTGGATGGCAGGTGCGAGCGAAGTGGTCTACTCGCTTCTGATGATGCAGCATGGGTTCGTGGCACCGAATATCAACCTGAACGAACCAGACGAGGCGGCGGCGACACTGCGGCTGGCACGCGAGACGGTGGAATGTGAGGTGAAGACGGTGCTGTCTAACTCCTTCGGCTTCGGCGGGACGAATAGTGCGCTGGTGCTGAGGGGGATGTAGGAAAAGGAGGGCTACGAGATTTATTTGGGCCTCAGACGGCGGAACAACGAATTAAACGAATTTCGGGGGCGAAGTGCTGTAGCTCACTTTGCGGCGAAGCACTGTAGCTCACTTTGCTTGCAAAGTGAGGGCCACGGATACGTCGCGAGAATGCTTAGGGTCGCTATAGGTTCGCTATAAATAAGCCCGCTCCTTTGCGGCGAAGCACTGTAGCTCACTTTGCTCGCAAAGTGAGGGCCACGGATACGTCGCGAAAATGCTAAAGGCCGCTATAGGTTCGCTATAACCATCGTCCCCCTCACTTTGCGAGCAAAGTGAGCTACAATGCTGCGCCCCTGTGAGGGCCACGGTCACGTCGCGAAAATGCTTAGGGTCGCTATAGGTTCGCCATAATCTTCGGCCCCCTCACTTTGCGAGCAAAGTGAGCTACAATGCTTCGCCGCAAAGCTCGCTATAAGTTCGCTATAATCTTCGTCCCCCTCACTTTGCAAGCAAAGTGAGCTACAGTGCTTCGCCGCAAAGCTCGCTGTAGGTTCGCCATAATCTTCGTCCCCCTCACTTTGCGAGCAAAGTGAGCTACAATGCTGCGCCGCAAAGCTCGCTATAAGTTCGCTATAATCTTCGCCCCCCTCACTTTGCAAGCAAAGTGAGCTACAATGCTGCGCCCCAGTGAGGGCCACGGACACGTCGCGAAAATGCTAAAGCGCCGCTCCCACCTTCAACCATAAAATTATACACCTATATATATATGCAACTAACTCCTGCACTTGAAAAACGGTACACACATGACCAACTGTCGGCACGTGAGGCTCAACGGTTGGCCGAATTTATTGCCTTCGGACCCGTGGTGTTCCAGGTGGCGCGGCTGATGCTCAAATGGGGCATCCTCGATTTGCTGCGCGACAGCGATGAGGGAATGACGCGGGAGGACATCGTGGCGGCAACGGGACAGACGGACTATGCCGTGAAGGTGTTGCTGGAATCGTCGCTGACGATGGGACTGCTCTTGGTGGACCCAGAAAAGGAGCGTTATGTGCTTTCGAAGGTGGGGTGGTTTCTCTTGACGGACCATCTCACGCGCGTGAACCTCGATTTCAACCACGACGTGAACTATCAGGGCCTTTTCCATCTGGAGGAAGCGCTGAAGGAAGGACGACCTGCGGGACTGAGGCATTTCGGACCGTGGGAGACGATTTACGAAGGTCTGTCGCAACTGCCGGAAGGGGTGCAGAAGAGCTGGTTTGCCTTCGACCATTTTTATTCCGACAGTGCGTTTGACGAGGCATTGAAGGTGGTGTTCCGTCAGAAGGTGAAGCGTCTGTTGGATGTTGGCGGCAACACGGGGCGCTGGGCCACCCGCTGTGTGGCCCACGAGGCTGATGTGGAGGTGACGATTGTTGACCTTCCCCAGCAACTGGAACTGATGCGCAAGGCCGTAGCAGGACAGGAAGGGGCGGAGCGTATTCACGGATATGGCTGCAACGTTTTGGAGGAGGGGGCGGAGTTTCCGCAGGAACCTCTTTTCGACGCGATATGGATGAGCCAGTTTCTCGACTGCTTCAGCATGGAGCAGATAACGGCTATCCTGAAGAAGGCGGCCCGCATCATGCAGCCCGATACACGCCTTTATATTATGGAGACGCTATGGGATCGGCAGAAGTATGAACCCGCAGCGTTCTGCCTCACGCAAATCAGCGTGTATTTCACCGCACTGGCCAATGGCAACAGCAAGATGTACCACACGGACGACCTCCTGCGCTGCATCGAAGCGGCAGGACTGAGGGTGGAGGACATCGTTGACCAACTCGGCCACGGACACAGTATTTTGATTATCAAGAAGTAAGTATATGAACAGAGCAGAAATTGAAGACAAGGTGAGAGAGTTTCTCATCGAAGATTTGGAAGTTGAAGAAGATGTGATTGCGCCTGAGGCCAAACTGAAGGATGACTTGGGCATCGACAGTTTGGACTTCGTTGACATCGTGGTCATCGTTGAAAGGAAATTCGGTTTTAAAATCAAGCCGGAAGAGATGGCCGGGGTGACGACGCTGAAGGCGTTTTGCGACTATATCGAGAGTAAGGTGGGGGACAAATGATTGGCCCCACACGTTAAACCTTAGCCATGCCAGAGCATAAACAATGGACAGGACGAACGGGAGGCACACCGTGGATGCAACGTAGCCTCATCACCATCATGCGCCGGACGGGGGTACGCCCGCTCTATGTCGTGATGGCAATGGTTGTGCCTTTTTATATGCTGTTTTCCCGCCGTTCGTTTCGCGCCATTTGGCATTACTACCGGCGCATCTGGCACCTGCCGGTATGGCGGGCGCTTCTGAAGGTGTATGCCAACCACTATGCGTTTGGGCAGGTCATCATCGACCGTTTTGCACGCTATGCGGGACGCGAATTTAAGCTTGACATCAGCAACAACGCGGCTTTCATGCGCGTGGCGCAGCAGCCAGGCGGTGCTTTTATCCTTGGGTCGCACACGGGGAATTTTGAGTTTTGCGGATATTCGCTCCACTCGACGACGAAGCGCCTCAACGCCCTGGTGTTTGGCGGCGAGACGGCAACGGTGATGGCGAACCGCGCACAGATGTGGATGAAGAACAACATCCGCATGATTCCGGTGGGCGACGACCTCTCACACCTCTTCACCATCAATACGGCCATTGAGGAAGGCGAGATTGTGTGTCTCACCGCAGACCGGGTCTTCGGGTCGCCAAAGACGCTGCACCGCTCTTTCCTGGGACAGCAGGCTGCTTTTCCCTTAGGACCTTTTGCCACGGCGCAATGCCTGGACGTCCCGGTGCTGGCGATTTTCGTGATGAAAACGGGATGGAACAGCTACCACGTTGACGTGAACGACCTCTCACTGACGAAGGAGGAACGCCACACGATGAAACGACGCGAACAGGTGGAACGACTGGCGGAGAGGTATGTGGCGGCGCTGGAAAAGAACGTGAAACGCTTCCCCGAACAATGGTTTAATTACTATGAGTTTTGGGGGACGTGATAATGAAGTATATTGGGGCCTCGTTATTACAACGAAATATGTTTTGGCCTCAGACGGCGTAACAACGAATTTAACGAATTGCGTGGGGCGAAGCACTGTAGCTCACTTTGCTCGCAAAGTGAGGGCCACGGACACGTCGCGAGAATGCTAAAGGTCGCTATTGGGGCGCTATAAATACGCCCGCTCCTTTGCGGCGAAGTTCGCTATAATCTACGTCCCCCTCACTTTGCAAGCAAAGTGAGCTACAGTGCTGCGCCGCAGAGGACGCTACAGTGCTTCGCCGCGTGTTCGCCATAAAAATCGCCCCCTCACTTTGCGAGCAAAGTGAGCTACAGTGCTGCGCCCCTGTCATCCGCCGCGCAGCAATTCGTTAATTCGTATAATTCTTTGTTACGCCGTCTGAGGCCAAACAATAAATTGCGGCGCGGCCCCATTCCTTCACCCTCAAATAAAGCATAAAACGACATGACTGAATTAGAGCAGATTCCTGTTACCGCCTTGCTGCCACAGCAGCCGCCATTTATCATGATTGACGCACTGACGGACTTCTCGGAGAAGGAGACGGCGACGCGACTGACGGTGAGGAAGGACAATATTTTCGTGGAACGCGGACTGCTTACCGCCTACGGTGTGCTGGAGAATATGGCACAGACCTGTGCGGCACGGTTGGGATATGCCAACTATGTGCTACACAAGGCCGTGAATGTGGGATTTATCGGAGCGGTGCGCGGCGGTGTTTTCCACCGACTGCCACAGGTGGGCGAGGTGGTGCACACGCAGATTGAAGTGATTGAGGAAATCATGGGACTCACGCTGGTGGATGCCAAGGTCTCGTCGGGCGAGGAGGTGCTGGCAACGGCACAGATGAAAATCGCTTTGAAAGAGGACTGACCACGGATGCCATCGAAGGCCCTTATATAATGAATATGGAGAAGAACAACACGACACGGCCGACGCTCAGCGTGACAAAGACACTCACCATCCGCTTCAGTGAGGTGGACTCGATGGGCATTGTTTGGCACGGCTCGTATGCCCTCTATTTCGAGGATGCCCGCGAGGCGTTTGGCGCAAAATATGACTTGGACTACCTGAGGATTTTCCGCGCAGGACTCTATACGCCGCTGGTGGACTTGCAATTTCACTACCGACGCCCCATCACCTATGGCACGAACCCCGAAATCACCATCACGTACGTGCCGACGGAAGCTGCCAAAATCGTGTTCGACTATGTCATCCACGACGGAGAAACGGGTGAGGAAATCGCTACGGGACGCTCTGTACAGGTGTTTCTCAACGAGAAACGCGAACTGCTGTGGAGCGCACCGGAGTTTTATGAATCGTGGAAAAAGAAATGGAATGTCAATGGATGAACCGTGCATGAAATCAGCCGTCACGCTCGAAGCTGGTGGCATGATAACGCCCCTGGGACGCAGTGTGGCCGAAAACTATCAGGCTGCGCTGCGCGGTGACTCTTGCCTGGAAAGGCAGGAGGGAACTTTCGGCGTGCAGGAACCTTTCGTGGCTTCGCTCTTTCACCGCGCCACGGTGGAGGCGGCGTTTGAGGCCATTGTCGAAAAGCGCAGAGAGAAAGACGGCGGGGTGGCGGACGACGCGCCCTACACGTTTTTCGAAAAGACTGTCATCATCGCGATGCACGACGCGCTGCAACAGATGGCAGACGACGAAGCCTTCGACCTGCAAAGCGGCGACATCTTGTTTGTGCTCTCTTCCACCAAGGGCAACGTGGGCCTGATGGCCGACGACGCTGACGACCCGCGCATTTTGTTGGGCGAGGCGGCGCAGCGCATCGGTAGGTTTTGGGGCATAACGACGGAGCCCGTCGTGGTGTCGAACGCCTGCATCTCTGGTGTGTCTGCCCAGATATTGGCACAACGTTTGCTGCAACAAGGGCATTGCCGCTATGCGGTGGTGGCTGGCGGCGACGAGCAATCGCGCTTCATTGTTTCTGGCTTTCAATCGTTCAAAGCCCTCTCCCCCACCCGCTGCCGACCCTACGACGCGCAGCGCGACGGACTGAACCTGGGCGAGGCCGCAGCCGCGATGGTGCTGAAAGCTAAGGCGGCAGAAGAGGTGCTTGCAGACGACTGGGTGTTGCGGGCAGGAAGTGTGCGCAACGATGCCAACCACATCTCTGGACCGTCGCGCGTTGGCGAGGGGAGTTTTCAGGCTCTTAAACGGGTGACAGAAGGCGCGACGGACAACGAACTGGCTTTTGTCAACGCCCACGGCACTGCCACGCTCTACAACGACGAGATGGAGAGCATCGCCATCAATCGCGCCGGACTCTCGGATGTGCCGGTCAATGCGCTCAAAGGCGTGTTTGGCCACACGATGGGGGCGGCGGGCATTCTGGAGACGCTGCTCTCTGCAGAGGCTCTGCGCCACGCAATGGTGTTGCCGACACATGGTTTCAAGACGCTGGGCGTCAGCCAGAAGATTGCGGTGTCGAACGAAAGGATGACGACGGAGCGAGCGGGGTTTGTTAAACTCATGTCGGGCTTCGGCGGCTGCAACGCGGCGGTGCATTACGTGAAAGGAAAATGCCTCGAAGGAGCACCAGAGATAGGACCCGCCAAGGAGACGAAGCCTGCGGGGACCGTTTACCACCTCTCCCACTCTCTCCACCTCCGCTCCGATGGACACGTGAGCCTCGATGGAGAAGAGCGAGACTGCACGGAGAAGGGGGCGGCGATGCTGACAGCGCTCTACAGAAAGGAAGTCAACAACTATCCCAAATTTTTCAAGATGGACCCGCTCTGCCGACTGGGATTCATTGCCACCGAACTGCTGCTGAAAGCGGAAGGCGAAACGGTGGAGGGGGCGAGAAACGACCGCGCCGTGGTGGTCTGCACCCGCCACGGGTGTTACGCCAACGACTGCCGTTATCAACAAACCATCACCGACGAGAACTATTTCCCGAGTCCGGCCGTGTTTGTCTACACGCTGGCAAATATCGTCACGGGAGAAATTGCCATCCGACACCATTACCAGGGCGAGACGTCGTGCTTCGTTGTGCAAGAATATGAAGCGGAACGCGTGCGACAACTCGCTGCCACGGCGTTCTGCGACCATGAGACGAAGAGCGTGGTGTGTGCCTGGCTCGACTGCCGAAACGAAGGGGAGTTTGAGGCCGTGGTGGAACTGATGGAAAGGAATGTATGAGGTGGCTCTTAGTAATCCATTACTATAGCCCTCCCACAAAAATATAACGCAACATGGAAGAATTGATCAAACAACTCAAACAGCAAATCATTGAAGCCCTCAACCTGGAGGACCTGCAACCGGAAGACATCGACACCGACGCTGCGCTCTTTGGCGAAGGTCTCGGTCTCGACAGTATCGACGCACTGGAACTTATCGTGCTCCTCGAACGCAACTACGGCATCAAACTCAAAGATGCGGCGGCTGGCAAGGAGGTGTTTCGCTCGGTGAGGGTGATGGCTGAATATGTGGCGGCACACCGCACGAAATAAACTGACACGGATGGAAAGCAAACCGCTCTACATCGTTGGCATCGGTCTCAACTCCGCCATCGGTTTGAACGCCGAAGAAACTCGTCTTTCACTGCGCAATTCGCGCAGCGGCATCGGCAGGATGACGCTTTTGGAATCAGCCCACAAGGACTTGCCCGTCGGCGAGGTGCCTCTCTCCAACGAGGCGCTTCGCCAACGCCTGCACATCCCTGCCGACGAGGCCATCACGCGCAGCGCACTGCTGGGTATCATGGCGGTGCGCGAGGCGTTGCGGTCGGCTGGCGTGTCGCCAAAAGAGGTGCCGATGGCGTTTGTGAACGGTACGACGGTGGGGGGAATGGACTGCAGCGAGCAGTATTACCTCGACTTCCTCAACAACGATTCACGCAACGAATTTATCGCCCTGCACGATGTGGGGGCCTGCACGAGGCAGATTGCCGAACACATCGGACCATTTGTCTACCAGGCCTCAACGTCCACCGCGTGTTCCTCGGCGGCCAACGCCATCATCCATGCCGCGCGGATGCTGGAATGCGGAGAGGCGGAGATGGCGGTAGCGGGAGGCACGGAATGCCTGACGAAATTCCATCTCAATGGTTTCAATTCGCTCCTCATCCTCGACAACGCGCCCTGCCGGCCTTTCTGCAAGACACGCGCCGGACTCAACTTGGGAGAGGGCGCGGCTTATGTGGTGCTCGAAACACCGGAGGCGGCGCAACGCCGCGGCCATCAGCCGTTGGCGATTCTGACGGGATATGGCAACGCCTGCGATGCGTTTCACCAAACGGCCACGTCGGAGACGGCGGACGGTCCTTATCTGGCAATGCGTAAGGCATTGGAGAAGGGAGGGCTGACGGCGCAGGACATCGACTATGTCAACGCACATGGAACGGCGACGCCCGACAACGACCGCAGCGAACTGACAGCGATGCACCGGCTCTTCGGCGCGACGTTGCCGCCGTTTTCTTCCACCAAGGCGTTTACAGGACACACCACGAGTGCCTCTGGCTCGATTGAAGCCGTGGTTTGCGTCCTGGCCCTCAGAGGCGGTTTTATTCCAGCGAACCTCAACTGGCAGGAGGCCATCGACGCGGAGAGCGTTCCCGTCACAAGTTTGCAGACGGGATGCCGACTGCGACACGTGCTCTGCAATTCCTTCGGCTTCGGAGGCAACGATGCGTCACTGCTTATCTCGGCTGCTGACTTGTAATCAATAATGGTTAGCTCGGCTGCGGACCTATAATAGTATCAAAACCACCACATGCACACCACACCTATATATATAAAAGGACTGGCACAGATTTCCATCCAGCGACCGCTCTGCGACGACTGGATGCAAAACGGCGTGGCGCACAACGAAGCCTACGTACGCGCCGACGACCCGAATTTCCGCGATTTCCTCGCACCACTCGAGGCCCGACGTATGGGACGGCTGCTGAAACGCGCGGCGGTGGTGGCGGAAACGGCACTGAAAGAGGGCGCTACGACGTGTCCCGATGCCATCTTCAGCGGCACCGGACTGGGATGCGTGGAGAGTACGGAGAAATTTCTGGAGACGCTGTGTCGCGAAGGCGAACACCTGTTGAGCCCAGCGCATTTCATGCAGTCGACCCACAACACTATCAGTTCGCTCATCGCCATCCGCACGCATTGTCATGGGGCCAATACGACGTTCTCTCACAAGACGTTTTCTTTTGAACAGGCGCTCCACGAGGCCATCATGTCGCTGCGGCTTGCCGAATGCTGCAATGCCCTCGTGGGGGGCTACGACGAGGTGACGCCCTCCTATTATACGCTGCTGCGACGCGCCGGTTATGTGGGGCATCCGCAACAGGTGGCATGCTCCGAAACGGCGATGGCGGCCCTGATTTCCACCGAAAGAGAGGGGGCCGTTGCGCGGCTCGATGCTTTTCAGACGGGACAGGCAACGCAGGAAGGAGAGAGCGCCACGCGGCTGAAGGATTTTCTGGACAATTGCGGCATTTCTCCCGATGATATTGACGCGGTGGTCACAGGCCACAATGGGGTCGCAAACAACGATGCCCGCTATGCCGCGCTCTGCATGGCGTGTCTGCCAGGGATTCCACAACTGCCCTACAAACAACTGTTTGGAGAGAATTACACCGTTTCGGCGCTCGCTTTCTATGCCGCCGCCAGGATGCTGCAACACGGCGCATGGCCGACTTGCCTGTCTGGCCTGCCGGCCACACGCCCGCCGCAACGCCTGCTCATCGTTAATCTCTCAGCCGATGGCGGCTATGCCTTTACGGTGCTGTCAAAATGATGCCTACTTATCCCCAACTCCTAAGCCCAACCTATGAGCCTCACGTCTATTCTGCCTCATGGCAAAAAACAATACGTTGCGCAGTTCTTCACCCTTGAAGCGGGCGAGAAGAACGGCAATTCGGCCACCTATCGTTGCCGCCTCCATCCCGAAGCGCCTGTTTTCAAGGCCCACTTCCCGGGATTTCCCGTACTGCCAGGGGTGCTGACACTGAAAATGGTGGTGGATGCCATCAACGCGTCGCAGTTTTTCTCCACGCAGACGCTAACGGTGCAGAGCATCGGCAATGCGAAGTATTTGGCAGTGGTCAATCCGCAGGAAACGCAGGAGGTGGAAATCAGCGTGGCGCTGAAAGCGGAGAAGAATGCCGACGAGCCAGCCGTTTTCCAGTTTAAAGCCACCGTGCAGAACGGGGAGACGCGCTTCGCCACTTTCTCTTTCTCCTGCACGGCAGCCGACTTCATAACGGTGTGCGTGGAGGAGAATGAGGTGTGTGCCGTCATTCCGACATACCAAAATGCAAAGACCCTACTGAAGGTCGTGGCCGATGTCCACCGCGTGGTGGACACAGTGTTTGTGGTGGACGATGGCAGCAACGACGGCACCGCCGCCCTGCTCGACAAGGCCACAGGCAACGAACGCCCGGAAAAGGTGCTGACCCACCCGAAAAACTGCGGAAAGGGAGCGGCCCTGAAGACGGGACTGACGTATGCCCGCCAACAGGGGTTCCGCTATGCCGTAACGGTGGATGCCGATGGGCAACACCGCGCCGATGATATTCCCGCCTTGCTGAAAGCCGTGGAGGAAGAACCCGATGCCTTAGCTATCGGCAGCCGCGGACTGCAACATGAGAATATGCCAGCCAAGAGCACCTTTGCCAACCGCTTCTCCAATTTCTGGTTTGCCCTGCAAACGCTCCAACGCCTGCCCGACACGCAGAGTGGATTGCGCGTTTATCCATTGCGACACCTCCACGGGCTACGCTGGATGTCGGCACGCTACGAGGCCGAACTCACCTTGCTTGTGTTTTCCGCCTGGGCTGGCGTGAAACTCCTACCCGTCCCCGTCTCTGTTTACTATCCGCCACGCGACCAACGCGTAACACATTTCCGTCCGGGACGCGACTTCACCCGCATCAGTGTGCTCAACACGCTACTGTGTTTCCTAATGGTGGTGTATGGCTGGCCAAGGATTTTCTGCCGACAGATTGCAAGGGGTGTCAAAGGCGTGTTTTGTAAGTAAGAGACACCTACTTATTCTCGTATGCTTTAAGCATTCCTCTTTATTCTTAGTCTCCTCCCATAACCCATCATGCCAAACATCTCCGACAGTTTCCGCACCCTCGCCATCGCCCTTTTGTTCCTGATTGGACTTTTCGGCTGGCTCCTACCGCTGACCCTGCTGCTCGCCCCCTTCGGCAAGTACACAGAGGCCATGCGCCACCGCTTGATGTGGCGTGCCTGTCGGTTTGCCGCACGCCATCTTCCTGGAACGAAGCTGGAGATGAAGGGAGAAAAGGAGGCTGAATGGCAACGGCCATCGGTCTTGGTGAGCAACCACCAGTCGAGTCTCGACCTCCTGTGCCTACTCATGCTTTCGCCCCGTTTAGTGGTGGTGACCAACCAGCGGCAATGGCGCAATGCACTCTATGGTGCCATGATTCGCCGCCTCAACTTCCTGCCCATCGGCATGGGCTTTGATGCCATGCAGCAACAAGTGGGACGACTGGTCAAGGAGGGCTACTCGGTAGTAATTTTCCCCGAAGGCACCCGTTCGCGCAATGGCCGCCTCGGCCGCTTCCATCAAGGCGCATTTACCCTCGCCGCCCATCTAAAACTGCCATTGGTGCCAGTTGTGCTACACGGAACAGACCGCATATTTCCAAAAGGCAGCCATACGTTCCGACGGGGGAAAATCGAAGTGGAAATCCATCCCGCCTGGCCCGCGCCCGACAACAATGAAGCCGCCATCAGAGAAACGCGCCACAAGATGCGGGCGCTTTTTATGGAAAGACTTGGCCAAGGGGAGGAAATGGTAAAGTCTGTTATTCCGACACCAACTTAAGAGGCTATTCCCCTCCAGAATATATTTCCGACACCCACTCATTTTCTCACGCATGAAATCATCAGTCATCATCATCGGCAGCGGTTTGGGCGGCATGGCCTGCGGCATTCTCTTAGCACGCAGCGGCTGTCCGGTCACCATTCTCGAACAAAACGCCATCCCCGGTGGCTGTCTGCAACGCTTTCGACGGGGCAGCGCCGCCTTCGACACGGGAATGCACTACATCGGCAGCATGGCACCCGGCGAAACGCTCCACACGCTCTTCCAGCAGTTGGGCATTGATGACGACCTTCCCCTTTCGCCCTTAGACCCTATGGGTTACGATGTGGTGGCCCTGAGCAGGAAGCGCTATGCCTTTGCTGCAGGGCGTGAAGCGTTTCTCAAAGAGATGCTCAAAGCGTTTCCTGAAGAAGAAGCGGCGCTGACGCGCTATGCCGACCTCATCGACGAAACGGCAAAAGCGGCTTCGTGGCAAAACAGCGACGAAACGGCAGTGGCGGCACGTCTGACGGAAGCAAGCCAAACGAGTCTTGACGAAACGCTCCGCCGCCTCACCACCAACGAGCGTCTCCGCCAGGTGCTTGCAGCCCGACTGCCCCTGATTGCCGCCACGCAGAACCACACCCCTTTCCTGCTCCATGCCCTCATCACGGATTTCTATGCCCGCGGAGCCAACCGCATTGTCGGCGGGGGAGAAGCCTTATTCAATATTCTTCGGCAACGCTTCGAAGCCTTGGGAGGACAACTCCTGACACGCCGCCGCGTGACCGCCATCACCACTGATGCCGATGGCGTGACTGGCGTCACGACGGCCAACGGCGAACACTTCGAGGCCCGCACAGTGGTGTCTGATGCCGCGCCCGCCGTCACGCTTTCTCTTATCAATTCTTCCGCCATCCGTCCGGCTTTCCGTCGCCGCATCGAGGCTTTGCCGCAAACCGTGGGTTGCTTCACGCTTTATCTGGAATTTAAACCCGACACAGTGGACTATCTTCCCTACAATTTCTATTCCTTCCCCGCTGGCACGCCTTGGGATTGCGAACGATACACGGACGAGGACTGGCCTCGCGGCTACCTCTATATGCAGGCCGCCGACAGCATCGCGCCACGCTACGCCCACACGGCAGAGGTGATTTCTTACATGCGCTGGGAGGAGGTGGAACGCTGGAAGGACACCACCGTTGGACACCGCGGCGAAGCCTATAACGCCTTTAAGGAACGCCATGCACAACGGTTGCTCGCCGCCCTGGAGCGCGACTTCCCGGGCCTCAGCAATGCCATCGTTGGCTACGAAACGTCAACGCCTCTCACCTACCGCGACTACACCGCCACGCCCCAAGGCAGTCTCTATGGCATCGCTGCCGACTGCCAAAGCGGAATGGCAGGCCGCGTTCCCATCCGCTGGCGCGTTCCCGGCCTTTTTCAAACGGGACAAAACGTCAACTCCCACGGACTGCAAGGCACGCTCATCGGTGCCATGCAAACCTGCCGCATCATCCTGGGCTAACTCCACGGGCAGAGAGGTTATTTCAGACACAAAAGGGATGCTCTAAAGATTGCGCTTTAGAACATCCCTTTGATAAGTAGGTCTGATTTGCTTTGGCTAAAGATAGACTGATGCCTTTGGCTTTTCGCCAAGCTCCCAGTCTCCCTAATGTGTTCGGCTGATGGGGCGGGCCACCCATTTCTGCCAGTGTTTTTCCACGAAGAACACGCCCGTCAACAGCGTCAGGAGGCACCAGGCGTATTGCAACGCCATCGGTATGTCTGGAAAGAGTTTGTTGACATTCCAAGAGACGTCTTGCAAGACGTAGAACACCAAACTGTATCTTCCATACTTGCACATCCACTGCGGCAGTTTAGAGATGGACATCAGGGTGAAGGAGACAAGCAAAGAACCGAGATAGACCAGCAGGCTGCACAGGAATATCCACCCTATGCCATATCCATATTCCTTGCTCAACTGATAGACTCCTCTCCTGTGCCATTCCAATTCGTGAATGTATCTGCATCCCAAACTGTAGACAACCACAAAGACGAGGAGCGTCAGCACGAAGAGAAGGAGCCGATGTGAACGAAGCTTTTTTAGCGCACTCTCTGGCATCAACGCGCCTATGACGAAAAACGGGAAGAAACAGAGGGTGCGCATCACGCACAACACGTCGGGACTCTTGTTGATGAGCAGCATACTCGCTGGAACGAAGGCCAACGACAGGCAAAAGATGAGGGCCGGCTTACGCACCGTATTTTGCAGCAGAAACAACATGATTTTCCAAAACACCAAGGCCAACAAATACCAATTGGAGAAGGTGGGCGACAGAAGATAATGCCAATCGTGGGCCACCAGGAAGATACTGACCAAGGCCATCATCGCATAGGCTTGCCACGTATTGTTGATGGTTCGCCCAATCTTCTCAAGGCTTATCTGTTTGCTGAAATAACCGCTCAGAAGAATGAACAGCGGCATGTGGAAGAGATAGATAACGGAATATCCTCCCAACACCACGCTATGCGTATATCTATACGGCTCAGAAAAATGACCGACCGCAACGAGCACGATCAAGAGGAATTTCAGTCCGTCAAACACTTCGTTTCTTTGTACAGACATTTTGTGAATTGGCAAGTGAATAATAATTTCCAGTCTCCCTCAAACCTCCTTCTTATATATAATACAGAACATCGGAAAGAAGAAGCCCCTGATTTACGACCCTGCAAAAGTACGCAAATATTTTTGCTGCCAGAGGGAAAGGAAGGGGGAAATTCTGCCGCAAAAAAAGAGCCCGGCAAACAAAGGCGTTTCAATTCCCTTGTTTGCCGGACACGGATTGTTTGCCGAACACCGATTGTTCCATATCAAAAGATTTCCATCTTCAGGCCAAAGGCGAGAGAGAGGATGTCTGTCAGTGTGACACGGCTGTTGGGCACTGCCGACACAACGTAGAGGTCGCAGGTGCTCAGTTCGTAATAGGCCGTGATGCTTTTGTTGAAACGGCGGTGGCGCCGAGGTCTATTGTATTTGATGCGCTGTCCAATGAAAAGGTTATAACGCAGTTTGGTGTTGAAACCATAATATCCCTTGGTGTATTTCGATGGTTCGTGGCGCCAGAAGCCTTCGCCGAAGATAGTGTTGGCGAAACCGCCGCAGGTGAGCGGTTCGAGTTCCCATCGCTGGCTGCGCACCGACAGCGGGATGTGCCAGGGTATGTAGCGCTGCTTGATGGTGAGGGTGTAATGGTGCTCGCTGCCGTTGCAATTCGGAAGATAGCCGAATAGGATTTCCGTTTCGAACTGATTACGGCGCCCGTAATGCCAACCAGTGCCGATGGAGAACATGCCGATGGAGCCTGCAAACTGCAGCGTGTGTTGATTGGGGGCGAGACGCGCCCAGTCGCGCTTCAAGCGTTGCGTTCGGCGGGCATAGAAAGAAGTGGGCTCCGCGGCAGGGGCTTCAACGGTGTCGGGCTGAACTTGCAAGGTGTCAAACGACGGCAGCAACTCGGCGGCATCAATGGTGTCGCGTTGCTCGCCAACAGCGGTTAACGGACTGGCAGCGGCACACAGGGCCGAGAGGCTGAACACGGCGGCGAGAAGAACGGATTTGCTGAGATTAATATTCCACGACTTCATAGCGTACACCTCCTTCCTCGTCAAGCGTAAATATCAAATATTTGCGGTCGTTGGCGCAACCACATTCGTAATAAGGCAAATCATCGCCGTAGGGATAGAACACCGCCGTTGCGTGCTGGTGGCCACAAAGGGCAAACTGCAAATTGGGATACATTTTCATCTGATAATGGAAGAGGCGGGCCACGTTGTTGTTAAACTGGTCGGTGTAGGGCGCGGCGTGCATCACGGCAACGGTGCGCGAAATGCTGGCGGGCAACTGCTGGCGGTCGGTCTCGATGAAAGAGAAATCGGGGATAGGCACCGAATAGTCGTGCTCCAGCGCGTTGGTGTTGAGACAAACGAAATGCGTGTTGCCCGCATTGAAAGAAAAATTCGGCTCGCCAAACATGGCGCGGAACACTTCCGGCCCGGTGGCCAGACAGTCGTGGTTGCCGATGAGACAAACATAAGGCACACGGAGCTTCTGCAACTCATCGCGCATCCATTCAAATTCCTTGGTGGCGCTGAAGTCGGTCAGGTCGCCGCAATGGACAACAAAGTCGATGCTGTCGCGCCGATTGATGTCCTTCACGGCGGCGTGCGTCTCGTCGTACCAACGCTGCGTGTCGCTGATTACGGCGAAACAGATTTTCTTCCGTCCCGCCGTGCTGCGCTCAATGCGCTCAATGTTTTGCGCATTGATATGTTTCGCCCCGTCGATTTTGGCATCGTAGGGGTGGTAGTCGATGAGGTCGCAACCCGTCAGGGAGAGCAGGCAGAGACCCGATATGAGGATAATCTTAATGGAGTTCATACATGCAAAGGTAAGCAAAAGAATCTGATTAGCATTGTCCTGTAATTCGTGTTTTGTGGTATCGTGGACGACGCATCAAGCCTGTATTCAAATAATAGAAGCCCAACGCAATGCGCGGGCTTCTATTGATTATAGATTATTTGCGACCAAGAACTTCCTTGAGGGCCTCCCAATGTTCTGGCGTCATGTCTTGCGGCGTGAAGATGCTGATGCCATCGGCACCGGCTTTGAGCGACGACTCCACGGCTTCACGGATTTCCGACGGCAGGAGTCCGGAATATTCGGGGTCGATGACGTTCTGCTTGTCGCGCCAGTCTTTGCAGATGAAGATGCCACTGATGAGAGGGATGTTTCTACCCTTCACGCTCTCCACCTCTTCTTTTGTCACGCGGCCCACCCATCCGGCAGGTTCGACGTAGAAGTCATTGTAGTTCATCGGGAAGAGCATGTCGACATCCCATTTCTGCCATTCCTGACGCACCATCCAGCGGGCGTAACTGTTGGGACCCGGGAAGACGTCGGCACTGATTTTCTTGCCTGTCTTCTCATGCACCGTCTTGGCAATGCGGTTGACGAGCGCCGTTATCTGGTCGCAACGAAACTGCGCCCATGCCTCCACCTTCGAAGGGTCGGTGTATTGGCGGATGTCAATGCCCGTGAGGCGTTTGAATTTCGCCACACAGCTGTCGCAGTAACAATAATCGGCCTTGGGATATTCGCCGTTCATGACGAGGCCATATTTCTTCCACAATCCCTCAGAGAGCACCACGTCGGGATAGCGGATATAGTCGAGCTGCACATAGTCAACCGTCGGAATGCTGGCAATGCGGCGGTATTGCTCGCAGAGAAAATCGCCCACTTCGGGGTTGGCAGGATCGAGCGCCTTGTAGTGTGGCACATAAGCCGGATGCTCGTTGGCTGGTTCGCCCAAACGATTGACGGCATACCAAGAGGCTGGACAATCGGGCTGAAGCATGGCAGGCATCCAAGCGTGGTATTCGAGATTGGCTTTTTTTGCCGCGCGCGACGCGATGGCGGTACGCAGGGAATCAAATCCAGCATTGAGGCAGATGCCGTCGATGCCGCGCTTCTTAAATTCCTTAAATTCCTTGAGCAGGGATTTCTCGTTGCTTGTGTTTTCGTCCCAACGCATCCAAGCGTAGACTTTCGGCTGGGCGGCCATTTGCAGGGCAAAGAAAGCCGCCATGAGGGTGAGCAATGTTTTTTTCATGGTTTGAGAATATATTAATAGGTATTTTTTCAGATGGAGAATGGAACTGGGGCACGCCACGAAGAGCATCTTTCAGTAATGACATCACTAAAAGATGCGCCCCATTTCGTTCACCGTCAGGCGTTTCCCGTTGGCATAGGTGGCGAAGAGCTGATACGTTCGGCTCGTGGTTTCGAGGTGCAGTCGCACGCCTTTCGGCAACGTCTTGAAGTCGGCCTCCGAGAAGCCCAATTCTTTCAAGGTGACGGCATAGCGGCGATGGCGCTTGAAGAAATCCTCCTGCGCATAGAATCCCGCCCAGAGAAGGCGACGCTCCGCGGCATCGGCCATCGGCACGAAAGCCTCCGGCGTGGTCCCCACCGTTGTCGACGAGAGCTGCACGCAGCCCCATCGCTCCGGCATGTGCATCGCCACCAGTCCGGTGGCGCCCCATGTCCAGTTGTCTTCACGCAAAGGCCGGCCGTTGCGGTCTTTTTTCTTCACGTAGCGGCCTGCGGCATCTGTCGTGTGCTGCCATTCCACGCGTGAGAAACCGATGCGCAACTGCTTTCTGGCCTCCAGCACGCGTTCAAATTCTGAGGCGAGTGCCTGTCGAGGAATGGCCATTTCGAGCGTCCATCCGCGGTCGGTGTCGGAAGCGTCGTTGAGCGTGCCTTGCACCGATGTCGCCACGAGCAGTCCTGGACAATTCCACTGAAACTGCACGAAGGGGCGCTGCGGAGCGCGGTAGGGATGTGTCAGCGAGAGGTCGAACACCGTGTTGAGGGCGTTGACTTCAACCTCGAAATAGTTGTGGCCGTCGCCATCGGGGTCGATAAAGACCTCGAAGTCGTTGTCGTGGTAGACTATGGTGTCGCGTTTCGTGAGCGTGGCCCATACGTGGGGCTCTTCCATCACGGCTGCGACATAAAGGTAGTCGTTGTCCCAGAGCATCTTGGCAGTGGTGCGGTAACGCGGGGCGGGATGGTTTCCGCCACTGATGTCAACAAAATGCGTGATGTCTGCCGCCTGCTGCCAGGCCGCTTCGTCGAGGCGGCCATCGATGTGGAGGGGCGAAGGCGTACGCTGACATACGTATTGCTGCACGGGAGTAAGGCGGTTGGCATAGCGCACCGTTGGCGACTGCTGCGCCATCGCCGCCATGCCCAGCAGGGCGCAAAGGCCCGTAAGGAGATGTTTCATAATGGGTATAGATTGGGCGTTCTTTCGGAAGAAACGCCACATGGTTTTCTTCGCAGGAGGTCTACATCAGTTTGACCAATACGGAGTCGATGCGCGTGTCGTCCATTTTGAGGATGCGGAAGCGCAGGGTGTTCCAGGTGAGGGTTTCCCCTTCATGGGGAATGTGCTCGAGGCGGTCGAGAATCAAACCGCCGACGGTGGAAAACTCGGTGGTGTAGAGGTCTTCTTTGTCGAAGTGAGCCAGGAAGTCGTAGAAAGGACACTGGCCGCGCACCACCCAACTGCGGCCATCGGCACGCTCGACGATGTCGGGCACCTCGGTGGGTTCGTCGATGCTGCCCACAAGACCTTCGAGAATGTCTTTGAGGGAGACGATGCCTTGAACGAGGCCAAATTCGTCACAGACCAATGCGCGGTTGAGACGACGCGACTTGAGCTGTTCCAAGGCTTTATAGACCGTCATGTTCTCAGGGAAATAGACGGGCTTCTTCATGATTTTCGAGAGGGAGAAATTGGGTTTGCCCAGATGGAGCACCAATTCCTTGAGCGTCACGACACCTTCCACGTTGTCCAAATTCTCTGCCACCACTGGATAGGCGGCGAAAGGCGTTTCGCGCAACACCTGCTCCACCTCGGAGGCGGTCATGTTCACGTCGAGGGTGACGATTTCAGAACGGTGGGTCATCAGCGATTCCACTTTTCTGTCGCCCAAAACCAGGGCGCGTTCCATAATGTCTTGCTCCACAGCCTGCACCTCGCCAGCATCGGTGCCTTCCTGAATGACGCTTTTGATTTCTTCTTCCGTGACGTGGGTGTTGTCGCGGTGGAGACGGAAAATCTTGATGAGGATTTCCGTATTGTGTGAAAGCAGCCACACGAAGGGGAACGACAGGTGGGCGAAGAAGGTCATGAACGGCGCCGACAGACGGGCGGTGGTGTCAGCGAGATCGATGCCGATGCGTTTCGGAAAGAGTTCGCCGAGCTCACATTGCAGATAGGTGGCGATGAAGACGATGATGGTTTTGGACAACGACGGCGCCATATCGGGCGAAACGCCCCAGTCTGCCAACACGGTGGCGAAATCGGAAGCGAGGGTCTCACCGGAATAGAGACCCGTGAGGATGCTGACGATGGTGATGCCAATTTGGGCCGTGGAGAGGAACTTGTCGGGGTCGTTCATCAGGTCGAGCGCCATGCGTGCCGAACGGCTGCCGGCCTTGGCTTCGCTCTGCAAACGGGTGCGACGCGCCGAAATCAACGCCACTTCCGACAGGGAAAAGAAACCGTTGAAGGCCACGAGTATCAAGATGATAATAATGTCGAACATATATATTATATAAGGTATTGTTGTTCTTAAACGTCGGCGGACCGACAGTATGGCTTCTTCTGTCGGCGGCACTGCTGTTGTACAGATTCAGAGAAGTGGCGACCTGCATTCTGCAAGCAATCCTATACCCACTCCAGGAATGGCAAAAAGAAACAGGCAGAAACTGCCCTACCTATTTTTTTACCATTACTCAACCTGCAAAATTACCTTTTTTTAGCTGAATACTCCGCAGCCTCACTGCTTTTTTTGCCTCTCCTTGCTGTCGGATTGCAGGAAAAGCGTAACTTTGTGCAAGAACATAAGTAGGTGTTCAAAATTATTTTGTAGTATCCATGCAGGGGAGAACCTGTCTGATATTGCCTTGCCGTATTATTTTGCCCCTACAACTGCCTTTCATCAGTCACGTAGCCCGCTACGCTCCTTCTTCAAGACAGCTGTAGGAACAAAATAATACGACAATTCAATATAAACTAATTCTGAACACCTACTTACAACTTTCAGAAATCATGGAAATAAGAATAAACTCTCTCGACGAACTGCACGAGGCCGCACGGCAAATGGTGCAGGCTATGGGCGAACACACGGTATTCGCTTTCTACGGCAAAATGGGGGCCGGAAAAACCACGCTCATCAAGGCGCTCTGCGACGTGCTCGGCGTCAGCGACATGGTGAACAGCCCCACGTTCTCATTGGTCAATGAATATCGCTCTGACACCACGGGCGAACTCATCTATCACTTCGATTTCTATCGTATCAAGAAAATCGAAGAGGTGTATGACATGGGATATGAAGATTATTTCTACTCGGGCGCACTCTGCTTCATCGAATGGCCGACGCTCATCGAAGACCTCCTGCCTGGCGATGCCGTCAGCGTGAACATCGAAGAAATGGAAGATGGTTCGCGCGTGGTTTCGCTGGACGTCTGATTGGATTTCCCAAAGATTAAAAAACCTGACAACCTACTTATGAAAAAAATAGCCTCCTTAGCCTTAGCAATTTGCATGGCCTGTCCGCTCAGCGCACAGACCATCGCCAACATGAAGGACCTCACGGCGGGACAGAAAGCCGCCGCCACAAGTGTAAAACTGACTGGAACTCTGAGCACCAGAGGCAACAGCGACATCCGACAGCTGCGCGACCTCTGCTGGCAACTGAAGCATGTTGACCTCTCCACGGCCAACTGCCCCGAACTGCCAGCCAACGCGTTTCATTCACGCCACCGCCTGGTGTCTGTCGTGCTGCCTGCCAACCTCAAAAGCATCGGCACTCAGGCGTTCTTTGCCTGCGACGCCTTGAAGCAACTGACGCTTCCCGCCACGCTGGAGGAAGTGGGCGCTGCGGCCTTCTCGGGATGTAGCAGTTTGGAAAGCATCACTATTGAAGGGGCGCCGCGCTTAGGCGGTTTTGCCTTCCGTGGTTGCAACAACCTGCGCTCCATCAAACTGCTCAGCAAGGTGCCGCCCCAGTGCGACGCCACCGCGTTTGAAGGCGTTGACATAGAAAAATGCCGCCTCGAGGTGCCTGCCGGCAGCGAGGAGAACTATCGCAGGGCCGCAGGATGGAAGCGCTTTTTCGGTGCTGACAAGAGCAAGAAGGCGGCCGTGACGTGTGTACCAGAAGAAGCGTTGGTGCCTGTTCCTGCCGAAATGTCTGTCGCCAAGAATGCTGAGGTGCTGGCCGTGAAGCGCAACTGGATTGTCAAAGCGCCTGAGAGCCTCGCCAACGAGGTGGAACGCGCCAACGAAATGCTCGCAGGCCGCGGCCTCAACGTGGGCAAACGCGGGGCCGCTGTGCTTCAGTTGGCCATCGACGCTTCGGTGGCCGAAGAGGAGGGCTACGTGCTGACGGTCAACGAGAAAGGCGTCTGCATCACGGGACGCACGGCAACGGGCGTGTTCTACGGACTGATGACGCTCGACCAGCTGCTCCGCGCCGACGCTTCGTCGGTTTGCTGCGACTATCTGCCTGCCCTCACCATCAAGGACGCGCCGCGAACCAATGTTCGCGAACTGATGGTGGACCCTGCCCGCATCTTCATCCCGTTTGAGGAACTGAAGCGCTTCGTGCCGGAAATGGCACGCTACAAATATAACGCGCTCCATCTCCATCTCGTTGACGACCAGGCATGGCGCATTGAAATCAAGGCTTATCCGGAACTCACTGGCGCCGGCTCGGCCCGCGTGGGCATGGACGACATGCAGGTGCCGTTCTCCGGATTCTACACACAAGAACAAATGAAGGAGCTCGTGGCCTATGCTGCCAAATACCACGTGCAGATCATCCCGGAAATTGAAATGCCGGGGCACGAAGTGGCCGCCATCCATTGTTTCCCGCAACTGACCTGCGGCGCACAACTCGTGCCCATCCGCACCACCTGTGGTGTGAGCAACGAATTGCTCTGTCCGGGCGAACCTTTTGTTTATGAATTTCTCGGCAACGTGTTCCGCGAATTGGCGGAAGTGTTCCCCTCGCCCTACATCCACTTGGGAGGCGACGAAGCTGGCAATCCAGCGCTCGACTGCTGGACCAACTGCGAAAAATGCCGCGCCCTGAAAAAGAAGTTGGGCATCACAACAACAGACCGCAGCGAAAACTGGCGCCTGCAGAAATATCTCTTCGACCGCGTCATCGACACGCTCCGCACGCGCTACAACAAAACGCCGATGTTCTGGTATGAAACTGACTTCAAGGAAATACAGCCAGGATGTGTGACGTTTGCATGGCGCCACGGACTGACCAAGACGGCCATCGAAGCGGCCATCAAGAACAAAGCCAAAATCATGCTCTGCCCGGGCGAACACTGCTATCTCGACTATCCGATGCGCGGCGGCGACATGCCGGAGGTGAACTGGGGAATGCCTGTCACTTCGCTGCAACAGACCTATAAGCTCGACCCAGCATGGGGCATGGACGAGAAGTTTGAAAAGGAAAACCTCTTCGGCGTGACGGGTACGCTCTGGAGCGAATGTATCAACTCGCCAGAACGCCTCTTCTATCAGGCTTACCCACGCGCCCAGGCGCTGGCCGAAGCGGGATGGAGCCTCCAGAAAAACCGCTCTTGGGAGGGCTTCATGAAACGCCTCAAACCCACGCTGCTTGACATGGAACGCCGGGGTATCTCTCATTCCATGGCTTTCTGATTATAATTATTAGGTGTTCAGAATCAGCAATGTGAAAGGACGATGAAAAAGGGAAACGAAAAGGCCAGACGGTAACGGTTTTCCTCTCCAAAACACGTCGCACTTGCCGATTCTGAACACCTGCTTGTAAATAACGCTTATGAAGTGTCTACACATCATCACTCCGGTGAAAGACTCCATTGAATCAACGATGGACACCATCAAGGCGGTTTTGGCTTCCAACCTCAACGTGCCTCACACCTATACCATCTACAACGACTTCAGCACGCCGGAAAACACGGCAAGGCTGGAGCAGGCTTCAAAAGAAATGGGGTTCTGCCTCGTCAACCTCGCGGACCTCACCGATCATCCGTCGCCCAACTACCTGCTGGTGTTGCAAACGGCACGCCGCGAAGCGCTGGAGGCCGAAGCGGGACTTTGCATCGTTGAAAGCGACGTAACGGTGCGCCCCGACACGCTGCAAGGGCTTTACGACGGCGCCACGGAACGCACCGACTGCGGCATCGCGGCTTCGGTGACGGTAGACGAAGCGGGAGATATCAATTATCCTTACCTTTATGCCAAAGGACTGGAAAACCAGGTGGTTGACAACTGCAAGCACCAGAGTTTCTGCTGCTCGTTGCTCACGCCGGAACTGATGCGCCGCTTTGATTTCGGACTGCTTAATCCGGAGAAAAACTGGTATGACGTCACCATCTCACACGAAGCACTCGCCGCTGGCCTACACAACTATCTGTTTACGACGTTGCCCGTCGTCCACCGGCCACATCAGAGCCGCCCGTGGAAACAACTGAAATATAAAAATCCGCTGAAGTATTACTGGCTGAAATACACACGCGGACTGGATAAAATCTAAGCTATGCCCATCGCATCTATCACTTCACACACTTCCCTGCCCCACCCCTCCACGCTCGTGCTGCATCCCGATTTCGCCGCGCTGGAGCCTTTCATGCGCTCGTTGCCGCAACGCATGGCAAACGGCGAAGGGACGGTGATCCACAAGGGGCGCAACGAACTGCGCATCATGGAGTTTGAAGGCCGCAAACTGGTGGTCAAGGCATTCCGCCGTCCGCACCTCATCAACCAGTTTGTCTATGGCATCTTCCGCGCCTCAAAAGCGAAACGCTCTTACGACAACGCCCTCCTGCTGCAGGGCCTCGGCATCGGCACGCCGCAGCCTGTTGGCTACTATAACATCCGCTCTGTGCTCGGCCTGCGCTTTGACCGCAGTTATTTCGTCACGCTGCAATCAGACTGCACCTACCGCTACGAAGCGCTCTTTGAACAGCATTTCAGCTATGAGGCCGACGTGCTGCGGGCCATCGGACGGCTGACGGCCAAACTGCACGAAAACGGACTGGCCCACAAAGACTACGGACGCGCCAACATCCTCTTCAAACAACAGCCCGACGGCACCATCAAGCTCGAACTGGTTGACCTCAACCGCATGGCGGTCGGACCGCTCGACATTCAGGCGGGATGCAAGAATTTTGAACGCCTGCCGGCAACGCCGCAGATGCACCGCTGGATGGCGGAGACTTATGCCGAAGCACGCCACTTCGACGCGGAAGAATGCTTCAAACTCATGGAGGCATTCCGCGCCACGCAAGGCGGGAAAATCGATGGGAAATATTAAGTAATGGTAAAAAAATAACTTGTGCAATTTTGAGGAATAAGGAGTTATATCTTATGTCCTGTCTTTTTGCCGTTTTTGAAATTTGTCATCGGTCACATAGCCCGCTATGCTCCCTCTTCCAAATTCCAAAACCAACAAAAAGACAGGTCAAAATTGCTCAACTTATTCTTTCAACATTACTAACGCCCCTTTACGAAGTCAAAAACCCAAAGCATGAATCCAGGAAAAGAAACCATAGCTGCAGTTGTCGTGACCTTCAACCGACTAAAATTGCTGAAACGAACCATCGACGCTCTGCGCAACCAGACATGGCCGATTGCTGAAATCGTTGTGGTCAACAACGGATGCACCGACGGCACGGGAGAATGGCTGGAAGCGCAAAAGGACCTCACTGTCATCACGCAAGACAACGTGGGAGGCTCCGGCGGTTTCCACACGGGAATCGGGCATGCCGCCACGCTCCACACTGATTTCATCTGGTGTATGGACGACGATGTTTTCCCAACGCCCACCTGTCTGGAGCGCCTGCTCGAAGCGGCCCGCACGCACAACGACGCGGCGATTCTGGCACCGAGGCGCTGGCAGGAGGGACGCATCGTTTGCCACGACTTCACGGAATACAACCTCACGCGCCCTTTCTCGTCGATGTATCGGGGACGTATTGCCAAACTGCAGGTGACGGAGCCGACTTACATCGTTGGCACAGCCTTTGAAGGACCGCTCATCCGCCACGACGTGGTGGGGAAAATCGGGCTCCCCAACCGCGAGCTCTTCATCTTCTGCGACGATACCGACTATTGTCTGCGAGCCCATCTGACGGGTTTCCGCCTGCTTTATGTGCCCGACGCACGGATGGAAAAGGAACTGTTTTTCTCCGACGATTCTTGGAGCCAACGCGAAGAGAAGAAGAAATGGAAACGCTATTACCAGGTGAGAAACGCCACCTATCTCAGTCACCACTACGGACGCAACTGGGGCGTGCGCACGCTACGCGGCTTCATCGGCGTGGCGGGCTATATCCTCACGGCTTTCTTCACGGCACCTTTCTCACGCGGCTGGCGATATAGCGACATTCCGCGACTCTGGCGGGCCTATCAAGACGGACTGCACGAGCGACTGGGAAAGATATAAGTAATGTTGAAAAAATAACTTCCACAATTTTGCCGTTGGCAAGTAATATTTTATTTCCTCCCCTGCCTTTTCGGCTCTTTTCGAACTTATTCTCAGTCACAATGCTCGCATTGCTCCTTCGAATAAGCTCAAAAATAGCTCAAAAATGCAGGCGCAAAATTGCGGAACTTATTCTTTCAACATTACTAAAGGACATCTCACTATTCCTAAAATTATGAACCTCATAGACACTGCTCTCCGCATCGCCACCGCTGCCCATGCGGGACAAACAGACCGCGACGGTAACCCCGTCATTCTCCATGCGCTCACCGTTGGGCTGATGGGACACACGGACGAGGAAAAAGCGGCGGGATTTCTGCACGATGTGGTGGAAGACACCAGCCTCTCCTTCAATGACCTGCTGCGCGAAGGCATTCCCACGGGCATCGTCAATGCGCTGCGACTGCTCACGCATGAAGCTGGAACAGACTATGATGCCTACATTCAGCGCATCATCTGCTCGGCCAATCCCATCGCTCTGCAGGTGAAATACAACGACCTGCAACACAACTTCGCCCGCGGAAAGGCCCATCCCGACCTCCAGGCGAAACACAGAAAAGCGCTCGAGCGGGTCAAAAAGGCCATTGACGACTGCTCAAAGGTGGACCTCTACCAGGCCCCGACAGACCGTGCGCTCGAAGTGGCCATCTTCGCCTGTGGCTGTTTCTGGGGCACGCAACATCAGTTTGCCCGACAGAAAGGCGTTGTCAACACCTTAGCGGGCTACACTGGCGGAACAGAAGCCTTCCCCAGCTACGCCGATGTGCGCGACCACAAGACCCACCACGTGGAGGCGGTCATCGTGGAATACCGCCCAGAGGAGGTGTCGTATGAAACGCTCTGCCAACTCTTCTTCGAAATCCACGACCCCGCACAGACCGACGGCGTCGGACCTGACATCGGGGCGCAATACCGTAGCTGCATTTTCTTCCGCAACAAAGCGCAGAAAGCAACGGCAGAACAAGTGATGCAGACGTTGCGCGAAAAGGGGTACGAGGTGAACACGCTATTGCTGCCTACCGAAGATTTCTACATCGGCGAAGCCTACCACCAACACTATTACGAGAAAACTGGAGGCGAGCCCTATTGCCACGTCAGGACAAAGAAGTTCTGAAAAACGGAGACACGACGAGCGCAACAGACAGAAGCGGAAAACAGCACCCGCGAAACGCCCCCCTGCGGGAATATCGCAGAATTTCGCGTAAAAAACCGCAAACCGCTGAAAATAATTGCGTTTATGTGCCGACGAACCAAAAATAAGTTGTAATTTTGCAGCCGTTTAGAGTCCGTTGGGGCAAAGGAAGCAACTGTGTCCGCAGTTCGCCTCGCGGAGAAAACCGTTTTATCATTAATATTACAATGTACGCAATCGTAGAGATTAACGGTCAGCAGTTCAAGGCAGAAGAAGGCAAGAAGCTCTTCGTCAACCACATCGCCACCGCAGAAGGCGGCCAGACTGTTGAATTTGACAAAGTGTTGTTGGTAGACAACGAAGGTAACATCACCGTAGGTGCCCCCACTGTTGAAGGTGCCAAGGTTGTATGCGAAGTACTTTCTCCGCTCGTAAAGGGTGACAAGGTGCTCGTGTTCCACAAGAAGCGCCGCAAGGGCTATCGTAAGCTCAACGGCTATCGTCACCAATTCACTGAATTGACTATCAAACAAGTTATTGCTTAACCCTAAAAACGTAGAAGAAAATGGCACACAAGAAAGGTGTAGGTAGTTCTAAGAACGGCCGTGAGTCGGCTTCACAGAGATTAGGCGTTAAGATTTGGGGCGGCCAGACTTGCATCGCCGGTAACATCATCGTCCGTCAGCGCGGTACGGTTCACTATCCTGGCAAGAATGTAGGTATGGGCAGCGACCACACACTATATGCTCTCGCAGACGGTGTTGTAACGTTCAAGCGCGGTCAGCGCGACCGTAGCGTCGTTTCAGTTGAACCCCAAGCTGAAGCCTAAGGCAAAAGTAACAAACAAGTAACAGAAAGCGCCCGCTTCTCTTCAATGAGAAGTGGGCGCTTTCCGCTTTTATAGGCCTCGGCGGCGAGTGGCGAATACAACGAATTAGACGAATTTCAGGAACGCAGAAAGGGGCGAAGCACTGTAGCTCACTTTGCTTGCAAAGTGAGGGGGACGAATATTATAGCGGACCTATAGCGGACTTGAAGCACGGACCTATAGCGAACTTGAAGCATTTTCGCGACGCAATCGTGGCCCTCACTTTGCGAGCAAAGTGAGCTACAATGCTTCGCCGCAGTGAGTGGCGCAATGCTGGCACCGCAATAGCTCCCCTTTCTCCAGACATATCTATAATCATTCCCTCGAGAAGCCATACATATTATCTACTCGCGGCCGAAGGTAACGCTACTCGCGGCCGAAGGTAGCACGAATCGCGGCCGAGGGTAATGCTACTCGCGGCCGCGAGTAGACAACTTATCATAGGGTTTAGGAAAACTGCAATCTTGCAGATCGCTCAGGCTGAGGAGACATAGGTATAAAAAAAATGCAAACACGCGTCTCACGACGAATGTTTGCCTCACAGAACTTATATAGAGATGAAAAAACTATTCTTTTTTCTTAGGGATTCTTGTTTTCCCTTTTTGACAATGCAAAGGTATAAAACAGATTTTATTTACCCAAACAAAAAAGCATGTTTTTTTGCCGAATAAATATTTTTTATCACTGCAAAAGTTTTATTTCATTTTCTCCCAAGGTGATGCGGTGTTTGCTATAGAGTGTTCCGACTGCACGCTTGAAGGTTTTCTTGCTGACAGAGAAGCGGTTAGCTATTTCTTCGGGCGTACTGCGGTCGGTGTAAGGAAGGGTGCCGCCGTTGGCTTCCAACTCGTCGAGCAACACATCGGCAAAATCGCGGAAACGACTTTTTCCGATGCGCTCTAAGGAGATGTCAAGTTTGCCATCGGGACGCAGTGTGACCACCGTTCCGCGCAGCGTGTCGCCCATTCGCGGTGTCTGTCCGTAAATCTGGTTGTCGTAAACCAAGCCGGCATGGGCGTTGTCGACAATCACCTTGAAGCCGAGGGGCGTGCGGCCCTGCACGAGCAGTTCAACATCTTTGCCGCGATAATAGTCAGCTGAAGAAGCCGGCGTGAGATAGCGGTCGACTTTGGCTGTGCCAACGATGCGGCGCGTTGACTCGTCGATGTAGATATACACCACGTAACTTCTCCCCTGCTCCATCTTCGTTTTCTGTTCACGGAAAGGCACGAAGAGGTCTTTCATCAAGCCCCAGTCGAGGAAAGCGCCATATTCGTTCACCCACGACACGCGCAGGCAGGCAAACTGTCCGACAACGGCACGGGGCTGTTCGGTGGTGGCAACGAGACGCTCGCTCTGGTCGAGATAGACAAAAACGCGCACGCGGTCGCCAGGGTGCATCTCGCGCAGGACGTAACTTTTTGGCATGAGCACTTCGCCCACGTCACCTCCGTCGAGATAGGCGCCGTGGTCTGTGAATCTAACGATGACGAGTTCGTTCCAGTTTCCTAATTTAAGCATGGTTTGAAGGGTCTTGTTCTGCGGCCTCAGGGGCAGCGATGTTGGATGTTTCTGTGGTCTCCTCGGGTTGCATGCGCGAACTTTCCGAAACGATGCGGCCGTCGGCCAGATGGATGGTGCGGTCGGTGAGCGCAGCGAGCTCTTCGTCGTGCGTGACAATCACGAAGGTCTGTCCGAATTTATCGCGCAAGTCGAAGAAGAGCTGATGGAGCTCGGCCTTGTTGTGGCTGTCGAGGCTTCCAGAGGGTTCGTCGGCAAAGACCACGTCGGGCTCGTTCATCAGCGCCCTCGCCACTGCCACGCGCTGGTTTTCTCCGCCGGAGAGTTCGGCGGGCTTGTGGTTGGCGCGGTCAGCGAGCTTCAGATATTCAAGGAGTTGCAAGGCCCGCTGACGCGCTTCGCTCTTGTTTCGCTTGGCAATCAGGGCCGGAATCATCACGTTTTCAAGCGCGGTGAACTCAGGCAGCAGTTGATGAAACTGGAAGACGAAGCCGATATGTTCGCAACGGAAACGCGCGAGCTGGCGGCGGTTGAGTTTCAGGACGTCGTGTCCGGCAATGGAGAGCGAACCGGCATCGGGGTTGTCGAGCGTTCCCATAATTTGCAGCAAGGTGGTTTTACCAGCACCGCTGGGACCGACAATGCTGACCACTTCGCCTTTCCCAATGTGAAGGTCGATGCCCTTGAGCACTTCGAGTTGGCCGAAGGATTTATGTATGTTGTGTATGTCTATCATGAGATATGTCTTGTTCTGAGTGCAAACTTACCACTTTTTGGGCTTTGGCACAAGGCATGCTCAGTATTTTCTGAACGTGAGACGGGAGGTTTCCGTTGAGAGCACGAGGCGCGAGGACGAAAGATGGTCGAAATGGAAACGTCCGGAAGGGCTGACACCATAGGCGCTCAGGGCCGACGGGGCAACGAGGCTGTCGTAGGGCGAAGCGTAGATGTTGAGCATCACGAGGCTGTCGGTCGTGGTGCGAAACGTGGCCAGGAAGAAGTCGGGCTGGCTCATGCGCTGCGTCTTCATGAGTTTTCCTTGGAAGGTGTAGAAAATGCTGTCGGCATTGGTGGCGACGAGGCTGCCATCGCTGAGACGCTCCCATGAGATGAGCTGCCAATTGCCGCCGAGGTCGCCGTTGTCGTCCATCTTCTCGCAGGAGGACACGCCGGCAAGGCCGGCAAACGCCAAGGCGCACAGGATGATATAAAGAATTTTCGCTTTCATCTGTTTGTTTTCGTTTTAGAGGTGAAGCGGCGGCGGGTCAGAAGTGGCCCGTTTTGCGCAGCGTGAGCATGCCGCCGAAACTGTTACCGATGAGGCTGCCGCCGTTGGAACCGACTGCTGCCGAGAAAGAAAGGCCATGAAAATGACGCGGGGCATAGTCGGCCTGCGCCATGAAATAGTTGGCAAACTGCGGCTTGATGTTTGGCACTTCATAGCTGCCCAGCGACCGCACATGGGAGAAGAGGAGGCGGTAGGATAGTTCGGGAAGCGGCTGGCCGGAGAGGCCGAAATGATGGGCGGTGATGCGGTTGTGCTTGAACTTGATTTCTCCATTCTCATTATAAACTGGCGAGAGCAACAAGGGGTTGCCCATTGCCTGTCCCCAATGTTGCCAGGCGCCATAGAAACTGTGGTTGTAATAGTTGTCAAGACCGCTAATCTGTATGCCGAGTTCTGGTGTGGCATCGTGGTAAAGGCCGCCCGTCTGGTCGGTGGTGCGCAAATGTTCGTAGAGCACGGTCGAGACGAAGGGATTCTTCGGCAACGTGGCCTCAACGCCCCAGAGCATGTCTTTCCAACCGTATTCCAGGAACATCTGCGAATGGTCTTCAAAGAAATGTTCGGCATAAGCCTTGAGGTTCCAGTCTTTTCCCTTCCAATTCAACTGAAAATGCCAACTGCCGAGCTGGTTGCCTTCGTTGTTGAGGTAGGCACCGTCGAAGGCATCACTGCCGCCAGGGATGAAGGCGTGCCAGAAACTCTTGAAGCCGTGGCCCATATTGACGTGGGAATTGTCGAAGGTGGGGTCGTCGGTGCGACGGCCGAGGTTCCAGGCTTCGCCACCAAACTGGGCCGACATTTCCAATCCGCCGATGAAGGAGAGCGGGAATTTCTTCTCGTTGCCGATGCGCAGGAAACCGGCTTTGCTGTGGTAGAGTGCATTGGCCGAATAGAGGGCGCCCTCTGGATGCGTTTCGCGCTGCCAGCGGTTGTCGGTGAAGAGGCCGTAGGCCAAATGGCCCTTGACGGCCAGCCAATTGTGGGTGCCGGGAATCGCCCAGAAATCGGGCAGTTCCACTCTCACCTGCGGCACAGGCCGCGCATTGACGCTCTGCGTGAGGCCACCCGACGAGAGGGCCGCGTTTTTGAGCGACTCTCCGCGCTCCTTGGCGCCGACACTGAGGCGGAAGGCTCGCAGGTCGACATCGAAATAGAACTGCTGCACGACGGCTTTGCTGGTATAATTGGCGGGAATGGCGAGGTCGAGGCCGTAGCCAACACGCCAAAGGCGGGTGCTGTCGGCCTGCGTGCTGCGCTGAACGCGACCACGAACATAGCCCGAATTGTTTTCAACGGAAGAGAGTCCGTAGCGGTTTGAGGTCAGCCAAAACGGTGCATAGTCACCGCTGGAGGCCGTGCCGCTCATCTCAACGGCATAATCGACATCATGCGTGAGGCGACTGATCTGCGCCGAGGCAGGCAAGGCGCTGCACGCAAGACCGACACATGCCGAAATCAGAAGTTTTCTTTTCATGGGTTATTGTAAAAAAATAGCAGATTCTAAGAGGGCCGTACACAATGAATATGCGTGTGTCTTTAGAATCTGCTTATGATTAGACTTGCGTCTGCCTTATGGAATTTCTGAATCTCTGTTTCAGAAATTCAGGTTTTGGAGAAGCCTCAGCCAAACATCATCCGTTTGGCTTTGCCGTCTGCCATCCAATCAGCGTCCGCCGTACATCTTGTCGTAGTATTGCTGATAGTCTGAACCGCTGACAGTTTCCACCCAATCGCGGTGTTCGAGGTTCCAGCGGATGGTCTTAACAATGCCCACTTCGAAACTCGTCTCAGGATACCATCCCAAGTCGGCCTTGATTTTCGAAGGATCGATGCCGTAGCGCTGGTCGTGTCCGAGGCGGTCTTTCACGAAGGTGATGAGGTCGTCGTTAATCCAGTCGATGCTGATTTGTCCGTTGGCATCGCGCTCCTGTCGCTTGAGAAGGGTGCGCCATTCTGGGTGTTCTTCCATCAGTTCGCGGATGGTGCGGATGATGATCTTCACGATTTGAATGTTCTGGCGTTCGTTGTGTCCGCCCACATTGTAGATGCTGCCGTCTTTGGCATTACGGATGACCATGTCGATGGCCTTGCAGTGGTCTTCCACATAGAGCCAGTCGCGCACATTTTCTCCCTTGCCGTAAACGGGCAACGATTTTCCTGCGAGGATATTGTTGATGATGAGCGGAATGAGCTTCTCAGGGAACTGGTAAGGGCCGTAGTTGTTTGAGCAGCGCGTGATGCTCACCGGCATGTGGTAAGTGTCGTGGTAAGCACAAACGAAATGGTCGGCAGAGGTTTTGGATGCGCTGTACGGGCTATGGGGCTGCAACGGTGTGGTTTCGGTGAAGAAACCCTCTGCGCCCAAAGAGCCATACACTTCGTCGGTCGACACTTGATGGAAGCGCACGCCGTTACGCCAAGTCGGGTAGCCCTGTGCGTCGCGTCCCGTCACCCAAGCGGCGCGGGCGGCGTCGAGCAGGTTTTGCGTTCCGAGGATATTGGTCTGCAAGAAGAGCTGCGGATTATCGATACTGCGGTCGACATGGCTTTCGGCAGCGAAATTGACCACCACGTCGAATTTATATTCGGCGAAGAGGCGATCGAGGAGCGGACGGTCGCAGATGTCGCCCTTCACAAAGAAGCAACGTTCGTTGTCGACATCGCCAGCAATGGTGCCGAGATAGCCTGCATACGTGAGCAAATCGAGCACCACGACGCGCACGTCATCGTGCTTGGCCAGGATATATTTCAGATAGTTGGCTCCAATGAAACCAGCGGCGCCGGTGACCAGATAATTTTTCATATATACGTTTTTGTTTGTTTCTTAGAATTTCTTGCCTCTGACGATATTGAAGAACGTCATCCAGAGAATCTTGCAATCAAGCCCCCAAGAGCGGTGTTGCAGATAATAGAGGTCGTAGTGCAGGCGGTTGACCATCTTTTCGATGGTGTCGGTGTAGCCGTTATAGAGCGTTGCATACGAGGTGACACCGGGACGAATCTGATAGAGATTCGGATAGCGGTTGTCTTTCTCCATGATCTTGTTGATGTAGTATTGGCGTTCTGGGCGCGGACCGATGAAGGCCATGTCGCCGCGGAAGACATTCCAAAGCTGTGGGAGTTCGTCAAGATGGTGCTCGCGCAGCATTTTCCCGACCTTGGTCAAGCGGTTGTCGGTTTCTCCGCTGGAGAGCTTCGGACCGCCGTCTTCGGCGTCGATGCGCATGGAGCGGAATTTGAGGATGTTGAACGCTTTGCCGTGAAGACCTATGCGCTCTTGCTTATAGACGGCCGGACCGCCGTCTTCGAGTTTGACAGCCAGATAGCAAAACAGAATGAGGGGCGAAAAAGCCACGAGACAAACCGCCGACACGAGAATGTCGAACGCCCGCTTGGTAAAGCGGTCGAAACGGTTCATCCCATCGGGGATCACTTCATATTTTTCTTCAGTTTGCTTCATGCTTGAAATCTGTTTTTCTTCGCTGCGTCCTGCGATGGACGCTGCCTTTCTGCCTTTGCTTTTTCACGAGCGGGGCATTATGTCTGCCTTTTGCGGAGGACATTATATATCCTTAACGCACCTGCGGCTTATTTATTGCCTTTCATGACCGACAATATTTTCGTCTTCATGAGGTCCCACACTTTCGGCGTAAGTCGGCGCACGAGATAGAAGCCGTTGATGTCATATCCGTTCTTCCGGAAAGAGCGCAGGATGTTGGTGTTGCCTTGGATGATTCTCCGCAGCGACCCGTTGCTTTCTCCGCCTGTGCGCATCCAGATGAAATTGCGCGAGAGATATTTGTTGCGTATTTGGTGTTTTCCAAGAAAACGAAGCATGAGGTCGAAATCGGCCGACACCTTCAAGTCTAAGTCAAAATATCCGTATTTTTCATAGCAAGCGCGGCGACAATAGAATGTGGGATGTGCCGGATGCCAGCCTCGTTTGAAATAGCCAGGCTGGTATTGCGAGCCCTTCCATTTCCTGACAACTTTGGTGATGTCGTTGGCGGCGACAAATTCAAGGTCGCCGTAAACGCAGTCAATATCGTCGGACTCAAACGCTTTGACAACGTCGGCCACGACTTGTTTGTCGTAGAAGAGGTCGTCGGAATTGAGAACGCCGACAATGTCGCCCGTTGCCATGCGCAAGCCTTTGTTCATCGCGTCATAAAGCCCTTTGTCTTTTTCGCTGACCAGACGTAGGCGTCCACCAAAGCGCGGTTCGTAAGCCTTGACAATTTCTTGCGTGCCGTCGGCCGACAAACCGTCTACGATGATGTATTCTATGTCTTGATAAGTCTGGGCCAACACGCTGTCCAACGTGTCGCGCAATGTGGCGGCACTGTTGTAGGTGGCTGTTATGATGGAGACTTTCATTACGTTATTGTTGCTTGCTTCGGTATGGCGCACTAATCACCGGCCGCTGTTCCTCCCCATGCTTGACATCGGAACCGGCACAACGGCTTTGCATCATACGGATTCTGTTGATTTGTTTTCTCGGATAACGGGAATGCTTATGTAACTGCCATTTCCTTCTGCTTTCCAACCGGGCCTCAGCCTCTTTCTGAGAAAGAAGCAAGCGCAGGTTTCTGGAAAGCCAAAACATGCCTACGCCCCAGCAATAAAGGGGCGGAGTCATCTTTGCTATATCCTTGTATGTCAAAATACTGCCCGAAGGCAGACCGACATAGGGGCAAATTTAGTTAAAACGTCTGAAACGACCAAATTCTTAGTGGAAAACTTACGGGGCTTAAGCATTTTAAATGCCTATATTTTACGGGCAAGCCGTCAGTTGGATATGCTCACCGCGCTGGTCGAGACGTTGTATTGCACCGTGCGGTAACGATAAAGGGCACGGCTCTTTCCGTGCTGCTCGTTTCCAGCGTTGTTGAGGTCGTAAACGCAACCGCAACGGGCGCATTGCAGGGTGGAGATTGAAGAGAAATGAAGGGGACGGGTAATTTCGGAATTATCGTAGCAATTGGGACAGGCCAACTCGTAGACCACCGTGGTTTGCCCCGTAAAATCGGGAATGGCAGGACTGCCGACAATGATGCCAGAAAGGAAACCATAGGGCTTGTAATAACTGGATGTGGCGGTCGGCGTATATGTCACTTCCTTCCCATCGCAGTCCTTAAACAGATACTTGCCGTTGGGGAAAGTGATTATGCAAAACTGACCGGGATTGTTCAGAGCGGAGAGCAAGGGGGCTGTGGTATTGACCTGATTGAACACAAACCCCGCAGGCCAGGGGGCATAAAGGTCTTCTATATCATCGGCACAGGAAGCCACGAAGAAGCCAAGAAGAAGGTATGCTATGTGTTTAAACGGCAATCTCATTGGGATATAGTTTATTGTGTACCGACAGGGAAGGGCGGGCCAAAGAATGGGAAAAGTGTCCTAAGTAATCTGGCGCAAAGAGATGTATGCCATCGGACGCGGTCTGTCGGCGGGCGACAGGAGGCGGTTTGCCCGACAGAATCATCTGGAATTACCAACCAGAATATTTAGGACACCCTTGGATATGCCATCACTCTCCGCCCAGAAGTTTCTTCTCGGCTTCGCTCACGCGCTCAAAGCCGAAACGGGCATAGGTGGCCTGCATGAGAGCGGCAATGCGGTCGTTGCACAGATTGCCGATGGAACCTTCGTGGGTGTGGTGGATTTCTTTGTTCGGCGTGAACTGGTGGGCCTCGATGTCAAGTCCCACTTTCTTGTAGGCGTCGCGGAAGGGCATGCCCTCAGAAGCGAGGCGGTTGACCTCTTCAACGGAGAACATGAGGTCGTAACGCGCATCGTCGAGGATGTGCTCGTTGACACGCATACGCGCCACAATGTAGGTGGCCATACGGAGGCAGGAGAGCAACTGATCGAAGGCTGGCAGGAAGACTTCCTTGATTTCCTGCAAGTCGCGGAAATAGCCGCAAGGCAAATTGTTCATGATCATCACCACCTGCGTTGGCAAAGCCTGGAGCTTGTTGCAACGGGCACGGATAAGTTCAAAGACATCGGGGTTTTTCTTGTGGGGCATAATGCTCGACCCCGTGGTACACTCATCTGGCAGGCGCACAAAACCGAAATTTTGGCTGTTGAACATGCAAGCGTCGAAAGCCAGTTTGGCCACCGTGCCGGCGATACCGGCGAGGGCGAAGGCCACGTTGCGCTCGTTTTTCCCGCGCCCCATCTGGGCATAGACCACGTTATAATCCATCGAGTCGAAACCGAGCAATTCGGTGGTCATCGTGCGGTTGAGCGGGAAAGAAGAACCATAGCCGGCGGCAGAGCCGAGCGGATTGCGGTTGGTCATGCGATAGGCGGCCTCAAGAAGCAGCATATCGTCGGCCAGGCTTTCGGCGTAGGCACCAAACCAAAGACCGAAGCTGGAGGGCATGGCCACCTGCAAATGGGTATAGCCTGGCATGAGCACATTCTTATAGCGTTCGCTCTGCTGCTGAAGTTCCGCGAAGAGGTCGCGCACCGCCTCAGCCACCTCGCGAATTTTGTCGCGCGTGAAAAGCTTGAGGTCAACGAGCACCTGGTCGTTGCGCGAGCGTCCGCTATGTATTTTCTTCCCCATGTCGCCCAGTTTGCGGGTGAGCATGAGTTCCACTTGCGAATGCACGTCTTCGATGCCATCCTCAATGACAAAGTCGCCCGACTCCGCCACCTGATAGATGGCACGCAGTTCGCGAAGGAGAACGGGCAGTTCCTCGTCGGCAATCAGGCCGATGCTGTGCAGCATCGTGACGTGTGCCATAGAGCCGAGCACGTCATACTTCGCCAGATAAAGGTCGAGTTCGCGGTCATGGCCGACCGTGAAGCGGTCAATCTCTTCCGTCACATGAACAGACTTCTCCCAAAGTTTCGCTCCGTGGAGCATGTTTTCGTTATTCATTTTCCGTCTGAAAATTAAGCTCTTTCTAAACACCAAGTCTATTGCATAGGCGCCTGCGCCGCAGCAGCGAGCACATTGGCCAAACCGTCGGCAGCCTGCTGCAGGGGTTTAGACACCATGCCCTTCATAAAGAAATTCACCTCGGCACCAACGGTGACGCGCATCTTCGTGGCGCATTCACCCTCCGGCAGCAACTGAATCCACACGTAAAGCGGGATGGGCGACCCTTCACTGGCAAACTTGATGCACTTCGGGTCGCGCTCAACGATGCGCAATTCAATCTGCGCCATCGGTGTAGAGAGTTGCAGGGAATCCTGCGTAAAGGTGATGTCGTTGATATACTTACGAACATCTGCCAACTTGTCGGCAGGCACCTGCGAGGAAAGTTTTTCTTCCAACGCGGGGTCGTTGATGCGCTGCTTCAAGCTTTCGAGATTGCGCAAGTCGGCAAAACGTGCGTAGATGGCTTCCTGCGCCTGTGGCAAATGTTTTACTTCACTTTCAAATTTACTGAGACTCATTGGTTTCTTTGTTGTATTAAGGGTTGCCGCGCTTGAAGCGGCAACACGATTTATTCTTCTTTGAGTAATGGTGAAAGAATTACTAAGGGGAAAAGGCAGCGACTGCCCGTTTACATCTCGACGCGCACGGCCTTCGTGACATTTTCTATACTGCTCAGCGAGTCGCAGATGTTCTTAACGTCAGACGTGTCGTAGACCACGATGTCGAGCGTGCCGTCAAAGAGGCCGTCTTTCGTTTCGAGCGTGATGCGACGCACAGGACTGTTGCGCTGCTTATGCAGCACGCTGGCAATCGTGTAAAGAACGCCCTGACTATCGACACCGCTGATTTGCAGGCGGCACTCAAACGGTATCTGGCGGTGCATATCCCAATCGCAGGCAATGATGTTATTGCCATAGCGCGTCTTGAGTTTCATGGCCGTGGCACAACTGCGTTTGTGGATTTCCAGTTCGTTTTTCGGCGTGATATACCCCAAGATGTCGTCGCCAGGAATCGGGCGACAGCAAGGAGCAATGACACATTTCTTAAACGTCTCCTCGTTGACCACCAGCGTTTGCTTGCGATTGATGTTCTTGACGAAATCAGTGTTGTCGATGTGGTTGATGACACAACCCTTGTCGGCCGACTTCTTGCCGATAAACGGAATATGGCGCCACCAACTGTCTTTGCCGCCTTTTCCCTTGATGCAGTCGAGGTCACATTCATTGGGAATGATGCGCTCGTCGGCGATGGCAAGGAAGAAATCGTCGCGCACGGTGTATCCGTGGAAGCGCATGAGTTTGTCCAGCACAGCCGGCGTACACTGAACGTCGTTCCTCTCCAAGAAAGCACGGAGCAACTGGTCGCCCTTTTGACTCTTCTCGCGGCGCTCGCGGCGCAATATGGCCTGAATCTTGTTGCGGGCCTTTGCCGTCGTGACGAAGTCAAGCCACTCCGGCTGCACATGCTGAGCCTCGGTGGTGATGACCTCCACTTGGTCGCCGCTCTTGAGCTTATAATTGAGCGGCACGAGCACATGGTTGACCTTCGCACCGAAACAGTGGCATCCCACAAAACTATGGATGGAGAAGGCAAAATCGAGCGCCGTGGCGCCAGCGGGCATATTCTTGAGGTCGCCTTTGGGGGTGAACACCAAGATTTCGTTGGAATAGAGATTAAGCTTGATAGTATCGAGCAAATCGAGCGTATCCGGCTGCGGGTCGTCAAGGATTTCCTTGATGGAATTGAGCCAGCGGTCGAGCTCGCTCTCGTCGTAAGGCGCATCCTTATCCTTGTACTTCCAATGCGCAGCAAATCCCTGCTCCGCGATGTTGTCCATACGATCGGAACGAATCTGCACCTCAATCCATTTACCCTGCTTGCTCATGAAGGTGTTGTGGAGCGCCTGATAGCCGTTGGCCTTCGGATTGGAAAGCCAGTCGCGGAAGCGCGTAGGATGCGGCTTGTATATTTTGGTGAGCGCACCGTAGATGCGGTAACACTCATCCACCTCGTCCTTACGGTCGTTGGGCACGAAGACAATGCGGATGGCCAGAAGGTCATACACCTCGCTGAAGGGGATATGCTTGTTCTGCATCTTCATCCAGATGGAATACGGACTTTTGATGCGGGCTTTCAGCGTATATTTGATGCCCATCTTGTCGAGTTGCTGGCAAATGGGCGGCGTAAACTTGTCGAAGATGGTGTCGCGCTCAGGCTGCGTCTCGGCCAACTGCTGCTCGATGCGATGGTATTCATCGGGATGTTCGTATTTAAAACTCAGGTTTTCGAGTTCCGTCTTGATTTTGTTCAAACCGAGGCGATCGGCAATCGGGGCGAAGATATAGAGCGTTTCGCTGGCAATCTTATATTGCTTGCGGGCCTGCATGCTCGAAAGCGTGCGCATGTTGTGTACGCGGTCGGCAATCTTTATCAGGATGACGCGCACATCATCGCTCATCATGAGCAAGAGTTTCTTAAACGTTTCGGCCTGCAACGAAGCCTTATCTCCGAAAATACCGCCAGAAATCTTCGTCAGTCCCTCCACGATATTTCCCACCTTCGGGCCGAAGAGGTTCGTGAGGTCCTCGTTGGTATAATCGGTATCTTCCTCCACGTCGTGGAGCAAGGCCGCACAGATGGAAGTGGAGCCCAGTCCGATTTCCTCACACACGATTTGCGCCACGGCAATAGGGTGAAGGATATAAGGCTCCCCCGAGAGACGGCGCACCCCCTTATGGGCCTGCTTCGCGAAATTGAAGGCCTTGGTGATGACTTCCACCTTGCGGCGGTGGTTGGTGGCCAAATATGTATCAATCAAGTGCTGGAAGGCAGCTTGAATCAGTTCCTCATCTTTCTGTTCCTGAGGAGTAAGCGTCGGAGTATTAGTGTCTGTCATGGCGCGAAGATTTTATTATGTTGTTTGACAAGACGACGGCTTGGCTAAGACAATGGCAGAAGCGTTTCTGTGACCGCAACGGGCCCCGCCGCCAAACGGCGATTGCCCGCCCTCCATTGTCCAATTGCGAGAAAAACACACCTGCCTCCCGAAGCATTCGGCCACCATTACTAATGGTATGCGTCGACGCTTCGGAAGGCAGGTGCATGAGCATATTTATTTCACTCTGATTTTCTGACCAGGCTTAATCATGTTACCCTTGATTTTATTCAGTTTACGGATTTTGGCAACCGTCGTGTGGTTTCGGGCGGCAATCGTGCTGAGCGAATCGCCCTTACGCACCGTAGCCGTCCGCTCCGTTGATCTGCGGTTGCGCTTATGGCGTGCCGCCGTGGAGCGCGACTGCGAAGCGGTGCTGCGCGTCGGTTCCGCCTTGGGTTCGCGGACCGCCACCACAGCGCGGCGCGTCAGAAGTTCATCGGCACGATAATTATAAATGGAGTCTTTCTGGTCGATGAAGGCCAAGATTTTCTCCTGCGGCAGGCGGATGGCACAAGGCTCCGTCTGTCCCGGAATCACGCTGGTGCGATATTGCGGATTGAGCGCACGGATGGCCTCCACGTCGATGCCGCAGAGCGCTGAAATCTGCTCCATGTGTACGTTGCGCGACACCATAATCGTATCGGTCGTCACAGGGATTTTCGTTTTCATCGGACAGATATTGTGCTCACAATAGTACGTCATGATGTAGTTGGCCGCGATGAAAGCTGGTACATAGCCGCGCGTTTCCTGCGGCAAATAAGGATAGATGGTCCAGTAGTCGCGTACGCCGTCGGCACGGTGGATGGCCTTGTTGATTTTCGTTGGTCCGCAGTTATAAGCGGCAATCACCAAGTTCCAGTCGCCGTAAATCTTATAGAGGTCGCGCAGATACCTGGCGGCAGCCCACGACGACTTGATGGGGTCGCGGCGTTCGTCGACGAGGCTGTTGACTTTCAAATCGTAGCGTTTTCCCGTGGCGAGCATAAACTGCCAGAGGCCCACGGCCCCAGCGCGGCTGACAGCCGTCGGTTCGAGCGCCGACTCAATGACTGGCAAATACTTCAATTCGAGCGGCAGACCATAATAGTCGAGCGCTTCTTCGAAGATGGGGATATAGAAATTTCCGGCGCCGAGCATGTACGACACCGAGCGGCGCAAGCGTCCGCTATATTGGTCGATAAACTGCTGGACGATGCTGTTGTAAGGCATTTCCATCACGGCAGGAATGCGTCCGAGGCGTTCGCGGTAGACCTCCTCTGGGAAAGGCGGATTGTAATCCGGATTGACGCAAGTGGTGTCGGGATAAAGATATTTCTTGGCGTGCCACTCATTGAGCAGGGAATCGGCATTGAGCGTCATACCCTCTGGCAGTTCAATGACTTCCTTGCGTCCGCTTCGGTCGTCATTGACGGTAATTTCGTTGACGTTCTGCGCAGAAGCCGTCGTGCAGAAAGCACAGGAAGCCAATGCGAGCAGAAATACTTTAATGCGTTTCATTGAATGCGATTTGTTCTTTTTTAAAATAGGGAAGCTCCTGCCAGTTTATCTTGGCAATGGGCCTAAATCAACGGCGCTCCCGTCCGCAAATGCGGAATCAAGAGCCGTCCCTTCACCCTCCGTTTAGCTATTGTTTTACCATTACTTAAAGGGGTGTTCTATAAATTAGTTTTAATGGAGATTCTTTATTTAGGATTGACTTGGCCGCTTTTACAGTTCTCACTCGCATCTTGCTGTATTTCAAAGACTCACATAGCTCGCTATGCTCGTCTTTGAAATACAACAATCTGCTTCGCGATAAATGTAAAATCGACTCAAGCTAATTTATAGAACACCCCTAAAACGACAGGTTGCAACCGATGCCGTAAGAAGAAGGCGTTCGGCCAGGAAGTCCGTTGCCGTTGTTGATTACAGCCGGTTCCAGACGCATGCTGAGGTCGGGCGAGATGTCGAAAACCGAGAGTTGCGCATCGACATAAGCGTCGATGACAGAAAGGATATAGACCCCGATGAAGCAGAAGGCGCTCAGGTCGCGATAGCGGCGGTAATAGTCCTTCTTGCGCTTGAAGATGTTTTTGAAGCGGTCTTCACGCCCCGTGATATCATATCGCGGCGGCAACATGTCCAGATAGCTGTTGGTGTTGGGGTCGTCGTCCATGATGTCGAGGTAAGCCTGCGAATAGTCGCGATACATCTGCTGGTTCCATTTGAAGGCATAAGTGCAACCGAGGAATCCGCCGTAGATAAACGGGAGTTTCCAATATTTCCGATTGTAGATCTGCCCCGCGCCAGGAAACACGAGCGAAAGCCACAAGGCCCGCTTGGGATCTGGCACGAATTTCGGCCGCACCTTCTTCCGCATCTTGGCCGTGGCATTGAGAATGGAATCATTGACGTTGCGCAAGCGTGCCGTGTCAACAGCCGTTGGGTGTGCGGCAGCGGCCGCTCTCACGCCATCGGCAGGCAGCGCCACCGTGTCGGCCACCACGACGGCCTCTTCCAACTTCAAGGTGTCGATATGTTCGGCCATCGGAGACAGCCCAACGCAGAGCCCCCCGTTTTCAACATTGCCCGCGTCGCTACTGGCAGGCAGCGGCACCGACGGATGCAGACAGGCGCCTGCGGCAGCCGGCAGTCCTGCAAGAAGGACCGATGCGATGAAAAATCTGGCTAATGAAATCTTCACCATAAATAATTTCTAATTGACGGAAAACAAGCAGGCGGCAATTGCAGCAACATTCTGGAAAGCCTTCCAAACGTTGCCTCGCCCTTCTGCCGATAGAGCCATCAGTTGTTTTGTCCTTTGATTTTGTCGAATAGGCTGATGATGCGTTCCAACTCCTCTTCAGAAGCAAACGGGATGCTGATTTTTCCCTTGCCCTGCGTGGAGCAAGTCATCTGCACCTTCGTCTGGAAGAAATCAGACAAGCGCGTTTTCAAGATATTAAACTCCTCCGGCAGCCGCTTATTGCTGCGGTCGGTGAGCTGATGGCGGCCGCTTTTAACGGTTTCGCCGTTGTTGAGCGCCTTGACCATGTCTTCCACCTGGCGAACAGAATAGCCCTTCTCCTTGATTTCGTTGAAAAGCTTCACCTGGAGCGACGGTTTTGCGAGTCCCAGCAAGGCACGCGCATGTCCCTGGTCAATTTCCTTGTTTTGCAAAGCCACCTGCACCTGTGCCGGCAATTTCAGCAGTCGCAGATAATTGGCGATGGTGGCGCGATTTTTTCCCACCTTCTCCGAGAGCCGGTCTTGCGTGAGCGCATACTGCTCGATGAGGTTCTGGTAGGCCAAAGCGATTTCAATGGCGTTGAGATCCTCGCGCTGTATGTTTTCAACCAGCGCCATCTGCATCATGTTCTCGTCGTCAGCCGTGCGGATATACGCCGGAATAGTGTCCAATCCAGCCAACTGCGAAGCCCGCCAGCGCCGTTCTCCGGCAATGATCTGATAGAAGCCGTCGTCCATCTTTCGGAGCGTGATGGGCTGGATGATACCAATCTGTCGGATGCTTTCGGCCAGTTCCTCCAAGGCGGCGGGGTCAAATTCCCTGCGCGGTTGGTTGGGGTTAGCCTGAATGCTACCGATGGGCACTTCGTTGATGGACGAAGAACCGCTCGTATGCACCTCCTCCGTTGAGATGAGCGCATCGAGTCCACGTCCGAGAGCTGGAAATTTCTTATGTACAGCCATGTTTGTTTATTGTCAGAGAATCTGGAAATCGAAAAACACTTTTTCTAAGGACAGCCATGAAGCTCAAGCCCACCAAAGGGCATCCCTGCAACAGTCTGCAACAGGAAGGACACACGCGGTGTTCCTCTCCTGCCCTGTCCCAATAGCAACATCCCCCACCCCGACACTGCACGAGTGACGCCGTGGAGGATTTAGTATTTAGCAATTGGCAAGTCATCAAGACCTTGCAACCATTGCTTACGCATTCTTCTTGATGATTTCCTTAGCCAGCGCCAAATGGTTTTTGGCGCCTGTTGATTCAGCATCATAGAGAATGGCAGGAAGTCCGTGGCTTGGCGCCTCCGAAAGTTTCACGTTGCGCTGGATGACCGTTCTGAACACCAGTTCCTGGAAGTGTCGTTTCACCTCGTCATAGATTTGGTTGGCCAGACGCAGTCGCGAGTCGTACATCGTGAGCAGGAATCCTTCGATTTCCAATTCCGGATTTAGTTTTTTCTTGATTATCTTGATGGTGTTGAGCAACTTGCTGATGCCTTCCAATGCGAAATATTCACACTGCACTGGGATGATCACCGAGTCGGCAGCAGTCAGCGCATTCACCGTGATGAGCCCCAAAGAAGGCGAACAGTCGATGAGGATGTAGTCATACTCACTCTTGAGCGGCGTCAACAGTTTTTTGAACACATATTCACGTCTGTCGAGATTGAGCATCTCCACCTCTGCTCCGACGAGGTCGATGTGCGAAGGCACGATGTCAAGGCGCTCGATGTCTGTCGTGTAAATAGCCTCGCGAATATCGGCTTGTCCAACGAGACATTCGTAAACCGAACAGTCAATCTGGCTCAAGTCGACGCCAAGGCCGGAAGAGGCATTGGCCTGCGGGTCTGCGTCAACGAGCAGCACTTTCTTTTCGAGTGTTGCCAGCGATGCAGCCAAGTTCATGGAGGTCGTCGTTTTGCCGACGCCACCCTTTTGGTTTGCTAATGCAATGATTTTGCCCATAGTTTTCAAATAGCAAGCCTTCTGAAAGGCTCTATGATTCTGCAAAGGTAACAAATTTTCTCCGAACTGCCCTGCTTTATACTTTTTTTCGTACTTTTGCGTAGCACTTCGCCACCCCCGCCGCAAAGCGCGGAGAAAACGGATTAAAGCGTAGCGACACCGGTGGCCTGCACTGAATATAAGTAAGTAATGGTAAGTAGGCAACCATATCACTTCATCTCGAACAACCCAAACAAAATGTCCAGACCCTATATTCTCATCTCCAACGACGACGGCGTGCAGGCACGCGGCATCAACTTCCTGATTGAAACGCTACGCCCCATTGCCGACCTGCTGGTGGTGGCGCCCGACTCGCCTCGCTCTGGTTTCGGATGTTCCATCACATCTGCGGCCCCCATCCACTACAAGAAACTGCACGAAGAGCCGGGACTGACGGTGTGCTCCTGCACCGGCACGCCAGTCGACTGCGTGAAACTCGCGCTCAATCTGCTCATCGACCGCCGCCCCGACCTCATCATCGGCGGCATCAACCACGGCGACAACTCGTCGGTCAACACGCACTATTCTGGAACGATGGGCGTGGCAACGGAAGGCGCGTTGCAGGGCTATCCCTCGGTGGCCTTCTCGCTTTGCGACCACCGCGAAAACGCCGACTTCACGCCGCTGGCGTCCTACATCGTTGACCTCGTCTTTAAGTCCATCGCCCTCGGCATGCCGCCTTTCACCTGCCTGAATGTCAACTTCCCGAAGGCCGACAAATTCAAGGGGGTGCGCATCTGCCGCATGGCACACAGCCGCTGGCAACACGAACTGGCACGCCGAAAGCATCCTTACGGCGCCGACTATTTCTGGCTGGTGGGCGAATGCGAGGAACTGGAGCCGGAAGCCACCGACACCGACCGCTGGGCCTTGGCACACGGATATGTGGCCATCACGCCGACCAACCTCGACGTGACAGACTACGAACTGCTGAATGTTTTGAAGCAGACTTTCTGAAACAGATTCACAAAGCCTGATGCTGATACATAAGATACATAAAGAGGGCATCCTAACACTATTCTGTTTTAGGACGCCCTCTTTATCCTTTTAACCTCCAAATAGTCAAAAATGTACACACCCCCATTCACCATATCAGCAGCAGCTATTAACAAAATAGCCGACATATCACGTTTGATAGAGCGTTATGCCATTCGTATGGAGCAGGAGGACGCTCTATTGCTGCGCAAAGCCAACAAGATAAAGACCATTCACAGCTCACTTGCCATTGAAGGTAACACCCTCAACGAAGATCAGGTGCGCGACATTGTGAACGGTAAGACGGTCGTGGCTCCTCTGCGCGAGATACAGGAGGTAAAAAATGCCATTGCCACTTACGAGCAGTTCCCACACCTCAACCCATTCAAAGAAAAAGACCTGCTACGTGCGCATGGCATCATGATGCAGGCACTGGTTGACAATGCTGGACATTATAGGCCTGGCAATGTTGGTGTATTCTCAGAGACGGGTTGCGTACATATAGCACCACCTGCCGACCGCGTGCCGCTACTCATGGGCGAGCTCTTTGACTGGCTGAACCATAGTAAGGACCATTTGCTGGTGCGTTCGTGTGTTTTCCATTACGAGTTTGAGTTCATTCACCCCTTTGCCGATGGTAACGGACGCATGGGACGCTTGTGGCAATCGCTCATATTGAGCAAGCTACACCCCGTGTTTGAACACGTACCTGTTGAAAACATGGTGCACGACAATCAGTTAGCATACTACGATGCCATAACCGCCAGCACCAATGGAGCAGATTCGGGACCTTTCATTGATTTTATGCTTGGCGAAATACTCAAAACGCTTGAATTACACAAAAGGGAGCCAACACAAAATATTCCCAATAAAGTTCCCAATAAAGTTCCCAATAAAGTTCCCAATAAACTATTGGATGCTTTCCCGAATCTACCAGAAGGCGTATGGGAATTGTACACCCAAATCAAGCAAAACCCACGCATAACCATTGCCCAAATGGCGGAAGCCTTATCCGTTAGCGACCGCATGGTAAAAAAACACCTTGCCGTGTTGAAAGGAAACGGACTGGTAGCACGTATTGGAAGCAACAAAACTGGATACTGGGAAATCCCCAAAATATAAACTATTTTTTGACACCTACTCATATCTATTAATAGAATATGACAATAGAAGAAATACTGGCTCGCAAAGAATGTCAGACATTCGATTGTAAGAGCATACAGATAGATCCCAAAGCGTTAGCGATACCAATTGTCGCTATGGCCAATGCCGATGGTGGTATGCTTGCTATTGGTGTTTCTGACAAGACCCGCAAAATAGAAGGAATTGATGAAAACGAAGAGCACCTGAATGAGTTGCTTCGCGTTCCTTTCGATTTCTGCAATCCGTCTGTAAGAGTCAGATGCGAGTATTTGCCATGCACAGATTATAAGGGTCGAAAGAACCGCATTCTGCTTATGCACATTCCTGCAAGTGTTCAACTTCACACCAATCAAGCTGACGAATGTTTTATGCGTGTAGGAGACAAAAGCAAGAAACTCAACTTTGACGAGCGTATGCAACTTCTCTACGACAAGGGCGAACGCTACTACGAAGACAAGGATGTTTATGGCGCCACTATCGATGATATTGACATGAATCTCGTGGATGACTATATGAATGTCATAGGCTATAGAAAATCTGTTAGGGAGTATCTAAGAGAGAACTATGATTTTGTTACAGAGAAAGATGGACAGCTGAAGGTAAGCACTGCTTGTATTCTACTATTCGGTAAGAATCCCCAGCGTTTCTTCCCTCGTGCCCGCACTCGCTTCATCCGCTATGAGGGTACAGAAGAAAAAGTGGGTACAGAGATGAATGTTGTCAAAGACGTAACATTTGAGGGAACCATCCTTCAACAGGTACGCAGTGCGATTGACTATCTGGAGACACAGGTTCGTGAACATTCATTTCTTGGAGAAGATGGTCGGTTTATTACCAACCGCAACTACTCAAAATATGCAATACAAGAGATGGTGGTCAATAGCTGCTGCCACAGAGCCTATAATATCAAGGGAACAGAGATTCAGATAAAGATGTTCGACGACCGTATTGTCTTTGAGACACCTGGAGATTTGCCAGGACTAGTGCGACCAGACAACATTCGCCACACTCATTTCTCTCGCAATCCTAAGATAGCCCAATTCCTCAAGGCATACAAGTATGTCAAGGAGTTTGGTGAGGGCATCGACCGTATATGCAATGAGTTGGAAACTAAAGGTTGCGCCATCCCGTCATTCCACATTGATGCTTTCATTCTGAAAGCTACATTGATGGCAGAGTGGACCACGGAAAAGGAATTTGACCATCCAAGTACCGCACAAAAAGGTGTCACGACAAATGTCCAAGTAAGCACCACCAAACTCACTGATAGACAGCGTAAAATTCTTGAGGCAATAAAAAATAACACGACAAATGTCCAAGTAAATGTCCAAGTAAACGACCAAGTAAATGTCCAGAAATTAGCCACTCTGTTGGGCTTTTCAGAAAAGACCATAAGACGTGATCTCTATGTTCTGCGTGACATGAATCTCATCCTTTATATTGGAAGTGATAAAACTGGGCATTGGGAGGTAACAAACAAAACTAACCAGTAGAACTCATACGTATCAATAATGAACAACGAAAACCACGAAGGCTACGTTTACATACTGACCAACCCATCCTTTCGTGAGGATTGGGTAAAAATTGGCAAGAGTTCGCGTCCTGTAGACGTGCGATCAAAGGAACTCGACAATACTGCTGTACCCTTGCCTTTTGAGATTTATGCCACTCTAAAGACTGCGAAATTCAACAAGGTTGAGAAACAGATTCATAAGCAGATTGACCGTCTGACCGACCTACGAATCCGTCAGAACCGAGAGTTTTTCAATATTGCACCTTCTGTAGCCTTGGATATCATGCGTGATATTGCCGACTTGCTTGATGATAGCGAACTTGCTGTTTACGTGGATGGCAAACCGGTCATCAGTAAGAGCAAGGAAGAGGACAAAAAGATAGAAGCTGACAGCAAGGAAAAGGAACGTAGAACACAGAAACCTGCTTTCAAATTCCATATGATTGGCTTGAAGGTCGGTGATACCATTGTTTTCGATGAGCTAAACCTGCCCGTCACTATAGCATCGGATGATAAGGTGGAATACAAAGGCCGCCTCTGGTCACTCTCAGCCTTCACCCGTGAGTTTTTGCCTGAAGATAAGCAAAACACTTCGGGAGCCTACCAAGGTCCTAAGTACTTTAGTTACAAGGGTAAAACATTATATAAATTGAGGCAAGAATCTGACGAGTAGTTTAAGTAATAGTGAAAGAATAAGTTGAGCATTTTTGACCTACAGAAAGCAAATGCTGCTTCACATACTAAGAAACTTGACTACACTTTCCGTTCTCGGGGAGAACGCAAGTTCTTCCATTGAAGCGAAAAAGCCATGTGTTCACATTGAACGTGAAGACAATCCTACAAAGCAGGTTCGTCGTTATGGCTTTACTGCTGGTTTGAAGATAAGTGCATTAAGAACTTTGAGCACCTTTATATTTACGACACCTTTTATCCTGTAGAACAGAACGATACCCTTTCCTTAGTCATCGATTCGCGGCCGCTGGTAGCACTACCCTCGGCCGCGAGTAGCATTACCGGCGGCCGCGAGTAGCGCTACCGGCGGCCGCGAATCGATGACTTGTTATGCTTTTTAGGAAGACTGGCAAGGCTTTTCAGGAAACGGACGTTGCGGCGGGAGATAGTGCCCCCTTATCTCCTGCCACAGTTCCCCGTTTTTCGCTTCTGCCGCTACATGGGGCGATGCGCGGACATGTGGCGGAGACCTGAGGCGAAGCACGCTTCATTTGCCCAATGGCACAAGTCAGCGCACACGTAAGATGACCTTGCTGGTTCCATTCACGCTTTTCACAATGTTGACTCCCGATTGCAGTTTGCTCAGGCGGCGCCCCTGCAAATCGTAAAACACTGTTTTGTGGGATTTTGCAACAGAGACATCATCAATGCCGCTTTGGGTGGGACAGGTGAAGTAACCGTCAGTGCAGTTTGCATACCAACTGTTGATTTTATTAGGGTCAAACTTAATCGCGCCCTCAAGCGACTCACATCCATAAAACATCTCGTCAACCTTTTTTAAAGCTGTTACGACAAAACTATCGGTGGCGTAGATGGTTTTGAGTGCTTCACAGAAAAAGAACATGCCATCCATATCCGACACGTTACGTGTGTCAAAACCAGAGAGATCGAGGGTGACGATATCCTTAGAATTGGAGAACATATTGTTCATATCCGTCACTTTCTGGGTGTTGAAATTTGAGAGTTCAAGACTTGTAATGCCTAAACATGCGCTGAACATGCCGCTCATGTCTGTCACATCATGTGTATCAAATTTTGACACATCAAGAGATGTGATACCGACACAGTCATTAAACATATAAGACATATCCGTCACGTTGCGTGTGTCAAATCCTGAAACATCAAGTCGAGGAACATTACTGCAGCTTTGAAACATGTGTCTCATGCTCTTCACTTTCGAAGTATTGAATTTAGAGACATCAAGCTCTGCGAGCTTTGGGCAAAGACTGAACATGTGAGCCATATTTACCACCTCATCAGTGTTAAGGTTTTCAATGCCGACGATGCTTTCGAGCTCATAGAACTCATTGAACCAATAATAACAGCTTGTGGGACGCGCATTGGCAAAAGAAGGGTCAAAAACGACCTTTCTTATCTTTCTTTTGTATTTAGCCCATGCCGGTATGGTTTTATCCTTGTTTAACTGTATCCCTCCGCCTACGTCATACTTGAATGTTAGTGTACTTTGGCTTTCGTCAAACACGGCATAGGCATTTTGTGCCGACAACTGGCCAGCCCATATTGGCAAACACATCAGTATCGTCACAAACCGCCTGGCAGCAATCCTTTTCGAGTGTAAAAAAATCTTCTTCATATTCATAAACAAAAAAATTACCGTTTGGTGGATCAAGCTGATGGTTGAAAGAATGATTACATTTGACCTGTGATGCACTCCTTCATATAGCATACCCCAGCTCGGGATAAGAAATAGTTCATAAAAAGTCGCTCACTTTGCTCGCAAAGTGAGGGGGACGAATATTGTGGCGGCCAAACAAGGCTAAAAATCCAACAACGTCATGCGCTAAAGCGTTAGCCATGTTCGCTACGTGTTCGTGGCCCTCACTTTGCGAGCAAAGTGAGCTACAATGCTGGCGCCGCAACAGACGATTGTGCGGGCCAGCGCTAATCTCCACCGCGAGGGTGCTGCCTAAGCCCCCCTTCGGTCCTGCGTTCAACCCTTGGCAGCCAAAGGAGAAGCCTGCACATAGGTGCGGGCACCGAGTTCTTTGTCGAGCATGTAAAGGCCGTAACCGTTGCCCTGAATCATTTTGAGGTTGTCGATGATGTTTTGGGCGTTTTCCTCTTCCTCCACCTGTTCGTCGACAAACCATTTCAGCATGCTCTGCGTGGCGTAGTCGTTCTCAGCCGTTGTCAGGGCAAAGAGGTTGTTGATGAGCGACGTGACCTTCTGCTCGTGGGCCAATGTGGCTTCAAACACGGCGAGGGGCGATTCCCAAGTGGTCGGCACGGCCTCGATGGGCTTTAGCTCGACGCGACCGCCGCGCTGAATGATGTAGTTGAACATGATTTTGGCATGGTCTTGCTCTTCCTGGAATTGCACTTCAAACCAGTTTCCCATTCCAGGATTGCCATTGGCATGGGCATAGGCTGCCATAGAGAGATAAAGATAGGCCGACCACAATTCGGCATTGATTTGCGCGTTGAGCGCAGCTTCTACTTTTGGATTCAACATTGTTTTTGATGTATTTAGTAACGGTAAATTGGTTGTCCTTGTTTTCAGTCGCAATGCCCGCATTGCTCCTTCTATTATTTTGCAGGCTAATTTACAATTAAAAATCAAAATCCCTCATCTTTTCCCGATAGAAAATGGTTACCTCCACGCTCCTTCTTTCATAAAGAGGCATCATCCACTGGTTTCACGACCGAAAAAGAACAACGACACATTCGACAAAACCCACACAGGCTTCAACGGAGGCACTTTTGTCTATTATTATTTTGAATGCAGAAACTCAAAATATACCACCAAGACAAATGTGACTTACACGATTGTGAAGAGATAACTTGCCTCGCAGAACCTTCCGAAGAACCTGTGGCGGGTTTTGTTTTCTCATCATCACTTAGGTTGCCTTCTCCCCGTTCACTCTCTCCTCGAAAAATATTGAATTGTCGTATTATTTTGTTCCTATAGCTTGCCGCCCTCCCCTCTCAGAAATCGTAGCACAGCCGGGCACAGACCACGAAGAAATCGCCGTCAGCATTCGTGACGTATTGGCAGCAGGGCTGCACGCCCAAAGAGCGGGTGAGCTGGCGCCGCCACGTCATTTCAACGGAGTACTCGCGGCCCTGTTGGAAAAGGACATACTGCCCGGAGAGGCCACACGCATTGCGGCTGTCTTGATAAACGCAGCCCACTTCACCATAGCGGCGGCAAGCGTTTGAGTGACAGGTGTTTTCAGAATACTGCGCCATAACGGAAATGCTTTTTTCTTCGGTTTTCCACAGGGGTTGCTCACCATAGGCCCACCAGGCGCAGCTTGTTTCTGCCGCAGGAGATTCCGTCAGCAATTCGCCTTCTTCGTCAACGGCAAACTGCCGACTGTGGACGGCTACGCCTGCGAAGTAATGCCCGTCGCGGTGGGAATATTCCAATTGCGAAATATTGAAAACGCCGTCTTCTTTCGGACGCACGAGAAAAGGATTGTCGTGGCAGCGCCAACCGTTGTAGCCCACACCATTATATAAGGAGTTCCTGAAGGTCCATCCGTTTCGACTTACATCAAAATAAACCGTCAGGCCAGAGAAGGGATAATTGGCAATGGGATAGCTGGCGGCGATGGTTGGAAAGATGCCACACGAACTGTTGACGAAGAGCGACGTGGCATCCAACGTGAAGAAATCTTCGTTGACGTTGCGCACACCGAGAAAGACATTGGCATTCTCCCAGGCGTGGCGATAGCCCAACACGGCCAAGGCCGCCACATTGTTGTCGGCTTCGATGTTGGAAAAGGCCTGCCAGTCTGTCCCGATTCCCTCTTTGGCTTTGGCCATGTGGAGCGTTGCCGCTTCAAGATAGTCAGTTCCGCTTTTTATCGGCAGGTTCAAATCAAGCCTCAGCAGATTGAGCCAATTGGTTTTCTTGTTTGTGTTCCACTGCCATTCGGCGGTGTAACTGCCGCTGAAGCATTGGGAGAAACAAGGCAGAGCAAAGAGACTGCCGGCCAGAAGGCAAAGGCAGAGGAGGGATTTTCGGATATTCATTGGTTTCATGAAACGTTTTATCTTATGTAGGCTACTTAGAGCAATTCACTGGTTCGCAAAGCAAAGCTAACAAGTTTTTGCGGCACTGGCAAGAGAAAGGCAACGATAAGTGGGACATTATCTTGGGTTTTCGGGCAAATCCGTTGGGCGAAATCTCGGATATTCCACATATTTTGCGTAAGTTTGCACTTTAAGTAGGTAATCAAAATTATTTATGAAATACTCCTTTGTCATCCCCGTATTCAACCGCCCCGATGAAGTGGACGAACTGCTTGAGAGCCTGACGAAACAATCGCTTCAGGATTTCGAAGTTCTCATCGTGGAAGATGGTTCATCGCAGCCCTGCCAAGAGGTGGCAGAGCGCTATGCCGATGCGCTCAATGTGCGCTATTTCATGAAAGAAAACTCGGGGCCCGGCGGCTCGCGCAACTATGGCGTGGAACGGGCGAAGGGCGAGTATGTCATCATCCTCGACAGCGACGTGGTGCTGCCGGAGGGCTATCTCCAAGCGGTTGACGCGGAACTCAACGCCGCGCCCTGCGATGCTTTTGGAGGCCCCGACCGCGCCCACGAGTCGTTCACGCCCATGCAGAAGGCCATCAACTACGCCATGACGTCTTTCTTCACCACTGGCGGCATCCGTGGCGGAAAGAAGAAGATGGACAAGTTTTATCCGCGCTCGTTCAACATGGGTGTGCGCCGAACGGTCTATGCTGCACTCAATGGTTTCAGCAACATGCGCTTTGGCGAAGACATCGATTTCTCCACGCGCATTTTTGAGCAAGGCTATGCCTGCCGCCTCTTTCCAGAGGCCTGGGTTTGGCACAAGCGCCGCACCGACCTTCGAAAGTTTTTCAAGCAAGTACACAACTCGGGCATCGCCCGCATCAACCTCACCAAGCGCCATCCTGGCACGCTCAAACTCGTGCATGCCTTGCCTGCCGTTTTTGCCGCCGGCTGCGCCCTGCTGGTGGTGCTGACCGCCGTGGCCGCCGCCCTTGGTTGTCCCCATTGGTGGGTATGCCTCACGCCGTTTGTGTTTTTTGCCCTCATCATCTGTGCCGATGCCACCCGCACGGCCCGCAGTCTGGGCGTTGGCCTACGCGCCGTGGCCGCCGCTTATGTGCAGTTGCTTGGCTATGGCACAGGATTCATCCGTGCTTTTTGGCGCCGCTGCGTGCTCGGCAAGGGCGAATTTGAAGCTTTCAAAAAGAATTTCTACAAATAAGGAAGGTTTTCAAACGCCATGGCCGACAACGATCACAACATCATCCAAGACCTCAAAGCCGACGAGCGCCCGAGGGAGCGCCTCATCAAGCACGGCCCTGCCGCCCTACGCAATGCCGAACTGCTGGCCATCCTCATCGGGTCGGGGTCGACAACGGAAAATGCCGTTAGTCTCATGGAGCGCCTGCTCGTTGACCATCGCAATAGTCTGGGCGACGTGGGCAAGATGACGCTCGAACAGCTCTGCCGCTACAAAGGCATCGGCGAGGCGAAAGCGGTGTCGATTCTTGCAGCCTGCGAACTGGGCAAACGGCGGCAGGAAGAGCACGTGGAGGAACGCCCCAGCGCACAATCGTCGGAAGACATCTACCGCTACTTCCTCAACAAACTTCGCGACAATCCCGTTGAAGAATGCCACGTGTTGCTGATGAACCACAACCTACGCATCATCGGCAGTGTCTGTGTCAGTCGCGGCGGCATCACGGGAACTGTGGTTGACGTGCGGCTCGTTCTCCGCGAGGCCATCCTCGCCAACGCCACGTCCATTGCGCTCTGCCACAACCATCCTTCGGGCAGTTCCAAGCCCAGCCGGGAAGACGACCGCCTGACGCAAAGGGTGAAGGAAGCGGCGAAAGCCATGGACATACGCTTCATTGACCACATCGTCCTCGCTGACGGCAGCTATTACAGCTACAACGATGAGGGCCGGCTCTGACCACTCTGACACACCTAAGTAATGGTGAAAGAATAAATCGTTGAACATAAAGACAGGGCATAAGTTATAAATCCCTACTCCACAAAATTAATCAAGTTATTTTTTCACCATTACTAAACCTCAAGCCAACATATATCCCAACATGACATCAGAAGAAAAATTGAAATTGGAAGAAAGGGTTGTTGAAATTCTCAAAACGGTTTACGACCCGGAAATACCTGTTGACATCTATAACCTCGGCCTCATCTACCGCATCGAACTCCACGATGATGGGACGCTCGACGTTGACATGACGCTCACTGCCCCCAACTGTCCGGCAGCCGACTTCATTGTTGAAGACGTGCGCATCAAGCTCGATGGCATCACTGGCATAAAGGAAGCCCACGTCAACCTCGTCTTTGAGCCTGAATGGGACAAGGACATGATGAGCGAAGAGGCCAAACTCGAATTGGGGTTTATGTAAGTAAAGCCATTACTAACCCAAAAGCTTTCTGCCAATCTTTTTCATCTTACGACAATACGCTTTCAGCCCAATGAAAAATATCTATTTCCTCTCCGACGCCCACTTGGGCAGTTTGGCCATTCCACACGCCCGAACTCAAGAGCGCCGCTTGGTCAATTTTCTCGACAGCATCAAGCATAAGGCGGATGCCATTTATCTCTTGGGCGACATTTTCGACTTCTGGCACGAATATAAATACGTCGTCCCGAAGGGCTACACGCGCCTACTTGGAAAAATCAGCGAACTGACTGACATGGGCGTGGAGGTGCATTTCTTTACGGGCAACCACGACCTCTGGGTGCACGATTATTTTGAAAAGGAATGCGGCATGACCATCCACCGCCAAAGCACCACGCTGGAAATCTATGGTAAGGTGTTTTATCTGGCACACGGCGACGGCCTCGGGTCGACCGACCGTTCGTTTCGCTTCCTCCGCTCCGTGTTCCACAACGCCACCTGTCAGCGTCTCTTCGCCGCCCTACACCCACGATGGGGTATGGCTTTTGGACTGGAATGGGCGCGACGCAGCAGAATGAAGCGCGTGGACGGTAAGGAACCAGAATACCAAGGAGAAGACAACGAGGAACTCATCCGATTTGCCAAAGACTATCTCTCCACACACCCCGACATCAATTACTTCATCTTCGGACACCGCCACATTGAGCTCGACCTCATGCTCTCGCGCACCACGCGGGTCATCATCCTCGGCGACTGGATAACGGAATTTTCCTATGCTGTGTTCGATGGCGAGCACATGTTGCTGGAAGAATTTGTGGAAGGAGAGACGCAGCCCTGACCTGCGATTTACCCCCTTCCTGTGCCAAGCAACGCAGGATTCCTACTTAGTAATGTTGAAAGAATAACTTCCGCAATTTTGCCGTTGGCAAGTAATATTTTATATACTCCCCTGCCTTTCGGTTCTTTTCGAACTTATTCTTTCAACATTACTTAACGCCATTCGTCATCAAAAAAAATCACCCATACCAAATCGACACCACAATGGACGAATTTTTCTTGAGCGCCCAACACATCGTGAAGCGCTTTGCCAACCACACGGCACTCAATGACGTGAGCATTGACGTGCCCCGCGGAAAAATTTTCGGTCTGCTGGGCCCTAACGGGGCAGGCAAGACAACGCTCATCCGCATCATCAACCGCATCACCGCCCCCGACAGCGGCGAGGTCATCTTCGACGGCCATCCCTTCTCTGCCGACGACGTGGCCCGCATCGGCTATCTGCCTGAAGAACGCGGCCTCTACAAGAAAATGAAAGTTGGCGAACAGGCCGTTTATCTGGCCATGCTCAAAGGACTGAGTCGCGCGGAAGCCACAAAACGCCTGCACGACTGGTTTAAGCGTCTGGACATCATGGCCTGGTGGAACAAAAAACTGGAAGAACTCTCGAAGGGTATGCAGCAGAAGGTGCAGTTTGTCATCACCGTGCTCCATCAGCCGCAACTCGTGATTCTCGACGAACCCTTCTCGGGCTTCGACCCCGTGAACGCCGAGATTCTCAAGCGTGAGATACTGCGCCTGCGCGACGAAGGTGCCACCATCATTTTCTCCACCCACAACATGTCGTCCGTTGAAGACATCTGCGACAACATCGCGCTCATCAATAAGTCGCAAGTGGCCCTGAGTGGCAAAGTCGACGAGGTGCGTGAGCGCTATCGCAGCGGCATCTTCGAGGTGAAGGCCACAAGCGGCAGCCTTGATGGGATGTCGCCGCTCTTTGAAGTCAACAACGTGCAGACGGTGGGCGGACTGACCACGTACAAACTCACAAAAGCCCCTGGCGTCAGCAACGGCCAACTCGTTACCGACCTGGCCGGCCGTCTTGAAATCCGCTCTTTCTGCGAGCAGATGCCATCCATGCAGGAAATCTTCTTGAAAGTGGTGGGGGCAGAAAATCCGAAAGATGCTGCCACAACTCATGAACCTCTAAAAGCGGAATAGAAAATGAACAAGACACTGATTATCATACAGCGCGAATTTATGACGCGCGTCAAGAAGAAATCCTTCATCCTCCTCACCATCTTGATGCCCTTCATCTTCGCGGCACTCATCTTTGTGCCGCTCTGGCTCGCTTCGATTAAAGACACCGACCAGAAGGTGGTGAAGGTGGTCGACAAAACGCAGCAATACGTGGGTCTCTTCAAGGACAACACCACGTACCACTTCGAACCGGCAGAAGCCGACAATGCCGCATTCTATGCCGACGGGGCGGACGTTGAAGCGGTCATCGTCATCACGGGCAACCTCGTTGACAACCCCAAGGCCGTGACCATCAACTCGCCGCAGCCTGTGTCAAACGAGCTTTTGAGCTACACCCGCGAAGTGCTCAACAACGAAGTGCGGCGTGCCAAACTCAAAAGCTATAACGTGCCGCAACTCGACAAGATTATCGACGACGTGCAGAGCGACTTCGACATCAAAACCGTCATCAAAAAAGAAGACGGACACGAAAGCGCCTCCGACACCAACATTGCCATCGCGGCGGGCTTCATCTTCACGTTTCTCATCTATCTCTTTGTCATGACCTACGGCGCTGCCGTGATGCAGAGCGTGATGGAGGAGAAGACCAACCGCATCGTAGAGCTCATGGTGTCGAGCGTGAAGCCCTTCCAACTCATGATGGGCAAAATCATCGGTGTGGCGCTCGTGGGTTTCCTGCAACTCATCATCTGGGGCGTGATGTTTGCCGCCATCCTCTTCATTTGCGGCAGTTTCTTCGGCGCGACAGAATTGCCTGCCGACCCGATGCTGACGGCACAAACGGCAGCCATGCAGCAGAGCATGCCTTCGGAAACCAGTGAGATTCTCGCCGCCATCATGAATCTGCCATTCGCCGAACTCGGCATCATGTTTGTGTTCTACTTCGTGGGCGGCTATCTGCTCTACGCCTCTTTCTTCGCAGCCGTCGGCGCCAGTGTCAACGCGCAAGAAGACAGTTCGCAGTTTGTCATGCCCGTGGTGCTCATCATGATATTCGGCCTCTACGCCGCCATGTACAGCGCCGAAAACACCAACGGCCCGCTCGCCTTTTGGGCTTCCATCTTTCCCCTCACCTCGCCCATCGTCATGATGGTGCGCATCCCCTTCGGTGTGCCCTTGTGGCAGGAAGTGCTCTCCCTCGGCGTGCTCTACGCCACCACCATCTTCTTCATCTGGCTCAGCGGTAAAATCTACCGCGTCGGCATTCTGATGTACGGCAAAAAGCCAAGCTTGAAGGAAATGGCGAAATGGATTCGATATAAATAGCAGAGATGCTGGCCCGACCATCTGCACAATAAATTTAACACCCATAAAATGCCTGTCTGAATCCCTCGTCGGCTTCAGGCAGGCATGATAAGTAATGTTGAAAGAATAAGTTCCGCAATTTTGCACCTGCATTTTTGAGCTATTTTTGAGCTTATTCGAAGGAGCAATGCGGGCATTGTGACTGAGAATAAGTTCGAAAAGAGCCGAAAAGGCAGGGGAGTATATAAAATATTACTTGCCAACGGCAAAATTGCGGAAGTTATTTTTTCAATATTACTAAGTAGTATTAAACCACTTACTCCCCTCAAACAAACGGGTTCTCCGGGAACCACCCTTCGTTAGAAACAGATACATCTATATATGGCAAACGTAAAATCATTAGTCAAAAAACAAATCCGCCTCGATGTTGTCTTCAGCATCATTTGGGCGAGACGTAAGAATTACCTCATTCCCGTCGGCACCACCCTCATCGCCTTTTATCTGCTGATGTGTTGCGTGCCGCGCTACTATTCGGTGAAGGTGATGCTTGCCCCTGAATATGAAACGCCCTCTGTCGGCGGCGGTCTGTCGAGCCTCGCCTCCATGGCCAACATCAATTTGGGAAGCCTTGGCGGCTCCAACGATGCCATCACCCCCACCATCTATCCCGACCTCATGAAGAGCACGGACTTCATCGTGCCGCTCTTCGACGTGAAAGTCACCACCAGCGACGGCAAATTCTCTGGTCCTTACAGCACCTATCTCAAAGAGGCTTGCAAAGCCCCTTGGTGGGACATGGCCATGATGTATGTGGGAAGCTTGATTTCATCGAAAGACGAGGAAGGCGGCGGCACGGACAAGGCCCAGCACATCGACCCATTCCACCTCACGAAAAAGCAAAAGGAAATGGCCGATGCTATCTCAGCGGGCATTGCCTGCACCGTTGACAAGAAAACGGACGTCATCTCCATCACCACAACGGCGCAAGACCCACTGGTGGCCGCACAGCTTGCCGACACCATCCGCGAACGCCTGCAGGATTTCATCACGGAATATCGTACGCACAAAGCACGCATCGAACTCAACCACATGCACGAGATTGTCAACAACGCTTATCTCAACTACATGAAGAAGCAGAAGGAATATGCCGACTATTGCGATTCCCACCAGGACCTCGTGTTGGAAGCTTACAAGGCCAAAGCTGAAAACTTGGAAAACGAACTCCAGTTGGCCTTCAATGCCTATAGCGGAGCGAAGACACAGGAAACGATTGCCCAGGCAAAGGTGCTTTCAAAGACACCAGCCTTCACCACACTGCAAAATGCCACCGTCCCCCTGCGCCCTGCCGGCCCGAAGCGCATGATGTTTGCCATCGTTATGGCCATGCTCTGCTTCTTGGTGCAAACCGTCTACTTCATTGCGAAGGATGTCAAGAAGATGGAGGTGGACAACGAAGCGTGAGACGCCGGATGCTTCGGCATCCCGATGCTTGGCGCTAACCCAAGAATGGTTTCCATTCCCAAATCTTCCAACATTGACAGGAGGCCGCGAAAATCGGGACACGCTCTGAAGCACGCCCTTTTCCCTTTCGGCCTCCCATTTAACTAAGACTCCAACATGATATTCTTCGGCCTATTGCTTCTGCTGTTTGCCGCCACAAGCGCCCTATGCTTTTTCGACGGCGAAAAGACGCGCACCGTTTGGTGTACCTTCGCAGCCGTTGCAACCCTGCTGTTCCTGCTCGCCGCTTTCCGTCCCGTTGGCCTCGACCAAGACTCCGAAAACTACGTGCAATATTATTATGGCAACACTGAACAGATTCTGGAATTTACCTTCACCGCCATCTCTGCCCTTGTGAGTTTCTTCGCCGACAGTCCGCGCGGCATGTTTGTGGTCTACGCTCTGCTCGGCATTCTCCTGCACACCTGGGCCGTCACGCGCAGCACACCATTCTGGCTCTTGGCATTGGTGGTTTGGATGGGCAATTTCTATCTCTATCAGGAAGTCACCCAAATCCGCGTTGCCGTGGCCGCCGGTCTCTTCCTCGTTGGGCTCAGCTACCTCGCGAAAGGCGAGAAGCGCACCTATCTGCTCTTTAGTCTGGCCGCCGCCTGTTTCCACTATAGTGCCTTCGTGCTGCCCCTGCTTACCTTTTTCGGGAGCCGTCCCCTCACGCTGCGTGGCCGCCTCGTCATCGGCGCAATTCCCCTGTTGGGCTATCTGCTCTTCTTCGGCGGATTCGACCCCATTGCTTCCCTTCCCATCCCCTGGATTCAGGAAAAGCTCTGGATTTATGAACGACTGCGCGACAGCGGCATGGCGGGCGACGCCATCAACGTGTTCAACATCGTTTACGTCATGCGCCTCCTCGTGTTCTACGTGCTTCTCTGGAAATACGATGTCATCAAAGAGCAGGCGCCCAACCTCTCGCTACTTCTGAAGGTGTTTGCCATCTCCTATTTCTGCTTCACCGCCCTCGGTGCGCTGCCGGTCATGGCATTCCGCTATGCGGAACTCTTCGGCGTGGTGGAAATCGTGATGGTGCCCTACCTTGCGCTGACCATGAAGCCAGAAGCCTTCGGCAAATCCTTGGTCATCGTCTTCGCCTTCGGCTGCATGATGCTTAACGTATTCTATAACGAACTTCTTAAACTCTCATGACAAATACAGAACAAACGCCACACGTGGCCATCCTCATGGCCACCTACAACGGCTCAAAATACCTGCCACACCAGATTGACTCCATTCTGAAACAGCATTACACCAACTGGACGCTGTACGTGCAGGACGACCTCTCCACCGACAACACGCCCGAAATTCTCGCCGCCTATGCAAAGCGCGATGCCCGTATCAAGGTGGTCGACAACCAGGAAAAACTGGGAGCGAAACGAAACTTCATGACACTCATGGAGAAGGTGGAGGCCGACTATTATATGTTCTCCGACCAAGACGATGAATGGCTGCCTGAAAAGATTCTCGTCACCCTGAAGAAGATGATGGAGGAGGAAAACGAAGCGCCGGAGAAGCCAGTCATCGTCCACACGGACCTGCTCGTGGTCGATTCCGACCTGAAAGAGATTGCGCCCTCGCTTTGGGAGATGTTTCGCATCTCGCCCCGCATCCTCTGCAACCTCGACATGCTCGGCGGTCACTGTCTCGTGACGGGATGCACGATGATGTTCAACAAAGCCGTGAGAGACCTCTCCATCCCGATGCCGGAAGCGGCCATTATGCACGACGTGTGGATGGCCCTGGTCACGTTTAAAAACGGCGGCCGCATCGGATATGTGGAAGAACCCACCATTCTCTATCGCCAACACGGCAGCAACACGCTCGGCGCCATTGATTTCCGAACGAACTATGTCATCAACAAAATCCGCTCCCTCGGACACACGCTGGCCGACGGATGGCGCTACTACCGCATGCTGCGCTGCGTGAACTACGGCTCTATCTTCAAATTCTACCGCCATAAGTGGATTTACTATAAAGCATACAACAAGGAACTCTCAGAGAAAAACAAATATTCGAAATGATATCCGTTTGCATCGCCTCATACAACGGCGCCCGCTACATACGTGAGCAGATTGAAAGCATCGTCGCCCAATTGGATGACAACGATGAAATCATTATCTGCGACGACCATTCCACTGACGACACGGTCGCGATTGTCAAAAGCCTTCCGTATCAGCAAATCCGCCTGGTTGAAAATGAGAAGAACCTGGGATATACGGGGAATTTCGAGCACTGCATCGCCCTGGCACGCGGAGAATATATCTTTCTCTGCGACCAAGACGACATCTGGAAGCCCAACAAGGTGGCCCTCTGTCTGAAGGCCCTGGAGAAGGCCGACTTCGTGGTGACGGATGCCGTCATCACCGATGCCGAAGGCCGCGAAACCCACGCTTCGTTCTTTAAGGAACGCGGCATCCACCGCTCTTGGCTGGGCAACATCGTCAAATTCGGTTTTCTGGGCTGCCTCTTCGCCTTCAAGAGCAGCGTGCGCGACAAAGCCCTGCCTTTTCCGAAACGGCGCAACCTCTGCACGCACGACAACTGGCTCTTCCTCGTTGGCAAAACGTTCTTCAAAGTGGCCGTGCTCGACACCCCGCTCGTTTGCTACCGCCGCCACGGCGGCAACACCTCCTTTGGCAGCGAGTATGCCGGAACGCCGCTCTCCTTCAAGATACGCTATCGCCTGTATCTGATTGCGCAACTGCTCAAACGCAGCATTTAGGAAGTAGCGCTGGGCAAACAGTCGGGCAGAAAAGAACTCTGGCGACCAATGCCTCTTCTCTCACGCACATTGTCACCTACTTATCATACACAGCACACATGATGACAGCCCTAATGACAGACCTAACGACATACCTCCCCATCACCGACCCCACGTGGATATTCTTCATCGTGCTCAGCATCATCCTCTTTGCGCCGATGCTCCTTGAGCGTCTGAAGATACCGTCAATCGTGGGCATGATTGCGGCCGGCATTCTCATCGGCCCCCACGGTTTTCATCTGCTCGAACGCGACAGCAGTTTCGAGCTTTTCGGCAAGGTGGGACTCTACTACATCATGTTTCTCGCCTCACTCGAGATGAACATGCAGGACGTGCAGAAAATCAAGATGCGCGCCCTCGTCCTTGGTCTGCTTAGTTTTGGCCTGCCGATAACACTTGGCTTCGTGGCCAACCACAGTTTACTGGGCTACGGCATCGCAGCCTCCGTGCTCATGGCCGCCATGTATGCCTCCCACACCCTCATTGCCTACCCCATCGTTCTCCGCTATGGTCTGTCGCGGCGCATGAGTGTGAGCATAGCCGTTGGCGGCACCATCGTTGCCGACACCCTGACGCTCCTTGTCCTTGCCGTTGTCGGCGGCACATTCAAAGGGGAAACCTCTGGGCTTTTCTGGGTATGGTTGCTGGTGAAAGTCGTGGTGTTGAGCGGCCTGATTGTCGCTGGCTTCCCAGCCCTCGCCCGCTGGTTTTTCCGCCGCTACGATGAAGGCGTCGTGCAATACATTTTCGTGCTCGCCCTCGTCTTTCTCGGTGCCGGCCTGATGGAATTTGTGGGCATGGAAGGCATCCTCGGTGCCTTCTTGGTGGGCATTGTGCTCAACCGCACCATCCCGCCGTCGTCGCCTCTGATGAACCACCTCGAATTTGTGGGCAACGCCCTCTTCATCCCCTATTTTCTGATTGGTGTCGGCATGTTGCTCAACGTTCAGGCATTCGTTGAAAGTTCCAACGTATTCCTGATTGCCTTGGTGATGATTGTCGTTGGAACGGGCAGCAAATGGCTCGCCTCTTTCTTCACGCAGAAAATCTATCGCCTGCCCGCTTCAGAACGCGCCTTGATGTTCGGCCTGACCAACTCCCGCGCAGCTGCCACCCTGGCGGTGGTGCTCGTTGGCTACCAAATCATCCTGCCCGACGGCCAGCACCTTTTGGGCGAAGACGTGCTCAACGGAACCATGATGTTCATCCTCGTCACCTGCGTAATCAGTTCGTTCACCACGGAAAACATCGCGCGGAAAATCGCTGAAAGCGGCAAGCCCGATGTGGCCATGCCAGTTGAAGCCAGCGACCGCCTACTCATCGCCCTCTCCAACCCCGACAACGTCAGTCCGCTGGTTAATCTGGCCCTCATGTTGCGCACTCCTGGTGCGCCTTCGCCGCTCACCGCGCTCAACGTGGTACTTGAAGACGACCCCGACGCGCGTGAGAGTGGACTGAAACAATTGGAACAAGCCGTCAAGATTGCCGCTGCCGCCAACGTGAAACTCGTCACGCGCAGCCGATGGTCGGTCAACGTGGTCAGCGGCATTTCCCACACCATAAAGGAAAACGACATATCAGACCTCCTCATCGGTCTGCACCAGAAAACGCGCCTCTCTGAGAGTTTCTACGGAAAGCTCACCAACGACCTGGTGGCCGCCGTGGAGCAACACGTGTTTGTCTATCGTCCTGTCATACCTCTCAACACCGTGATGCGCCTCCACCTGGTTGTGCCGCGCAAAGCGGAATTTGAGCCGGGCTTTGCCGCCTGGGCCAAGCGCGTGGCCCTTCTCGCCACGCAGCTAAGCTGCAGCGTGGAAACTTACAGCGGACGTGGCACTCTGGAAGCGTTGCAGCAGACGTGGGATCGCCAGCACTTCAACGTGCGTGCCGAACGCCATGTCTACAACGAATGGCACAATTTCATCTCCATCGCCCACAACGCCAAGGAAGCCCACATGGTGATCTTCGTTGTTTCGCGTCGCGGAACGCTCTCTTACCACCATTACATGGAACACCTTCCCGACCAGCTGGAGCGCTATTTCTCTTCCCACAACACGCTACTCCTCTTCCCGGCTCAACCAGCTTCTGTCGCTGGTTCTGCTTCCATGCGCGGTGGCGTGCCGATGAAGGTGAGATGAGAGGATAAGTAGGTAGAGGGTTCAAAATCTTGAAAAATGCTGCACGATTTTTCTGGATTTTGAACTCCTACTTACTTGATTACCTACTTATACCGCCATACTCCTTCCCCACCCTATCAATAAACCATTAATCCTCCCTTCATGTCCTCCCCCTTCCTCGTCGATGTCGTCCTGCCCCTCGCCCTGCCTGGTGCCTTCACCTATGCCCTGCCGGAAAACCTGACAGGCAAGGTCACTGTGGGCAGCCGTGTGGTAGTGCCGCTCGGCAAGCGCAAACAATACACCGCCATCGTTGTGCGTTGTCCCGGCACCCCTGCCGCCGCGGGCATACAGATAAAGGAAATTCTGGAAGTGGTGGACGAAGCGCCGCTTCTGCTCCCAGCGCAACTCGAAATGTGGCGATGGATGGCCCATTATTATATGTGTACGCCAGGCGAGGTGATGAAGGCCGCCCTGCCCTCCGGACTGAAACTTGAGAGCGAAGCGTTTGTGGTGCTTCCGAAAGACCGCGTCGCAGACGACGAGGCCGACGAGACAGAAGATGAAGAAGGTGTTGCCAACAATCCCGCCCATCCTCCCGTCATCGGTTCGGCTTCCTTGGGCGCTGAGCAGCAAATTTTCTGTGCGCTCGCCGACCATAAGCCGCAGAGCATCGAGCAATTGCAGAAGACGCTGACAGGCGTGAAGGGCGTGTTGCCAGCCTTGCGCCGCCTCATCGAAAGCGGCGAGATAACGGTGCAGGAAAGGCTCAGCCAGGGATTTGTGGTCAAGAAGGAAACGCATGTGCGCCTTGCTGAAAAATACCGCGACAACGAAACGGCGCAGCATTTCCTGCTTGACTCCCTGCGCCGCTCTGAGCGACAGAAGGAAGTGGTGATGACGCTGATTGAGAAGGCCGACTGCCTGCGCAGCGAACTGAATGCCCGCATTCCAGGAGCGGCGGCGGCACTGGCGGGACTGAAGAAGAAGGGGGTCGTCGAACTGCTGGATGTGGTGGCCGACCGATTGAAAACGGTGGAGGCCGACCCCGACAAAACGCCTTCCACGCTCTCGAAATCACAGAGCGCAGCACTGGCCGATATCAACGCGGCGTTTGAAGAACACGACGTGTGCCTGCTTCATGGTGTCACGTCGAGCGGAAAGACGGAGGTGTACACCGAACTCATCAACCACACTCTGGCCGCAGGGAAGCAGGTGCTATATCTCGTCCCTGAAATCGCCCTCACCACTCAACTGACGGAACGCCTCGGGCGCGTGTTCGGCGAGAAGATGGGCGTTTACCATTCAAAATTCCCCGACGCTGAGCGCGTGGAGATGTGGCAACGCCAACTCTCGCCCCGTGCCTTCCCGCTCATAGTGGGCGTGCGCTCTTCCCTTTTCCTGCCCTTCCAGAATCTCGGACTGGTCATCGTTGACGAGGAACACGAAACGAGCTATAAGCAGCAAGACCCGGCACCGCGCTACAATGCCCGCGACACGGCCATCGTCTTAGCACAGAAATGTGGCGGCGCGAAGGTGTTGCTCGGAACGGCCACACCCGCGCTCGAAACTTACTTCAACGCGACACGCAGCCACAAATACGGACTCTCAACGCTCACGGAGCGCTTCGGCGGGGTGAACATGCCGGAAATCGTGGTGGAGGACGTGAAGGAACTGCGCCGCAAAAAACTCATGAAAACGGCGCTCTCGCCGCGCCTCATCGAGGAGGTGAGAGCGGCCATCGACAGCGGCGAACAGGCCATTCTCTTTCTCAACCGACGGGGCTACGCTCCCGTGCTCGAATGCCGTTCCTGCGGATGGACGCCGCGCTGCCAGGCCTGCGACGTGCCGCTCACATTCCATCAAAAGAGCCACCGCTTGGTTTGCCACTATTGCGGCGCGAGCCACGACATTCCACGCCAATGCCCCAACTGCGGCGACACGGACTTGCGCGACATTGGCTATGGCACGGAGCGCATTGAAGAAACCGTGGCGCAACTGTTCCCAGCGGCACACATCGCTCGCATGGACCTCGACACGACGCAGACGCGCTCGGCCTACGAACATATCATTCGCGACTTCCAGACGGGCAAGACCAACTTGCTCGTGGGCACGCAGATGGTGACGAAGGGACTGGACTTCGAGCATGTGCGCGTCGTGGGCATCATCAATGCCGACCAGATGCTCAACCAGCCCAACTTCCGCGCCTTTGAGCGTGCCTTCCAGATGATGTCGCAGGTGGCAGGACGCGCAGGGCGCCGCGGCAAACGCGGACTGGTGGTGCTACAAACGCGACAGCCCGACTTAGGAGTGGTGAAGCAGGTGGTGGAGAATGACTACGAGACGCTCTTCAAGCAGCAGATTGTTGAGCGCGAACAATTTCTCTACCCGCCTTTCGTGCGCATCATTGACATCTATCTCAAACACCGCAACGAAGACATCTGCTCGCACGCCGCCGATTCGCTGGCCTACATGCTCCGCCCTTATTTCGGCGACATGCTCTTGGGCCCCGACCGCCCTTCTGTCGGGCGCGTGCAGTATTTCCACATCCGCAAACTCATGCTGAAAATAAAAACGGGCACCTCTGCCTCGCAGCTGCGCCAGTTGCTTCTCTCAGCCCGCAACGGACTCCTACAACAGCCGGCCTACAAAAGCGTGAACATCTATTTCGATGTCGACCCGATGTAAGTCAGAATGATTTTTCAAAAAAAGCGCCCGCCGCGTTGCCCTTTAGATTTGCAGGCAACGCGGCGGACGCTTTTTTATTAGCGCTTTTTTTCACCCCCGCCCGCCCACTTTTTCCCAACGTTCTTGCCACGGTGCGAAAAAACATTCGTATCTTTGCAGCTAAAGAACTGATTATAAGCAAATAGGTTGTAACGTCCAATTGTATTATACAGGACATCCCTTCCGTCATCAAACAAACCATTTCATACTTATCATTTATGAGCAAAACAAACCTATCCCACCGCGTGAAACAAACGCTCTTGTTGCTTTGCCTGATGTGTTCGGCGTTCGGCCTGAAAGCCGCCGTCGTGACGCCAGAAGCCAACAAGACGTATTTCATCGTGAACAAGCAAACGGGCTGCGTGTTGAGCAACGGCAACTCCACCAACACGGATTCGCCCATCTATTGCCTCACACGCGAAGAAAACAACTACGGCCAGCGTTGGACAATGGAACTTGTCAGCGACAACGTGTATGCCTTCCGCAACGAACTTTCCCGAATGGGCATCGACGCTGCGCTCAACGGCATCAGCGCTGGCAAAACGCCGTTGCAATACACGTTCGACAAGACAAACACCAACCAGCAGTGCCACCTGATGAGCGTGGACGGAGAAGAGGGGGTGTTCCAACTGGCCTACCTCTATAAAGGACAGACTTACTATATGAGCCTCTCCGAAGAGACGTTCTACACCAAAACGGTCATGACCACCGACCAGAACGACCAATACACCTACTTCACCCTCGAAGAGACGCAGCCGGCACCGGAACCCGTGAAAAACGACTGGGAGAACGAAGAGGTGTTTGCCGTTGGCAAAGAACCAGGACATACCACTTACATGCCCTACGAATCAACCGAAGCGCTCCGCGCCGATGCCGAACGCTATGCCAAACCGTGGCTCGACCCCGTGAGCCAACGCGTGATGAGCCTCAACGGTGTCTGGAAACTGAAATGGGTGCAGAGCGTGGAGAACCGCCCAGGCGAAAAGGATTTCTACGGCGACAAGGTGGATGCCTCGCAATGGGACACCATCTCGGTGCCTTCCTGCCTGGAGATGAAGGGATATGGCGACCCGCTCTACATCAACGTGGAATATGCCTTCCAAGACAACCCGCCCTACATCCGGATGAAAAACGGGCTCTATAACTCTGTCGGCTCTTATCGCCGCGACTTCACCCTGCCTGCAGGCTGGAAGGGGGAACGCATTTTCCTCCACTTCGACGGCATCTATGGCGGTGCCTACATTTGGGTGAACGGCCAGAAGGTGGGATACACGGAAGGCTCGAACAACGATGCCGAATTTGACGTGACGGAATACGTGCGCGAAGGGGTGAACAACCTCAGCGTGCAAGTGATTCGCTGGACCGATGGTTCGTATCTCGAAGGACAAGACATCTTCCACATGAGCGGCATCTTCCGCGACGTCTATCTCATGGCCACGCCGCAGACTTATCTGCGCGACCACTACATCACGAGCCGCCTCTCTGCCGTTGGAAAATACCAAACGGGCTCCATGACGGTGCAGCTCGCCATGTGCAACAAAACACAACAGGCGACTGAAAAGCAGGTGCGCGTGCGTCTCTACAGCCCGGCGGGCGAACTCGTGGGCGAGAAAACGGCCGACTTTGCTTTCGCCGCCGACGACAAGGAAACGGAGAAGACCGCCAAACTGACGTTTGACAACCTCACGAACCTCATGCCTTGGACGGCTGAAACGCCGAACCTCTACACCGTTGAACTCGCCCAGCTGGATGCCAACGGCAACGAAGAGGAGGCTTTTGCCACCAAATACGGTTTCCGCACCATCGAAATCAAAAACAGCCAGGTCTACATCAACGGACAGAGGGTGTTCTTCAAAGGCGTAAACACGCAAGACACGCATCCCGTTCACGGACGCTCCATCGACGTTCCGACCATGTTGCGCGACATCAAGATGATGAAGCAGGCGAACGTCAACACCGTCAGAACGAGCCACTATCCGCGACAGGCGAAAATGAACGCCATGTTTGACCACTATGGTCTCTACGTGATGGACGAGGCCGACGTGGAATGCCACTACAACTGGACACACAGCGGCAGAGGCGGCATCACTTTCCAAGACTCTTGGAAGGCGCAATATGTCGACCGCACGGAACGCATGGTGCTTCGCGACCGCAACCACCCCTCTATCACGTTCTGGAGCCTGGGCAACGAGAGCAACAATGGTTCTAACTTCGTGGCCACCTACCAGGCCACGCGCAACCTCGACCCACGCCCCATCCACTATGAAGGCTGCACCAATGCCGGACAGAGCAACACCACCGACATCTGGAGCAAGATGTATCCCTCTCTCAAAGAGGCCACCGACGCGGCCAACAACAACTGGGCGCAGCAGCCTTATTTCATGTGTGAATATGCCCACGCGATGGGCAACGCAATGGGCAATTTCCAGGAATATTGGGACATCATCGAATCGAGCCGTTACGGCATCGGCGGTTGCGTTTGGGACTGGGTGGACCAGGCCATCTATTCTGCCGACGACATCAAAGCGGGCAACTATGAAGCCAACGGTTTCTACAAATTCCGCACAGGCTACGACTGGCCGCAAGCGCCACACCAGGGCAACTTCGTCAACAACGGCATCATCGGTGCCGATCGCGGTTGGAGCGCGAAACTGACGGAGGTGAAGAAGGTTTACCAATACGTGAAGTTCAGCGACTTCAACGCCAAGAAGGCTACGGTCAAAATAACGAACGCCTATGCCTTCACCAACCTGAAGGACTATGTGCTTGCCGCCAACGTTCTGGTCAACGGCAAGAGCGTTGAAACGTCGCAGCAGCCTCTCGCAGCCATCCTGCCAGGCAAGAGCAGTGTCGTTGCGCTCGCCTTGAAGGGCGGCTACGATGCCGATGCAGAAGTGCTGGTCAATCTGGAAGTGCTTCGTCCGGAAGCCACCGACTATGCCGACGCGCTCTACCCCGTGGCCGCTGAGCAGTTCACCATTCAGGAACGCCAGAAAACACTGCCAGCAGTGCAGGTGGCCGACACCGAACTGAAGCTCATCAGCGCAACGCAGGGAACGTCACGCATCGTGAAAAACGCCAACTTCCTTATCCAGTTCTCCAAAGATGGCATCATCGAGAAATGGCAGATGAAAGGCATCGACGTGGTGAAGGCCAACGGCGGTCCCGACTATGAGAACTATCGCTGGATTGAAAACGACGCGCCCTATGGCGGTGACCCGGCCTACAGTGCCGACAACGGCATCAACAGCCGCTCGGCACAGCTGAAGATGGCAACCGACAGAAAATCGGCCACCATGACGGTGAGAGCCACGGGACGCAACTGCAGCTATCTCTTCACCTACACGATTTACGCCAACGGCATTGTGGACTTGAAGGCCGACTACACGGCCAACATCTCCAACCTCCGACGCATCGGCATGCAGATGCTGATGCCGGGCGAGCTCTCCAACGTGAAATATTACGCACGTGGTCCTTGGGCCAACTACATCGACCGCCACACGGGCTCTTTCCTCGGAGAATACACCACCACGGTTGCCGACATGAACGAATACTACCTGCGCCCACAAACGATGGGCAACCGTCAGGACCTCCGCAGTCTTGAAATGACGAATCCCGAAACGGGCAACGGCATACGCGTAGACGCTGAAGGAGAAGTGGCCTTCAGCACGCTTTATTGGAGCGATGTGCAACTCAAGGCCAAAAGCCACAATTGGGAACTCTCCGTTCCGCAGCGGCCTGCCGACCGCACCATCTACGCGCATTTCGACTACCGCCAGCTTGGTCTCGGCAACGGCAGCTGCGGCCCAGGCACCATCGATGCCTACAAGCTCCCCTCTTCGGGAACGTACTCCTACAAATTGCGCTTCTCGCCGGTCAGCGCCGTGCCATCGTCAATCGCTGGCGTGAACACCACCGACAATCTGCGCATCCGCACCACCGCTGCTACCGTCACGGTGGAAGGCCCACTGGAAGCCGGCACTTCCCTCGTGGTTTACGACCTCGGCGGTTCTGCCCTCCTGCGCCACGCCGTTTCTGGCAACGCACAGAGCGCCACACTGCCGATTGCCGACCTGCCCCACGGTGCCTACCTCCTTCAGGTGGCAACGCCCAACGGACAGCGCACGCACAAGTTTGTGAAGTAAGCCCAGAAGAACTTCGTAGCGGCTTTGCGCCAACACGAAACGATTTATAAAAGAAAGGTGCGACACACATGATGGCGTGTCGCACCTTTCTTTGCATAGTGAAAGTGCTTCCTGAAAAGCTTGACAAGTTGTCGATTCGCGGCCGCAGGTAGCGCTACTCGCGGCCGAAGGTAACACGACTCGCGGCCGAAGGTAGCACGATTAGCGGCCGCGAATCGATAACTTCCTATTAGGTAGGGTGTTCAAAATATAGAAAAATCTTTGCGCGTTTTTAAGCCAAATAGCGTAGCGACATAGCAACAAGAGGCGCTGCGCGAACATTCGGCGAAGGCCTGAGGCGAAGCACTGTAGCTCACTTTGCTCGCAAAGTGAGGGGGTCGAATATTGTGGCGGCCAAACACGGCTAAGAATCCAACAAAGTCATGCCCCAGAGCGCTGGCCATATTCGCTACGTGTTCGTGGCCCTCACTTTGCGAGCAAAGTGAGCTACAATGCTGTCGCCTCAACAGACGATTATGCGGGCCAGCGCAAATCTCCGCTGCGAGGGCGCTGCTGCCTCTTTACAAACCTTGATTTTCCTGGATTTTGAACACCCTACCTGAAAGGCAGAATTTTCAAAATCCCCTATAATATCTACATAATTTTTCGCAGGATTTTTAAAACCCACCCCACAGCCGCGCCCCAATCCCAATATTTATCAGCGCACACGGGAGCAGAGACGAACGCTCTGGGAGCAGAGGCATTCGCACACACTCCCACGTTCGTTAAAAAATATAAGAAATGCTCAAAAACAAATAGACTTCTGTGATTCTTTAGTCAATCGGGGACTTCGCGATAGGGAGGTCAGTCTTTCAAGCATCCAATTGGAATGACATATACCCCATCCTTCCTCTTATAGGCGTATTGTCCGACACCGATTATAACCGCCATAAACGATGGCGCAGGCATTTTGTCGGTATCAATTTTATAGGGATTTGCATTTGAACAAAGCAATATCCAAGAGTATGAGACCGACATGAAAATGTGAATTTTATTAAAGCAATAGTTTGCCAACTAAGCATATACCATTTGGGATCATCAGGGATAACACTTGTCGAGTTAGTCGTCTATTCCGTATATTCCTTTCCGCCAATGCTCAATATGCGGACATCGCCCTGTCCTGGAAGTGGCTCATAGACGACACCCTCAACCTTTTTTAACAGCCTTGAAGAGAGATTCTTCTTCTGACGTAAGTTTTGTACTCTTGCCGAATGCACCTACCATTTAAAATTTGGGGGTACTGGCGCATGATGCCATACCAATGATGATGGTCGCTAATGCCAATGTTTTTATTGTATTCATATTCTTTATGATTTTATATTTCTTAATTGCTACTTACCTATAGTGTATCTTACACCTACATTGAGATTGAAGTTCAGCGGTTTCTCCTTGTAGATAGTCTGGAGCGAAGAATGGTCGTCTAAATGATAGCTTACGCCCGGCTCTGCATAAATACCGACATTGTCAAGCACGTCAAACTGCACGCCGAAAGCCGCATTTACAGACATTTGCAAAGGCTTGCTGTCAATGTTGACAGTCTCTTTCTCCTTTATCGCATTATTGATGACATATTCTTTCGTGACATTTCCCGATATGCTTTTTTCTACAAGTACACCTGCCGAACCATATAGATTGAACCTTTTGTATGACCATGCATTATATTTCATGTTGACAGGAATTCCTACATAGTTCAGCCTTTGCTCGCCCATAAAGTAGTTCTCTTTTGTTCCGTCTTTCATGTCGGAAGAGAGACGAGTGTATGTAAGTCCGCTTTCGATGCTCCAATGCTCGTTAAGTGTGTATGCCACCTTCACACCAATGCGTACAGGCAAGCGGTGCTTGTATTCTGTCTTCACTTCCTTTCCCTGATTGAATATGTTGATGCCGAGCATAGGGTTGTCCTCCCAGTCAGAATCATCTGGACCGGTTGTAACAACTGGGGCGCCAATAGATGTTATGGTTCTTGATGACCCCATCGATCCCATTGCACTTGCACTTACAGTCCAACGTGGCGATGTGGACGAAGAGGCGTGACGCCTTGCGTCAGAGTTGTAAGCCACAAGACTGCCGTAATTGCTGTTGTGATGATAATTGTTTGCCTTCTTGCTCTCATTCTCACGTTTCGGCAAATTTTCTTTGCCGGCAGTTGCATTCGTTTCTTTTGAACTGTTGGTATCATCCCCCTCATGGTTGTCAGACGCTGTTTCCAAAGATTTCTCATCATTAGCATAAGATGACAATGTATTAATGTCACCAACAGATTTGTGTACTATGGTTGTAATGATGCGCGGCACAGGTGAGTTGCAGGCAATAGGATTATTGCCGTCGTCTACAACGATATTACCTTTAGGGGATGGCTCTACTGGTGTATGTGCTATTTGTAGATTTGTCATTTCTGATGGCGTTTGCCCATCGTTTGCGTATTCAGAATATATTGAATATCCTATCAATAAAGCCACGCTTGCAGCGGCTGCAGTATACGCTGTGCGCCGTAGCCAGTAAGTTTTGAAAGGTCTGCCGCCGTTCATATAGCCACCATTCTCATCAGTCGTTCCTTTGCGAATCTCCTCCCAAAGTCCTTTTGGTGCATCTTTCTCATAGTTGCCCAAACGGTCGTGTATGTCTTTTTGCCAATTATTTTTCATACGTTAAATGGAATTGATGGTTCTATAATGTTTTATCTTCTGCGCCAGCATTGATTTGGCCTTGTGCAACTGCGAAGCTGAAGTATTCTCCTTTATGCCGAGCAATTGGGCTATTTCCTTGTGACTCTTATCGTCAATGACATAGAGATTGAATACAGTTCGGTATCCATCGGGCAACTCACGTATAAACTGATGAAGTACATCGGTAGGTATGTCCTCAGTCTCCATACTGTCGCCATCTGCAATGTTCGTATCTTTATCATCGATACTATCAATGGGCAAACGGCTGTTGTTGCGTACAAACTTCAGGGTCTCATTGAGAGTAATTTTTGCTATCCATGCTTTCAAAGACCCCTCTCCACGATACTTGAAACTATCCAGAGAAGTAAATATCTTGATGAACGATTCTTGTAGCACGTCCTTAATGTCTTCGTCTTCTGTGATGTAGCGCGAGCAGAGTGCAGACAGGTATCGCACATGCTTGCGATAAATCCACTCGGTGGCAGTATTGTCGCCATCGAGTGCCTTTCGCAACCATCGTTCCTCTTCCGTTTCTTTTCTGAATATTATGCCGAACATGATGTTTGTAGGGTTAAAAGCTTAGAAAACAACGAAGTGCAAATGCCTTTACCATACAGCAAAAAGCATTTGCACTATCTCGTAACAACGAGTTTCTTATTTTGTTACTGTAACAACTACCGTAGCAGTTTTTTTGTTTTTGTCTGTGACGGTGATAGTTGTGCTTCCAACCTTCACTCCCTTTATGGTAAGTTTGGCGTCCTTGACGGTAGTAGTGGCGATCTTTTCATCTTTACTTGCAGCCGTATAAGGTATTGTGCCTCCACTAATGTTTATTACATCTTCCTTACCAACCGCAATACTTGTCTTGGCTTTCTCCACGACTACACCATCAACCACGGTAATGTTCAAACTGCCAGTCACCTTCTTGGAGTCAGTAACAAGAACTGTAGCCTTGCCAGCCTTAACTCCTTTTACCGTAATTGTAGCCTTGTCAACAGTTGCGGTAACGGTCTTGTCATCGCTTGATTTAGCGGTGTAAGTACCATCTCCACCTGCTACCTTTACATTCTGTGTGCCGCCAACGGCAACTGAAACGGTTGAAGGATTGAACTTGATGGCGGGAGTTTTGTCATCATCGTCAGAGCATGAAGCAAAAGCCACTGCAAATACGGCACAAACGATTAATATTGCAAACTTAAAGAAATTCATTGATTTCATTTTATTCTATATTTTTGTCGTTTAACTTATGCGCCACGGCATGAGTTTGCGTCCATCTACAGCCTTGGCACGATTGTTTTTTCGAGTACTCTCATTCCCTTAAATGAAGAGCAATGTAAAATCTTGCCTGGGAAAAATATTTTTTTCGATTTTTATTCTATACGATGCAATAATGAGGGCGTTTCGGTATTGTACGCCGATGTGACCGTATGCATTTTGAGCGACAGTTCGACAGACTTTTTGCCACTGAACGACAGCCAATTGAGTTTTATCTTCAGTTCTTTAGGATGTTTCTTCCATAGTGAGTTGAGGTCAAATGCTATAAGTGCATCCCCCATTCTTCCGTTGGTGTCACCTTGGGCATTGTGGCGCAAGTCGAACTCATATACATTATCCTTGTTCACACCGCTCACAAGATTAATGACATGTTTGGTAGTTCCTCCCCACAATGTGCGTATGCGGAGCGTAACAAATCCGTCCTCGGCAACAGAAACCCAATCACGGACAATTTCAATAGGGTCATTTCCAAATGCTTTCGCATTTTTTTCTTCTGATCCTTGCGTCATTACTGGCTGTTTGGTACGGATGCTGTCAATCCAATTTACATACACACTCTGTTGGTTGCCTCCGTAGCTTAGTTCTTCTATCGTATAGTTCACCAAAGCCCTCACTTTCTTGTCTCCAAACGGTGAGGCTTTCATATTGGTAGGTACAAGCGACGTTGAATCATCAAGTTGCATGAAGAAACCGTCAGGCGCAGAAGGATACACCGTTACAAGGGCAGTTGGGCGCCGTAACACCTCATTGTTATCATTGTAATCGCATGAGTTCAGCGTGAGCGAACTGGCTATCAGACCTATTGCCAGAATTGTTTTCTTTGTTATTCTCATATTTCTTGCTTTTTAGTTTCTACTTATTAAATCATCAAAAAGCAAGAATCTTGCCTGTAAAAAATAGTTTTTTATGAGATTTATCCTTGCTCCAACAAGTTCTTATCCGTCAGAAAATCCAACAGTCCGACAGTCAACGCTCCAAGTTCGTCCTCCTTGCGATGAATGTCATCACCAACAATGATAATCTTACGGAAGTGGTCATTGATTGACAGTGAAGGACGTCGCTCTTGCTGTTACTTTTCTGGCGTAGGCATGTGAAAAGCCGACTGGATATACACTCTGTATGGCGGGCGGTTCACCACAAAGTCTACCTCCAACTGTTTTCTGACAAACTTACCGTTCTCATCCTTGCCACCAAGTTCAACCAATCCTACGTCCACATTATATCCTCGACTGCGAAGCTCATTATAGATAATGTTTTCCATAATGTGCGTTTCCTCTTGTTGGCGGTAGTTTAGAATGGCTGCACGAATACCGATGTCTGCGAAGTAGTATTTCGTCTCGGTACCAATATATTTTCTGCCTTTCACATCATAGCGTAAGGCTTCCTCTATCAAGAAAGAGTCTTTCAGATAGTCAATGTATTGTTTTATAGTGTCTCTTTTTATGGTTACCCCTTGT
>ERZ791912.50-NODE-50-length-87587-cov-19.693769_pt1 | contig 87587 bp, 119 predicted proteins | sample MGYA00510141_ERZ791912 | MGnify/ENA primary metagenome ERZ791912 (study PRJEB30046, sample SAMN00792082) | human gut metagenome | study: EMG produced TPA metagenomics assembly of the A metagenome-wide association study of gut microbiota in type 2... | reverse complement strand
ACGGCAAGGATATTCCACTTGACATTATTAAGCAAGGGTTATCAGATAGCGACTGGAAAGTTAGAACGGCTGCAATGAATGCTTGTAACGGCAAGGATATTCCACTTGACATTATTAAGCAAGGGTTATCAGATAGCGACTGGAAAGTTAGAACGGCTGCAATGAATGCTTGTAACGGCAAGGATATTCCACTTGACATTATTAAGCAAGGGTTATCAGATAGCGACTGCGATGTTAGAACGGCTGCAATGAATGCTTGTAACGGCAAGGATATTCCACTTGACATTATTAAGCAAGGGTTATCAGATAGCGACTGGAAAGTTAGAACGGCTGCAATGAATGCTTGTAACGGCAAGGATATTCCACTTGACATTATTAAGCAAGGGTTATCAGATAGCGACTGCGATGTTAGAACGGCTGCAATGAAATACATTAAAGATAATAATATTGAGAATATATATATACCATATAGAAGCATTGAGCCACTAAAAGAAGTTTATAAAAAATGTATGGGAGATGTTATTGTTGTGGCTACAATTCCAGACGATGCGGAAGTCAGAGGTAGTTATAATAGTAAGTGTAGAACGAATAAAGCAAAAATTATTGATATTATAGGTGCATTTGGCGGAGTGAAAGTCGGTGTATCAATGTATGATATGACAACAACATACTTCATTGGGGATGATGTTTATATTGATGATTTTGATTTATCAAATAGTGAGTGTTCAACAGGTTTTCATTTCTTTTGTGATATTGAACAGGCAAAAAACTATAATTTTTAAATTTTAATAAAAAACACTTGACAATTAAATAAATCTATGATAATATGTTATTGTAATCGAAAGCAATAACATATTATTTTTTTAGGAGGATTTTAATTATGACAAGAATAGAATTTGGAAACTTAAAAGAAAATGATGTAGTTTTTGATAGTGAGGGATACTATATTGTTATAGGTTGGTATAACAATCAACTTGTAGAATTAAAAGAACTTATATACAATGATGAAAAAGAAGATTTTGATATATCAAGTAATGAATTAAGATGCTGTTATATCGATTTAAAAAATGCTGTTATAGCATAAGTAAAGGAGTTAAAGCAATGACTGAATATCAATTTTTTGGAGTTTTATTTTTTGGATTTATTCTTTTACTAATTCTTTTTGCTTTTGTTCTTAATTTTTCAGAAAAATGTAAAAAGCAACGCAGGGAGCAGGAGCTTCGGCAATGGCAACACTTAAGAAATAAAAAACATATCGAAAAAGGATTTGAATTATAATTTTAAAAGCACATTGTAATAATGTGCTTTTATTTTTTATGTTTATTTGCCGTTATCGTTCGCTGTAACACTGTATAACACGCTTCTATATATTGTCAATGAAAATACTTGAATAAACTTTAAAAAGCCGTTATAAAGCGTTGTAGGCGATATTTCAGAACAGTAATATATTTGTGACTTTTATTCACAATTCTTTTTTTTTTTTTACTTCCCATACTTCCCCACTTCTAATTATACAGATTTTTTTAGAAAAAGTCAATTGACATTTTGCACAAAGTTTAGGCAATATTTTTGTGCATTTTGCCTATTGCAATATTTGGATGATTTGTTATAATAATAGTACAATATAGGTGGCAACCTTAAATGCGGAGGTTTATTATGCAAATTGCAGAAATATATAAATGTTTTTTAGAAAATTATCATAATAATAATTTAAATTCTTATCTTGAAGAAAAAAATTATTATATTTGGAATGATAAAAAAATAAAAAAACAGTTTAAACATTATAGCGGACTTCAAGGAACTATATTAGACTTTGATGAATATGTTATTAGTAAAAGAAACAGTTTAATGTTCTATGATTTAAAAAATCTTGAAATATACGAACCTAAAATTATTCAGCAAACTGTTTATTATAATTCTAAAGATACAAGAACACAAGTTTTTGTTAAATTCTTAATTGAATATTATGGAGTAAGTACAGATTTACCAATAGAAAAAACAGCGTTAAAAGATATGTATTTAATTTATAATAATAAAAGAAGATATATATATGAAGCTGAAGTTTTCGATATTACAGAAACGGGATATGTTTTCAAAATAAGATTCAAATAATAATTATAAAGTCGATATATTTTATATCGACTTTATTTTTTTATATTTTTAATCTACATAGCATTATTATAATTATCATATAATAGCCGTGAGAGCCTTCAGAACGCTATATAAAGAGTTTTTATAGTAAAGTAGTAAACGTATATTACTTAAACTAAAAACATTAAAAACAAGCGTTATAGAGCCTATTAAAAATTTTCTAAAAAAGTTTGAAAAATGCTTGACAATTCAGAAAACTTGTGCTATTATATAGATATGATAAAGATTTGGAGTGATTACGATGCAAAACAGTAAGCGAAATCACTCAGGGTGCAATTTTTTAAATATGAACAAATTGTAAACAATTAAAATAATGCTTGACTTTTGCGTTTATATTTGGTAAAATAAAGACAACAAATGAATATGATAAAATAGGCTGAAGTGAGAAGCGTGGCTAAAGAGTCAAAATGCTTTGCTTCGGTCAATCATCTAAGCAACAATTTTTTAAATATGAATAAATTGTTAATAAATTATTGCCAAATTGTAAATGTAAATAACGTTCAATTTGTGACTTTTATTCACAAAAACACACCAATCCTACCAACATTGTAGACTTTAGTATGGTAAAGCATTAAAATCCTTAAAACCTACTAAGTTAGTATATTTTCAAGAATGACTTAAGGTGATAAAGGGGTAATCGGGCGAATAAAAATTCCCCCACGGAAAATTTGGCTCGAATAAAATTACATCCAATTTTCTGCACACAGTTTTAAATATTTGTGTGCTAAAAGTTGGAATTAAAAGAAAATAGTCATATTTAGGTGTTATATTATTAAATGGAGATAAATTATGTTTAGAATTAGAGTGAACAAAAATAAAATGCCTTATATTATTGAGGCTTTTTGCAAAAGAATCAAGAAAGAAAAATTAAGAGGTATTGAATATTGGCTTGATAACAATTTGGATATAGCTCAATATTTTTTAACTAACTATGTAAAATTGGCTAAATTAAAGCAATTATATGACGATTTAACAATTGACATTATGAGGTATTATCAAAGAAAAGACTTAACTGCAAATGAAATGAAAAATGAATTTAATCATATTATGTGGAAAACTCAATTTAATCATTCGTTTGATACTATGGCAAATAAAAATCCTATCAATATAAATGATTTTAATAGCCGAATTGATTATTATTTGGAAGAGATAAATTATATCAATAATAATCAATTCCATTATAAACACTTATCTTTTACTACAATTATGGCAGATTGGGCAGTTTTGGGAAGTTATCTAACTATTTTATCATTAAGATATGGCAGAAATTTGACTAAATCTGAATATGAACTTGCTAATAGAATGATAAAAGAGAATAAAAAGTTGAATTATAGGCAATTTAAAAATTCAATTTCAAAATCAAAAATGAAAATCGAAAATAAGAATTGAAATTTAAAAATGAAAATTGAAATTTAATATTGACTTTTGAATTTTATTGTGATATAATGTAGACATCAAAGGAAATAAAACATTGAGGTGACTTTTATGACAAGAAATATTCGTTTTAAAAAATGTGATAAGATTTATAAGGAACTTGAAGCAAAACATTGCAAAATTGTTTATGATAATTCAAATACTTTTACTTATCACGGTTGGACTTCTTCAGCAAGAGAAATTGAGGCTGATTTATATTCAAATTACCTTTTAAAAGATAAAATCAATAGTGCCGAGAAATATTATATTTTTGGCAGAATTTTTCAAAGTGCTTTAAGTTTTTCAAAAGGTGATTTTTGGAGGGTTTAATATGAAAGATAATAATTTTGAAAATAAAAATCTAAAATTTATTTGGGGAATTAAGTCACCTATGGATTTGACAGAAATCGAACCTTGTTTATACACTATGAATGATATTGATGTTTGTTATGACAAGAAGAATAAATGTTATCTTTTAGGTATTGAAACAAATTTGATATTTAAAAACACAAAAGAGGAATATAATTATCTTAAAGAACTTTTAGACAAATTTGGTGATTATATTAAGAAAAAATATAGCATTTTTGAACTACCGAAATATAATTTTTTCTTTAAAGACATTACGAATACTTGTTTTGAAAGTGAGCAAGAATGTTATGCTTGGTTTGATATTTTTGTTCGTGGATTTGCTGAACAAAATATAGATAGCATAAAAGAGGTGACTAAAATACCATTGTATAGAACTAAAATTGAAAATCAAAAAGTAGAATTGCCTCTTGACTTAATGAAAGAATTTGGTATTAAAAACGGAAACAAAGTTTGCTTGTGGTATGATAAAGATAGTAATAGTATTAAAATGGAGAAGGAACGAGTATGAGTGGTTTTGACAGAACTAAAAAGAATACTTAAAGAAAATAGTGGTTTGCTCTCTCGAATGAAAGAAAGAGATGGAAATGAAAAATTAAATAAAATTTGTTTAGAAAATTACAAAAAAAAGACTTGACAAATTAAAAAGGTTATGGTATAATTATTATAGTAAATAAGAGAGGAAATAAATATTATGAGGTCAACAAGAAAAATAAGCAGAATGAATGATAGAGGAATGATTTTCATTCCAAAAGAAATTAGAAAAGAACTTGAATTGAAAGATTGTGAACCTTTTGAAATTTTTATTGATGATGATTGTATAATTTTAAAAAAATATAATACAACATTTAATGGTAAATCATATGGAATATAAAATCATAACAAATAAGGAAGGAAAATTATGCTAATAATAAGTCAAAATGATAATTCAGAAGAATTAAAGAAATTAAAATTTGATACAAATTTTAATGTACTTCAGTATGGTGATATACCTATAGGAGTTTGCTTTTCTTATAAAAGAAAAATCTATATAAAAGGTATGGAAACTGCTGTTTGTCTTGAAGATGGTCGGAATGATGAAAAATTTTTTGCTGATACAAAAGTCTTTCCAACAGATGCAATTATATTAACAGATTAATACACGAATAAATATAATAAGGAGATTTAATTATGGAAGAAATTAAAGTAAATTTAGATAATTTAACAAATGAAGAAAGAGAAACTCTTTTGAAGTTAGTTGAAAAAGGAAATAAAACAAATAAAAAGCGTTGGCGAAGTAAAAGGAATAATAAATATTATTCTATTTCAAATTGCGGTGATTTGATAAGTAATATTGAATATGGTTGTGGCCTCGATGAAAGTTCTTATCAATTGGGCAATTATTTTAAAACTGAAAAAGAAGCCGAATTTGCGAGAGACAAACAACTTATTTACCAAAAATTAAAAGATTATGCTTTGGAACATAATACTGAAGAAATTGATTGGAATAATCTTAATCAATTTAAGTGGTTTATAAGATATGATAGTAATTATAAAGAAATAAAATATTGTTGGACAAGATTTTCGATTTATATAAATCAAATTTATTTTACTTCTAAAGAAATTGTGAAAGACGCAATTAAAGAAATTGGTGAAGATAATATTAAAAAGTATTTATTTGGAGGAAATGAATAATATGGAATATACACCACAAAAAGCAATAGATAGCATTGATGAAGTTTTAAACTCGACAATAGATTATGATGAAAGTTTAGAATATGAAATTTCATCTTATGATTTTGATTGGTTAGAGATTGCAAAATCTGCTCTTGAAAAGCAAATTCCGAAAAAGCCATATAAAACTAAAGAACACAAACAAAACAATTGGTATTGTTCAACTTGCAAGTGCTATTTGGGAGATGATATGGAATTGCAAAATGTTTGTTTACATCCAAAATTCTGTGAACATTGTGGGCAAAGAATAGATTGGAGTGGAACTAAGGGAAATGTTGGAAAAGAAAAGGATGATTGATTTAATTGACAGGAAAAAATTACTCGATGAATTTAGATTATATCCAACTGGTATGTCAGATGATAACTATGATTTTATTGAAAGATTGATTAATTCACAACGGACAATAATTCCTATACAACACGCACATTGGATTAAAGAAAATGTAGAAAACACAACATATTATTTTCAATATAAACTATTTTGTTCAAATTGTAAAGGACAATCACCTTTAAGTTCTAATTATAATTATTGCCCCTATTGTGGTTGTAAAATGGACGAAAAAACTGAATAATCACATATTGAATTTATAAAGTGAGCTGAAACACTTTAAAACAGGGAAAGAAGATTTTTTATGAAAAAGAATATTAAGAAAATTTTGTCAGTTGTATTAGTTATAGCAATGGTAGGTGTAATCTTTATGGGTTGCGATACCGAAAGCGTAAAATCAACCGCACAGAAAACAAGTCAAGATACCAAAAACGCAATATCAGCAGGTGCTAACATCATTGAAAATCAGCCTGCACCAACAGATTTAGATTATTCACTTGAACGATACAATATTATCCGCAGAGCATATTGGGTAAACGGACAAAGAGAAAAAGCAAACAGTTTACAATGTGAAGTTGAAAAGCCACTCGGATATATTGTTTTGTTTAGTGAAGCAGGTGCAGTTGTTGGAAATTTCATTGTTGATGGCAAGGTTAGTAGTCTTAATAGTTACTTGTTTCCTGCGCAAACTGATTATGATTGGTCGGGTGATACCGTTGGAAGTGATTACGGTGCAAGTTCTTCGAGTAGCATTTACACCGTTGAAAACCCCGGAATAGACGGTGCATACGGTCAAAATGTTACAGGTATATTTTTCTTTACTACTGATGGCAAGTATATTGAATGGACAGGTGATTTCTTATACAGCGACATTCCGTTTGAAGTAGATAAACCTGTATTGAACTATAAGGAGGGCAAGTAATGAAAAAAGTATTTGCAATAATCGGTGTTGTATTTTGTGCAGTTATTATTATTGGCACACCGTTATTTTTCTCGGCTACACCAACAGGTAAGGCACTATGGAATAATTGGTTTTATAATGTGCAGAAAGCAGACGATGACACAAATTATAAAACACGCAAAAATGTTGAGGACACTTGCAGAGCAATGATGTCAAGTTATGAAACCGACAAACTAACCTATGAGCAATATATTAACAGCGATAATGACGAAAAGAAATCGTGGGCGGAGCAAGCAAAAATGAGAGCAAACAAAACTGCTTCAACATATAACAATTATATTCTCGAAAATTCATTTGTATGGGAGAACAATATACCGAGAGACATTAATTATAAGCTTGAATATATTGAATAAATGAAATGACGGCTATGCACCATTTTAAGAAATATTGGGAATTGCACGGAACACGCCGACCTTTTCCTGCTTTATATGAATAAGGTCAAGGATTTCTGTTGAGTTTATTAATAAAATTAGACTTTTATTAATATCGGGAGGTATAAATGAATAAATATTTAATAATGAACAGCAATGACATAAATGAAGATGAAAATATCATAGAAGCAAATACACTAACTGAAGCACTAATTGATTATATTAAAAATTCTACGAATGGTGTAAGTATTGGTATTGACCTTTTAAAGAAAACGATTGTGCCTTTAAACGAAATAAAAGAACTAATAGAATATATTAATGCTTTGTTTTTTGATTGGGATGATACGATTATAGATATTTATTTATTGGGTGAACATATTTATAATTCTAAAGACTTAAAAAGATAAGAGAAATTTATAAAAAATGAAACAAATAATTATTAAAGATAAAAAAGTTAAATGTGTAACAGAAATTCCATATTCACAAGAAATTATTAAAGAAATGAAAAAGGCAGGATATAAGGTCAAAAATGAAGAATAAAATTATTATTTGTATTTTAACCATTTTAATCGTTGGTGTTTTATCTTTTTGTGCAGGAAGTAGATATACTATAACACACCAAAAAATTCAAGGGGATGTGTTTAAATATGTTGTTATTTTCAATGGTTCAAGATATGGCTATTCAGTAGAAAATGGGAAATTTACAGGTTTGGCATAATTTTTTTAAAAAAATACTTGACAATCTTTGTTTTATGTGCTATAATAAGGTCAACAAATAAAGAAAGAGGTTGTTATTATGACAAACACAGAGTTAGTAAAGATATTTGAGCAGACAATAAGGCAAAAACCATTCTCTTTAAGTGAGAATACAATTAAGACTTATTTATATCATATTGATAGTCTTTTAAAATTCCTCGACAATAAAAACATTGCCGAGATTACAACAAAAGACATTAAGAAATATTTGTTTAATATTAGTTCTGAGGGTGTTTCAGATACAACCTATAATATTTCATTGGCAGGGTTTAAATGCTTGTATAAAGCTTTGAGATACAACCCTATGACAGAAGATATTATTCAAAATAATCCAGCTATTGATATTCCAAGTATCAAAAACGCAAAGCAAAAGAAAAAGACGCCTTTAAATGAAATTGAAAAACAGGCATTATTACATAGTTGCAAAAATGTAAGAGATTATGCTATTCTTGTAACTTATTTGAATGTTGGCTTGCGTGTTCACGAACTCGTTAATTTAACACTTGAACAATATCTTAATCGTGGAAAAAATGGCGAAATTAAACTTGTTGTCAATAAAGGCTCTTATGATGATGAATATATTTTTATTAATGAACAGACCGAAAAGGCAATAGATAATTATATTAAGAATTTAAGAAAAGATTGTGGCTGTAAATATCTTTTTGTATCAAATCAAGGCAATCAAATGACACCAAGTTGTATTTCTAAAACTATTAAGACTTTGGCAAGAAGAAGTGGTAAGTTTTCAGAAGATAGAATTTCACAATTATCAAATCATATTATGCGACACACTATGGCAACTGATTTAGTTAATGAAAATGTGCCGATTGATGTTGTTGCAATGGTATTAAGACATCATAGTCTTGCAACAGTTATGACTTATGCAAAAACGGATAAAGAAAGAGTTATGGAGGCAGTAAGATGACAGATATTCAAGAGGAAAAAGTTGACGAAATTAAAAGAAGTCTTGATAGGGTTTATTTTTATACAGATACTGTGGATTGTGTGGCAATTACGGGCAGTAAAAATGGTGTTTTAATCACTTACCATATATATAGTAACGGTTGGGTTACGAAAAGATAAGGGGATAGAATATGAATATAAATATAATAAGACCTTCAGTTGAAATAAAATCTATTAAACTTAAAGATGTTAAAGCAGGAGATGTGTTTTATATCCAAGGGGCAGATGATGTTCCTTATTTAAAAATGGAACTTTATTATAAAAACGGATTGGATTATGTAGATAGGATTGATACAGTGAATTTGCTAAATGGTGAAATAGTCAAACTTTGCCCACATACATATGTAAGACTTTATAAAAAAACTAAATTAACAATAGAGGTTTGATATGGAACAATATTATATGACAGAAACAAAAATGGGCGATTTTAGTCTACACAAAATTAAGCGTTTATATGGCATTTTAAAAGCTTTTAAAACTTATGATACTTATTTCCGCATTGAAAGTCAAAATGGAAAATTCACGCTCTCAACCTGCTCATTTCTTATTTTAACAAGTTTATGTGGACTTAATGAAGTAGTAACAATTAAATTGTATGGAAATGATAAAGAATTATTGGAAAATACAAAAAGACAACTCGAAAGGATAGCATAATGACAGTTGAAGAATTAGTTGATAAAAAAGACTTATATAATAGTGTTGTGTTTATATATGATAACCACAAGGGTTATTACATTTACACAGGTAACGCTAAAGATATTCCACAATGTATTTTAGAACGCATTGCAGATGAAAGTTCTTATAAGTCAAGACATTTTAATATTTTGTAAAAAAAGTTCTTGACTTTTGCTTTATTTTGTGGTATAATACAGGAGAAGTTAAGAGTTGAGCAATTAGAGATTATACTTACTTGTTTGTTTTCATAATGTATACCTCTTTCAATTAAAATAATTTACCTCCAAAAAAATATATAAAACAGGTAGGTGTAATCTTTAATTGCTCAACCAAATATAGAGAGTTAGTATAATAGTAGTACAACAGACTTTGACTCTGTTAGCAAAGGGGCAGAACCTTTACTCTCTGCCAAATTGTAAATTTACAATTTAATAAACTGAGGTAGAATAAAGAAAAGACCGAAAAGTCTAATTTTAATGGAAGGCTATTTTTAAAAGAATAGTCACATTAACTCAAGTGATAGTGAAACTTTTGAAATAAAAGAATATAATCTATCGTAAATGCCCTCAGCTCCTTGTAAAAGGAATAATGCTTGAGCAGTAAACTAATGATACCCTAATGGCGAGGGTTATAATGTGTCCGTACATAAGATGAAATCAAATTCCCTAAACGGAGAGTAATCGTGTGTCGTTTTAGGTTTTGCGACTATAAATAATAATTGCCTTGTATAGTCTTTTAGGGTGACTCCAAAGAGTGAGATAACATCAAGAGTGGGTGTGTAAGTTTTGGTAGTTCTTATAGTCAAAATACTACCATTAGACAGTTAGCCATTTAAGTGGCAGTGTGTTAAGCACAGAAGATTTAGGCAAGTTAGTCAAGCCTTCGGTTAAGAAAGACTTAATTGAAAACGGACTACACGCAGTCTGAGCGTGACAAAGTCAAGTGTGGTGACTTGAAAAGAAAGATAAAAAAAGCCAAATACTAATTATTACCAAAATAAGTTAGGACTTTTTGTATTGAGTGGGTTATTGACCTATCCATAGTTTTTCTAATGTTGTAATTTTACGATAAAAGAGTGTGCATTATTTTATACGAATTTTACAACACCGACTTTGCATTGCTTTTTTCTTTGCCCTGATATATGGCAAATGAAATATAGTATGTTGCTTATGGCAGATATAGTCTAAGTAAGGCGTCTATCAACCAGATAGAAAATAAGAGTTCAATTCTCTTTGTCTGCCTCTTATTGACTATAATAGGGAGGAAATATGCGAAAGTATAAAAGAAGAATTGTCCATTATAAAATGGAGCGAGAGGGCATTAAGCACATTAACAAAACAGTAAGAAAGCAAAATGGTGAGGTTATTCCGAGTTTTTTCTCTCAATTTTGGAAAACTTATGTGACTAAACCATTAGCACCAAAAGTATCATTAAGGAAAGGTTGATAAAAGTATGAAGAAATATGTAACATACACATCTGATGATGGTAAGTTTAGTCATTCAGATGTTAAGAAAGTAGAACAGTATGAGGAAAAGGTAAAGGCTGAAGAGGAAAGAAAAGCCGAACTTAAAGCAACAAAAGAAGCAAGAAAAGCAGAAGTTGATGAAGCTATGAATAAGGCTTTTGAACTTTGTAAGCAGTTTATCAAAGATTACGGCACTTATGAAACAAAACACCACTTAATTAGTAATTTTAAAGGTAAAGATGTTTTAACTCCGTCATTGACTGATTGCTTTTCGTTTTTTAATGATTTATTGTATTTTTAACGATTTATTTTACAAGGATTAAAATATGGAATTAGAATTAAAAGAAAAAATTATTGATACTTTTAACAAAGAGTTAAAAGGAAATTATATTAAAAATCTTATAGAAGGCTCTGAAATCGCTTATACGCTTATTTTAGATAATATTAACAAAGGATATAGTCTTGAGCAAGTAAAGGCTTTTTGTGAATTACAATTAAGCCCTAAAGGCAAAGAAACAATGAGAAAAGTAGCAGGAGCAAAGATAACAAATAATAATTAAAAATAATAAGGAGAATTTATGGCAAGAGAAATTAGAAGAACAGACTCACAAGGCTTGATTGTAGGTGTACTTTCAGAATTGGCACTTGAAATTATTGATGATGAAATTAAACTCTCAAATGGAAAAACAAAAAAGTGTAAGAGAATTGTAGCAAAAGACAAGAAATTTAATAATGCAATTAGTATTGAAACAGTAAATGGCACTTTTTCATTTCCTGCACCGAGTTTTTGTTCAAGTATTACACGAGAGGGCGAAGAAAGTAAGTCTTTTAAGTCTTGGGAAACAGTAGTTAATGAGTACAAGGATAAATTGCATTATGGCGAAAATGCCGACAGAGTTGCATTGACAGTTAGTTATGCCCCTCAAGTTAGTTATAATAAACAAAAGGATGATGTATTAGTCTATGCAAATTCCTTTAATACAATACGCATTACAAGAAGAGTTGGCGAAGAAACTGAAAGTTCAACAGATATGTCAACAGAGTGTATTATTAAGTCAATTAGACCTGAAATGAGAAACGAAGAAGAAACAGGTCGAAAGATTGTCGATATTATGACAGTTGGTTATGGCGATGCTGATACTCCTTTGATTGGTATTGTTTCATCACTTATTATTCCCGAAAATCTTGTTGATGATTTTGAAAATACTTTTGAAATCGGTCAAACTTGTAAGCTTGATTTTGAACTAAAAAGCGTAAGGGTTGGGGGTAGTCAAACACAGCAATCACACGGCTTTGGTAGAAAAGCAAAGGTTAATGAAGGTTTTTCTGTAACAGAAAGAGTGGTTATTGGCGGTGACGAACCTTATAATGATAGTGATATGGAAACCACACAAGAACTTGCTTATACAAAGGCTGAAATTAAGTCGCTCCTCAAGGATTTTGAAATTGTAAAAAAGGCAAAACTTGAAAAGGGCAAAGAAAATGCCTCAAACTCAAATAGTAAGCCGAGAGGCTTGGGTCATAGGGCAACATTTGAAACACCGACTGCAAGTGACAATCCTTTTGATGATGGTGAGATTATTGATGACGAAGATGACGAAAATCCATTTATGTAATCAGGGGAGGGGATAATATATGTCGCTACTTGATGAACTTAAAAATATTGCACAAGATAAAGGTGCTTTAGTTGGTGGATTAGAGGGCAAAAAGATTTTAGTTTATGGCTCAAATGATTGTGGAAAGACTTATCAATCAATGCACTTAGATAAACCACTACTTCTTATGACCGAGAGTGGTGGTGGTGCATTAAGCAATCGTAAAAAGTCTATTTCGACTTGGAGTGCATTTTGTCAAATGGTTGAAACTTTGGCAGGCAAGCATTATGATGAGATGAAAAAACTCTTTTCTACAATTATTATTGATACAGCCGAAAATCTTGTTGATTTGTCTGAAAAGTCAACTTGTAATGAGTTTGGTGTTCGTGACTTGAGTGAAATTCAAGGCAGACAAAATGGCTACAAAATTTCAAGGAATAATTTTTCAGCACAAATTAACAAATTGACATCACAAGGTTATTGTGTTGTATTTATTTCACACGAGGAAACAGTGGAAAGAACTGACCCTGTTACTAATGAAAAATACTCATATGTTCAGCCAAAAGGAACTTCAAATGAAAAATCTTCAATGCGTATGCTCCGTGATTTGTGCGATTTTGCCATTTATGTAAGACCAAATGGTATTGACCCAAGCACTTATGAAACAATACCGTCTACGGCTATCTGTAAAGAAACAAAGACAAGTTTTGCTCGTTCAAGATTTGCTATGCAGACTTTTATTGACCCATTTACAGCCGAAGGACTTAAAGAGGCTATTGAAAAAGCTATCCAAAAGTCAGCAGAAAACGAAGGTGTAGCCGTTGAAAAATATAAACAAAAGAAAGAGTCTTATACAAAACAAGACTATTTTGATATGATTGCCCCTTATGTTAAGAGATTGTCAAAGAACTTTGCTAACGAAATTTCAAATATTATTGAGAGTGAACTTGGCGAAGGTCGTAAAATTACAAGTGCAGATGACGATGAAATTATAAATCTTGATAATATTTATAATAGACTTGTTACACTTGCAACATCGTTAGACATAACGGTGTGAGTACATAAGAATATAATTGCAAATTATTTAGCCACTTTGATTTTGTGTCGGAGTGGCTAAATTTAAAAGAGAGATATTAAATGCCTAAATGTAGATTTTGCAAAAAAGAAATAAAGAACACAAAAGAGTGTTATATAGTCGCAGGAGAGCGTAGAAACACTTATTTTTGCAATATTGAGTGTTATCATAACCAACTTGCAAAAGACAAATATAAGCCAAGTAAGACTACAATAACAGGTGATATAAACCCAAGACGAGAATTGACGGACTATATATTAGCACTTTATGTAAATCAAGGTATAGATAAGTACGATATTCCGTGGCAAATGATGATGTCACAATTAAAAAATATTATAGATAATCATAAAGAACAAAAATACACTTATCAATCAATATTATATGTGCTTAAATATATGAATATGATAGGTGTTAATTTATTCGATGAAAGGTCAAATGGTTCAGTATTGTCTCTCGTAGAATATTATTATAATGAGGCAAGACAATATTGTATTGATACAAATAGACTTAAAAGGATTTTTGAAAAGGTAGAATTAAATGAAGAACCGATAATTATAACTAAAAATGTAAGTAAGAGTAAATTGCAGCCCAAAAAAATGGACTTTGACTAATGGAGGGGTATATGTTATATTCTAATGATATTGGAAATTTAATTTTAGGTGCAATTTGTAATGATTGTTCTTTGGTTTTAAAGGATAAAATGCCCCTTGTAAAATATGATTTTGAACCTAATCAATTTCATAAAATTGTTTTTGTGAGTGTATATAATCTTGCCTTAAAAGGTGTTAAAGAGGCAACAGAGGTAGAAATAACAGAGTTTCTTGAAAATTATACTTCAGAGTATAATACTTTCACAGATAATAATGGAATTGAATATATAAAGACAATAAGAACACTTGCAAAAGTTGACAACTTTGATTATTATTGGCAAACTCTCAAAAAATATTCTTTATTAAGAAAATATAAAGAGAGTGGCTTTGACATAAATAAATTTTTTGATGAGTCAAAAGACGAAACAAAAGAAAGGCAAAAAGTTGATAAAGTCAGTATTGATGATATTGTAAATTATTATGACAAATTACAATGCGACATAAAAAATGACTTTTTATTTAATAATGACATAGAGGAAATTATATGTGGTGACGGCTTTGATAATTTACTTGATGAATTAGAAAAAGAGCCTATGGTTGGTGGGCAACTCGCTTCACCTATTTTGACAAATCTTTATCGTGGCTGGTGTAAAGGACACTTACTTTTGCGTGGCGCACCGAGTTCTTTTGGTAAAACCTTAATGAGTATTATGGATTTACTTATGGTTGGCTGTTTAAAAATATGGAATGAAGATGAACAGAAATTTGTTGACAATCCATATTATCAAGGTAAGGCAGTTTTAATTCATTCAGAACAAAAATCTTTTACTGAAATTCAGCCAAGAGTTGTTTCGGTATTAGCAAAAATCAATTATTCAACTATTCTTGACGGAAATTATACAAAAGAGGAAAAACAAAGACTTATTGAGGCAGGTCACATACTTAAAGAAAGCGAATTTAAAATTGTCAATTATCCTAATTTTACTTCTTCAGGTATGAGAGAAAAATGCAAACAATTAGCATTTGAGGGATATGAGTATTTTTATCAAGATTATATTTGGAATAATAGTTATATTATTTCAGATATGAAAAAAACAATGGGATTGACAAATATTTCAGAACCTAACGCTTTGTTGAATTTTTCAAATCAACTTAAAATGATTGCCGAAGAATTTGATATTGCTATGGCTACTTCAATGCAGTTGAATGATACATATAAAACAGCCGAAATACTTGATGAGGGTTGTCTATATGCCTCAAAAGCAGTCAAAACAAAACTCGATAATGGTTGTATTACAACCTATCCAAAAGAAAAGGATATAAAGCAACTTGACTTACTTATCTCTAAATGGAATAGAAAATACAATACTAATAATAACTTTGAACTTTTAAGACCGAATATGTTGACGAGTTGTTTTAAAACAAGATATGGTAAATATGGCGATAATGTAAAAATTTGGTCTTATATTGATAAGTCAATAGGTAAAATTACAGATATGTTTGCAACAGATGAACATAATAATTTGATAAATATTCAACCTATGTATATTAAAAGAAATTAACGCTTGACAAATGATAAAATTTATGGTATAATTTTGTTAAATTAAATTATTGAAAGGTGCGAAAATATGGAATGCATTTTAGTTTTAGGTTTATTTTTTCTATATTTAATAGCAGATAGATTTTTTGATTATTTAAACGAAAGAAATAATAGGAGGTAAAAATATGAGTTTGGTAGAATTATACAATAAAGCAGACTATAAAGATAAAAGTGGAATGTTGTTTAATGATGATTGTATGAATGTTTTATCGCAAATTAATAATGAAAGCATTGATTTAATTGTCACAGATGTTCCTTATCCAACTACGCAAAGAGGAAATTCAGGAAATAGTGGTGGAATGTTACAAAAAGAAATCAATAAAAAGGGCAAAGTTTTTAATTTTAATAGTATTGATTGTTCTGTTTATGCTCCTGAATTGTATAGGATATTGAAAGACGGCTCTCATTGTTATGTTATGACTAATCACATCAATCTTATTAAAATGTTAAATACATTTACTGATTTAAGAACTGAAGAAGAAATTAGGGGGGGGCGGAAGCCGTATGGTTTTCACTTTATCAAGAGTTTAATTTGGAATAAAGGCAATAAAATAATGGGGCAATATTATATGAGCCAATTTGAATATATATTATTTTTCCGTAAAGGCAAGGGTGTCAAAATAAATAATTGTGGTACAAGTGATATTTTATCTATTCCAAATAAAAAGACTAAAGATGAAAATGGTAAAAATTTACACGATACTGAAAAGCCTATTGAATTAATGCAAATTTTAGTCGAAAATTCAAGTAAAGAAAATGACATAGTGCTTGACCCATTTATGGGTATTGGTAGCACTCCATTAGCGTGTATTAATTTAAACAGAAAATATATTGGTGTAGAATTAGATAAACAATATTTTGATATTGCAGTTGAAAGAATGAAAAATAAGGAGTAAAAACTATGGTATATATGGGAAGTAAATCACGAATAGCTAAAGAAATTGTGCCGATTATTCAGTCTTATATTGACGATAATAATATTCACAATTACTTAGAGCCTTTTGTTGGGGGGGGGCAATGTAATTGATAAGGTGAAATGTGAACATAAATATGCAAGTGATGTTCAGCCTTATTTAATTGCATTGTTAAAGCAAACACAAAAAGATACAAGTGTATTTCCCGAAAGTATTACCTTGGAACAATATAAAGATGTAAAAGACAACAAAGAAAAATATCCTGCTTGGTATGTTGGACTTGTTGGGTTTTGTGCAAGCTTTGGAGGACGATATTTTGGGGGTTATGCAAGAGATAAGCAAGGCAATAGAAATCACTCTAATGAACGCATAAGAAACCTCATCAAACAATCACCGAACTTAAAAGATATTCAATTTACTTGTTGTGATTTTAAAAATATTAAGCCGACTATTAAAAATTTCGTAATTTATTGCGACATTCCTTATAAAAATTCTACAAAATATAAAGTAGACGATTTTCCCTATGATGAATTTTATGATTGGTGTAGACAAATGGCTAAAAACAATATAGTATTAGTTAGTGAATATAATATGCCAGATGATTTTGAGTGTATATGGCAAAAAGAAATTAAAACCTCATTGTGTATAGATAGAGCAAAAACGGATTCAAAACGAGTTGAAAAACTTTTTATAATAAATTCAAAATAATACTTGACAATCTCCTTATCTTGTGATATAATTAAGACAACAAATAGATAAGGAGATTTTTTTATGAGAATTTATACAATATTAGTAGATGGCGAAAAAGTCTTGCCAAAAGCATATAAAACTTATGGTGAAGCATTAGAGTGTATTCTTTGCCCATTAGATGAAGGATTGTCTGTAGTAAATGATTTAGGTCAAGGATTGTTTGTAGTAAATGATACAACATATCAAATTATAGATTGTTATGTGGAGGATTAAATAATGAGAGAAATGTTATTTAGAGGGAAACCAGTTAATAAAGCTGACTATACACTTTACGAAAAACTTTACAAGTCTGATGTTTTTAATAACGGATTTGTCTATGGCTCTTTGATTGTAAAACATGATAAATACTTTATCTGTGTAGGCGTTGCTGGTGTTATGATTAATAGTTCAATCAACAATGCAACGGCAACTCTGATTGAAGTAATACCCGAAACAGTCGGTGAATATACAAATTTGACCGATAAGAACGACAAAAAGATTTTTGAAGGTGATATATTAAAGCCAGATTACGATAACAACTCTTATTACAGAGTTGTTTGGGATAGTGGCAAATTACATTTAAACATAGAAGAATATTGTTTTAACGATTCTGAGGGGAAAGCTTTGTGGTCGTGGTGCGAAAATATAGCACAATATCAAATTAACGGTTGTGTAGACAATTGTGAAATTATCGGCAACATACACGATAATCCCGAATTGTTGGAGGCAGAAGAATGACTAAATTAAATAAAACAATAAAATTAAAGCAAAAAACAGTGATGGAGAAAGATTATGAAATTTGATAAAGGTGATAAGGTAACTATATATAAAATACCATTGGGTGTTGGTAGGAATATTAAGTATAGTGATTTAGAAATAGGATTATGTGGAATAGTGCAATATGCTCATACGAACAGCTATGGTGTTAAAATAGATAATAAATATAATCATAGTAGTGGCAAAGGTTTATATTATTTTAAGCCGAGCGAATTGCAATTATTTAAAGAATACGAACAAAATAATATTTATAATAAAGGAGAAGAAAATATGAATAAAATTATTGGTAATTATAGAGTGGCAAAGGTAAGATTTCTTGAAGGAAGTAACACACACAATACATATAATTATGCTTTGTTTGATGATAAAATTCAACAATATGATAATTGCGTAGTTAAATCTGCAAATCACGGACTTGGAATCGCAGTCATTGAAGAAATTATTGATGATGTTGATAATATTTCTGTAACAGATAATTATGGAAATATTCGAGAAATCGTATGTAAAATTGATATGTCGGCATTTAATAAGCGTATTGATGATAGACAAAGAGCATCACAACTTAAAAAGGAAATGGATAAGAAAGTTAAGGAATTACAGGGTCTTGCACTTTATAAGATGATGGCTGAAAATTCACCTGAACTAAAGGCTATGCTTAGTGAATATGAGAGGTTAGTTAATAATGGATAATATAATCACAGTACAAGAAGCAATTAGAACGCTCAAAATGGAAATGTTGGGCGATAGTGAGCAGATGAAATGGGCTAAACAAATAGCAATAGAAGCACTTGAAAAGCAAATTCCGAAAAAGCAAGAACAAGAATATGATTGTAAAAATTGTATTCACGATGAAATATGCCCTATATGGGATGATTATAATGACGAACCTTATGTAGACGGATATAGAGGATTTTGTAATAATTACGATAAATTTAAAGATAAATCACAATATGTTGAACTGCCTTGTAGAATTGGCGATAAAGCATATAAAGTTATTAGAAGTGAACACTTTGGCAATCATATTCAAGAAATGACAGTAAGAAAATTTGGAATGTTTGCTCATACAAATTTGGAGATGATTTTTGGGATGGAAAATAATTGGGATGTCTTTTTTGACAAATCAAAAGCAGAAGCAAAGTTAAAGGAGTTAAACAATGGAAAATCTTAAAGATACTGAATTAGAACAAATGAAAGACCTTAATAATTGGAAAGAGATTACGAAAGGCTTATATCGTTATGTGATTAGTGCAAATGCTTGTTATGAAATTCATATCAAGATACGCAAATTTGATAGACCTATTTTAATGGCAAACGCAAGTTTGTTTTTAGTCGGTGATTGGCGTGATAAAAATGGGGGTAGTTTCTTTTCAAGAGAGTGTTTATTATCAAAGAACCAAACTGTTCAGAAATGTATTGAAAAGGCAATACAAGATTACAAGGAAAATATGAGTTGAGGGAGTAGAAATGACTTATAGAGAGTGTGTATACAACCTTGTCGACAAGGTATGTGATTTATCTATTGAAGCAATAGATAAAATAGCAGAATTAAAACAAGAGAACAATAAATTAAAACAACGAGTTGCAGAACTCGAAAAGCCAAAGCCAAAACATAAGTTTAGAGTTATGACTAATGGTGAGTATTGTGAGAAATGGCTTTCAAAACATAAATATTGTCTGCTTTCTGGTGGAACAGTGCGTTGCCCATTATTTCCCAGTAAACCTTGTTTTAACGAGAATGTTAATGAGCCTTGTAAAATAAACGGTAAATACATAATAATTGAGGTGAAAGAATGAGAAAGCAATCTCAAAACATAAATATAGATACAAAAATTATAGTACATTGCAAAGACTGTATATTTGCAAGGAAACGATACGGCAAGTTAGAATGTATCAATGGTATTAATTATCGCAATACTTACAACGACCCTAATATGTTTTGCAGTTATGGGAGAAAGGAAGTATGGGCAAAATTCAAAATGGCAAAAGGTTGATAAAGATGAAATCAACACTATAATCTTTATGAATAAGAGGTCACAGGAGGAGTTTAAAGTAATCAAAAATTTAACAAATGCGATTAGAGGATGAGGAAATTGCTAAAGAACTTTAAGACGGAAATAAACCCAACAATCGAGCAGAAAGTCAAGATTAACAAGACTATCGGTACTTGTAGATACATCTATAATTTCTATCTTGCTCATAATAAAGAACTCTATGATAAGGGTGAGAAGTTTATCTCTGGAAAGTCATTTAGTGTATGGCTTAATAATGAATATATTCCAAATAATCCTGATAAATTATGGATTAAAGAAGCATATTCAAAAGCCGTAAAAAAATCAATTGAAAATGGATACACTGCTTTTACAAAATTTTTTAAGCACCAATCAGGTTATCCTAAATTTAAGAAAAAAGGAAAGTCTGATGTAAGAATGTATTTTGTAAAGAATAATCCAAAAGATTGTGCTTGCGAAAGACATAGATTAAAAATACCGACTTTAGGTTGGGTGCGCATTAAGGAAAAAGGTTATATTCCGACTACCAAAGATGGATGGGTAATCAAAAGTGGTACGGTATCCATCAAAGCAGATAGATACTATGTGTCAGTTCTTGTAGAAATCCCTAATACTAAGAATGTTAATAATAGTAATGATGGTATAGGAATTGACTTAGGCATAAAAGACTTGGCAATTGTTTCTAATGGTAAAACCTATAAGAATATCAATAAGTCAGCAAGACTAAGGAAATTAGAAAAACAACTGAAAAGAGAACAAAGATGTCTTTCTCGTAAATATGAAAACTTAAAGAAAGGAGAGTCCACTCAAAAGAACATACAAAAACAGAAGTTTAAGGTACAAAAACTTTATCATAGAATAGATAATATTCGTACTGATTACATTAACAAAACAATAGCAGAGATAGTGAAAACCAAGCCATCTTATATAACTATTGAAGATTTGAATGTATCGGAGATGATGAAAAATAGGCATCTTTCAAAAGCCATTGCATCACAGAAGTTTTATGAATTTAGGACTAAACTAAAAACTAAATGTGATGAAAATGGCATTGAATTAAGAGTTGTAGATAGATTTTATCCATCTTCTAAACTTTGCCATTGTTGCGGAGCTATCAAGAAAGATTTAAAACTTTCAGATAGAATATACCGTTGTAATTGTGGCTATGTTGAAGATAGAGATTTTAATGCAGCACTTAATTTACGAGATGCTGTAAGTTATGAAGTTGCATAATCAAGCAAACATAATTGTGTACCGAAGGCTATTTCGGGAATTTACGACTGTGGAGTGTACCAAGAACTTGCGAGTAGCGTATTATTTACAATCGCCAAAGCATACACTTTGAAACAGTAAGGAGTATCTGTGAGGACTTCAATTTCTCGATGTGATTAAGTATATTTAAACACATTTTGAGTGGCAGGCTTAATATGGAGTATTTAATTACGAATGGCAATTATTATATTGGTGGGGATAAAAATGGTACACGCACGCTTACAACGAATGTAAACAATGCTTGTGTATATTCTACTAAAGCAAAAGCAGAAAACGAACTTGAAAACGCTGTTAGAAGTAAAAATGGCTGGTCTTTAGCTGTAAATGATGAATGGTTCATTAAAGGTAGACAAGATGTTGAAATAACTAAACCTATTGAAATGGCTAAACCTATTGAACTTGATTTTGATTTTCATAAAGAACTAATTGAGTTGCAGGATAAAATAAGCCAACTTGAACAAAGAAAAGAATATCTAAAATATCTTATAAGCAAGTATGATAGAGAAATCAGTGATATTGAACATTGTGCTGAATTTTATAATCTCAATGCAAGTCAAGGATATAAACTTTATAAAATGTTACATAATGTAACTAATAAGCGTCGAGAAGTTAAAAATGAATTTAATTCAATTCATACAATCTTATATTCCAAAATAACAAGTGCTGAAATCAAAAATATAAACAAATCAATTTATAATATATACAACAACCAACAATATTCAAACAGAGTATTTGATGATTTATTTGATATAGTAAAGTGAGGTATATAAAATGTTTAATGTATATAAAAAAGAAACAGATGAAATTGTAAGTGTATATGATATAAGAACAGATAGAGCAGGTTATCCTATGTTTTTAATCTATGAAAATAATCAATGGAAATATAGAAGTGCAAAACACTTTAAACCTATTCCGTCTTGGATTGGAAATGAGGCTTAACGATGAGATTATGGCATTATGAATTATTGAGTGTGTTACCTCGTTGTCAACTTGTATCACAATTAAGGGAGTGTACTGCTATTGCTAAAAACATTCATAAATATGGTACACCAAATCATTTACTTGTAAATAAAATTTCTGATTATGATATTAGAGATTTTAATATCTATTGTAATAAAGTTATTTATTATATGTTGCAAAGAGGTTATAATATTTCAGAAAGCACTTTAGATAAACTTGAGGAATATACAAATTTTAGACTTGCAGGCTCTCCTTCGCTTGAATATTCAACAGTATTTAAAAATTGGCACAATAAAGAATATTTAAGAATTTGTATGGCTAACCTTTATGAAAAACATATCAGTCAAGGCGAAAGTAAAATAACAGATGAAGAATGGCAAAAGATAACAGATAAATATAAAAAAATTACGAAAGAGGAATATAAAGTTTGACAGTAATTGTAAATAACGAAAAAATTTCAAATGTTAAATTTATATTACAAGAAAAAGACTACATAAATATTATCTATGGAGGAGAATATTGGGCATTGAGCCGACTTATAGATAATAAAAATATCAACCTTAAAGTAGTGGCATAATTATGAAATTTGACATTGAAAAAATAAATGAACAACTTAATACTGAAGATGTAAAAAAAGTGCTTTATTCCCTTAATAGCGATGTTTTTAAAGAGGATGAGGAACAGATAATATTTTATTCGGCTTGTCACAATAAAGAGCCTTGTGACCCCTCACATAAAGCTAAATTATATTACTATAAAAATTCAAAGACTTTCACTTGTTATGTGTGTAGTGAGAGTTTTGATATTTATGATTTAGTCAAAAAGAATAAGGCGTTATTTAATGAACAATGGTCTTTTCCTAAATGTGTTAAATATGTTTGTGAGATTGCTAATATACCATTTGATTATAGTGGTGAAATAAAAGAAAATCCCAATAAATATAATTGGCAAAGTAGTTTAGCTAAATTTATGGGCAAAAATAAAAACTTCAATGCTAATTATTATAATAGGAATGTACTGTTGTTTTTTGAGCCTATATATCATCAATCTTGGCTCGATGATAACATTTCTATTAAAACAATGGAAAAATATAATATAGGTTATTATCCTTTGCAGGACTGTATTACTATTCCTTGCTTTGACGATAAGGCTAATTTAATCGGCATAAGAGGTCGTTTTTTAAATCCTGAAAGTCAAGTTAAATATTTACCGATTAGATTATTAAGTGGTATCGAATATAAATTCCAAACAAATAATTACTTATATGGTATTTGGTATACAAAACAGGCAATTAAATACCATAAAAAATGTGTTCTGTTTGAAGCTGAAAAAAGCACCTTACAATGTGATACTTATTTTGGAGAGGATAATTTTTCTGTTTCGCTTTATGGCTCGGCAATGAGTAAACAAAAAAGAGATATTATTCTTGAACAGGGTGTAAATGAAGTTATTATTGCTATTGATTTTGACTATGATACAATATTAGATGAAAATGGCAATAAAACCGAAGATTTTACTCAATTTGAGAATAAGGTTTATAAAATTTCAAGATTTTTCAAAGGTTTTTGTAAAGTATCGGCATTGGTGAGTTATGGTGGGCATAATTATAAAGATAGTCCAAGCGATTTAGGAAAAGAAAAATATTTAGAATTGTATAAAAATAGGGAAGTGATTTAAAACTTTGGTGCATTTTAACTAAATTTTTAAATCACTTTTTGTTGATTTTGCTTAAATAATAAATTTTTCTTGACTTTTGGCAATATTTGTGGTATAATTCAAGTAAACTTAAAGAAAGGAAGTTTTGAAAATGTTTACTAATTGTATAAACATAAAACACAAAAACTCGCAAACAAAAACTCAAATTGAAAATGCAATTAAATACTTTGAAAAGTGTCTTGTTGATATTCAAAGCGATGGCAGTTGTTATGAACGAAGTGCTTATGAAAATACGAAAATTGCATTAAAATCATTAAAAACAAATCTTAAATTGTTGGAGGAAATGAAAAATGCCAATTAATGTTGAACTCGATAAAAAGAAAGAATTTTCACACTCTCTTGATTTTCATAAAGATATTCAATATGGAGATGTATTTGAATATTGTGACCCAAATGATTATAATATTGGTGATGACAAATGGTATGGAATGAAAGTTGGCAAAGAAGCCGATAATGGTGCTTTGGTTGATTGCATTGTTGACCTTGATACTTTTGAAATTTATACAGATATTGAACATTATAAATTTTTGGAAATTATTGATTGTAGTTTGGTGAAAAATGCAGATTAAACCACTTTATGAAAACACAGATTATGTTACAATTTCAGATTATCTTGCTAAATGTGGAGTAGTTAATACACAAAAATGGCTCTCACACAAAGCGTTAGAAAAGTCAAGTGATTATGACAATATAGATGAGTGGTGTGAAAAGCTAAACTACGCTATCAATGAAAAGGAAAAATTTTATCTATTAGTTGATAGTGACCTTGACGGATATTTCAGCAGTTCAATGTTTTATATTTATTGTAAACATATAAACCCTAATGTCAATATTATTCCCATATTCCATACAGAAAAGCAACACGGAATTGATAAAGATAATTTAAAATATCTTAAAAGTCAAGAGCCTTCGATTTTAGTAGTCCTTGACGCAGGTACAAACGACATTAAACAAGATAAAAAGTTGACTGAATTTGGTTGGCAAATTCTTTGTGCAGACCACCATAAGCAAGAGAAAAAAATAAATTCCTATTGTTTATTAGTTAATAATCAAGTAAGTAATAAAGTTGTCAACAAGGGTCTTTCAGGTACAGGTGTAGCGTGGAAAATTTGTAAAAGATATGACGAACTTTATAGATATAATTTTAGTAAAAAGTTAATATCTTATGTTGCCATTGCAAATATAGGTGACAGTATGTCTTTTACATTTGCCGAAAATGAAACATTTAGGCATTGGGGTATGTTATCTATCTATAAGATACTCAAACCTTTTGTGGCTAATTTAAACAGAAATGACGAAACTGACAATAAGGCTTTTTCTTTTGGTTTAATCACAAACATAAACTCTCTTATTCGTTTAGGAACACAAGAAGATAAAGTAGAATTATTTAAAGCGTTATGTGGCGAAATTGACTCGGCAGAAACCATTGAAAAGTGTAAAAAGTTACATAATAAGCAGTCAAGTGAAACAAAAAGACTTTTAGAACATTCAGTTGAAATTGTAGACAATAATAAATTTGTAATTGCAAGAATACTCGAAAAGACAACACTTACAGGTCTTGTAGCAAACAAAATGATGAGCATTTATGAAAAGCCGATTTTCTTAACCCACAGTAGAGATAACGGAGAGTTGGCAGGAAGTGTTCGCAGTCCTTTTGAAATCAAAGACTTGTTGCCCCAAGAATTATTTAATTATAACCAAGGGCATAATTGTGCATTTGGTACTTCTTATCAAAAAGAAAACGAGCAAGCGTTAATTAAAGCTTTAAATGACCTTGACATTCCGTCAGAGCCTTTACAAGCCGTTTTTATATCTACGACAACAAAGGATATACCTAACTACTTATATGACTTTATAGACGATTACATAGCATATTTTGGAATGGATATACCTATACCAAGAATACATATAAAACCTTTTAGTCTTTATAATGATGAAATTCAGGTATTGGGTGCAACACAAAGGACTATAAAATTTAAGCGAAACGGCATTGACTTTATTTTGTTTAATTGTTCAAACAAACTTAAAGAGCAATTAAAACTTAATAGTCAACAAAAACAAATGGTTACCCTTGAATTTATAGGTGAGCCTTGTTATAATGAATTTAGAGGGCAACGAAATAAACAATTTATTATTGACTCAAATAATATAGAAATAAGTTATAATAAGAAAAGTTTTGAGGATTTTATGTAATGACAAAAAATAAAGAATTAAAGAAATTACAAAGAACAGCAAATAAATATGTTCAAAAATTGAATAATAATATTTTAAATGATGATTTATGGCGAGGAAGATTTATTGTTCGACAAGTTAATCGTTATGATTATAGGTACGGAGATGGAAGTGGCTATCATTTTACTATAAAACTTGAATTTAAAGATTTGAAAACAGGTCAAACAAAAAATCTTTTATGAGCCATTATATTTTGCAAGTTTTTTAATTGGAAATAATCTTTTTAGTTTAATGAACGACTTTATTGTAAAAAGATTGTGATATATGGAGTAAAGAAACAACACAAGAATTAAAAAATGACAAAACAATTTATAGGAGAAAATAATTATGAAACTTATTATGGATAGTGATTTGACAAAAAAAGAAAATCTTATTGAGTGTGAAGATTGTGGTAGCGTTGTTGAGGTCAGCAAGGAAGATTGGCAAATTGGCGAATACGGACTTGAATATTTTGAATGTCCTAAATGTCATAAAAGACAATATCACTCTATGGGAATTGATATTGATGAAAATAATATTGAATATCCAAAGCATTTTGATACAAATGACGGCTATCTTGAAACAGAAGAAAATGCAACCAACGAGGAAATAACAGAGCTTTGTCGAAAGGCTATTAAAGAATTTAAAGAAACTAAACACATTGTGAAAATGTATCTTAAAAATACTGTTATTACTGTATTTGATAATGTAGAGGAACAGGCTTATGAAGTTGTAGTAGCAAGAAAGCCTTATCATACTTATGTTCCATATAAAAATTAAATAAGGACTTATTTTAAAAGGGAAGGAGGCATATGATTGAAACGAAACTTAATAATTTCAGTATTAGGAACGGCAGGGTTGATTTCTTTGCTCTATTATATGATAAAATTTTGTTCAATTATGAACAAAACTGAATTTATGTGTTGGACTATTGTATCTGTTATTATTATTATAACTATTATAATAGGAATTGTTAATACGTTTAAATTAAATAAAGTTCAGAAACAACTTTCTTGTCTAACTGAAATTATAAAGGCAGAAAGAGAGATTATTGAAAAATATCATTATGACGAATTGTCGGCTATTGAAAATAATCTTGAAAGCATATTAGATTTAGATAGGAAGTGACTGACATAGCGTGGTATGAACACTATAATTATGATAATCAACAAGAATTGATATTAAAATTATGTAAAAAATTTAATATTTCTTATCCAAATGTAAGATATAATTGTTTCGGTCAAACGGATGTCACTTTTATTCAAGGACTTTATGAATATTTGGTCGAATTAGATATAAAAAACGAAAATTTTATAATTAAGCGTAAAAATAACAAATCAAATGGCTATAAATCAAACAAAAATTATATGGCAACAGTTAAAACTATAAAAACAGGTGGTTGGTATCAAGTTATTAAATGGATTGCAAAAAATAGCGAGATATAACTTAATAATTTCAGTATTAGGAACGGCAGGGTTGATAAATGAATATAGATAAAAAAATAATTGAAAATGTTATAGATAATTTAACTTTTAAATTTCCATATACAATAGATGAATATGTCAACAATCCTATTATTGAAAATTATCATTATCACTCTTATTTTTCTAATGTTGGAATGGCAGACTCCCCAACTAATAATGAAAGCTTCGCAAAAAGAATTAAAGAACTTAATGGAAAATGTATTTTTTCAGGCGAACACGGTTGGCAAGGAAATCAATTTGAAGTATATGAGATAGCTGAAAAATATGGACTTAAATATCGTCATTCTACTGAGGCTTATTGGGTTAAAAATAGGCTTGAACAAGATAGAACAAATTGCCATATTTGTTTAATTGCTTTAACTCCAAAAGCAAGAGAAGATATTAACTATATTTTATCTATTGCAAATATTGACGGGTATTATGGAAATCCAAGAATAGATTTAGAACTATTATTTTCTTTAAATCCAAATGAAGTTATTGTTACTTCTGCTTGTGTTGCAGGTTGGAAATATGATGATGCTGAAAATATTTGGCTTAAAGTAGCTAATTATTTTGGCGATAACTTTTTCTTTGAAATTCAGCCTCATAATACGGATAAACAAAAAGAATTAAATCAAAAAATTCTTGAATTATCAAAAGAATATAATATTCAAATAATTTGTGGACTTGACTCTCACTATATTGATACTGATTTAGATGATATTAAAAGAGAAAAAATACTTGAATATAAAAAGATAAAATATGATGATGAACAGGGTTGGTATTTAGATTTTCCAAATATTGAAATTATTTATAATAGATTGAAAGAACAAGGTGTTTTATCTGAATATGAAATTTGGCAATCTATAATGAATACTAATGTATTCAATTCAAATAAAGCACAGGAAATTATATTAGATAAATCATTTAAAATTCCTTCTATTTATAAAGATAAAACTTATGGTGAAAAAGTTAAAATATTTAAAAATGTTTTAAATAATGAATATGCAAATGAAAAAGACAAGTCTAAAGCAAGAGTAGAGGGGATAAGATACGAAGCAGAACAAGTAATTGACAGTAAAGTTGTTGACTATTTCTTAACAAATAGAGCGATTTTACAAGAGGCAATAAATAATCAAGGTGGTATTCTCACTAAAACTTCAAGAGGTAGTATGTCATCTTTTTATATAAATAAATTGCTCGGTTTTACAACTCTTGATAGATTTAATGCAGAAGTACCTATTTACCCTGAACGATTTTTAACAAAAGAAAGAGTACAAAGTGGGCAAATGCCTGACTGTGATTTTAACATTGCTCAACAAGAACCTTTTGTGAAAGCTGCTCGAAAACTTATTGGTGAAGAGTCTTGCTATCCTTTAATGGCTATTGAAAAAATGAAAACAAGTGCTGCTTGGCAAATGTATGCAAGCGTAAATAATATTGAACCAACAATAGCAAATGAAGTATCTAAACAAATTAAAGAATATGAGGAAAAGAAAAAACATCTTGACGAGGACTCAAAAGATTTACTTGACATTAGTGATTTTATTCCTAAAGAATATATAGATATTTACAACAAGAGTAAGGAGTATCAAGGTATTGTAACTAATTTAAAAGTTCACGCTTGTGCTTTTTTACTTTTTGATGGCGATATTCGTAGAGAAATTGGATTGACAAGTGCCGTATCTCAATCAACTAAAAAAAGAACATTAGTTGTATGTGCAGAGGGAAAATATTTAGATACTTTCGGATATGTAAAAGATGATTTTCTTATTGTAGATGTTGTTGGACTTATTCAAGAATGTTGGGATAGTATAAATCAACCTGTGCCAACATTTAATGAATTAAGAGAATTGATTAAAGATGATAATGCTACTTGGGATATTTACGCTAAAGGAATTGTTTGTTGCGTAAATCAAGTAGAGAAAAAAGAAACAGCAAAAAAAGCACAAATTTATCAAATGAGAAATTTAGGGGAAAGTGCTTCATTTATTGCAGGAATTAGACCTGGATTTAAAAGTCTTTTACCGACTTTTTTACATAGAGAAAAATTTACAACAGGTGAAAGCAAAATTGACGATTTACTTAAAGAGAGTTCCTCATTTATACTTTATCAAGAGTCGGTAATGAAAATTTTGGCTTATCTTGGTTTGTCAATGGCTGAATGTTATACTGTTATTAAAAGTATATCAAAGAAAAAATACAAAGAACACCCTGAAAAACTAAAAGCATTGAAAGAACAACTATTAAAAGGTTGGACTGAAAAAATTGGCAAAACAGATAATTTTGATAAGGTATGGCAAGTAATTGAAGATGCTGCCTCTTACTCTTTTAATTCTCCCCACGCTTTAAGTATGGCTGGAGATAGTGCCTATATTGCTTATTTTAAAGCTCACTACCCTGCTAATTTTTATAAAGTAGCGATTTCTCATTATATGAAAAAAGATAATAAAAAGAAAATTGCTGAACTTATGTCTGAAGCAAATACTTTTTTCGGATATAAAACTAAATTATGGTGCTTTGGTGAGGATAATAGAGATGTAATTGTTGATGAAAAAAATAAAACAATAACGCTTGCTATGTCAAGTATTAAAGATATGCAAAAGGTTGCTCCTCAAATTTTATATGATTTAGGTCAAACGAATAGTATAAACAATGTTATGCAATTATTTGAGAATGTTTTAAAATGTGGTGTAAATAAAACAAGTAGAAACATTTTAATAAAACTTGATTATTTTAAAAATTTTGGAACAATAAATCAATTATTGTATGGCTTTAATATATATGAAAAATTTGCTAATTCAAAAGTAATTAGTAAAAATAAATTATCCGAAATAGAATTAAAGGCTATTCAAGATAATTTTAATAAAGAAACAAAAACACAATTTAGAGAAATTAACAATAAAAAATTTATTTTTGATATTTTAAAATCTTCAACTATTCCACCTACAACAGACCTGACAAAAGCTCATTATCAATTACAATTGCTCGGTAGTACAAATATTGTTATTCCTAATTGTGAATATTATGGTGTCGAGTCGGTTGAAACAAATAGTTATGGTACTCCATTTATTACACTTTATGATTTTCAAAATGGTATGACAAAACAATTTAAGTGCAATAAAAAATGGTATGATGAGTTTAAATGTAAACAAGGAGATATAGTTGAGGTGAGTTTTTCACAAAAGAAAAAGGTTCGATTTATCGGAACTGACGAAAACGGCAAAAATATCTATCAGCCAACAGGCGAATATGAAGATATAATTAAATTATATTCAATAATTGATATAGAGGTATAATGTTATTATTGTATTTCAAATAATCAAAGATATAAATGTATTTGTAATGGTTGGACTGTTGAAGTTATCAAACATATATTAAGTTATACATTATAAAGGAGTTAAATTTATGAAATGGAAATTAATAAATTATTGTGAACTTGATAAATATGCTTCTAAAGCATATAGTGTAATTCACAATGTTAATGAAAATCAAAATCTTGGAGATATTACTAAAGTAAATGCGAAAAATTTACAAGATTTTGATTTGATGACTTGGGGTTTTCCTTGCACAGATATTTCTATTTGTGGTAAACAACAAGGTTTAATTGATAATCAAGGAAATCAAACACGAAGTGGTTTATATTATGAAGGACTAAGAATTTTAAAAGAGAAGAAACCTAAAGTTTCTATTATTGAAAATGTGAAGGCTTTAACAAGTAAAAAGTTTAAAAAAGAATTTGAAATGATTTTATCTGACTTAGAAAAAATAGGATATAATAATCATTTCCGTTCAGATTTTCAACAATATCTTTCATAACTTTTTTATTATCTATCTTATCTATAAAGGAAAATAAGCCATTATCTATGTCTTTTCTAATACTCACTATATAAATTCGTTCTCTGCTTTGAACCGAGCCATAATCCTTTGAATTAATTACTTTATAATGATTATTATTTATCCGATAATAAGATTGAAAAAATATATAATTGGAAAGCAAGACAAAGACCATTCACGAAAGTTCTCGGTCAAAATAGTGTTTGTCCTACAATAACTGCAAGAGGTTGTGGAGAATATCATAGTGGAATGATATTATATAGTGATAAATTATTAGATACAACTAATTGTGAGTTAAAAGAAAACCCTATTGAATTTATAAAATCTATTCATCCTCGTGTTCTTACTGAATTAGAGGCTTTTAGAATTATGGGGTTTTCAGATGAAGATTATTATTCTTGTCAAAATGCAAATATTCCTTCCCGCCAACTTTATAAGATAACAGGAAATAGTATTGTAGTAGATGTATTATATTATATCTATTTGCAACTTTATAAAGCTATTCCTGATATATTCGAAGATTTGAAAGTTATTAGTTTCTTTAGTGGTATGGGAGCATTTGAAAAAGCATTAGATAAATTTTATTCTCAAATTTCATAAATTTACTCTTGACAATACACCTTTTATGTGGTATAATGCGAATATACTATATAAGAGGTGTATTTACTATGTGTGAATTATATCACAGAAAAATTAAATGGAATAAAAATTTTGACAAATCTTTTAATGAAATGTTATCAACTAAACCATATATTCAATATAGTCAACATTTTTCACAAAGATTTAAAGAAAAGGGTTTTAACTTAAAACTTTTTGAACAAGCGTTATATTCAATCAAATATCAACATAAAGGCTATTTATTTGAGGTAGGAGTAGAAAATAATATCCCTTGTAAGTTTGTTATTAGGACAAAATATGATGACAGCCGAGATATTGTATTTGTTTTAAAGAAAATCAATAAAAGTGTTTTGTTAATAACGGCTTGGCTCAATGAAAATGACGATAATCATTATACTTTAGATAGGAGTAAATATATATGCAATTAGAAGTAAAGGCAAAAGTAATTAAAGAAATTTATCATAATGATAATTTTTATATTCTTGCTTTATCGCCTATGAAAATATATGACAATCTTGAAATTACTCAATATGGCACATTTACTTGTAAGGGTGAATTGTCAATGTTGACAGTTGGGCAGGAATATGACCTTGTTATTGAACCTATCAGCAATGATAAATATGGCACTTGCTATAAAGTGGTTGATGTGCCGAGTTTAAAAGTTGAGGATTTAAGTGACGATGACGAACTTGAAATATTAAAAACAATAACTACAAATTCTCAAGCAGACTACGTTCACAAAGCATACCCAAATTTTATAAGGCTTATTTTGAATGGGGAAGAAGATAAAATAGATATTAAGAATATCTATAATGTAGGCGAAACAAGGCTTAAAGTTTACAAAAGACTTATAAATGAAAAGTTTAGATATTATTATCTTATGAAACAGACAAAAGAATATAAGATTTCAATGTCTGATTGTAAACTTTTATTGAGCAAATACAAAACGATAGAGGAATGTGTAAAGAAAATCAATAATACTCCATATTTCATTCTTATGGAGGTATTAGGGCGAACATTCGAGAATATTGATAAGATGATACTTGATATTCAACCTGACCTAAAAGTGTCTAAACAACGCTGTGAGGCTCTTATAATAGGTGTTCTGCGTAGGAATGAAGTTGACGGCTCAACAAGGCTTTATGCAAATGATTTATTCTATTATATTAAAGAGGAATATGATGCTAAGGAATTGTTACCTATGCTTAAAGATGTCGCAGTTGAAAGTGATTTAATTTATTATGATGAAAAAACTAAAGACTTATCAATAATGTCAACTTATCTTGCCGAATGTAAAATAGCAGATTTTGTAAAAAGTAAAATACAGAATAGTAAAAAACTCAATATTGACTATACTAAATATAAAAACACTAATAATTTTACTATGAGCGACTCACAATTAAACGCTTTAAAGGTTTTTTGCGAAAGTAATATTAGTATTTTGGCAGGCACAGCTGGGACAGGCAAAAGCCAACCTATTGACACCATTATTCCAACACCTATTGGCAATAGAAGATTGGGTGATATTAAGGTCGGTGATTATGTTTTTGACCGACTTGGCAATCCAACAAAAGTGTTGGGCGTATTTCCTCAAGGAATGAAAGACTGTTATACTGTTACACTTCGTGATGGAAGAAAAACACAGTGTAACGATGAGCATTTATGGAGTTATTATACAAGCAAGGGTAATTTATATACTAAAACATTAAGGCAAATGATTGATGACGGTTTATATAATTATTCAAATGGGAGTAAAATGAATAAATATAAAACACCGATTAACAAAGCCGTTGAATATCCTAAAAAAAATTTTAATGTTGACCCTTATGTAGTTGGTAGTTTTATCGGTAATGGTTGTTGCAGTTTAAAATGTCTTACTCTTTCGAGCAATGATGAAGAACAGGTAGCAGAAGTTGCAAAACTAATTAATGCAATTTCTTATAATAAAGATAAATGTTCTTATTCTTGGCATTTTCGCACACCTAATCCTTGCGATAATAAAATTTATTATCAAACAAAAGAAATTTTTGGCAAATATTCAAATGAAATCTGCCAACTTTCAGGCAATAAGAGAATACCTAATGAATATAAGTATTCCTCTATTGAACAAAGATACAAATTATTACAAGGACTATTTGATACTGATGGTTCTATCTCAGATAAAGCACCGAGATTTAATGTAGAATATTCTACTACAAGTTATGGACTTGCTAAAGATATTCAGGAAGTGTTATTTAGTCTTGGTTATAGTTGCTCTTTAAGTATAGATAAAAGACCTAATAGAAATGATTGTTATTCCATAAATGTTCTTATTCCAAACGAGGAAAAATATAAATTATTTAGGCTATCAAGAAAAAAAGAAAGAGCTTTAAAAGCAAAACAATATAAAAAACATAGAATATATGATAAAATTTCTATTGTAGATGTAAAAAAAGAACCATATCAAAAAGAAATGGTATGTATTCTCGTTGATAACAATGAACATTTATATTTAACAAATGATTATATCGTTACACATAACACTTCATCTGTAAAGGGTTTAATTTCCCTTATGGAAGATAATCATTTGACCTATACTTTACTCTCTCCAACAGGTAAAGCCTCTAAAGTGTTGTCTGAAAGTACAGGTAGAAAAGCCTATACTATTCATAAGCGTTGTTTTTCGGGGTCTATTGACACAGATGTAGTAATAGTTGATGAATGTGGAATGGTATCACTTGATGTATTTTGTATGTTATTATCGGCAATTCAAAATGATAATGCAAGAATAGTATTAGTAGGTGACCCTGCACAGTTATCCTCAATCGGTTTATCTAAAATTTATGATGACTTGATTAAATCAAATAAAGTACCTATGACAATGCTCACTGAAGTATTTAGATATAAAAGTAATGGTTCTCTTTTTGTTGCAACAAATATTCGACAAGGCAAAAATTTCTTTGATGATGATTTTGTAAAACATAATGAAAATACAAACGAATATACTGTTAGTGATAACTATAAATTTATTCAAACAGACGAAGTGCTTGAAACTGTTGTTAATGAATACAAAAAACTTTTGCAAAAAGGCATAAAAAAAGAAAACATTATGGTGTTAAGTCCATTCAATGTGGGTTTGTTCGGCACTTATGCAATAAATAACGAAATCCAACAAATGATTAACCCTATTTTACCAAACGATAAAATACAGTCAAGAACAGTTAATAAAACAAAGATTGTATTTAAAGAGGGTGATTTAGTAATAAACACCAAAAATGACTATGAAGCAGTTAAAGCCGATAGCTATTATGCAAATAAAGATGTTGAGGGCATTTCAGAGTCAGATTATGAAACCACAGCAATAGTAAATGGGCAAATGGGCATAATTCGAGAAGTAGTTGACAAAGGTTTGATAATTCAATTTGATGAGGAAATGGTTTATATGAACCGAAATAAACTTAATCATCTACTCTTGGGTTATGCAATAAGTTGTCACAAGTCACAAGGCTCAACTATTGATTATAGTATTAACATTGTTACAAACGCACATAAAAATATGTTGTCAAGAGGTCTATTATATGTTGCAACTACAAGGTGTAGAAAATTGCACATAGATATAGGTGACGAAAGTGCTTTTCAATATGCTTTATCTGTATGTGACAATGATTTAAGAAAAACTTGGCTCTTAGATTTAATGACTGAAGAAAAATAATAAAAAAAACTTGACAAATACTAAATCTTTTGATATAATACAGATGTTGTGAGAAATAGAAAGGATGATTTTATTAAACAGAAAAGAATTATGCAAATACTTATTGGCATTTTAGCCATAATGTGTTTGGTATTTTATGGTGAAAAATTTGCATTGGCACAACAAACAGAAACAACGATAAATGATAATAATATTATTATTACAAATCAGCAAACAGAAATTGATAATCTGAAAAAAGAAAATCAAAAGCTAAAAAAACAGGTCAAGGCACTAAAAAAAGAAAATAAAAAACTTAAAAACTCACAACGAAAGAAAAAGAAAAGCAAAACAAAGTTGAAGTCTTATAAAGTGCCGAAAAATATGCACTTTAAATCTTATACCAACTACAAATGTTTAAGTCGTTTTTCAGCACAATGGAAATTGCAAAAAAAGGCTTATACAGATAAAAATGGTTTAAGAAAAATTGGTGACGATTACCTTGTTGCAATGGGTAGTTATTATACAAGGCACTTAGGTGATAGATTTAAAATTACCTTATCAACAGGAAAATCGTTTACAGTTAGAATATGCGATTTTAAGGCTAATAGTGACACTAATTCAACACATCAATACACAGCAAATGGCTGTATGATTGAGTTTTATGTTGATAGAAACCTAAACTCTAAAGCAAGACGAATGGGCGATATATCCTATATCAAAGGATTTAAAGGTAATATTACTAAAGTAGAAAAAATTATAAAGGAGTGATTTAATGGCAAATTTATATGAAATTGACACAAAACTTGTCAATGCAATCGAATGTGGTTGTGATGTTGAAACAGGTGAATTTATTGACGAAAAAGGCATAGAAGATTTATATATGGAACTCAATAATAAAATTGAGGGCATTGCTTTATATCGTAAGAACACCGAAAGTGACATTGAGGCTATTGATAAGGAAATTGAAGCCTTAAAAAAACGCAAGGAAATCAAACAAAATAAGCTTAAAGGTTTGACAAATTATTTGAGCAGTTATCTTTTAAGTAAGGACATTAAGAAGTTTGAAACACCTAAAGTGCTTATTAAATTCCGCAAATCGACACAAGTTGAAATTCTTGATGAAAGCAAATTGCCTCAAGAGTTTGTACGAAAGATTGAAAAGGTTGAATATAAGCCTGATAAGAAAGAAATTAAGAACTACTTAAAGACAAATCCTGATAAGATTATTGAGGGTTGTAGACTTGTTGAAAATCAAAATATTTCAATTATATAAGGTGATTTAATGAATAAATATATTGTCTTTTTTAATGACATTCAATTTAGTAACTTGTACTACTATAAAGGTGTAAAATATAGAATATCAAGAGAAGATAAAGATAACTATATCTTAAATCAATATATTGAGCCTTTTATAGTATCAAAAAAATTTGAAAATAAAGATTATTCGGTAGGTGATATTATAGTTGAAAATAACAGATATGATTACTAATGTAAATGTTTATGGACTTGAAAATGCCATTAAATGTTCTAAATATCCTATGAGTATTGATATTTCAACTCTTAATACAGATATAACAAATACGGTCAAGAAACTTGGAAATGCTCAAAAGGGAAGCGGACACGATAATTTTTTAAAAGGTATTATTGTGCAATTTGATTTAACAATGACCCCTAAAATGTCGGTTGAACTTGAACGCTATCATTTTATTGATTTTATTTCAAGTCAATCAACAATGCACCGAATTACAAAATTTGATTTAGATAAAGCATATATTGAATATGTTGATAAAAGAATTATTGACATTATGAAAGATAAAGTTACACAATATAACAATGAAACAGATAAAGAAAAGAAAGAAAAACTATATCTTGAAATTCTTTACTCCAATCCTTGTGGATTTAAACTTACAGCAGGAATGACAACGAATTATCAACAGTTGAAAACAATTTATGCTCAAAGAAAAAATCATAGGCTTCCTGAATGGAGAACATTTTGTGATTGGATAGAAACATTACCATACTTTAAAGAAATTTGTTTGGAGGACTAAAATTATGTCAAAAGCTTATCAATGTGATATTTGTAGAGGTTTTTATTGTAATAATGAAAACACAAATTCTAAAATTATTGAACGCACTAATCTTTTTAAACTTTGTGGAACTGATGTGTATTCATTATATGATGTTAATACTAATGGTAAATTTGACGCAGATATTTGCCCAAATTGCACAAAAAGAATACAAGACACGATTGATGATATTCTTAGAGAACATTCAAAAATCAAGTAATATATTAAGGAGAAAATAATTATGAATAAGAAAGAAATTTGCGAAACAGCATATAACCTCATTTGTGGACTCAGTGATATTGATGATGAAGAATTTATAAATACAATTATCAATGCAATTCATAACAGAGAGGAATATACAGTTGAAGAAATTTTGGAAGAAGTTGAAATCGAAGATTAAATTAAGAAAAACGCTTTTAGCAGTAGGTTTAGACCTTACTGAAAAAGATATATTTGATGAATGTGGTATCACATTAAAAATGTAATAAAGGAGTGGTTTATTTGATTGTATTAATCGGTGAAAGTGCAAGTGGAAAATCAACAATAGAAAATAAATTAGTTGATTATTTTGGCTATGAAAAAATTATCACTTTCACTACAAGACCTCAACGCAAAGGTGAAGAAAATGGCAAAGATTATTACTTTGTATCGGATAGCGAATTTAATTCATTAAAAAATACAAATTATTTCTTTGAAACAGCAGAATATAACGGTTGGCAATATGGCTCGCCTATTCCTCAAGAAAGAGATAATAAAGTAATTATATTAACTCCTCAAGGTTTAAGAGCATTACAGCGTTATCGAACTAAAAGTGACAATAAAATAGACTTTAAAAGTTTTTATATTAAAGTGCCACGAAGAGAACGGCTAATAAGACTACTAAATAGAGGCGATAATATTGAAGAAGCATATCGAAGAAATTTATCTGATTTAGGTATGTTTGCAGGAATAGAAAATGAAGTCGATTATACAATAGGTAATGAAAATTCTCACGATATTTACGCTTTGTGTTGTAAAATAGACTATTTACATAATAAAGGTGGTGGTACTCATAATTAGTAAAATTTATCTTGCAGGTGGTATGCAAAATTTAACAGTTCAAGAACAAAAGCAATGGCGAAAAAAAGTCATAGACTCTCTAAAAGACGAATTTAGAATACTTGAAATTGTTGACCCAACTAATTATTATAATTTTGAGCGTAAGGTTTATGATACCGAAAGAGAGGTTAAGGCTTGGGATATTCACGAGGTTAAAACAAGCGACTTAATTATTGTTTATTTTAATGACCCACAATCTATCGGTACTGCTCAAGAATTACAATGTGCAAATGATTTTGACATACCTGTTCTTGGCATTTATGAAAATGCTCATAATAAAGAACTTCAAATGTTAGGCAAACCTACTGAAAAACTCCACTCTTGGCTCGTTGACTCTTGTAATAAGATTTTTGACGATATACCAAGCTGTGTTGAATATATAAAAGAATTTTATTTAGACGGAAGAAGGTTTGTATAATATGCAAGTAATTAAGAGAGATGCCTCTCTTGAAGATTTCAACAAACAAAAAATTGTAATTGCTATTATTTCTGCAATGGAAGAAGGCAATGGTATTAAAGAAGATATTGCTCAAAAAATTGCAGATGAAATAGAAGAAAAATACTCAAAAAGCGACACTCAAGAAATTGAGATAAACGACATTGAACTTGATGTTTTTAATGCTTTGATTAGTCATAAACAGCGACTTTCAGCAAGAGCATACGAGGGTTATCGTAGCATTAGAGAATTTCAAAGAGATATTGACAATACTACTGACGGAGAATTATTGACACTTCTTTCAAATAAAAATGATTATTGGAAAACCGAAAATTCTAATAAAAACGCAACTCTTGTAAGCACTCAAAGAGATTATATGGCAGGAATTGTTAGTAAAGATTTAAGTGAAAGATTTTTATTGCCACCCGATGTAGTACAGGCGCACAAAGAAGGAGTCATCCATTTCCATAAGAAAATTGTGGCTTAATATGGTGACATATTAAGAAAACTCGGTGAACTTATAAATATAAGGTGTGCATTTCACGATTAGGAATTGTAGTAAATGACAATTAAGAAATGTGCTAACAGGGGAAGATTTATTAAATTTATCCTGTGCTAAGATTTTTAATATGAAATAAAGAAGAAGTTATATGAAATGTAAAAAATACTATAATTATAATGTTTATGAAGATGGTAGAGTTTTTTCTAATTATAGAAATAGATTTTTGAAGGGAGATATTGTACACGGATATTTACAATATACAATTCAAATAAAAGGAGAAACAAAAAGAATTAAGGCACATAGATTGGTCGCTATATTATTCTTAAATACTCCAAAAAACTATAATGAACTTGTCATAAATCATAAAGACGGAAATAAATTAAATAATCACTTTTCTAATCTTGAATGGTGTACAACATATTACAATAATTATCACGCAAGAATAAATAATCTAAATAACATATCTAAAAGTAATTCTAAAAGATGGGAAAATGAAGAATTTAGAAAAAGAACATCTAAAAATATATCCATAGGATTGATTAAAAGTGGTTGTAATAAAAACGAAAATAATAATAGATTTAGATACGAAATATATGATAAAAATGGGAATAAATTTAATAGAAGTTCATTAAGCAAACATTTGAATTTATCTCAATCATATACAGACGCACTCATTAAAAGATGTGCTAATGGAATTTCAAATCAACATTTCATAGATAACGGAATATATGTAATAGATATTAAAAAATAAAGTTAATCGACTATCGAAAACTGCTAATAATGAGAAAAACATTACAATAGCAAGTGAGTAGAGTACATAATAAGCGAAAATCTTATTGTGGAAGTGCCGAGTATCTATTGTTTGGTAATAGAACTTTAGATAATGATATAGTCAAACATTTATAAAATGTTGGATATTGACTACTTCGCTCAATCTGCTTTACATAACTGCGACTTGATAAATCTTGAAGATATGTTGCAAAATGGCACTGTCATCAGCGACGTATTAATTGAAAAGCCACACAGTTTTTCAACAGCGTGCAACATTGCAACACAAATCATTGCTCAGGTTGCTTCAAGCCAATATGGCGGTCAGTCTATTTCTCTTTCTCATCTTGCGCCTTTTGTTGATGTAAGCCGTAAGAAAATCAGAAAAGAAGTTGAGGCTGAAAGTGAAGAGATTAATATTGCTATGAGTGAAGAGCAGATTGCTAAGCTCACGGAAAAAAGGCTTCGTGACGAGGTTTCAAGAGGTGTGCAAACTATTCAGTATCAGGTTGTTACTCTTCTCACAACTAACGGACAAGCGCCTTTTGTTACTGTATTTATGTATCTTAACGAGGCAAAAAACGAGCAGGAAAAGAAAGACCTTGCTCTTATCATCGAGGAAACTCTCAAGCAGAGAATGCAAGGCGTCAAAAACGAACAGGGTGTTTGGGTAACACCAGCGTTTCCAAAATTGATATATGCTTTAGAGGAAGATAATATTACCGTAGACAGTCCATATTATTATTTGACAGAACTTGCCGCTAAATGCACCGCTAAGAGAATGGTGCCTGATTATATTAGCGAAAAAGTTATGTTACAACTAAAAGAAGGTAATTGTTTCCCATCGATGGGCTGTCGCTCTTTTCTTTCTCCGTATAAAGATGATGATGGAAATTATAAGTTTTATGGGAGATTTAATAAAGGCGTAGTAACTATAAACTTACCAGATGTCGCTTTGTCTGCTGACGGAAACATTGATGAATTTTGGAAGATTTTTGACAAAAGGCTTGAACTTTGTAGAAAAGCATTATATTGTAGATATTTAAAGTTAAAAGGAACTTTATCTAATGTCGCTCCTATTCTTTGGCAACACGGTGCGCTTGCAAGGCTTAAACAAGGTGAAACTATTGATAAACTTTTAACAGGTGGATATTCAAGTATTTCTCTCGGTTATGCAGGTCTTTATGAATGTGTAACTTGCTTGACACATAAGCCTTATATAGACAAAGAGTCAAAAGAACTTGGCTTAAAGATAATGCAATATATGAATGACAAATGCGAAGAATGGGATAAAAGTGATAATATTGGCTACTCAATTTATGGTAGTCCTATTGAGTCGACTACTTATAGTTTTGCCAAACATTTAAAACAGCGTTTTGGTGATGATGTATTTATAAGAATTGACGGTAGAGATAGAGATTACATTACTAATAGCTATCATTATCCTGTATTTGAGCCGATTGACGCCTTTAGTAAGTTAAAGTTTGAAAGTGAATTTCAAACATTATCAACAGGTGGTTATTTCTACATACCTTGAGTAGCCACCTTAAACTATGTGAACTGTTTGTTTAACAGGTGTAGATATTTAATCTGCTAACGGTGGACTCTTTTAACAAAAGACAATACCGTGCCAAGCCTATATAATATAATAGGAAGGTGTATCGACTAATTAGTAGGGTTGAGATGAGCACAATCCGAAGTGCATAGGGTGTAAAGCAGAGTTGTCCTGCTACGCTAAGATATAGTCAGAAGGGAAAATAAAATGTATAAATGTGATTTTTGTGGAAGAGAAAGTTTTAAAAAAATCAGATATGGTGGGTATACAGTATGTTCAAAACATATGCACCAAATGAATAAATACGGAAAAGTTTTAGATAATATTCCAAGAACAAATAATGACTTAAATGATTTTGTCATAAAAGGAAACCTTGTTTATTTTAATGTTTATAACCAAAAGAATGTTAAAATAGGTGAATTTTTTATTGATAAATGTGATTTAGATAAAGTAAGATGGCACAAATGGAGAATAAGCAGTGGGCATATTGTGACAGGTCAACCTGCTAAAAAACAACAAAAAGATGTAGGTCATATCATTTTAGGAACAAATCCAAGTGTTGATACTGTAATAGACCATAAAGACGGAAATCCTATGAATAATACAAGGGAAAATTTAAGAATTTGTCCTCAAAGTAAAAATGTATTAAATAAAAGATATATAAGTAATAATACAAGTAATTTTATAGGGGTTACTGCTGTAAAAGACAGAAATGCTTATGACCCCGAAATTAGAATAAACTATAAAAGATGTCATTTAGGATATGAAAAAGATAAAAAACACGCTGTATACAAAAGATATATAGCAGAAGAATTACTCTTTGGCGAATATGTTAATGAAGAAGAACATAATAAAAAGAAAAACTTTACAAATGATATTCCACAAAACATCAAAAATGAATTGAAAGAAAAAACAATTCAAAAACTAAAAGCAAAAAACCTTTGGCAATAAGTTATGTAGAAGTGCCAAATATGCAAAATAATATTCCTGCCGTTTTATCCGTAATCAAATACATTTATGACAATATTATGTATGCAGAACTTAACACGAAAAGTGATTATTGTCAAGTTTGTGGATATGACGGAGAAATTCAAATAGTCAAAGACGAAAACACAGGAAAGTTGATTTGGAAATGCCCTAAATGTGGGAATACAAATCAAGATAAAATGAATGTGGCTCGCAGGACTTGTGGTAGAAACTATATTGCCACAATATAAAATAATTAAAATTCACGGGAAATCTAAACACAAAAATGTGCAAGACAATCGTGAGCCAAGTCTATAAACATAATCTAAAGGGTGACAAATATATATATAATAAATAAAGTTAAAACATATCCAAACCACGATATTAAACAAGTGAAAATTGATAATAAAATATATTATGTATGTAATGTTTGTGGCAGATTGATGTCAAAAAAAATTTCTGCAAACAAAAAAATATGGTGTAATAAACACTATAAGCAATTAAAGAAATATGGCAAACCAATAGATATAAACCCACGAACAATTCTTGATAAAAACGAAATAAATGTTATCGGAGATATTGCATATATCAATATTTACAATGATAAATGCGATGTAATAGCCATCACGACTATAAACGCAGATGATGTAGATAAAGTTAAAAATACAAAGTGGAAATTATCAAATTCGGGTTATATTATGAATACACCAAAATTTAAAGGTTCAAATATACATTTATCACGAAGAATATTAGGTACAAATGATTTTGTAGACCACATAAATGGAAATAAATTGAATAATTGCAAAAACAATTTAAGAATAGTAACAAAATCACAAAATCAAATGAATGTAAATTATAAAGGTGTATGCAAAACAAAATCCAATAAATTTTATGCATATATTAAAATAAATCAAAAACTATTAAATCTCGGTACTTATGTTGATGAAGAAGAAGCTTTATATGCAAGGTGGTATGCAGAAACTTTATTGTTTAAAGAATATCGTTACCCTAAAGAAGAACCAAATATTCTTGAAAACAGAAAAGAACAAATAAAAGATTATGTAAATAGAAAGGTGCAACGACTATAATAATTAACATTGCTCAACCAAAAAAAATGGAGAGAATGTAAGGCATAGTCTACTCCCTCAATAAATATCGGGAAACCGAGGGTATAAAGGTATATAGGAACTAATTTTTGGAATGAAGGTAGAACACAAGAGATAAAAGAGCGTGTATTACACCTTTAGACGCCCTACAACGCTCTACAATAAGTTTTTACCTTTAATCAATGAAATTACATTAGGAGGATATAAAATGCAATTTAAGACACATATAAAGGAAGTTGACGAGGCAGGGTTTATTACCTTTACTCGTGATGAACTCAATGAGGTAATATTGGAGTCTTACCAAAGAGGATATAATGACGGACTTTATCAAGCCGTACCTTATGATATTGATAAGACTGACAATAGACCACCTATTATTAAAACAGTCAACGAAAATGAAATTATTTCAAAGTAAATATTAGCAAGGTCGAAAAATGGGAGATAGAACTTAATCTATCTCCCATAATTTATTTATTTAACAAATTTCTTATTTTTATCTTTTTCCCAAACACAAAACCAACCACTTGGAATTTTTGCCCAAAGATTACCACTTGAGGCAAGTTTTGTTCCACTAATAGTAATAGGTGTTTTTGCTTTTAAATATGCGTAATCATTTGTCTTTTTAGAAGTAGCATATTTCTTACCCATAAAAGTCAAGTCTTTAACTTTCTTTCTACCACTATTTGCTCCAACACCTTTATAAATACCACGCACATTTGTAAGAGTATATGAACCTACTTTAATAGTTGGTGCTTTAACTTTCGGCTTAGGCTTTGTATAGGTTACAAGAAAATATGCTTTAGGTCTATCTGCTGTTGCCTTACCCATTTGTGTAACACTGACCACACAGCCTGTCGAAGTCTTTTTTACAATGCGTTGAGGTCTTTTGTAAGCATTGTACTTACCCGAATACATTTGAGGGTCAAGAACTTCAATATTTTTTCCATTCATTTTATAAGCAACTACAAAATGACCTGCTGTTGAAAAGACATTATACTTATCACCTTGATTAGCAATGGCAATTCCACCTTTTTTAAGATGAGCTACAAGTTTATTTTCATCATCCGTAACCTTAAATGAAAATGCTTTATGCTTTTTGCACAATTCTGTTAAAAGTTTTTCAACATTTGTACCGCTATTATCCCTACAATCGTGTGAAAGGCTGAATTTAGCCATTTCAGACACGGTATATAGTTCTTTACCACAAAGATTGTTAAAGGTCATACAAGCCGAGCAGACACCACATCCTGAACTTGCAACTGTTTCCTTTTTCTTTGTTTTGGGATTGTCGTATGATACTTTGTTATAATTATTTTGATTGTAATAAAACTTTGCCATTATATTACTCACCCTTATCTAACTTTTTCTTATAGTTATCTGCCTTAATCGCATTGAGTGTAAAGCTATTATTTTTCCACCAAGTAGCAATTGAGGTGCAAATAAGAAAGACTAATGAAATAAATTGACTAATTTCATCGTCTGTAAATGGCAAAGTGTTCTTGCCTGTCATTTGAAGAATAATGTTAATAATTGCTACAAGTTGTAATACTGTTCTAATAATTGTTTCTTTTGATACTTTCATATCTATTCCTCTCCTCCTTATTTAAACAAGCATAAATTTGATTGCACGAATATCTTTGACAGACATTTCCTTTGGCAATCCTTTATCTTTTTCGTATGTACTAATTTCAATTTCGTTTTCAATAGCAAGAAGTTTGTCAACTTTTTCATTTGCCTCTTGAAATTCTTTAATGTGTTCTTCACGAACTATTGTTTTATTATCCTCGGTTGTTTCAAAAACATTATGTTCTTGAAGCTTTTGAATAATATCTGCTCTATATCGTTCAAACTTTTCGACTATCGCCTTAAATTCCTCTTGATTTTCTTCTAAATTCCACGCAAGTTCAAGAGGAATTTCTTTATCGCCTTGCACAAAATCCTCAATTTCTTTGTACTTTTCGATAATTTCATTTGTAGTCCACTTAATTTTCATTGCAATTACCTCTTTAAATTCTCAATTTGTTGTTTTAATTGTTCAATTTCTTTTTGTTGTTTTTGAACTATTGCTACTGTCGGTGCGATAAGTTCATCATAACTCAAAGTCCATTTTAAGTCTTTATCTTCAATGTCTGCACGATAGGGTTTTTCAATGTCTCTACCTTTTTCATCTACCTCAATCTGCCTTGCTTGATACATTGAAAGGTCACCTATTGTATTTTTTGCATTTTCGGCAATATCTTGAGCGTAAAATCCTAAATGTGTTCTATGCCCATTATCTTTCCATTTATATTCAACAGGTTTTAAATTCATATAAAACTCATCAAGTTTATTTTCATCTTTTAAATAAGCAATATGAGTTTTTGCCTTTTTATCTGAAACTTGTGTAAATGTTCCACCATAAACCACGCCTTTACAATATACACTTTGCCAAGCGTGATTAGTTGTACCTAACTTCATAATGGCGTCACTTTCAGGAGAAAGAACACCTCCCCCATCTGCTCCGTCAACCGAACCTTGTGGGTCATCCCAAATAACAACTTCTGTCGCTCCTGATGCCTTAATTCTAACATTTCCCGAAAGTGAAGTTAAAATTAAATTATTTCCACTATTTATAATAGTTGAAGTGCCACCAAAACTTACTCCGCTATGTGCAAAAATCAATCCATTTGAAACTAATGAATTAGTTACTGTAAGGCTGGTAATTATTCCATTTTGTGCAGTTAAATTATTGTCAGAAGTAATATTATTGGCAACAATATCTCTATTTGAATTAATTACAACATTTAAAGAATTATCTGCACCTTTAATAGCGATAGTGCCAAAGAGTGCATTTCCACTATAATCAATATATAACTGTCTATTTTGACCTTTTAAAATCTCAAAGGCAATATCACTTTCAGAACCTGTTGGTTTATTAATTCTCGTAGAATATTGTATTCCATTAATGGTATTATCATAACCAATAAATCTATCAATATTGGTTATAACTCTTGCCCAACCTAACCAATTTGTTCCGTTCCACGAATTAAGCCACTCCGTAGAAACACCATACTTATCTCTGCCAAAAATTCTCACATAGGTATTGTTGTTGCTGTTTTTTCCAACTTCCCTTACACCATCTTGACAATCATCTGGCATATTAGTCGTTGTACCTGAAACAACTAATTGTGTTTTATTTAAGTCAAAATTCTCATTCGTGGTTGAAATTAATAAGGCATCAGTTAAAACGTCTAAATCTTTAGCATAAGCAGGAATAAAATCTTTAAGTCCATTAACTATTTTTTTATTCGCTAATGGATATGGACTTTCTTTATCAAAATCTTGGTCTACCTGAATAGTACCACCGATTTGAGTTCGTTTAATTGTATTATCACTTTGTCTTACATCATTGTATATTTTATCATTGCCCTCTTGGTCTATAGTCCATAGAACCTGACCGTCTTTGAGGGGAGTGCTTTTTATATTTTCAAGGGTATCTCTTTTAAAGAGAACATCAACTGTGTTCTTTTCGCCCATATATGCTCTCCTTTCAACCTAATAATTCATAAACTTTATTAAATTCTTGCGTTATAACTTTATTTTGCACGATATTTGTACTATCAATATCTAAAAAGTCCTCAATAATTATATATGTTGAAACATTCATTAAAGATATTGTTTGAGTATCACTTGTATTTATAGATTTAACAAGGCAAATCATAGTTTCATCTTGCCCATATTTATTTGGCAAAGTCACTTCGATTAAATCATTAACATCAAGCCAATAAATCGGCACACAAGTTATCGTAATACTATTTTGTATCCAACATCTTTTATATAATTCATATTCGGCACAATCTTGACATTGCAAATCTGTATATAAATTATCATAATTATCACCTTGCAAAACTATTCTAATTTTGCCTATTGAACCACCAACATAAAACGGACTCGCCACATTATTCTCTTGTGCAATTGCATAAGGTGTTATATGACCTAAAAATCTAAAATAATCACCATTTGCCACATATTTACATACATAATATGTATTTGGCTGATAGGTAGGATAATTGCCTTTATCATCTACAATAGGTCTACTTCCAAGTTGATTTATAACTAATCCATATAATGTATTAAGTTTAGTATCATTTGGTGTTGTAAATCCAACTAAAAGTCCATCCGTATATGACTCTATCTGTTTCATATTCAATCCAAACGCTTTGCCATTGTCAACAATTGTAGCATCGCTATAATTTGCTATGGTATGTGTTTGCCCATATACTTCAACGATATTTTTAACACTTTCAAAATCTGTTGAAACATTATAATCAATCAACACATTATCCCAAAAATTATGATATGCAACAATCTTACCCTCATTTGCGTTCATAGGAATTTTATGATAATGGAACACCCCGTCAACATCAAAATACATCTCGTAATTATCTGCAATATTTAAAAGTTGACTTAATATATCATAAGCAGTTCCACCACTTGATATATTTATATCTTGTGGCACTTCATAAGGACATTTATCAATATTATATTTGTCAAATCCAAATTTCTCAAGTGTAGCAATCATAACATTACGAACATTTGAACCAGCAGGAATAATATATGACATTCCCTCAAGATAGCCATTTCTCATTCCTGTTAGTTTTGACATTAAATCAACTAATTTAAAAGATAATGTATTGTCTGTTGCTGAATACACTCTTTCAGGATTGTCAATAAGATAAATACCCATATTAGTATAAATAGGTTCTTTTGTTGCTACATCTTCAATTCCTACGTAAACTTGAATATATTTATCAAGCCATATTGCACTGCCTGATTTTATTTCAAATGTTTGTGTTGTAGGCACAAGACTAATACTACAAGTTCGTCTTATATTACTTTCAGAGTCTATTGTAAAACTCGGAAAACCAACCACGACACCTTCTAAATTTCCAAAATCACTAAAATCATAATTTTTAACTATAATCTTAGTGTGTAAAACTCTTGTAGGTTGTAAAGAAACATTATATTCTTCTTGTGTCATATTATACGCTCCTTATCATTAACCCACTTATATAGTAATCTTCTTTAACTGCCCAATCTCCTTGTTCAACATAATCAAAGGCGATAGATAAAACACCATTACCATAACTTGAATTATAGGAAATTGTAGGAGTGCCACTAATTGAAATGATTTTTGCATTTCCATTCCAATCCGAATAGAATTTAGTTGTTCCGTTTGTAAGAAATGCAATGATTTCCTCTTTTTGATTTACAATATCATTTCTATTTATACTTTTTGTGCTTTCAAAATTTTCACCTAAAACAAGAAAACTTATTTGACCCGACTCATAATTCGTTTTTGCGTTTTTAATTACAATAGGGTATTTTCTGCCAATAGGTTGTTGTATAGAAATAGGAATGTTTTGACTCACCGAACTATATTCAACTGCCGAATATAATTTATATACATTATTTCTATCCGACAAGAAACAAAAATTAAAAAATACAGTAATTTCTTTAAATTCAACAACAACAGGAATATTATCATTAACATATAAAATTAAACTATAATCAACAATGGAATTATTTACTACAAAATTATCATCTGTTTCAAAATATAAATCTGTTTCTTCTAAAATATTTTTGTTAAACACAACAAAATCATCTTTAATTTTCTTATTCTTATATTGTTTTGTAATTTGAACACTCTTAATTACATCGATATCATAATTAATATTTCCTGCATTAATATTTTCGTCAAATGTGCAATTCATTATAGTATCATTAGTCCAATTTGGCTTATCTAAAGAAAATGGCAAATCAATATTGTTTGTTAAATCCCAAAATTGATAAACCCCATTTGTCAATTCAACATAATCTAAAGGGGCAATATTAATATCCTCATTTATCTCTCCAACGAATTTGACCGTATTATCCAAATCAATAGAACTAAACTCATAATCTATTGTTGAACTTTTATTATATTCAACATTGCTTACTCCACCATTTTCTATCCATTGAAACAATGTAGGAGTATATTCAAAAGCCGTCAAAATTAATTCATAATCGTTGTCTTTTTTCTTTACCCAAACCATAAGCCGAGTAAGATTATTAATTAAATCAACATAATTAGATTTTTGCTGAACTTTAAGAACATTATTTTCGTAGCCTTGCAAAACAAAGCAGTCTTTACTTTTATTATCCGCTTCAACATATTCTCTTGCCCAATGTAATTTAAAATAATTACCTGTGCTTTTATCTCCTAAATAACAAAAATCCTCGTCTATTCTTGAAGGCTTCATCCATATTCTTAATAAAAAATTAGCCTTAATATTAATATAATCGGAGTTCCAAATTAAATAATCATTAGTTAAGTCAAGACCATCATTATAAATAGGCTCTTTTGTCGTTTTACCTTGAATAGAAAACAAATTGCTTTTCAATCGAACATTGCCTTTATTACAATTCGCCTCAGCCTCAAAGTATTTATTATAATCTGTCATTTAATCTCACTCCTTATCCATTATTTGTATTCGTGGTTGTGTTTTCTTTAACACCTAATTCCACTTCACCATCTTTTGTTTTTAGAACTAACTTGTCTGTTTCAATAATAACTTTTCTTTGCCAATTATTGTTACTATCTAATCCTTCTTCAAAGTGAATAGCATTTATATTGTTGGGGCAATCTGTTGTTTTTGTTAGTCTGCCAACATCAATTAAGTATTTTTTATTAAGTTTTAATACTTTTTGTGCATTACCTATTTGTTCATCAAATAAAGAAATAGATGACTTTACTTTTGGTGCATTTAAAACTAAATCATTATTTCTCGACACATATAATATTTTTTTTGTAACTACAAAATTTCTTAATATTTCGAGGTCATTTTCATTATCCTCAAATTCAGGAATAGTACCTGTTCCATTACCATAACAAACAATTTTTCCCCTCATACTTTCAGTTAAATCAAACACTGTTTTGTGTACTTTTTCATTATAGTTAGGAATATAGCAAGGCGCACAATTCATTCTAATTAAATAATAGAGTACAATTCTATTATTTGCTTTAGTTTCATTCACGTTTGGGTCTTTATATATATATCCGTTTTTTGATATAAAGCAATTTGTGCCACCTTGACTTAATTGTTTACTATTAGGATTTCGCATACCAAAAGTAGCAAAATTCGAGTCTCTCGAATCCCACGCTGGGTTTTGTTCCCAATATAATGGAATCCAACTGTTTGTTGCTATATAAATTTGTTTTTCATCATCATTGACACTTGCACCTGCATAAAAATTCCAAGTTGTAACTAAAGAAAAATTAACAATCGTACCATTATATTTATTCGACAATGTAAAACGCTCTATTCCATCATCATTTGTACTTAAAACGTCAAACGCACCTATTTTACCTATAGAAATTGCTTTATCTGTTATTTTATTATTTAATTCAATTGGTATGAAGTCTTTATATTGTTCACCAAAATCTTTCGATATTCTTGAAACAAACCCCTTAGTCATATCTTGGAAATAAGCACTTGGATTAAATACTATTTCAAATATTCCATTAGGTTTTAATGTTTTAATATATACCATATCGTGTTCGATTTTTTTCGGATAAGACAAATCACTTAAATCAATTAATTCATCTGCACCCATTTCGCCATTACTTTGTTGATAATAAATAGAATAAATTTCATCTTTATCTTGAGGTGCAAAATCAATAAATAAATTTCCTTTATTTTCTACATTATCACTATGTAAAAATAATTCACCATTTTGTTTTAACTTAAAATAAGCATTACTTCCGCCAATTAAACCATTTTTTTTATTTGTTTCGCCTGCCCATAAAGCATATCTATCACTATTTGGTGACATACCAACATTTTTATTATTATTAAAATATTTGCCTTTAGACTGTATAAAGCCACCAAATTCGCTTATTGTATCAATTGTTTTAATATGTAAGTCCTCTTGGGTTAAATTGCCAACAATCTCAACTCCATTTATTGTAGGTTTGTTTATGTTATTCACATAATCATTATTGACATTTATAATGAACATATTGTTAAAGTTACTCATAGGCACAAGCACCTTAACAATTTCATTTAACTTACATACTGCATTACCTGCAACAGGTACATTGTTATACACAACATTCTTAACATTTACCGAATAAGTATTATTATCTGTAATTGCGGTTATTATACCTATATATGTTTTATCAAATTTTGTTTCAGATATTTTTTTATCAACATAAGTTTCAATACCTTTTTGAAGTTGCCTTACCGCCTCTTCATATTTATTCATATCTAAAACCTCTCTTTATGTACTATAAAGGAGTTGGATAAGTCCAACCCCTTTATCTAAAATATATTCTAATAAGATTTTTGTTTCATTTTCAAAGCAAAATCTTGTAAATAATTAACAAATTCTTCCCCATTATCCGTTTGAACATTCAAATTAGAAATATTTATATTTGTTGAATTTTCTTGTGAAGAATTATTTATTGTGCCATTTCCTGCACCGAAGTTACTACTACTAAAAGCACTAACATTGTTTAAAATACCTGCTAAAGTATTTAAACTCTTAGCATTAACTACTCCACTGCCTTTCGGCAACATTGTAGTAACACCCTCGTTTATTCTTGAACCAACAACAAGTTCCGTGTTTGGATTATCGCCAACTAAAGCAATTTCGTCATTTCCAACTCGTGCTACACCATCTGCGTGCTTTGTAGAAGCGGTTATCTTTTTGACCTTTTTGCTAACGGTCTTTTTAGACACCTTTTTAGTTGAACTCTTAGTCGAATTTTCAAGTTCATCAAGTTTCTTTATTGCCTTTTCAAGTTTCTCAACTTTTTTAGTAGTCTTTTCAATATCTTCTTGCAACGAAACATATTTATTTGAAACATTCTCTAATGTTGGGATAACATTATTTTTAAGACCCTCAGTTCCAAAAATATCCGTAGTACCAAGATATTTAATCAAAAGTTGATTATTTTGAATATTTTTATATTTATCGGCAAGAGCATCAACTTGTTCCTTTTGCTTTTCAAGAATACTTATTTGATTATCAAGGCTTTTAATAACCTCGTCATTAGCCAATTTAATCTCATATTCTTTATCAAGGCTGTCTTGTTGTGCTTGTAAAATATCTCTTTGACTTTCAAGGGCAGAAACAGCATTTTCTTGTGCTTTTTCCCTATTATATTCATCTAAGGATTGTTGTGCCTCATCTACTGCACTTTCGTCAACACCATAAGTCCATTCGCCATCTTTAAATGTTTTGACCTTAGTTGCTTTAGCCTTTTGTAGTGCCTCAAGCTTTTCTTGTAATTCAATGGCATCGTTTACAGCATCATTAGCTTCTTCTTGCTTTTCAATTTCAGCGTCAATAGCATCTATTTGAGATTGTAATAAATCATTTTGTGCTTCTTTTTCAGCCTCAATCTGTTCTGTTCTTGTATCTTTTTCCTCTTCTAAAAGGTCAATCCTATCTTGAATTTTATCCGAAACAGTGCTGAAAACATCTTCAATATCCTCAGCTTGTTCTTTCCATTTATCAATGTTGTCCTCAAGTTTTTGCTTTTCCTTTTCGAGTTGTTTAGAAACCTTTTCAATAGATTTTGCAAGTTTCTTATTTGCCTCGGTTAATTCCTTTTTAGCCTTTGTTGCCTTTGATGTGGCAGAAGAATTACTTTTAGTTGCTTTAGTTTGAGCAGAAGTGACCTTAAAGGATTTTTGCATTTGATTATGATAACCTTCATAAGCCTTCATAATCTTTTCTTGACCCTCGGTCAACTTATCTAAATTAACACCTTTACCGCCTGCCGCTTCATTCGCTGTTGCAAGAGCAGTAGCAAAACTTATTACTCCACCTGTAGCATTTGTAGATTTATTACCTGCTGTTTCAGCAGCATCACCAAAAAGTCCAACTGCACTTTGAGCAAGATTAGACATTTCTTTAGTATTGCCCATTGCATAATTATACATATCTTGAACAGCCGAATTGGCTAAAGTTTGAGTATAATTATTTGCAAGAGCTTGATTAAGGTTGCCAAGTGTTGTTTTATTAATCTCAAATTGACCGTTATCGTTTATAAGATATTGTAAATATTCAGGTTGGAGGCTTAATAAATCTTGAAGTGTATCATAACTTACACCTCCATATTTATTATACTCTTTAAGAGCGTCTTTAGCAGTATCTTGAACATCCTTTAGTTCTTTAAGTTGAGTTGCTAAATCTTTTACAGCCTCGGCATTATCCGTAGTGCTATCAGTATTTTCGTTAGTTGAGTCAGTTGCCTCGGATTTTGCATTTCTTTGTTTTAAATATTCATCAGTAGTCAAGCCTAAAGACTCTGCAAATTCTTTTGCTTGTTCTGCCGTTAATCCAAATTTTTTTAAAAGAGTTTTTTGACTTTCTGTCGCTTTATCCGCACTTTTAGCATTTTTATTTTGAGTGCCATTTAATTTATCTAAGGCTTTACTTGCTTCTTCGTTTGTTTGAGCATAAGCACCAAGATTTTCTTTGCCTATTTGATAAGCAATATTAGCATCTTCAAGAGTTTCTTTATCTTGTTTTTGTTGTTCTGTGAGTTTTTTAATTTCTGCACTTGTTTGAGTAATAGCCTGTTGATATGCGCTATACCTTATATCGCTTTTACCTACTTTATCGCTTACTTCTTGAAGTTTATCTTGATATTTTTGTAAAGCGTCTATTTGAGCATCTATTCCTTTGGCATCAATTACATCGTGATATTCAGGTAGGATATCAATTCCTCTTGTTAATGAACTCTGTAATTGAGTTTGCTTCATAGTATATCCAGTCAAAGAAGTTCCTTTGGTTACCCTTTGTGTTGCTTCTTTAACCTCACCAACAGACTCTCTATATGTTGTAGCTGCCTCTTCAGCGTTTTGCTCTTTAAGAATTTTTAAATACTTTTCTCGTTCTTTAGTAGTGCCTTTAATAGCATCTGTATATTCACCAAAAATGTCAGTATTATTTTTGAGAATGGTATTTAATTCTTTTTCGGATAAATTTGTGTCACTTAAATATTTTTCAAGTTCTTTATATTTATCTGCACTTTCACCATAAGACTTTAAATTATCTCTTGCTTCTTTTGCGTTTTGTTCTTGTGTTTGCTTATATTTGTTATAAGCCATTACACCTATGCTTATAGCAGATGTAACAAGACCGATAGCAGAAATAAGACCTTGTGTTGAAATTGCAAAACCCTCATTAGCAGTTGTTGCAGTATTTACACCTGTAACATATCCTGCAAAATGTTTTACAACTGTGGCTAAACCATTTGCCAAATCTTGTTTTATAGAATTAGCAAGATTTGCAATTTCACTTATAACACTATCAATTTTAAGGGCAATCACTTTAGCATTGATAGTAACTAAAATACCACCTATGGTAGTTAAAATAGCAACCAAATTGTTGCCATAGCCAATAAACTTGACTATACCTGTGCCAGCATCTACAAGGTTCTTTAAAAATGTGTTAAGTCCACCCTCACCGAGTACAACTTCAGTAAAAGCAGACTTTAATTGTGTAACCTTTGCTTGCAAGGACTCCATATAAGCTTCGTTTTCTTTTGTTGCCGAGCCTTGCGAAGAAAGTGCTGTTATATTTGCCTCAATTGCAGTGTTGAAATTACCAAGAACTGAGGTAAATACATCTATTTGGTTCTTACCTGCGAGTTGAAGTGCCAAACTTGATTGCTCTGCCGAAGTCATTTTATCCCAACTTGAAGCAATCTGTTTTAACACATCATATGTACTATTCATTTCTCCTGTTTGAGAATTGAATAATTGAATTGTTTTTGTTGCACCATTAACAGTAATGTCAAATTCTTTAGCCTTACTTGCCATACCGACAATGTTTGCACCTATGGTTCTAAGACCCCTACTAACCTTGCCCGCCATATCAGGCATAAGCTCCGTTCCGCTTACTACAAGTCCAATAGTATTATCTATCGTATTGCCATAAGCAGCTAACGCAGTAGATGTCTTTGTTAAGGCTGATGAAATATCTGTTGATGAAACCGAAAAATTATTACTTACCTCATTCGTTTTATCAATAATAGAAATAGCGTCATCTGCTGTTATATCAAATGCTTTCATTTGTGAGATAACATAAGCAGCACTATCTCCAGCCGACAGCTGACTATCCGCTACGTTTTGGTAGAGGCTTGCTATTTGAGCTAATTGTGCCGAGTCCTCATCTGAATAACCCGACCTTTTAAATTCTGTCGCAGCTTCAACCATTTCAATACGAGTTCTTGCAACACTTTCACCCAACTCACCTAATTGTTGAGTATATTCATTTAAGCTGTCACCACTTAAATCACTAACTTTTTTAAATTCGGTTAAAGCATCATCAAAATCTTTTACAATTGAAACTGCATTTGTAACGCTTGCAGTAAATAATCCAATTACTGCTGTACTTACACCGAATTTAGCTACTTTCTTGGTAGTATCAATAAAATCACTACCAAGACTTTTTATTTTTGCACCTAACCCTGTAATTTGGTTAGTAGCGTCTTTAGTATCAACGCTAATTTTCTTTTTACTTAATTGTTTTTGAACATCAGAAGTATCAACTCTGACCTTCGCATTTATGAAAAAATCAGCCAACTAATCACCCACCTTTGATTTTCGACCAAAAGCATTATTATTTTTGGGTTTAATTTGCGAATATGCAATATTTATTGCATCGGCAATATCATCTTGATTATATTTGCTTGTTTTACTTTTCCATACTAAATCAAGACCGAATGTTTTATTTGCATATTCTATACTTGATTGCTTCATCAATTCTCGTTCTGTGTCTTTTCTTTTGCCTGTAAATAAGCCTAAATCAGCTCTCCATTTAGACACAGCAATATATTCGACTTTTATATCAAAAGCCGTTACAATGCCTGCTATAATGCCCTGCAAGAACGCTAATATTTTTAGTGTTTGAGAGTTTTTCATTATAAGAGGCACATCTTCTATGTAAATAATATCTATCTTATGAGTTACAATAAATTCTTTAAGCCTATCGCCCATCCAAAATGCCCTATCTCGCCAATCAACTATATCTTTAGGTATTGCCCAAACGCCATAGTCGATTAACTTGTCATCTTTAAATAAGCCATATCCACTTTTAGTTGAACTCATATCAAGACCCAAACTAATCATAAGAAGTAAAAACTCCTTTCAAACCGACTTTAGAACATTCGTTCTTGAAAATATCATAGGCATTAGCATAAAGCCAAGTTTCAAATTTAGACCAAAAAGGGCGAGCAGGTGGGTCACCAATAGTATAGCCTATTCCTGTTTCAATTATCTCTGCAAGTTGTCTTTTATCTTTATGAATAGTAATTCCGTTCTTTAAAGGTATTTTTTTCATTATAGAAAAATTTTGCTCTATCCCACCGATAATCTCATTTGCTATCACTTTTGTATTTCTTTTATAGAAAGAATTTTCAAATTGATATGTACGAAGTCCTGCCTTTGCCCAATCGCCCTCATAAGCCTCATAAACTTCACTTTCAATAATGTCTTTTAATTTATCTAAACATTGAGTCAAAGTCGATTTAAACGCAATTCTAAGCCGCCTTATAAGCACTTGTTGTAATTCAACCTCATTACTTATTGTTCTCTTTCCTGCCAACTACTTCCTCAACCTTTTTAATAAATTCTTTTGTGTCAAAGTTCTTTGGTATCTTTTTCATACCTTTTTCAATTGACTTATTAAGATTTTCAAGAAATTCTCTAAAAGTCTGCTCAATGCTATTTTCTTTTCTAATACAATCCTCAAGAACCTCAATATTTGTAATGGCAAAATAACCATTATCAAGAAAATCTTTTTCTGCAAGTTCGTTATAAACAGTAACATCGTCTTTATCCCTAAAATCATAATCAAAACAATATTTTGCAACAAGAACAGTTTTAATGAGTTCGCACTCATAGGAAGTGTGTTTTTCGGCACATTGATTTACAATATTGCCAATTTCCTCAATAGCAAGATAATTTTTCTTTAATTTTAATTCCATATTATATTCTCTCCTTAGATTTTTATTTATTAAAATAATAATTTAACAAGTCCGTAGAAGCTTCTTCACTTCCATTATTATCATTTGTATAAGTTTTTCCACTAATATCGTTCAATTTTGGATAGTCTGATACAATTGTATGACCGCCCATAAAATATTCTCTACTACTATAATAATAAATTTTATCATCGTAAGTAAAACTTCCTGCACTTGTGAAACTCCTACCAAGAGCAGAATAAGTAACGGCTTCTTCAACTTCAGATACCAACAATATTCCTGTATAACTACCAAAAGTTACTGTGCAAGCAATTGCCAATCCATCATTTATTTTCGTAAATTGACGACCATCAATTGTAGCAATTAGAGTATTTGCATCTGTTACTTCTAATTCCGTTTTAACCTCTCCTCCTTGTGGTATAACAATATTCCAATTTTTAGAGGATATAGTTGCTTTTTGTTCATCTGTCAATTTAGTTGCAACATCATTATGAATAGTTAAATTTTGAGCTGTTTCAACTGTTGCCAAACCATTAATAAGGCTCTGAATAGACTCATCGGACAGTAGAGATGATGAACCTAAATTGAAATTTATTTTAATACTATTTTCTACAAAAGTAATATTTTTTAAGTTTGAACAACTTGCGAACATACTCACCAAGTTTGTTGCACTACTTAAATCTAATCCTTTAACTGTTTCCAATACTGTTTTTCCAGCAAAAAGACCACTGAAATTAGTTACTTTCGATGTGGAATTTACAAAATTTACAGATTTTAAATTGTTACTTCGTGCAAACAATGAAGCTAAATTTGTTGCAGAACTCACATTGAATTGTTCAATACTCTCTAAAGTTTTACAATTATAAAAAAGATTATTAAAAGTCTGCATTTTCGGAATAGATAATACTCCTATTGTAGTTAAATTAGTACAACCTTTAAAGGCTTCTGCAACATTTGTCGCATTAGGAATATTAAAGTTTGCTACAGAAGTCAGATTTAGACAATCACGGAAAATTCCTTTTGCACTTGTTGCATTAGGAAAACTTAAATTAGGTGCTTTAACAACTTGTGTTTCACCAAAAATCCACTCCGCATTTGTAACATTGGGAAAGTTTAAATCATCCGTACCTAAATCTGATAAGGAACACTGCCAAAACATCTCACCCATATTAGTGATAGTTTCGTGATTAAACTTTGGTAATTGAGTAATTTTTGTACCATATCCAAACATAGCAGAGCCGTTTGTTATACTATCAAAACTAAATTTTTGAACCGCATCATCTGTCACTCTCGTATTCCTAAATGCATTAGTAAAATCTAAGCCTTTTGAAAAATCGCCTGTATTTATCACATTAATTAATTTGGAACAATTATAAAAAATCTTACTGAAATTTGTACCATTGCTTGTGTTTATATTTGCTTCCGTTAAATTAGTACATTCCGAAAAAGCTCCACTCCAATTGGTTATTTCAAGGCATTTATCTTCAAGATAATTAGGCATAACTTTTAAATATGTATTGCCCTTAAAAAAAGTGGGATTTGCAGAGCCGAAGTTAATTACATTATTTAATGCCCATTCCCATTGTTCGCTTCCTCCACTTATTCCTCTAATTTTATCATCAAATTCACTTGCCTTAATTTTATCTGTTGTATTTGTTTTTTTTCTTATTGCGTCTGCCACATCGGCTAAATAGTTTTTTAAATTATCCGTTCTTGCCATATTAATAACTATCCTCCAATGCACCCATAATTAAATTATAAACAGCCTTGCTACTTGCTATTCCTGTGGATTGTGCCGTAATTTCAACATCACATAAATCATCAGTTGTTTTATTGCCTTCAAGTGTAATTCCGTTAATCTGTGGCTTATCCGTCAAGCCATTATAACTTGTCGCATTTTTAACACGCTTAATCAATTCATCAAAATAATAATTAAGTGTATTTTGACCGTCAACTGCCTTTTGTGCCTCACTTGCTAAACTCAACTTACCAACCCACTTTCTTTAATTTTTTCTATTTCATCATTTATCATTTTATTAAGTTGAACTAATGATAAAGTGGCTTTTTCAATATCATTTTCAACCTCATAAAACTTTTGAGTAACAACTTTATTTTGAACGGGATTTTCACTTGTTAAACTTAATTCTGTATCAACTGTTATATCTGCCATTTTATCACCTCTAAACAAAAAAAATAGGCTAATGTTTAAATAAACACTAACCTATTTTCTTAATCTATTCTTTCAATATTCTCTCGTTCTTTAGCCAAAATTTCCTTAAATTGACTTCCATTATCAATACCACTCATTCTTTACCCCTCCAACGCTCTGATTTTTGCACGGAGTTTTTCCGTGTGGGCAATTTGTTCTTTGTAATCATCTATCGTTGCTACTCCCATTGCAATTTTCACCCCGATATAGTCATAGTTTGCTGTTTTGTTTCCTTTTATTTCAATGTTATTAAGTGTTGGGATATTCAAAAGACTTTCATAATCTTTTGTTTCGTCTTTAATTCTTGCTGTTGAAAGTACCTTATCTCCGCTTTTTAAAGACAAAGTATCATCTTCAAATTGAATACTATCGCCTTTTGAGTCTAATTTATTCAACAACTGATTATATATAGGGATAGTTGGCTCTTGAGGAATTGTGTCGCTATCTTTGTCACTTTTTTGTAACACAATAGGTCTATTCATTTTAGTCCAAATTTCTGTATCATCTTGAACACCTTGAATAGAAACAATTAATTGACCTTCTCTTGTCAATACTTCCCACGGAATAAGACATACTGTTTCATTTCCGCCCAAAAACATAGGAACACTAATGTCTTTTTCATCTTTATCATTACTTTTATTTATAAAATATGCGGTTTTAGAAAAATTATCCCAATCTTCACTAAATTTGAATTTAGCAGTATGATATTTAACAGAGTCTGTTAAAATAATTATTTTGGCATTTTTACAAACTACATCTAATTTGTTTATATCAAAGGCATAAATCAAATTATTGCCCTCCTATTTTTCTAATTTAATTATGTACCAAAGGGGCAAAATGCCCCTTATCAAGACAACTTTTGAATTAACTCTATTATTGCAAATATAATACCACTTCCACCCACAATATAACCACCATACTTTGATAAAAATGTTTTAACCGAATTTCTCTGAGTTTCCATAATATCAATTTTTGATTTATTATCAACTCTTTGAATTTCATCATCTACTTCGTCAAATTTATTTTCAACACTATTGATTTTACTTTCAACATTGTTTACTTTATTTTCAACGCTATTTACCTTATCTGTCAACTGCGAAATAACTTCTGTTTGTTTCAAAAATGTTTCACCTTGATATTTAACTGTTTGTGCAATTTCAACCATAGAACTTTTAACGGAGTCCAATGTACTTACAAGTTTTTCATTCGCCTCAATAGATTGTTTAACTAAAAGGTCATTAGTATTAAGTTCAACCTCAAACTTATTCATTTTTTGATTGATTTCTTTAATATCATCATATTCAAGATGGTCTATTCTTTTTTGAGTGTCTTTTATATCTTTAATAAGTCTATTAATTTCAACTGTTGTATTTTCTGCCATTGAGATTATCCCCTTTTACAAAAAATCATCCTTATTTAAAAAGAGTGTTATATCACAAAGGATAATACTCCACAAAATGCAAGATGTGTATAAATATAATTTTAAATATAGAAACAAAATGGCAAAAAATAAGGATATGACTATCCATTTAATCATATCCTTTCTATACCAAACAATATCATAAGGTTTATCATATTTGCTTATATCTATATTTAATTTATTCCACAATAAAGTATAAGGCTTATTATTATACCACCTATCTTTAGGTTGTATATCGTTTATTTGTTCTTTAAATGGTGCTTTTATATATAAGTCTTTAATTGATATTAACGCAATTAAAAAGACTAACCAAAGCCATTGTAGAGAATATTTTGACATATATCCTGCAATTATAATTAACATATTAGAAATTACACTACACCTCAAATTTGAAGTGCAATGAAAACCGCCACAAAATTTTCTAATCTTATTAAAAACAATCGCACTTACAATTACAAAAGGCAATATGTCAAACAAAATACCAAATACTATTATTGGAGTATATGTAGTTATTAGATAAATACAACAAGTTACATAATATGCTAAATCGTGATTGCCTGTTTTCTTAATAATAAAATCTTGTATTTTTTCTAAAATAAAAATCACCTCATTGTATTTATTATGTACTATGGTTGCTTTTTCAAGTAAAAGAACCATATAAGAAAACTTTTAGGATGTAATTACTTACGAACTACGCCTGAACCAACCCACTGCTTCATTTATTAGTTCTCCTTTTTTAAATTTCATAATAACAAATATTATAATAACTTCAACAATTTTAATAGGAATAAACCCAATTATATTTTCAAACATCGTACAATTAGATAAATCTATTAAATTTGTCAAATTATAAATAAAAGAAAATGCCATTTCTATTACTAAAGTATATAAATATTCTAAAGCAATAACAATCAATGAATAAAACACTTTCTTTATATCTTCATTTGTGTAATATCTTATTCTATAAATGTAGACAAATATTACTATAATACTCAAAATTTGTCTTATAACAGGTGGTGCTAATGAACTCAAACAAAATATTGCACCAACAACTAAAACATCAACAAATTTTAATTTGATTTTTGTCAACTTGTTTATGAATAGATAGAATACTAAACTATCCCATAAACTAAATAACAAATAATCTGTTGCTAAACTTTTAATAATTTCCATAATATAATCACCTTTCTTTGTTTTATTTCTTATGGTGACTACATTATATCACATAATTTTTAAGATGTCAAGAGGAAAATGGAAAATTATCGTTAGTTTTTTCTACTACTTTTGTTGGCGGTATACAACAACAATCTAAATTTGGCAATATTTTTTCGTATATTACTCTACTGCTAAGCATATTATCAATTTGACTTAAACATTCTGCAACCTCTTTAAGTTCGCTAACATACATTTCATCATATTTTCTTGACTCTATTTCTGCGATTAGTCTATCAATTTGTGTATCAATCTTATCTCTTATACAATTTTCCATTTTCTATAAAGCCACCTTTCATAATCAAACATTTGTAAAATTGTATCTCAATATTTTAATGATTTGTTTTAAATCATCTTGTTTTATCTCTCCAAGTAACCTTTCTATTCTCTTTTTGCTTATATCTCTTATACATTCGCATAAAACAGTATTTGTCTTTTTTGCAAAGAACAGATAATCGTCACGAGATAATTCGTAATGATTTATCATATTTTTTTTGGTTGTACTTGATGTAATTGGAATGACAATAACATTATTTCGATTTTTATTCAACATTTCTGCCGAAACAACAATACAAGGTCTTATACCCTTTTCCTCATTGCCAACATTTTCGTCACCAAGATTAACCATATAAATTCCACCTTGTTTTATGCTTCTACTCATATCTTTTTAGGTTTACTTGTTACTACTTTCTTTTTTTGTTCAAAAGGCGTCAATGAAACATCATAAATATCATCAATTCCCTCTTGAACATATACATATTCGGGTACACTCTTAAAGGTATTTTTTACTTTAATTGTAGTGTCCTTATATTCAATATATAAATATCCCCTACGCTCAAACAAAACTCTATTCGAGCCTTTTGGAATTTCCTTTAAATCTTTCACTTTACAATTTTCCCACCTGTCATTGAGAATAAATTTATTTTGCAAATTACAGAATTTACTATAATTGCAAATATTATTAGTTTTTTTACAAAATAAATATTCTTTGCCTTTAAAATTTCTATATTCTGTATAAAAACACATAAGTTTATCACCTATAAAAATGTGGGAGAGTATAAAAACCCTCCCACTATATGTAAAAAGAGTAGAGTTTTACCTCTACTCTTGAAAGCAAAATTACATTGCTTTATATTTATCAACTTTATATTGAATATGGTCTATTCTGTTTAGAATTTCTGAATGAGTAAATTTCCAAACATTTGTCATAACATCAAGTGTTGTTTTATCTGTTATTTCATTGTCTTTCTTTTCTTTAATAAGATTTACTACAAAAGTGTGCAAACTATCTACATTTGCCATACAACCCTCATAAATCTTAAAATACTCCTCGCTTATTTCAGCATATTCATCTTTCCATTCAATAGCCTTATCAATATAGCACTCTGCTTTGTCGATAAAACAATTTATATCTTTAACAAGTTCGGCAATAATTACCATTTAAACTCACCCCTTAATGAAACATTTGATAAACTTCTTTAACTTTTGCCTTTACCATTGAACACTCCTCCATATCATCTTGACATATTTTAGCGAGTTCTCGGTAAACATCATTAACATTATTTAAAAAATGTCCTAATTCATCGTGAGCCATTTGTAAATCATCGTCTTGTCTTGTTCTCTTATATTGTTCTTTGTAAGTCTTGTATGAAACAAATTCATCCCAAGCATCTGCCAAATAATTGTCAATTTCTGTATGTTTATCAATACTTTGAGCATTGTCATCCTCATCGTATGCCTCACCTTTTATGACCTTGTTGAGTTTATGTTCCACTTTCATCAAATCCTTTAGATAATCTAAAAGATTTTCAGTAATTGACATATCACTTACCATTTCATATTCTTCAACAATATTTTTAAGAATTTTTTGGGCAATCTGTTTATCCATTAACATCACCACCTATTTTATTCAAAATTAAATCAAGTTTTTTATCTTGCTCTTCTAAATGATTATGAATATCTATAAGCATATTATGCATATTTTTTCCTAAATCATCTTTGGTTATAACCTTATCATAAGTCATAATTCCCAACATAGTTCCCATTACAGAAACTATATCAAGAGCAGATATTTCTTGTTGAACATTATTATTTGCCATATTAAGACAACTTTGTGACTGTTACATTAGCATTTGTTATTGTAACAGGTGTTCCGTCATTTTGAATAGTAAGATTAAGTGGAATATTATCAGTAACAGCACAGCAATTTGGACTTACTCTAACCATAAACTGTGATTGAGATAAGTTCATAATTACAGTATCAGCAGTAGCAGACTGTGAAGCCTCAAAGCCTTCAATCTGCGTGCCATTACCATACAAATGGAATGTCGCTGTGCCACCTGCCGCTGCGACTGTACTTGCCGTTGCAGTGAAATCTACAAGATACCAACCTGCCCTATGCAAGCTAATAGCCGAACTTCCTGCCGAATGTCTTACTGTGCAAGAATTACTATTATAATTAGTTGTAAATACCACGGCACCGCCTGTATTTACTGTTTGTGTAGTATTAGAGAATGTAGTCAAAGCCATTATATCAAGTCCTTTCAAGTATTTAGCATATCGCACTTATACTGAAATAACTTTATCTAAATAGAAAAATGGCGAGTATTTCTACTCGCCATTATTATTTAATATTTGGTGCGAGTATGCACTCTGTCATATTTTATTTAGATTATGCTACTGTTCCGCAACCGTTGCAATTACTGTAACCATATACATTTGCTGGGGCTGTATATGGTGAGCAAGTAATGTAAGACGGAATTGGGAACGGTCTTAAAAGGTTGACAAGGTTTGCAGACTGTGCTTGCTGTGAAAGTTGGAAGTTTGCAGTCTGTAATTCTCTATCTCTGTCCTCAAGTTTATCACGAAGGTCTTGCATTGTATTAGCGTTAATCAATGCACGAGTAGCTTCGCCCTCTGCGTGAATTGCAGTAGTAATTTCGCAAGTGTTCTGTGCATTTTCATAACGAACTGCATCAATATTGCGATTAGTTGTGCAACAACAATCTTTCATTTGATAGCCAAGTTCTGTGATACCACCTGAAACACCATTAAAACCATTAAGCATAGTTGTATTCATAGCATAAAAGCCATCACACAAACCATTAGAAATGCCATCAAGTTTATTGATAATTTGGTTAGTGTCAAATCCTCTCTGAATATCAGCCTGTGTTGCATAAGTGCCAACAGCACCATTGCCATAGCCACCCCAAGCACTGCCTCCACCAAAAAGAAGAATGAACACAATTATGAGAGCGAGAATACCACCAGCACCACCGCTAAGGAAACCGCCATTTTCATCGTTATTCTTTGTGAGAGCGAGAGCATCTCCAATACTTAAACCATTATCCATTGCCATAATAAAAATCTCCTTTTACTTAAATAAAATATATATTTATATTAAATTTAAGAGCCGTACGCATCTCTTAAATAAAATATCATTTATTAAAAGAGAGTACAACTAAAAGAGATTTTAAGGGTTTACTTAAAAACATTAATTGCACCCCCTTGTAGTACAAATAATGTTTTGATTGTATTAACCAAAATCATATTATTTTGATTGATTGTTTAAAGAAAGCACAATCAATATTTCTAAAGCCACCTTTCAAAAATATGTCACATAAAGTGTTTAAGAAAATTTCCTATACCCTTTATATTTTTTAAATTTCCTTGAGTAGTTTTCATTATTTCCTCAGCCTGTTTTGTTGCTTGATTTATCTGCTCTTGAGAAAATTGCCCACTACTCTGCATTTTTGCTAATAGTTCATTTGGGTCTAAATTTTTCATATTCATAACATCAACGAATTTTTGAAAATTATTCATATTGAACCCATTACCATTAGACTGTGAAGAACCCATAGAAAAAGGATTAAAAGATTTCATTACTTCGCCTCCTTATTTTGAGTTTTGGTAGGTTTAACTTTTGATAATTCTTGAATAGTATTATTCTGTTGAATTATAACATCTTTCAACCTATCAACCTCACTATTAAGTTCATTAAATTTGTCAACAGTTACATAATTTTTATTTTCTTTTGTTTCTGAATTATTAAAATCAATCTCGTGTAATTCGTATGCCCCAAAACTCGGTTGCCCCACTGCTGAAACCGCTTTAACATAAATTTCAGGCTTGCTTGTATGTCTAAACCACCTTATTTGTCCGTTTGGCACATTAAAATCTTGTGCCTCTTGCATACTTGAAACCGTAATAAAATCAAAATTAGTATTAGCCATTTGACTATTATTATTATTTTGTTGTTCTACCATATTCATATATCTGTTATATCGGCTATCATTATTAAAATTATTTTGAAAGCCATTTGGTTGTTGATAAGTCATTCCATAATTATTAGGAAAGCCATAACCACCATAACTCATTCTATAAGCCACCTTTCACTATGTACTATTGCGTGAGTATAAAACCCACGCAATTTATATTTAAACTAATTTATAGTTATGCACTAACATTTACTACACAAGCAGTAGTAAGAGTAGTCTTACCCTTTGCTACAATCTCAATAGTAGTGACTCCGTCAGCAGTCTTTGCTGTAACAACACCATTATTGTCTACTGTTGCAGATGTACCCGAAGCAGTAAATGTAAGTTTAGTGTTGTCAATTAACGAGGGCTGTGTGCCATCTGAATACATTTTATAAACTTTAATTGTCTGTGTTTCATTATGACTGAGTTCAATATTGCCACCTGCAACTACAAGAGCAGAAACATTAGCAAGTTCATCCTGTCCATAAATGCGTTCTGTAATAGTAGCATAAGCACCGTGGTCTGAACAACCTACATCTCCTGTTAAACCTGCGATTGCTGAACCCGAAAGTGAAACTGAAGCACTACCAGTTGAGGTAACAGCCAAATCTTGTGTACCATCAAGTTGATAATAAGGAATATCAACAATAAGTTCGCCTATTCTTGCACTATTTCCTAAATCTTTTAAAGAAGCCGTACCACTCGCTTTAAAAAGTGGATAAGTTACAACTGCGTGACAAATATCAGGAATATAATCTGCATTAACAACAAACTTGCGTGCAGTATCATCAGTAATTACATACTTAATACAAATTGTTGTACCAACAGTAAGTCCTTCAACAGTAGCCTTCTTTTCATTCGTAGTAAAATCAAACTTTCGATATTTTTTATCATCTTCCGTTGAAAGTTTATACCAACCAATAATTCCACTTGTAGCAGTAAAGCTCTTTGGTGTTTCTTTTACTTCAAGTGTATTTGCTTGCTTTACAGTAAATTGTTCTACCACAAGAACATCTCCACCAGCTACAATACTACCTCCACAACTAAGTGCAAGATAATTCAAATCCCATATTGGGTCTGTAAGTGTAAGACTAAATGAAGAATCGTGGAAATACCTGCCGAGCAGGGCATTGGCGAGTCCACCTCTTACTTCTTCTACATTAATACCCATATTAAGACCAGAGTCTGTCAGAGTCCTTGCAGACAGAATAAGATTATTCTTATTATCAAAAAGGTCAACATTTCCTACCATTAAAATGCTATTACCCATATTCTATCTCCTTTTATTGGTTAATAAAATTAACCATTAATTTGTTGTATTTTTTGTTCAAAAGATTTTGCATCTGTGAACATTTCTTTATATTTATCAACCCTCTTTTTGAATATCGGATGTTTAACATCATCTTTAACTTCATATTTAAAAGAGGCTTGTATTATCTTTTGTGCAAGATAAATTTCACTATTTATACAATGATTAAATATTTGTTCAAAAGTTCTATAAACCATATCATTTATTTGTTCCATTGTATATCCATTTTTACTCATTACATAAGTTTTCTGTTCTTCTAATGTTGGACTATGAACTCCTTTATTAACCATTTTACAATATTTTTCATATTCAGCTTTTACATCGGGATTAACATATCTATCATCATAGTCTTTATCATTTTGAAATAATATTATCTTTTTTATGTCATCAAATTCTTTTGCCGATATAATACTTTCTATAATATCATTTTCACCAAGAACTACGATACAATCTTTGCCATTATCTTTTGATAAGGCAATATTTTTATGAATACATAATTGAAACAACATTGCAAATAAACTTTGAGCATTTATATCCACTAAAACTCGATTGATTAAAAATTCTAAATAATTCATTTGAATAACATCAATATCATTTATTGTATTTTTATCAATTTCTAAAAGTTCTTTGCAATTCGCATAAATAGGAAAATCTTTTACTTTAATGGGGTATATAAATATTTCTGCTCCTTTTTTCAGTTCGTAAGGAACAGGGTATTCGTTAATAAAATAATTTAATTGCAAGCTATCAATATCAACCAATACAATCACCACTTTGAGCATTTATGTATCTCATTGCCATAGTAAGAGAACGACCGAATATGGTTTTACTATTTGTAAGTCCAATAGTTGAGCCTGTAACACGATATAATTCTCGGTCAAAAGATAAATAACTACTTCCTATATTTATATCCCTACCATTAAAAACTGCCAAAAACAAACTTTCCATTAAATCTGTTCGTTCACACAAAACACCCTCATAATAAACAAGGCAAGTTTTTTCATTTGTTAAGAAATCAAAATCATAACAAATAATTGCACTATTTCTTGCTTCAGGTACTGTTTGTGAACGATATAATCTAAATTGTGTTTGACTTTGGCTATCTGAAAGAATTGAGCCAACAATAGGCTTTAAGAAAACTCGATAATTCTGTTCATCTGTTTCGCCAGTCCAAATATAATTTCTTTTTTGTTCAAAAGTTAAATTATCTTTATCTAAAGCATCTTTGGTGTCATAAATTAAACATTTCCAAAAATCTTCTGCCATTTGGCTTTTTTCTTTCATCAAAAATTCTAATATCTTATAAGTTACTAAAGGCTGTTGAGAAAAATCATTATAAGACATTGTATTATTACCATTATAATTCATAAACTCTCCTTATAGTAAGCTCTTTAATTTAATTTTAAATTCAACATCATCACAGCCATCTGCTTTAAATGTCAATGTTAGTAAGTTCTTATCCATTTTAAAATTAGTTACTTTAAATCCGTCAATAGTTTCCTCTAATTGATAATGCCTACTATCTGCTCCACTCGGAATACACTGAATAGCAATATTTTGTTTTTCGCCCTCGATATAAACACCACAAGTTATTTCTAAACTTTCCATTTCATTTAATTCGGTTACATCACTTGGACTAATAATTATCTTCTTTTCGGGCAAATAATCATCTACTATATTAATTGTAATAGTATCGTAAATATTTTCATTATCTGTTAAATATGCCTTTATTTTGGCTTTAGAGCCTTTATTGCCTATAAGACGATAAATTCCATTGCTATCAATAGAAACAGTCTTATTATCGCTTGTAGACCACGATATAGGCATATCTGTAACTAATTCATTATCTTTCATTACATTAGCAGTTAATTGACCTTGAAAACCTTGAATTTGCGAAATATTATCACTATCAATTTTCACTCTATAATCAACTGCATAATAATCACAAACATTGAGTTCTTTATTATCAATCGGCAATAATGGACTATAAACAAGATAAATTTTTATCATTGTCACATCTCCATTTGTACCCTCTTCTTGATTATAGTTATCAATCTGTTCAACTTTATAACATTGACTATGTTGAAACATAAATCTTTGATTTAAGTCTATTGTTTTTGTTTTGTCATTTCCTTGAACATAAAGTATCAATCTCCTGTTCTCAACCGTTGCTGTTTTTGCAACTTGCTGATTTGTACTTGACACCTCATATCCAAAAAAGACCTTTTCAGTCAAAATATTTCCATTACTCTTATCTAACCAAGAAATTTCATTATTACAACGAATAAGTTTTGCATTTGCAACTTTCGACAGTTTGTTTATTTTATCATAACACAAATAGGTTTCGCCTTCCCATTTGTATTTTTGCCCTCTATAATTTCTATGAGAACAATCTTTAAATAAAACGGCAATATAATCACCCATTACTTTAGTTAAATTAGTAGAAACCTCACTAACACTATCAATATGCACATCAAAACTTTTATATTCTTCATTAAATGGATATTTTTCTTCTTTAATAATTGTATTCAGCGTAGTATCTTCAAAAGTATCGTTTATCCATTCTTGAGTAATTTCTTTATAATAATCTTTGTTAGATTGAGCCATATTATCTATAAAATTACTATACCAACTCACGATAAATCACTCCAATACGGCAATTCATCTAAATGCTTTAAATGATAATTAGCAATATCCTCTTGATATTCACTAACAAGATTATTATACCAATTATCATTTTGTTTCATTATTGGGGCAATAGAGTCTTTTTTAAACTCTCTTTGTGAAATATAAGGCACTCTTGCCTTAATATCTTGTGTCAATCTTTTGAAATATTTTGAAACTGCAATTTCCGAAACAATTTTCTTTTCATCATCATCTAAATCATAATCAAAATAATATGCTATTTTGTTTTCTTCTGTATCTTCAATAAAAACTTTTTCTATATGATAAGTCAATGGCTTAATACAGTCAAAATCACTTAATCCACTTTTAAGAAAACCACAAAGATAATCAAAAACAACATCTTTATTTATTTCATATAATTTATCTATTTTATAATCATTGATTATTGGAAGCATCCAATCCTCGTATATTTCAATAAAACTCGTTCCCAATTTGGCTACCTCCATTTTATTAAATTTATTTTGCAGAAATAAGATTACTCATCTCATCAATGTCATAGCCATTCTTTTCAAGTTCTTTAATCTTATTAAAATCATAGTTATAACCCTCACTCATTTTACGAGCAATAAGAGCGACAAATCTTTCAGCAGTGTCTTTATCCATATTAAGAATAGTATCAACTGCATTATCATCAACGAGACTAATAAGTCTTTCTACTGCTTCTTTATTCATAACTTCATTATAAATATATCCAACACCTAAATCCTCATAGTCTTTTTGAGAAGTAAGAATAGCATAACCTTTTTCAAATTGTGAATTATAATTATTTACAATTTCAACCATATCTGAAAATCTAATATTCTTAACCTCGCCAAACTTATCAAACACATAAGTACGACCTTTTTCTTTAGGATTTGACTTTACTGAAAGAACATAAGTGTGTGGGAGCATAGAAACAACCTTAACAGTTCTTGTAATATCTGAATTAGATTGAACTACAACATTTGGCTGACTTTGTGCTTTTGCCAACTGTGACTGTAACTGTTCAATCTGCTTTTGCATTTGCTTAATCAAATCAAGATTTTCGTCTTTATTCTTTTCATCATTAGCAGACTTCGTTGTAGAAGTTTTAGTTGAAGTTCTGCTTTTCTTTGCTGTCTGTTCAGCCATATATAAAACTCCTATATTTTATAAATAATATGTACGAGGTGGGTATATTTCAACCCACCCCAAATATAATCAACTCTAATCTAAAAGAGTAAATTAACCAGCAAGTTTAACCTTTACAATCTTCTTATTTGTAGCAAGAGAAACACCAAGTTCCTTACGAAGTGTTGAAAGAATTGCAAGGTTATTGTTGTCATAATCTTCATCTGTATTAGTAGATGTATAACCAATAGCAACCTGAATAAGCTTTGAGCCATTAACAGGGAGTGCATAAATTCTATCTGTTGGAAGTCCAACTACGCCGTCATTTCCGTCCGAAACAACATTAAATCCAAGAACAGTATAACCATTGAATACTGACATATAACCAACAGTATTGTATTCATCACCAAGAAGAATACGAGTTCTTGCTTCAGCAGGAAGAACTGACTTGAGGGCAACAGCATCACCAACGATTACCATTTTAGCACCATTGCGAGCAGAAGCAAGACGGAGCTTCTTGAGGAACTCTGTTTCATCAAAGTTTTCAAGGACAAGGTTTTCATCAGTCATAGCCTCTGAAACAGTTGTAAATTCACCAATAACAAGCTGATAAATCTTTGCAACCATTGAAATAGCCTTGAGCATTACATCCTCAGCAAACATAGAGTCACCTACAAGGATTTCAGGAAGATTAGTAATGGTAGTAATACCATACATATCTGTTGCGATAGTCTTAGTAGAAGCTTTCTTTGTCTGTGTTCTTGTGTGCTTTTGGCGTCTGCCCATTCTTGATACTTCATAAATACTATTATCTACAAGTTCAAATTCAAATACATCGCCATAGCCACCATACTGAATATTAGAAAGTGCCGAAAGACCCATAGCATCTGTTACGATAGGTGTAACAGTATCAAGCATTACCTTTTGAATATTTGCAGCCATTTGAGCGACTACACCATAAGTAGCGTATTCCTGAATATCATTATTGAAATCTTCAAGAGAATACTTACTTCTGCGAGCGAGTTCACTCTTAAATGTTTCGTTAATCTTATTTGCCTTTTCCTCAAGGCTATATTTAGTTGTTTCGTATGAAAGACCCTTTACATCATACTTGCTTGACATATAATGTCTTGCATAATCTTCCATACTTGAAACCAACTTATTTGAGTCTGCTGTTGTAGCAAACTTAACTACTGTATCAAATCTCTTCATTAATATTTTCTCCTTTTCCTACAAATTAACCATTGAAAACAGTTTTAAGAATATAAACCTTTTCTGTATCATCATCAAAATTGAATGTAGGATGTTTTGCACTATCTACAATATCAACAACCTTAAATGAAGCTACATCGGCTGTTTGAGTAGCCTTTGTTACCCAACCGTCTGCTGATGGCTCTAAAAATTGACCCTTTGTTGGAGCAGCACCCTTAATTCCGTGTGCAAGAATACCAAATTCAATATTTACTTTAGGAATGAAAAAGTCAAGTGGATGCTTTGCAGGATTTGTATAGTTTCTATCATCCTTGCTTCTTGCAGGATAAAGATTGTCACCAATAATATCATACTTTACAGACGGATTAAAAGCAATAGCAACTTCTTTAGCTTCAGCATCAGCCTTTGTTACCGTGTAAAGTTCCTTATCTTTAGTATCATAATCACCAACAGCAAGTGCAGTACCGCCATCAATATCTACTGTTGCAATACCACCTCTGTTAATGCAACTTGGAATAAAATTATCTGTTTCAAACAAAACATTATGTTTAGCCATATTTAATCTCCTTATAAAAAGTTAATTAGTCATAAATGCTTGTAGGTTCGTCTTTCTTTTCTGTTTGAACCATACCCATATCAAGCATATCTTTTTCTGTACTCTTTGACATCACACTTACATAAGCCTGTGCAAGAGCATTGTTTTTCCACGCACCTATATTTTCATAAGCACATTCTTTTGAAGCCTTTTCGATTTCTGCATATTTATTTTCGTCAACACTACCCTTAATTTGTGAGAGAGTAGACTGAACGATACTATCTTTCTTTGCAGTTTCTACATCGGCTTTATATTTTTCAAGTGTTTTTACTTTTGCCTTATATGTTTTAAGTTCGGCTTTAGTAGTTTCAAGTTCTGACTTTAGTTCAGCCATTTTTGTTTCGGTGTCATCCTCTTTTTCAGGTTCTTCCTCTTTTTTGGCTGTATCGTCATCGGTAACTTCGGCTTTTGTATCAGGTTCTTTTTGAGTATCAGTTGCTTTGGTTTCCTTTTCGTCTACCTTTACATCTTCCTCTTTTGGAGTAACCTTTTCTTTTTCTTTAGCCATAGTTTCCTCCTTTAATTGATTTTCTATATTTTCAAGTTTTTCTAAAATATCATTCATTTTTTCTTCTTGGTCTAAACCAAGTTTCTTATAAATTTTTTGAATTTTAGATACTACTGCTGACTCATTTTCTTTTTGAGCATATCCAAGAGCAGAAGCAAGTCCTTTTCGATTATAAACCCATTCGCCCTCTTTAATGTTCATTATAGGATAACCAAGTTTTGTTACTTGTCTATCTTCCCAACCCTCTTCAAGTTTCATACACACACTTTTTGCAAGTGTCTTAAAGTTTTTCTCTTTAATAAGGTCTTGTTTGGCTTTATCGCCATCCCAATCTCCCTCATCAAGAGCCTCTTTTGACTTATTAATAGGGTGAGATACAAAATTATCCTTTTCAGTCGTTTTGTGTTCAGAATACTTTACATATTCCTTTTCAATTTCCTTTTCACTCAGTTGAGTTAATTTTATATTTGCATTTGGAACACTTGGCTTATACTTTAAACCCAAAATTGTAATGCCTGTAATATTAAAACCTTCAACAATTTTTGGCTTATCCCCACCATCCACATAATTCTTTGTTTCGGGTGTAAAACCAACAAGTTCCTCAATGCTTACATTTCTATAATTATATTCACGAAATAATGAATAAACATCATTTGCATAAAGTTTTGACATAACTATATCTACCGAGGCAATTAAATCATTATCCTCATCATATCTATATTTTATATCTTGCTGTGGCACAAAACCAACGATTTTTTGATTTTCGGTATGTTCAGTAACATCGCCATCAAAATTATCATATTCGGCAAGTACCCATTTACCTATAACAGTAGGAGCATATTTCTTAATTACTTCTTCACTATAAAGGTGATTATGTGAATTTTTCTTTGTACTTAAAAAATCAACTGTACCGTATGCAAATTCATAATCTTCATCATTTTCGTATTTTCGCCAATCTTCTATCGACATTTTTACTTTATTTTCAAAAGCCATTTTTCTATGGAGTTTCCTCCTTTCCTAAAATTTTACATATCTTTTCTGTTTTAAGATAATATATTTTATCTACACCGATTTCACGATAAATCGGAATAAAACCTAATTTATGTAATTTTTTAGACTGTTCGGAGGTAACACATATATAATCATCAATATTGTTAGGTTTTCCTAAAATAATCATATCATTATCTCCTATTGATACTCACGGCTGACTGCTCCACCCTCGGCTAAATCACTACTATCCTTTTGTGGCGCACCAACATCGTAAGTATTTGTATTAGCATTAAACAAGGCAAATAAAGTATTTTGCATATCACTATGTTTAGCCTCTTTTACCATTGTTTCAAATTCACTACCTTCATAACCTAAAAGAGTTCCCCACTTTCTTAAAGGCACTTGTATGCCTTTATCAGATAATTTCAAGTGAGTATCAATATCTTCTTTTCGCTTAAAAGGCAATGTACTACCACTAACACGAAATCTAAATTTATATCTTTTAGTTTTCTTATTTACAAAGAAATTTAAAAAGTTTTCAAATTGTGGATAAACTGCATTTGCAATTTCTTGATAATCAGCGTTTGCAGCCAACTGTGCCTCTTCTTGTGATAATTTTTCGTCTGTATAAATAAGTGAACTATTTGAAGCACCTAACCCAGCACTTGTTTTAAGTTGATTTTTATACATATTACTATTATTATCAGCAAATTGATAAAGCCTTGTTTCTTCAAGAGGTAAAGCAATTTGTTTAATATTTTTGTTAATGCCATTTCTTGCCAACCTCATAAGTTGTCCGACAACTTTAGGGTCAATAGTAAAGGCATTTTTATTATTACCAACATTGTCTTTATCTCTTGTTTTCATTTCTCCAAGAATAATTGCATTTGCAGAAATAATATCCTTATCTCTTTGTAATTTAGAAATTATATCATCATCAAATACTGACTTTAATAAAGAAGTTAAAGGTGGAACAGTATTAAAATTAGAGGTATCGTATTTAAACAACCAGCTTCCTGCATTTACCTTTGTTCTTATATAATTTTCAGCATTAAAAGTATTTTGCCTACCCAAATTTGACATATTGTCTACAATAAAGTTTTGCATTTGTTTGCTATTATCTTTACTACTTTGTCCTAATTTAGAATAGGCTTGGGCAAGTGTTTCGTCATAATTAAGAACATTTACATTTGAACCATTAAAATAATTCAAATTAAAATCCCATAAAAAGCCATTTGCCCCACCACTTGTAAAACGACCTGTGAGTTTACAATACTTTTGTGGCATCATTTGTAATGAAAAAGACTCTTTGTTATCATTCAAATCAATCGGAGTATCATCAAAAGTCTTTTCGCTATCTCTAAGCCAACAAAAATAAGTATCTGTTTTGAGCATATTTTTGACAACATTTCTAAATTCTTGTTTTGCTTTAAAATAATTAAAGAATTTATCTACTCTTTTGCAATCCTCTTTATACTCTTCACTTTCAAACTCATCATCATCTACTATATTAATCGGAACTCTATCTATATCAAAAGCCAATAAATTTGTTTTATATTCTATTGCCCTTTTATAAATAGCATCCCAAGTTTCCATAAATTCGGAATAATCTTGTAATGTTTCAGCAGAATTTTTATAAGTAGCAATAGCTTGTCTTAAACTATCTCTATCAGGTATTTGTTCATTATTATTTAAGTCAACTAATGTTTTATATTCGTTTATAGTATCATAAAAATAATTATTCTTATCTAATGGTGCTGAACTATAAAGTGCGTTCATAAAATCAATTACATTCCACACTTCGTCACGAGTTATAACTTCATCACTCAATTAAAGACTACTCCTCCTTTCTTATTTAACCATAATCATAAATATCACTGAAATCATCTAAATCAATTTCAGCATCTTGTTCATCTTTCACATACTTAATATAGACTTTGTCACAAAAGTAATTAAACATTGCCAAAGTCATATATCTATCCTTTGTAGCTGTACTTTTTTCTTTTACTCTAACACCTTTATCTTTAAATTCTGTTGTTAAAGTAATTGCCTCATTAATAGCATACCTTGTTTCAATAAACGGTACAAGGTCATAAGCCTTCTTTTCAGAAGACTTCAATATCCATTTACTATCTTTTTCTTGAAATAACAATTCCATTTCAGAGTCATCTTTAAGAAAACTAATTATATTATCTTTAAGATTTTTTCTCATCGCTAAGTGCATATCACTATTGATTTCACTTGTACCAGCAATAGGAATAATTACTTCTTCGGCATTAGAGTCCATAGTCCTATTAATTTTATCATTTATGATTTTATCAGAACTTATTTGTAAGATTTTATCTCTACATACCGTCCACGCAGGATATGTAATATCTCTTTCATCATCGTATGTTTCAGTTGTCAATAAATCAAAGAAAACATTTCCCACACCTTTTGAGTCCATAACAAAATATGTGCATTTGTAATCATAAAACAATCTTTTTATCATTACAATTTGTTTTTGAGAATTTAAACCATTTTCGGCTTTTATATACTCTACTTTTCTTTGATTTGTTTCTATATCTATATTTCCTAATACAAAAACTGTATTATCGTTTTCTCTGCCACCACTAACGGCAATATCCATTGCCAATACTCTTATTTCATTTTCGTGACTAAAATCATATTTATTTTTAATATTATAACAATAGTCATCATTTGTAGTTGGTAAAAAAGCAGTTTCGAGCACTTGATTTTTATGAAAATCATCATACAAAAACAAACTACCTTCTGTTTCACCAAGCCATAAATTCAAAAACTCCATTTCAAAGTCCAAATCGTTTGTATTTTCTCGTCTTGTTAAATACTGATTTTTTGTTTGAATTTTATTGGCAACTGCCGTAAATATATCACCTGCAAAAAAGCCATACTTAATTCTTTTATCCGTGTAATGCTTTCTAACTACTGTTTTTAAATAAGTCCAAACCCAATTATCTTTCGTTCTTGCCGAAGTCATAAATATTTGCTTTGGCTCAATCATTAACCCATTAAAATTATATGGCTCAAGCATAGGTTCAACAATGGACTCATAATCTCTTTTCTTAACAATTCTTGCCTCATCTGTTATAGTTATATTAGCTCTTGCACCACGACCTGTTTCATTACACGCAACAGCGAATATTTTACTACCATTGCCATATTCGACAACTCTACCACCTGTTGTTTTATCTTTTGTAAAGTTAATATAGCCGTCTGCTCGTAATTGTTTTAAAATAGGACTTATGCCTTTTTTGTCACTACTTAACAGTTTGTCGATTTTATCATCAATAATTTTATTACTTTGACCCAAAGTAAGCGAAGTAATAGCAATTTGAACTCCGGGCAAAAGCAAGGCAAGGTCATTAGCGAGAACACCTATGGTAAAGGATTTCAATTTTGTTATCATATAGGCTCTTTATCCTATATTTCTTATACTGTACTAATTTTCGTATAAGTTCAGAGTACATTTTCATACATAAATACAGAGTATGTGGACACTCTTGGTGATATTATATTCTTCCATTTCAAAAGTTTCAATCACTACTCGTTACAATACTATTAATTTTTACATTAAATAGTTATCTCGGTATTGTACTTAAAATTAGTGTAGTTTCACCGATTTTGCCCAATTTGCTTTATAACTATCTGTAATTCATTATAAAGGAGCATTATTATTTACTCAATCCTCTACTTGCAATAAACATATAAATATCATATTCCCAACAGTCAAGTAATACTTGTCTTTGAAAATAATGTAGTGGTATTTTTAAATATTCTTCAGTAAAAATATCAAGATTATTAAGATAAAATAATTGCCAATTAGCAATTCTCCTATCATAATCTTTTTTACTTAATTTTTTATTTTCTTTTATTTTTTTTTCTTTTGCCAAGCTAATAAGTTGTTTTTCGTCAATCAAGATTATATTTGTCTATGTCATCAATAGATAAACCAAAATCTCTATTGCCTGCTAACATATTTCCTAACGGTCTTAAAACCATATCTTTTTCATATTGATGTACTCCATTGAGGTCATAATATCTGCTTGGCTCTGAATATATATCCTCAACATTATTTTCGTTTACGAGTCTTGTCGCTTCAAATAAAGACTGTTCCGAAGCCGTTTTAGGCTTATTGCTTTCATATTCATCAATACGAAGTTTATTCATATCTCTTATAATTCGATTTTGAACTTTATCTCTTGTTTCTTCACCATTATATGAGCCGTCATCAATTTTTCTCAATAGCAATCTATCTCTACATAAATCACGATAAAGGTCATCTTGCGGTTCATTTATGATTTCTACATTTTTTGTATATCTCTCATAGGTTCTTTCAAGATATTGATAATCTTCCGAACTTTCTTGTTTTCCCCAATTAAGTTCAAATTCATCAAGTTCTTTTTGTCTTAATTCTCGTTGTTCTATTCTACTATCAATATCACTTAAATTAACATTTGTTGCTGATAATTCATTCCAAATATTCTTTTTAGTTTTTGACTTATGTAGTTCAGAAATATACAATCCTAAATAATTGTTCATTCGTTTACCTTCTTTGCGACCTTCTTTCATTCGGTTTTCGACACCTGCCCAAACCTCAAGAATAAAAGGAATATCATTTCGCAAACAAGTATAATAAACGGCTGATTTCATACTACAACCATTTTTAATATAATAATCAATCATTTTTTGACAACAATCTTTACAATAAGGTGTATGCCCACTTGCAAAAGGCGACCAACTTTCATAAAAATTAGTAGCTCCTCTCATACCACTACACCCTAATTCTGTATTATTGCCGAGGCAAAGAAACATATCGGTTTCCTTTTTTATGTTTTTAGAAGCCAACATCTCACCTCTATGTACTAAAAAATAAAAGAGAGAACTTACTGTCCTCTCTCAAATCATATTTTACTAAATCTTAATTTAATTTAATACTATTGTAAAATCTGCCACTTTACCTTTGTTTTCTTCATAGCAAATAAGACTTGCAGAAGCGTCAGCGGACTTTCTTATTCTCATAGAATAATCATCTATCCCTACAACAGAAGCTACACCAATAGCACCTCTACGCACACCACAGTTGGCATATTCATTATAATGCTTATGTCCTGCAATAATATAGTCAATATTTATACCATAAATTTCTCTATAATCTTTAATTGCACGACTTAAATCTTTAACTTCTCCGTGAATACCGAGAAAATTAAAGCCAGCAATAGTATCGTAAATAAATCCTGTTTTATTTTCTTTAAAAGTAAAGTTAGGATTATCTTTATTTTTAATTTTAATGATATTAGCAATTATTTTATCTGTTGTTTCACAAAGATGTTCATTCTTTTTACCGTCAAGTAATCTTAATTCATCGTGATTACCTGCCGTTTGGTTATAAATGATTTTTGTATATTTTGATAATTCTAAAAGCCATTCGCCGATATAATTACCAAAGTTAATTGCACTATCAACTACACCATATCTTAAAGACCAAAGTTGAGAATTTCTTATAAAACCCTCAGTGCTATCTCCAAGATTGTTAATGTGTAATTCTTTAATGTCAAACAACTTTATTTTTTCAATAGTTTCAGATAAAATTGTTTCCATTCTCTGTTCAAAAATTTCAGGACTATATTCATTGATAATTTCATTCATAAGTCCATAAACCTTAATATCTTTTCCATAATGGCAATCTGCAAAATTTAATTGCCAGCCTAACTTGCTATGTTCAACAGGGATAGGTTTAATATTAACAGAGTTGCAATTTTCATTGATTGACTCAATTACTTTTTCTTCAAAAAGTTCATCTCTCGCATTTTCACGCAACCATCTGTTATATTCAAGTTTTTCTGTTTGTAATTTCTTTCGTTCTTTTTCGAGTTCCCTTGTTTGTTCTTTTATATCATTCAAAAGTTCTTCGCTATCAGCAAATTTAGATTGATTAGCAACCATTATTTTTTGAAAAGATTGATATTTTTTTCTATAAGCACTTTCAGAATAATTATTATCTAATAATTCATTAAGAATTTTTGCTACATCTTGCCAAGTGCCGATAATATCTTTTTCAGAACAGACACGATAAATCAATTCATCTTCTGTTTCGTTTTCAAATCTCTTATAGGTCATTATACTATTCCTTTTCGAGTATTGTCTTTATTTGAACTGTGTTTCCAACCATTGTATCTAAAAGGTCAATAATAGGAACTTCCTTAATATTATCCTTTAATTCAACAAATATACACAATTCGTTATTCTCGTTTTTATCCAAAACACCAACAATATCAGTTATTGAATATGAGTCAAATTTATGTTTCATTATTTATTAACCACCTTATTAAGTAAATTGATTACACTATCTTCCATAGGCTTTTTAGGAAGTTTATGCCTTTCATAATGCGCTCTTTCTCTTTCTTTGGCATTTTTATAAATTTTTCTTGTTTTTATTTTAGGCAAAGTATAGTCACACTCATTTACTGCCTTGTTAAAAGTATCTGACGGTCTAAAAGTTATTTTTTCTTTAGGCTGAACATATCTTATAACTCCATCAAGATTGATTTTTTTGTCATATCCACCAACTTGCTTAATTTCAAAAATACCAAATCTAAAAATACTTATTCGACCATTTAATTTGAGTTCATCTAAAATAACCTCATAAAGTGCTTTAAGATATTTTTTTGCAAGATTAGGTGTAGCATTTTGACCTACTTTTTTAGCAATAAGGTTATAAAAGTCATCTGTTCTTAAATCATTCGGTCTGCCCATTATGTATTACTCCTCTTCTTTTCTTTTTCATATCTATTAGAAGAATATTCACGGAGTCTTTCTTTGTATTCTCTCTTAATCTTTACTTTAAAAACATCATAATCGGGTTTATCTTCCTCAATAATATGTTTTGTACTCTTTTCGCCTATTTGTGAAGGGCAATTTATTACAGTGCCTGCCTTTTTACCCTCTTTATGCTTAAATTCTACTTTTGCAAAATACGGAATAGCAAAACTAATATTTGACCTATTATTTGATTTAATAAGAGTGTCAACAATATGGACGAAAGTTGTAAATACTTCATCAACTTCGTCAATGGAAAGAGAAGAGTTCCTTGCAATAAGTTTAACCATATCTCCACCATTTATGTACCCAAGAGTCAATTCTCTCGTAACTTGTTCTTCCGTAATTTCATTTCTTTTAATATGTTGCCTAAGAACATTCATAATATCATTTTTTGCTTTTTCATCGGTATCAATAAGTTGCACTGCTTCGTCAGCCGAAATGTTTTTTTTATAATAAGTTCTTAAAACTTTTAAAATTCTTGATTTAACAAGTTTATTATTCACTATTTTTAATTCTCCTTTCTATAAAATTTACCTTTAAGGCGATAGTCCACAATTAAGTGGACTATCTTAAAAATACTTTGAGAATATAATTGCAATCCCATATTTATTAAACGCATTGGCAATAGCGTTGGAATGTAATAAAGGACATCTCCTCGTTCCCCTTCCATATTACGGACGCATTTCAATATCGAGAATTTGGCTTAACCAAGCCATTTTCAAGGCTTTTTTGCAAATAGTTTTCTGCAATTTTTTAGTCATTTTCGCCAAAAATAAAGCAATTTAGGAATTTTTCTTTGTTTGTTTTATACAAAACATTAAGCATTTTTCTTGTAAATTTAGATGTTGATTTATCAATAGGTCTACCTGCAATATTACTTTCAAGACCCAAAGCACTTTCAACAAGTCTATTGATTGTTACTAAATTATTCACTTTAACCTTTGAAACATTATCAATCAACTGTTGAAATTTCTCAATATTTTTTTCAACATCATTCCCTTGCTCTTTATTGGTTTTTACAAAAGTATCATATTCATCAACGAGTTTTCGTATTTTAGACATTTGCCTATGATTAGGTTTTCCCTCAATCTTAACAAAAAACTCATTAGTCGGAATAGTGTTTGTTGTACCACTTGGCTCAATCTCATCTAAAATTTCTTCAAGCCAATTCATAGGACAAGTTATACCATAGTTAATCCTATCATAAACTTTTTTCTTATTATTTCTAACAATCTCAAAAGGCAACTCTACACCATTTTTAGTATACGGAATATCTTTTGTATATTTCATAAATTTAGGATAATCACATTTAACTTTTTTTTCTTTGTCATTATTTGTAATTATTGTTTTAGTTTTTTGCATACAAGACATATTTTGTATTCTGTCTATTTCATCCATTCCGTTAATTTCATACTCTCTTTTTGAGTTATCAATTATTACCTGCAATATGTTATCGTATAGGTTCTTTATCCCATACCTCTTATGGTTTCCCATAAGTTCAGACTATCTCTTTACCCTCGTCTTATCCGTTAGGGTATTCGGCACTCTTGCAAAGGATTATTGTTTGTCTACTCACCTTGTAGTCGTTAAACCTTACTGCCTACTTTTATGACATTCAGCAATCTTGGTAATTGATTGGCTTATGATTAACACTTAGCGTTCCAATTTTCACCGAATAGTTTTTGAAAAGTGTTTCCACTTAACCGACCCATTTTATTAAGCCACAACTGATAAAATCACAAAATTATTATACAAATCTTCATCTTGTTCAGTCCAATAATAACTCATAGCAAGTTGAGCTAAATTACTCGACCATCCTATTCCAAGTCTTGATTTAGCAAATTTATTATCCATTTGAGAATAAGCAAGTTTTGTATTTTCGTATGTAATAGAACTTTCTTTTAGTTGATTTACAATAGTAGGAAATTCATCATAACATCTTTTTGCACACTTAACCATAATGGGATTATTTGTTGCAAAAATGAAGTCAGAATCGAAATCTGCAATATGTTATCGTATAGGTTCTTTATCCCATACCTCTTATGGTTTCCCATAAGTTCAGACTATCTCTTTACCCTCGTCTTATCCGTTAGGGTATTCGGCACTCTTGCAAAGGATTATTGTTTGTCTACTCACCTTGTAGTCGTTAAACCTTACTGCCTACTTTTATGACATTCAGCAATCTTGGTAATTGATTGGCTTATGATTAACACTTAGCGTTCCAATTTTCACCGAATAGTTTTTGAAAAGTGTTTCCACTTAACCGACCCATTTTATTAAGCCATTAGTCCTATCTTGTAAATCAGTTCCAATACAATTCACAGCCACAATATTCTCGCTAAAAGGAAAATATTTTTGCATTTCTTTTGAGTAAGTATTTTTTAAATAACAAATATTATTTGGACTATTTTGAGGTGACCTTATGCCACATAAATATTCTCCGTCATTAAATCTTGTAGTATAGCATTGAATAGTTCCCTGCTCTTGTTCAAAGCAAGGGTCTTTAGTCCAATCTTCCCCAACTGCATATAACAGTAAAGCATAGGGGTTTCCACACATTGTCAAATTATCTGCATTGACAGTTATTTTGCCTTTACGCAATTTTTCAACATAAGCAAAAATAATTTTTCGCTTTTCAGTCCTAAACCACTTACTATTTGCAAAGTCTTTATTTTGATTATATAAATCTGCCATCATTTCATAATGATTTATTTCATTTGCATTTAATCTTAAAAACTTTTCAAACTCATCGTTATCTTTCTTTAACTTTTCAACATATTCTACGCTATATTGAGCAAGTTCTTTAATTTCATCTTTGCTACAAGGCAATGAATTAACCATTTGATAACTCATTTGTTGAACATTTCCGAGTTTGCTTTTATGGTCTGTTTTAACGATACCAAAAATGCTATTGTCAGCCTTTATTCTATCACACCAATATTTATAAGGGTTATCCCCCATAAGTTCTGTAAACTTTTTCCATTTAATTGCATTGTCTGTTGTAATAACTTTAATATTTTTTGCTAAATGTTTCACACCAAACATATCTTCAATTTCAAAAGTTCCATAGTCAACATTGTTTTCAAGACACCAATCTTTTAAAAATTGTTGTAAATTAGTTCTAAATCCACACATTTTAAAAAAGTGATTTCTTAATAACATCATTCCATTGACATATTTGGGCATTATAGAAGTTTCAACTAACCCCATACCATCCCATAAAGTGTTTTTTAAATTAACATTTTCTTTATGTACGACACATTTTTTAGTTGGTACTCGTATTTTTTTAAATACTCTTTTAGGCTTTTTACCTTGACTTAAAGCCTTTTGTCTATTGATTTCAGTTTTTTCTGTATCGATAACTTTTTTCTCAACAAAATACTCTTCAGCTCTAACAATATTTGCCATTGTTTGAAAATAACTATCTTGGTCTTTTAAAATTAAAATGTTCTCAACAGGAATATGAATGTTCCCTACAATAGTGCTTGTAGTTAAAGGGGCATAAGCAGACATTTCAACAATTTTTGCCTTTTTTTTATCCATTTTGTTCCCCAAACCCATAGTGAGCCATTCGTATGCTGTTTTATAATACTTTTCGTTAATAAAGATAGATTGCCCGACTTTGGCTTTTGAGGGCGTTCTAAAGAGCATTTTGTAATGAATTGTTTGTGTCTTTTTTATTTCTCCATTCTTATCTCTTGTCACATAATCAATAGAAACACCATTTTGATAATATTCATCTCTTATTTCTTCCATACTCTTTTTTACAAATTTATCTTTATTTCCGTGTACTGTATTTAAAATTTCATTTAATCGTTCTAATGATTTTTCATCTGCTTTTTCAATAAGCGTTTCTATCTGCTGTACTTTTTCTTCATAAGACTTTGAGCCAAAATCAAATTCAAGACAAACAATATCTCTTGTAGATTCGCCTTTGTAAACACTAAGACCTTTATTTATAATATAATTACTAAACAATGAATTATTAAACATTGCGTCAGTATAATCAAGCCTATCCCTTACTCCGAGATTATATTCATAAAGCGTTCCTGCTTTAATATTTTTAATTTTTATTCCAAACTCGGACAATTTATCACTCCTTATATCGCCTGTGTGCTTATATAAGCCATTTTTATATTAAAGGAATATAATTTCACTATTATTATATAAAAGTGTCTTATTTAACCTTATAGAGCATTATAATTATATTATTTATTAAACTCATCTATTACAAATGCTTTTTCAACACCAAAAGTATTGTCGTAGCATAAATTTTCGTATAGACCATAAAATATTACATTTTCATAATCAGCCGAAGCTAAATCTTTTCTTTGTAGTTCGTGTTTTCTATCAGCAAATTTATAATATGACATTTCGTTCCACACGATTTTGTTATTCTCCTTTCGTGTTATAGATTACTTTTATGCTTTGATATTGAAATTTGTAAGCACAAAAGTAAATTTTCAATCTTTTCTTAATTATACCACATTTCATTGTAAAAGTCAAGTGTTTTTTTTACTTTACCACTTTATTTTTTTAT
>ERZ791912.46-NODE-46-length-89784-cov-22.275574_pt1 | contig 89784 bp, 76 predicted proteins | sample MGYA00510141_ERZ791912 | MGnify/ENA primary metagenome ERZ791912 (study PRJEB30046, sample SAMN00792082) | human gut metagenome | study: EMG produced TPA metagenomics assembly of the A metagenome-wide association study of gut microbiota in type 2... | reverse complement strand
TTTGCGAGCAAAGTGAGCTACAATGCTGGCGCCGCAACAGACGATTGTGTGGGTCAGTGCAAATCTTCGCTGCGAGGGCGCTACCGCTAACCTTTGATATTTCAATTATGAATACCCTACCTTACGGGGGGGCTGTCGCCTCTCTGCAACCTTGATTTTTCTGGAATTTGAACACCCTATAAGTAGGGGCTGTTTGTTATCAACTACTTATGGCGGAGTAATGCGATTTTCCTTCATTAGAACGAGCTGTAAACGATGTGTAAAACCGCTCCTTGCCTATCTTTTGGTTTAAAAATAGTGAAGGGCGCGAGCTGTTTCTTATGAATTTAGTAATTTTGCATTGTGTAAATTATGGCGTTATCCCTCTTGTGGGTTAGAGATGAATTGGGAGACGCTTCAGGAAAAGCTTATATGTGGATTCTTGAAGGCGTTTCTTGTATGTGCTTAATCTATAGAGTTGAGATTGCAGTTTCACGCTTAGATGAAATTAACTGCCAGTCTTGAAATTGCAGCTGGATGAATTAATGAAATGAGAAAATGAAGAAACAATTTCTTTTCATCTTTTTCCTTATGGTGAGCGTCTGTATGCGTGCTCAGTTTAGCGGAAAGGGTAGTGGAACGACGGATGATCCCTATCTCATTACGACAGCAAATGAACTCAATCAGACGAGAAACAATCTGAAGGCCTGTTATAAGCTGATGCGTGATATTGATTTGACGGAGTGGCTTAGCGAAAACAACCCTTCACAGGGATGGATGCCTATCGGGGCGAAAGATGAACCCTTCAAGGGAACGTTTGATGGGAATGGAAAAACAGTGAAACTGTTTATCAACCGCCCTGACCAAGAATATGTGGGTTTTATGGGAGTGGTAAGCTGTGCCACGATAAAAAAACTGACAGTTAAAGGAAATATTACAGGTAAAACAGCTGTCGGTGGTATAATCGGATGTTCGTCGCCATATTGTGAAATTGAGGATTGTCACTATGTTGGTAATGTCAATGGCGGTGGTATAGTAGGGGAGATGTCTTCTACTGGTATATCAACTGTCAAGAATTGCAGCTTTACAGGTAAAGCCGAAGCTGGCATTGTCTACCGTTGTGAGATGGTTAAAATTCAAGGATGTAAGGTGAATGCAACGATTGAATCAGAGAGCGATGCAGGTGGTATTATTGGTATTATTTCTCCTGGAAAATATTCTGAAAGGAAGTATCCTGGTTCGAAAGAGTGGGTTGACTATTTTTCGGAAGTGCATGATTGCTCTGTATCTGGTCATATAAAAGGGAAAAATGCGGGTGGTATTGTTGGTTCTTCTGCAGCCCTTAATGTTTATAACAATCTGATAACCGCAGATGTGGAAGGTACAAATGCTGGTGGCATTTTGGGTGGAGAATATGAATATAGTAAAGTCTATATTGCTTACACAAGTATCACCAAGAATGTTATCGCCTCTGCTGAGATAAAGGGGACGAATAGCGTAGGACGTGTTTCGGGAACGCCAGATGCCACTTGTGGTAATATCGGGTCTTTGAGTACTAACTATGTTATCAATAGTCTCTGCTTTTATTTGGATGGCCAAAAGCAGACGACTTCAGACAATCCGCAAAACGGAGAAATCTGTGGTAAATCAGTTCTGGCTGAGAGTGCAACTTATGAAGGTCTTGGATGGGATATGAGAAAAACATGGGGCATGAGCAGTGTGACCGATTTGCCATATCTCCTTTGTATGGGCGAAAATGCTGGTGCAGATGATGAAACGGCTTCTCCAGACAATTACGACAACACTTTGATGTTAGGCGATTTGACCACGGCTGCTGGTAAGGAAGTGGTGTTGCCCATTAAGATGAAGAATACGTGTGATATTTCTGCATATCAGTTTGACCTCTATTTGCCAGAGGGCTTCACTGTGGCCGTTGATGAAGACGGTATGGAAAAAATTGAAGTAGGTTCGCGAACAACCAGCCGTCGGCACGTTATTGATTGTGCCAAGCAGAAAGATGGTTCTTTGCGCGTGATTGCCTATTCAATGAAAAACTATAATTTCGAGAATAGCGATGGCGATGTAGCCAAGATTACCATTAACGTACCCTCTGGCATTGCTGACGGTATGTATAATGTGGTATTAAAAAACATTGTGCTCAGTACGGCCAAGAGCGAAAAGTTTGAAGTGGCCAAGATTCTCGGACAGATTGAGGTGAACTCCACCAAACCTGGAGATCTGAATAATGATGGTGTGTTAAATGTGGCCGACGTGACTGGCCTCGTTGCCCTTGTGCTTGGTGAAAGCACAGAAGATGTTCCTTCACACGTGGCTGATTTGACGGGTGATGGGAAAATACAGGTCAATGACGTTGTGGCGCTCGTGAACCTCATTTTGTCTGAAAACGTTGAAACGGTTTCAGCAATGTCAGCTCCGCGTTTGATGGCTGTTGAGGACGCTGTCGACTATAGTAAGGACATCGAAATAGAGCCTTTTACAATTCAACCTGGTGAAGAGAAGACAATTAGCGTTTTGCTCAATAATGTAGGTGCAAAATATACAGGATGGCAGGCTGACTTCCATTTCCCCGCAGGTATTGAACCCGTCAGCGATGAGGATGGTTGTTATATCGAAGTGGTTCCTGGACGTACCACAACACGTTTGCACACGATTGCCAGTGCCAAGCAGAAAGATGGTTCGGTGCGTGTGATGAGCTATTCCATGAAGAATGCACTATTTAAGGGTGAACATGGAGCAGTGGCCGAAATTACGGTGAAGGCAGCAGGCGATTTGAAGGCAGGAACTTATCAGATTAAAGCAACCAACGTGGTGCTTTCGGGTAAAGATGCTGTGGCTGTTTATCCGCCAGTGACTGTTGCTACGGCTTTGGCTGGCAATGGCGGCGAAGGAGCGTTGGCTTTAGTTGGAAGTTATGATGAGGCTACACTTTCTGGTTTCTCAAATGCCCTGTCTGCCAATACTTCAATCACTTCCGTAAACCTTAAGACCGCTTACAATGTGGAGCAGGCTTCGCTTACGAGCGGTAATCCGAATATGCTTGTCTTTGTGGGTGATGGCGTGAAGATGAACAATGTGGCCAATGTGGTGGAGAATGGAATTTGTGCCAATCTTAAATTGGACGAAAATTATGCGTATTCTTCTCCGTTTGCTTTCACAGCACAGCAAGCAACGTTCAATCGTTCATTCACGGCAGGAAAGAAGTCAACGGTCTATTTGCCCTTCAGTGTAGATAATCCGCAAAGCTACGGAACGTTCTTTGCTTTTGAAAGATATGATGCAGAACAAGGGCAGGTTTACTTCCAAGAGGCATCCCAGCTTGCAGCCAATACGGCTTATGTTTTCAAACCTGCAGTGGAAACTTTGACTTTTGCCAATGTGGAAGTGGCTACAACGCCTGCCAATCAATCGGAGGTGACGGAGGCTGGTCTTTATGGTACTTTTGTTCCCGTGACAACTCCTGTCAAGTTGTTTGATGGCATGAACGTATATGGCTATGCTGCTAATGATATACCTGCACAGGGCATTCAGGCTGGACAGTTTGTTAAGGCTGGAAATAAAGTTTCAGTTGCATCCTTCAGGTCGTTCTTGGCTTTGCCTGCCTTGCAGAGCCCAAGAAGTGTCGGTTGTTTCTTCTCTGGAGAAACCACAGGTATTGATAGTGTTGTTAAAGAAAACGGTTCTGACGTGCTCTATAACTTGAAGGGTCAGCGTGTCAATCAAACGAGCAAGGGCATGTATATAAAGAACGGCAAAAAGGTGATTGTAAAATAATGGCAGAAAAATGAAAAGAGAATATATATCCCCCAGGACAATGGTCGTTGATGTATGTGTGAACCACATGCTTTGTCTTTCGATGACAGAAAACACAGGAAAGCCAGGCGGCACAACACCTCCAGAACAAGAAGGTGGCGCATTTGGTGCGCCAGCATTCGGTGGCGAAGCGCCTTGGTCAGAAGAATCGGAAGAATAACCGAATTAAAAACAGCCAGCCTTGCAAACATCTTTGCAAGGCTGGCTGTTTTTAATATGGTAATGGTGAAGCTCTTTAGAAGCTCTTCGTTCAACTGTGCTTCACGACAATAGCCATTTTTATTTCTGCCAAATCTTTTCTCCGCTTTCCGTCACCATGATGCCGTGGTGGCCTGTGCCTTTAACGGCAATGCCTTTCAGGTTGTACAGGCGTTGACCGCCCTTGTCGGCATTCGTTGGTGTCTCGATGCCGCTCACTTCGCTCATTTCATTGATTTGCTGGAATAAGCGCCAGGGCAATAATAGTTTGTAATTGGCTGCGCATCCGAAGGGGACGAGCAAGGTGACGGTGTTATAGTGGTTGTTGTCGAATGTCGTGAGGAGGATTTCTGGCGGATTTTTCCAAGAGCATTCAAACGTTTTGAGTGCGTTGCATCCTTCGAAGACACCTCCGCCGATGTTTTTGATGCCAGGGTGCAGCTTGACGCTCTTGAGGTTGCTCATACCATTGAAGCAAAAACTGTTCAGGGCTTCCACGTCTTCTGGCACTTCCACTTCCGTGACTTCTTCGTCTTGTACAAACAAGCGGTGGGCGCTCCGAAGCGGATTGATGCCGAAACGGATATTGAACCACTGGCGCAGGTTGGGGATGACGACCTTGTCCATTCTCGGAAGATAGCTCTTCGCAATGAAAGTAAGGGTGCTTGGAAGGTTCAGCGTAAATATTTTCGAAGCGCCGCCGATGGTCAGTGCGTCTTCGCCCAAGCCCGTTACGCCCTCAGGCAGTTGGGTTTCAGGGCAGCAGCTGATGGCCACGTTGGTCGTTGAATTGATGATGGCGTTGCAGGCGTTTCTCGAATCGAAAACCGTGTTCTCCGCGTCAACTGTTATGCTGCTCAATGCGGCATCGTAAGAGAAAGGATTGCCGTGCATGACCTTCACGCTCGAAGGAATGTGCAGCTTCTGGAGCATGTTGAGGTTTCCGAAAGCGTTTTGCTCGATTTCCTCAACGGCCCCGAGGTTGAGGCTCGTTAGGTAAATGTGGCCAGAAAAAGCGGATTCGCCCACGTATTTGACAGATTCTGGCAATGAGAGGCTTTTCAATCTTCCAGACACTCCGAGGAAGGCGTCCTTGCCAATCCATCTGACTTTGTTGCCGAGGGTGATGCTACTGGCCGCACTTCCATAGAATGCGCTCTCAGGAATGGAGTCTATGCCGTTTCCAATCTCGATTTCCGTTAGATGTGAACAGGCGTAAAAAGCAGCTTTCCCAATGGTTTCTATGTGGTCTGGGAGCTTCACCGAGGCGAGAGAGGGCTGCTGCGCGAAAGCATACGGTTTGATGACGCGCAGGTGTTTCCCGAATTGGATGCCGCTGCGATATTGGTTGCCTTTGAGCGCGTTTTCGCCAACCGACACCACGTAGTAGGCCGTGTCGCCGTGCGTCACTCTGTCGGGGATGACGGTGATGCCTCGGAAGGTGGCATCGCCGCCTGCCACTTCCACCGTGGAATCGCGTGGGGAGAGAATGCGATAGAACAAGTTGCCGTCTTTAAAATCATAGTGTGTGGTCTGTGCGCTTGCGCCTGTAAAAAGGCAGAGCAGGAACGAAAAAAGCGTTGTTTTGGGTTGAATCATATTGGAGTTATATGTAAGTGTCGGGATTTTATCCCAAAGAGAAATTTAATGATAGGAAAACAGCATTGGGGATTCCAGAAATCCTTTACAAAGTCATCTACTTGCGGCCGAGAGTAGCACGAACGGCGGCCGCAAGTAGCGCTACTTGCGGCCGCGAGTAGAACGAATCGCGGCCGCGGGTAGCAGACTTCTTCTTAGCCTGGCGAACGACACGTAGCGAATATAGCCAGCGCTTTAGGGCATATCTTCGTTGGATTTTTAGCCGTGTTTGGCCGCCACAATATTCGTCCCCCCTCACTTTGCGAGCAAAGTGAGCTACAGTGCTTCGCCTCAGACCTTCGCCGAATGTTCGCGTAGCGCCTCTTGTCGCTGCACCGCAAGCGCCTTGCTATTTGGATCAAAACCGTGCGGATTTTTTCTGGATTTTGAACACTCTACCACTGGGACGCATCAGTCTGGCAAATAGGTGAAGAGCTGCGTGAGCGACTTGGCGTCTTTCCAGCTCCAGAAATGGTCGGCCATCAGATTTTTGAACGCTTTCTTCATTTCGGGGCGCACGTATTTTTTGAAAGCCGTTTCGTTTGCCGGAATCAGTTCGCCTTTGATGCTGAAATAATATTTGTCCTTCAGAGGATAACCCTGCTTGAAGGTGAAAGCCTGTCCGTCAATTTCAAAGAACGCACCGGCATCGGTGATTTCAAAGAAAGGCAGGTTGGTGCCGCCCTCGGTTTCATCTTTGAGTTTCTTGTCATCGATGGTGGTCACGCAAAGTAGATAGTTGTATCCCTTTTGCGCCACGACGAGCCCCATCTGGTTGCTGTCGCGCAACTTCATGTATTTGACAGAGTCAAACTCTACGCCGAGCACATTCTGCACGTAGGCCTCCTTCACGGTTTTGCCGTCCATGAAGCAGAGGGTGCTGTTCTTCAGCAGAATGTTGGCCTTGGCCCTTGTGAAGCGTCCGAAGGGCTGCAGCACCTTGGCGTCCTTGAATTCTTTGAAGGCGAAAATTTCTTGCGTGCGTTTCTCTATGGCTTGCTGCTGGGCAAAACCTGAAAATGACAGACTGACAAAGAGCAGTATGAAAGAAAGGATTTTTTTCATGTGATATGGTTTAAATGGTTGGGGTAGGGTTGGTAAAAAAAAGAGGGGCTTCATCCTGTTTGTGGTTTGAGCGCGTCCTCCCAAAATTTAAGACAAAAATAGTGGAAAGCGCGTTATCGGCCAAATTTTCTCCAATAAATTCGATTTGGCCCTGTATTTACTGCCATTTTTGTACCTTTGTAGGCGTAATAACCATATAATCTGTATGACCCAACTCCCAGATAAATTCAAATTGCAAGTGGCCCAGTTGCTCGGGCAGGAAGAAGCCGATGGTCTTTGCCGCGCACTGCTTGAGGAACCTACCGTCAGCGTTCGTGTCAACAGAGCGAAGGCTGGCTGTCCGCCGCAGGACGTGGAGAATGAGCGCGTGCCCTGGTGCGAAACAGGCTATTATCTCTCTTCGCGCCCTTCGTTTACGCTCGATCCGCTTTTCCATGCCGGAACCTATTATGTGCAGGAGGCCTCTTCCATGTTTATAGAACAGGCTTTCAAGACGATGGACTTCCAGCCCCAGCGCATGCTCGATCTTTGTGCCGCGCCTGGAGGTAAAAGCACGTTGTGGCGTTCCTTGTTGCCCGACGGAGCACTTCTCGTTGCCAATGAGCCCATACGACAGCGGGCCATGATTCTGCTTGAAAACCTGACGAAGTGGGGGCATCCTGACGTGGTGGTGACCAATGCCTATCCAGAGGACTTCGCACCGCTGAGAGGTTTCTTCGACGTGGTGGCAACCGACGTGCCTTGCTCTGGAGAGGGGATGTTCCGTAAGGAAGAAAAAGCTGTTGAAGACTGGTCGTTGGAGGCGGTTAACCATTGTGCGGCCCGCCAGTGGCAGATTGTCTGTGACATCTGGCCCACTTTGCGCGAGGGCGGTTATCTGGTGTACAGCACCTGCACGTTCAACCGCGAGGAAAACGAAGACCAGGTGGACCGCATCTGTCAGGAACTCGGGGCGGAAGTGGTGCCAGTGTCTGTGGATGCCTCGTGGGGCGTTTGCGGTGACACCACTGGGCGACATCTGCCCGTTTCCCATTTCTTTCCCAACCACGCTCGCGGCGAAGGACTCTTCTTGGCACTGTTGCGTAAAACTTCGGCCGACGATGCGCCGGCGAAAAGCAAAAAACAGAAGAAGCGGCGGCCAACGCCACCCGTTGCTGGCGGCAAGAATGTGGCACAGTGGTTGGCAAACGATGGGGATTTTAAGCTCTTCCGTCCCGATGAAACTCACATCTGCGCGGTCAGAAATCATTTATTCGAAGATGTGGAGCGTGTTTGCAACACCGTGCGCAGCCTTTCCGCTGGCATCGTCCTGGCGGAGGAGAAAGGGCGCAAATATGCTCCGACCACTGAACTCGCCCTAAGTACGCAGAGAAATGAGGCGGCATTTCCCAAGGCAGAGTTAACTTTAGAGGAGGCTGTGGCCTATTTGCGCAAGGAGACACTGACGCTGAGCCCAGAAGTGCCGCGTGGCTATGTTCTGGCGTGTTATCAAGGACATCCTATGGGTTTTCTCAACAACCTTGGTTCGCGTGCCAACAACCTTTATACAACGGAGTGGCGTATCAGGACAAAGACGTTGTAGGACACTTGACATTGAAGACCAACTTACACCTATATTATATATGAAGTATTTGGAATTTACATTTACGACAGCCCCTGGCGGCGAAGCCGTTCAGGATGTCCTTTCCGCTGTGTTGGCCGAAATCGGTTTCGACAGTTTCGTTCATACAGGTTCGCTCGATTTGCCGCGCCAGGCACGCACCGACGACCCAGAAGCGCCGATTTTTGCCGAACCGTCGGCCAACGACAGCTATAAAGCCTACATCCAGCAGGACCTCTATGACGAGGAGGCCCTGAAGCAGGCGTTGCTTGATTTCCCCATTCCCGGTGTGGAAATCCGCTATGAACAGGTGGAGGCCGAAGACAAAAACTGGAACGAAGAGTGGGAGAAGCATTATTTCCAACCGCTCGTGGTGGGCGACCGCTGTGTCATCGCCGGAACATTCCACAAAAATGTGCCGCGGGCGGAATACAACATCACCATCAATCCGCAGATGTCCTTTGGCACAGGCCATCATGCCACCACGTCGCAGATGATTCAGCGCATCCTCGACGACGATATGGAGGGTAGGGAAGTGCTCGACATGGGTTGCGGCACCAGCATCCTCGCCATATTGGCCCGTATGCGCGGCGCGAAACATTGCGTGGCAGTCGATGTCGACGAATGGTGCGTGAAAAATTCGCAGGACAACATCGCGCTGAACCATGTTGACAACATCGATGTCTTTCTCGGCGACGCTTCCAGCCTGGCAAGCAAAGGTCCGTTCGACCTCGTCATTGCCAATATCAACCGCAATATCCTCTTGAACGACCTGCAATATTATGTGCCGCGCATGAAAGAAGGTGCCTATATATATATGAGTGGCTTCTATGTTTCCGACATTGAAAAAATCCGTAAGGAAGCAGAGCGGCAAGGTCTCACCTTCGTTGATGCCCGCAGTCAAGACGACTGGGCCTGCGTGAAGTTGGTAAAACTCTGATAGGGCCATTACTTATGTCACGTTTAAAAAATCAGAATGCCCCTAAAGAAAACGGGAAAAATCCTTTGCCATGTCTGTTTTCGTCGGTATATTTGTCCTGTGAAAACGCATGGTGACGTAAAAAGTGGAGGAGCAGACAAGGATAAATGCCAGTCTGCCTGTTCGAACGTTTCAAAAGCGCACGACAGTGTGTTTTGAAGAAAGAAATGTTAATTATTGTCTCAGCGCTTGCCCCACCGCCTATTATTGGCTAACTTTGCGCGTTGTATGGGCGCATTGCGCTCGTGCGTGAATAGCGAAACTCAACTGAATCATATAAATCAATTAAAATCTATAAACTTTTAATCATTCAAAACAATGGCAACTACAAATGCTACCGCCCCTAAGGGCGCACCTAAGAAACAATCTCAGGGTTTCACCGGTATCAAGTCCGGCTTTACGGTAATCATTCTCTGCTGCATCATCGCAGTATGTATCTATCTCTTCGTATTCGGTTCTGCCAGCAACTTCAAGGGCGACATCGGTGCAGCATTTGTTTGCATGTCTGACGCTGAAGCTTTCGAACCTGCAGGTTTGATCGGTACGGTCTACATGGGTGGTTTCGTTGTGCCTATCATCTGGACTTTGCTCTTCTCTGTAATTGCTTTCTCTATCGAGCGTTACTTCGCCATCCGCAACGCTTACGGTCGCTCAAGCTTGACCAAGTTCGTTGCTGACATCAAGGCTGCTCTCCAGGCTAACGACCTCGTTAAGGCTCAGGCTATCTGCGACAAGCAGCGTGGTTCTGTCGCTAACGTTGTAGGCGCAACTTTGAAGAAGTACAAAGAAATGGAAGGCAACACGGTCCTCACTAAGGAACAGAAGATTCTCGCCATCCAGAAGGAACTCGAAGAAGCAACTGCTCTCGAAATGCCTATGATGCAGGAAAACTTGCCTATCATCGGTTCTATCGTAACCTTGGGTACTTTGACTGGTTTGTTCGGTACTGTGTTGGGTATGATCAAGTCGTTCTCAGCTATGTCTGCCGGTGACGGTGGTACTGACTCTTCTGCATTGGCAGTCGGTATTTCTGAAGCCTTGGTTAATACTGCATCTGGTATCTTGACTGGTGCTTTGGCCGTTATTTCTTACAACTACTACACTAACAAGATTGACCGCTTGACCTTCAGCCTCGACGAAGTAGGTTTCTCTATCGTTCAGACATTCTCAGCAACTCACTAATCATAGAAAAGGTATTTAAGACATGGGACGTTTTAAAGTAAAAAAACAAGACACGTTCATAGATATGACGCCTATGAGCGATGTCATGGTCCTGCTGCTTACCTTCTTTATGCTTACTGCGACGTTTGTAAAGGAAGAGCCTGTTAAGGTTAACACTCCAGGTTCAGTTTCAGAAGTAAAAATCCCTACAACAAACTTGCTCACCATCTTCGTTGAAAAGAACGGAAAGGTGTTCTTGAGTTTGGATTCACCTGCTGCCATGGCTAAAACGGCAGACCAGTTGAACACCGACCAAAAGGCAACGGTGATTGGTGATGTCAGCACTTTTGCACAAGTGCCAATGTTCGGTACTCCTCTGAATCAAGTAAACAGTTGGTTGGCGCTTGAAGACCGCAATGGTTATCTCGCCAAGAACCCGGCTGCTGGTATTCCCTGCGACAGCGTCTCTGATGAGTTGAAGGTTTGGGTGACTGCAGCAAGCGAAGCCTTGGGCGACGATAAACTCAAAATCGCCATCAAGGCCGACAAGCATACCTCATACAAGGTAATCAAAAATGTAATGAAGTCTTTGCGCGACATCGACAAGAACCGTTATAACCTTATAACGTCGCTTGCCGGAGCAGAGCAGTAATTAATAGAATGTTATGGCAAAACAAGTAAAATCGAAACAAAAGAAAATGAACGCCCGCGTGGACTTCACGCCGATGGTGGACATGATTATGTTGCTCGTGACATTCTTTATGCTCTGTACGTCTTTGCTGAAACCGCAGACCATGGAAATCTCTATGCCTTCGGACAAGCAAGATATTAAGGATGAACAGCGCAACCAGGCTAAAGCGAGCGAAGCCGTTACGATTCTCGTGGCTGGTCAAGACCGTCTCTTCTACTTCGAGGGTAAACCCGAAGAAGCTGCCCAGAACTTGGTTGAAACCAAGTATGGCAAGGACGGACTCCGTGCTTTCCTCTTGCATAAGAATGGCAAGGCACAGGAAGAAGTGGCTAAGCTGAAGAAGGAATTTGAAACGAGAGATATCAATGAAGAGAGTAAGAAGGAATACAACCAGAGGCTCTCTGATATCAGAAGTGCCAAGGGTACTCCTACCGTCATTATCAAACTTGCCGACGACGCAAGCTACGATAATATGATGAAAGTTCTTGACGAGATGTTGATTTGCAACATCGGTAAATACGTGATTGATAACTTTACGGATGCCGACAAAGCGCTCCTCGCTCCGAAGGGCGTGAAGTTTGCACAGTAATTTAATAAGCAAAGTAACACATAAGATATGTCTAAAGTCGATTTAGTATCACGCGGTTGGTGTGACATCGTGTTCGAAGGACGTAACAAAGAGTACGGCGCTTATCGAATGCGTGCAAGAGCTGGTCGTCGTAATGTTTTCGCCGTTATCTGTCTTCTGGCTCTCATCGCTGCCATCGGCATCATCGTCGGTATCAAGGCTGCCGTTGAAAGCATCACCAAGAAAGACATGACGGAAGAAACAACCGTTCAGTTGCAACAGCTCAAGAAAGAGGAGCCTAAGAAGAAAGAGGAGAAGAAAATTGAAGTGAAATACGACGAACAGAAAGTCGAGAAGGTCGCTGTCAAGGCTTCTATCCAGTTCACGGTTCCTAAGATTGAAGATGATGCCTTGGTTGATGAATCCAAGGAAGTAAAGAGTCAGGATAAGATCACGAAGAGCAACATTTCTATTGCCTCTCAAGACTATGCCGGTGACGTCAACGGTACCATCACGATGGACCAGCTGAAGGAAGGCCAGTCTGCAGGTGGTACGGCTGCTCCTAAGGAAGAAGAAATCATGGATAACAGCATCGTTGAAGTCCAAGCTACTTATCCGGGTGGCGAACCTGCCCTCTTGAGATTCGTCTCTGAAAACTTGGTTTATCCGAACATCGCTCAGGAACAGGAAATTCAGGGTACTGTTGTGCTCCGCTTCCGCGTAGAGAAGGACGGTTCTATTGGTGAAATCGTCATCAAGAAGGGCCTCTCTAAGGAATGCGACATGGCTGCCGCCGCTGTTGTTAAGAAACTCCACCGTTTCACTCCGGCTCGTCAGCAGGGTCACCCCGTTCCGGTATGGTTTACATTGCCAATCCGCTTCCAGATCCGATAATTCCATAATCTTTGGGATTACTGGTTAAGGAAATGGTTGGACATTAGTAAAAACCAATTTTTAAAGTGATTAAATATGCGAAACCTATGGCTATTAGTAGCTGCGGTATGCATAACTCTTGCCACCTCGTGTGGTAGTAATCATCGGAAGCCCGCCACTTGGCGGACTTCCGATGATGTGCATATAGCAGTTGATGAAACGTTCCGCGACATTATGGAAGAGGAGATAGAAACCTTCGGTTTGCTGAATCCCGCCTCTGCCATGAAGCCGGTCTATTGCAGTGAAGACTCCGCGATACGCATGCTTCTCAGAGACAGCGTTCGCTGCGCCATCACGACGCGCAAATTGTCGAAAGACGAGTTAGACGTGTTGAAAAACTATAAGCTCGACGCTAAGCAGGCCATGATTGCCACCGACGCGTTTGCTTTGATTGTCAGCAAAGACAATCCCGACACACTCATCACGGTGTCTGAAATCCGTGACATCGTTTCTGGGCGCATCACGCGTTGGGAACAGTTGAAGCATTCTGGAAAGAAGGGCGAGTTGAAACTCGTGTTCGACAATTCTGGTTCGAGCACGGTGCGCTATATGCGCGACTCTCTCCTTGCCGGCCAGCAAGTGGCGGGCAACCTCTATGCGCAAGGTTCCAACCAGGCCGTCATTGACGCCGTGAAAGACAATCCGGAAATCATCGGTGTTGTCGGAGCCAACTGGCTAAAGGGTAAGAGCGATTCCGTGCTGACCTCTTTCGAGAACTTGGATGTGAAGGTGCTGAAGGTGGCCCGCAAGGACGGAAAAAATGAAATCGGGTGGCGGCCATATCAATACCGCATCTTGACGGGCGACTATCCTTTGATACGCTCCGTCTATGTCATCCTGACCGATCCTCGTGTTCGTTCTTACACCAAGTCCTTCTTCTACTTCTTGAAGGGACAGAAAGGACAAACCATCATTTGCAACAGTTCGCAACTGCTGCCTTACACGCCAGTGCAATATAAGTCGGTCCGTGCAAATTAATTGAAAGCGCGGCGTTTTCAACTAACCGTAATACGAGTTTGAGCAGTTTTGAAAATTTGTAATCGTAGTTTCAGAAGCAGTCTGCCTGCCTTTTTGAAATGCCAATTACAAGTTCCCAAGATTGCTCAAGTTCTTTTTTTACTCTGCCATTGCCCCTTCTTTGGGCCCTCCTTTAGCCCCTCTTTACTGCCTCCTTTAGCCCCTTATGCGCCGCTCCGTCCCCGTCCGCTGCCATTTTATCAGTTAAGATGTCCGTTCAACTATCACTTTTCTATTAATTATCATAAAAATAAGACGTTGCCTTTTGCCCATAGAGGAATAATGAGTAATTTTGCAGAGATTTACGCGAAATGAGGGACCAAGAGCGAGCAGGTACATTTCGTGTGAGCTGGTGTGCATAGAGATAGGAAAACCGCGCCGCCAGTATCAGTTTGAAAATAATAAACACATCATCTTATAAAAATGAAGAAATCTCTTATCAAAAAAGTAGCCCTTTCCGCCCTTCTTCTTCTCGGTGCGGGAAATGTTCAAGCACAAAAAGGCTATGAGGTACCGCCTTTGAGTGAAGAACTTTCGACGATGGCCAATGAGGTTATCGACTTGCAGTTGTCTGACCCAGACAAGGCTAACAAGTCTTTCACCAAATTGATGCGTAAGATTCAGAAGGACAAAGTCGGACTTCTGAGCGTTGGTCAGTACTTCCTTGACAAGAATGTTTATCCTTGCGCCAACCAGTGTGCCAAGCAGCTTTATACTCTCGACCCGACTTACATCCCCGGTTTGATGTTCAACGGTGAAGTTTGCATGATGCGTAAGGACTATGGTGCTGCCGGACAGAAGTTCGACGAAGTCTTGACGATTGACTCAACTTTCGTGCCAGCCTTGAAGCGCAACGCTTTCGTATATAAGAACGTCAATCCGCACGTGGCCATTGAGATGCTCCAGAAGATCAAGCGTGTTGAGCCGACCAACCAGGCTGCCGACCGTGAACTCGGTGACATCTACTACAACCTCGACGAATACAAGAGCGCCGTTGAGAGCTATAAGACTTATTTCACTGCCGTTGCTGAAAACGATTCTTCAGACATTCGTGCCGCTGAAAACTACTTGCAGTCGCTCTACGCCACGAAGCATTTCATGGAAATCGCCAAGTTGGCTCCGCGTTTCCTCGCTCTCGATCCCAACGATATGGTTTTGAAGCGTATGAAGTTCTTCGCCGATATTGAAAACTATGAGCTTGAGGCTGCCAAGGAAGATATGGCCTACATCTCTGGTCAGGAATATCCCGACAGTTTCTACATCTACCTTGACTACGTTTACGCTTCCAACCTCATGGCCGAGTTGAACGACCTCCCGTCTGCCATCACATACTATGAGAAGGCAGTGAAGCGCGACACCACCAAGGTGGCAGGTTTGAAGGAATTGGCTTCTCTCTATCGTCGCAACAAGCAGGCCAAGGAAGGTATCGAAACCTATCAGCGTTACCTCGCCGCTTTGGGTGACAAGGTGACTCTCTCAGACCGCTTCGGTCTCGGTCAGCAGTACCTTACCGCCAGCCAGCAGGCCGGCATCTCTCCTGAAGAGAAAGCCCAGTACGTTGAAGGCGGCGACAAAATCTTCTCTGAAATCTTGAAGGAAGACACGCCAGATGCTTACAAGGCAGCTTTGCTCCGCGCCGCCATCCACATCACCGACGGTTCTAAGCCCGAAGAAAATGTGAAGCAGCTCTATGAAGAAGCTTTGAAACTCATGGAAGGCAAAGAGGACATCAACTCTGCCAAGTTGCAGGCTCTCCGCTACCTCGCTTTCTACCACGTTCAGAAAGACGAATTGGATTTGGCCCGCAAGTACACCAACGATATTCTTGCTATCGATGCAGGAAATGCTTTCGCTAAGCAGATTGACGCTTACTTGAAGAGTGCAAACAAGTAATTCTTCCGGAATACAACCCCATAAAAATCCCCGAGGAAGGCTCCGTCTTCCCCGGGGATTTTTGTGTTCAGTGTTAAAGTCGATGGTTTTCAGTCCATGCAGATAGGGTGTTCAAAATATAGAAAAATCTCTGCGCGTTTTTGAACCAAATAACATGGCGGGTAAGGTGTCGCTGCCCCTGCCCCTGCCCCTGAAAGGAAATCATATTCCAAGATAGGGGCAAGCCTTACTATCGGTGTCTCAGTGCCAGTTCGCGCTCAATATCTTCCAGCGTGCAGCCCATTTGTTCGAGCAAGACGAGATAGTGGTACATAAGGTCAGACGCTTCGTAGATAAAGCGGCTTCTGTTTCCGTCAACGGCTTCCACAACGCTCTCCACTGCTTCTTCGCCCACTTTCTGCGCGATTTTCTTGACGCCCTTGATGAAGAGTTTTGTGGTGTACGAGCCCTCCGGCATCTCCTCGTGGCGCTGTCTGACAATAGCTGAAAGACGGCGGATAAAGCCCTCGTCCTCTGGCGTGTCAAAGCACGATGTCGTGCCACGGTGGCATGTTGGCCCGACGGGATTGGCCATCACCAGAAGAGTATCGGCATCGCAATCGCTATACATCTCGACCACGTTCAGAAAATGTCCGGAAGTCTCCCCTTTGGTCCACAACGTCTGGCGCGTGCGGCTGAAGAAAGTCACGTGTTTTGTTGCCTGTGTGATATTGAATGCCTCCTCATTCATATAGCCCAGCATGAGGACTTTGAGGCTCACGGCGTCTTGCACCACCACGGGAAGCAGACCGTCGGCACATTTAGAAAGATTAAAATCAGAAAATTGCATAGTTTCAGAGTGTTATTGGTTGAGTCGGCGCATCGGAATCGCGTGGTGTGGTGTTCCGAACGCTGTTGCAGTGATAGGTAGATAAGTAGGTAGTAAAAAATTGTTCTATGGAAGGACTATTTGCCGTTGCCCTCCGTTTATAATCGTACGCAAATCCCCTGCTCCCGCAGTTGTCTTTTGAGTTCCCCGATAGAAATCTCTCCGAAATGGAAAATGCTTGCCGCCAGTGCCGCATCGGCCTTGCCGCTTGTCAGCACCTCGGCGATGTCGCCTGCCGACCCCGCTCCGCCCGAGGCAATGATGGGGATGTTAACGCTTTCAGATAACCGAGCAAACGTGTCGCAGGGATAGCCAGAGCGCGTGCCGTCATGGTTCATCGAGGTAAAGAGAATCTCGCCGGCGCCGCGTTCTTCTCCTTCCTTTGCCCAGGCAAAGAGTTCGCGGTCTGAGGCTTGGCTTCCGCCGTGCGTCGTGGCGTGCCAAACGCCGTCCGCCTCCAGTCGTGCGTCAATTGCCAGCACAACAAACTGGCTTCCGTAGCGCGTTGCAATTTCGTCAATCAGTTGGGGATTCCTGATGGCGGCAGAATTGATGGAAATCTTGTCGGCCCCCGCATCCAGCAGGCGTGACGCGTCGTCAATCGACGAAATGCCGCCACCAACCGTAAACGGGATGTTGATGCCGTCGGCAATGCGTTCCACCAGTCGTGTGAAAGTGCTTCTCCCCTCGCGTGTGGCACTGATGTCGAGATACACCAACTCATCGGCCCCTTCTTCAGCATAGTGTCTGCCGAGTTCCACGGCATCGCCCACGTCGCGCAGTCCTTCAAAGTTTACGCCCTTCACGGTGCGTCCCTCCTTCACGTCCAGGCAGGGAATAATCCTTTTGGCAACCATTGTCTTGCGGGTTTAGTGTTGTTGGAGAATGAAATTTTCAATGTCTTTCAGCGTGATGCGGTTCTCGTAGATGGCCTTTCCGATAATTACGCGTTTCAGTTGCAGTTCGGCCAGCCGTTCGATGTCGCCCATAGAAGAAATACCGCCCGACACGGTGAAAACGATGTCCGCATATTTCTCTTGCAGGCGCGTGTAGAGGTCAAACGAAGGGCCTTGCAGCATACCGTCGCGCGTGATATCGGTGCAAATCACTTGTGAGAGCCCTTGCGCCGTAAATCCGTCAATGAGCGTGTCGATCGACAGGTCGAGGTCTTCCTGCCAGCCGTTCACACTCACTTTCCCATCTCTCACGTCGGCCCCGAGCACCAGGCGGTCGGCGCCGAACGCTTTCAGCCACTCGGCAAATAGTTGCGGCGTTTTGGCCGCCGTGCTTCCCACAATGGCGTATGTTCCGCCAGCGTCAAACACCTGATGAACGGCATGCGCCGTCTTGATGCCGCCTCCCCATTCAATTTCAATGCCGTCCGTCAGGGCCATTTTCTCAAGCGTCCGCAGATTCTGCGGTTCGGAGGCCTTCGCCCCGTCGAGGTCCACCACGTGAACTCGTCTTACGCCGCAGTCAGCATAGCGGCGCATCATGTCAACGGGCGACGCGTCGTAAACCACTTGGCGGTTGTAGTCGCCTTGCGAGAGACGAACACAGCGCCCTTCAATCAAGTCTATTGCAGGAATAAGTTGTATCATGTCAAAGCGTTAGGTAATGGTGAAAGAATAAGTTGACCTGTTTTGCCAGAAAGCACAAGCCCTATAAGAAGTCATCGATTCGCGGCCGGTGGTAGCACGATTCGCGGCCGATGGTAGCACGACTCGCGGCCACGAGTAGATAACAAAGTCTACTTCGCGGAGTTCTCTTGGCGATTTTGCGTGCCGTCTAACAGCGTTCCAGAAAATTCTTTAGAATACGTTCGCCCACGTCTCCGCTCTTCTCGGGGTGAAATTGTGTGCCATAGAAATTCTCATATTTCAGTGCCGCGCTGAAGAGCAGTCCGTGTTTGGTGGTGGCGATGGTGTCGGGGCAGAGATTGGCATAATAAGAATGGACGTAGTAAACAAAACTGCCGCTGTCAACATCTTTAAACAACGCCTTTTCCAGGTTCCCCAGTTGGTTCCATCCCACGTGCGGCACCTTCACTTCCGCTGTGGCTTCAAATTGCCGCACGTGTGCGTCAAACAGTCCGATACACGCCACGTTGCCCTCTTCAGAGTCGCGACACATCACCTGCATGCCCACGCAGATGCCGAGCACAGGGCGGCGCAAATCCTTTATCACAGGAATCAGATTAGATTCCTTCAAATTCTCCATCGCCTTGCCGCAGTTTCCCACGCCTGGCAGCAAAACGTGGTCGGCGCGACGGATGACAGCGGCGTCAGACGTGACCTGAAAGTCCGCCCCCAGACGCTGAAGTGCGTTCTCAACCGAACGCAGATTTCCCATTTTATAGTCGATGATTGCTATCATAATTGGTGGTGTCTGTAAATAAGTACTATCACTAAATCAAGTGTATTCTGCCTCACAACATCCCCTTGCTCGATGGCAAGTCATAGCTGAAGACGTTGCGGTGTATGGCAGCGCGGAGAGCGCGTGCAAACGCCTTGAACACCCCTTCGATGAGGTGGTGTTGGTTTTCGCCCTTCGCACTGATTTGCAGGTTGCAGCGCATGGCCACGCAGAGACTGTGGAACACGTGGCGGAACATTTCCGTCGGCGTGTCTCCGATATATTCGCGTGTAAAGTCCACGTCCCAGGAGAAATCAGCCCTGCCGCCAAAGTCGAGCAACACCATCGCGCGGCTCTCGTCCATCGGCAATACAAACCCGTAGCGCTCAATGCCGCGCTTCGCGCCCAAAGCCTCGTAGATGGCTTCGCCGATGGCAATTGCCACATCTTCCATCGTGTGGTGCTCGTCCACTTCCAAATCACCGCGACACACCGCCGTCAGACTGATGCCAGCGTGATGGGGCAGTTGCGAGAGCATGTGGTCGTAAAATTTCAGTCCGGTGTCAATGTGCGTCTCTCCGGCGCCATCGAGGTCCACAACCACGTGAATGTCCGTCTCCGCCGTCTTGCGTCTGATTTCCGCCCGCCTTTCCGTGCGCCGAATCCGTTCCGCAATCTCGCTCCAGTGTGGCGTGGCGAGCACGATGTTCTTCCGTATCTCTTCGTCCACGTTCTCCTCAGCCCATTCCGGTGTTTGCAGCAAAATGCCCTGAGCGCCCAAGTTGTGTGCCAGTTCCATGTCGGAAGCGCGGTCGCCAATTACAAACGAGCGTTGCAAATCGTAGCTCCCGTCCATATATTTCGTGAGCATTCCCGTTCCCGGTTTCCGTGTCGGCGCGTTGTCTTCAGGAAAGTGGCGGTCAATGAGTTGCGCGTCAAAGCAGATGCCCTCGCCGCTCAGCGTGTCGAGCATTTTCTGGTGGGCCGGCCAAAACGTATCCTCAGGAAACGAAGGCGTTCCGAGACCGTCTTGGTTGCTCACCATGACCAGTTCGTAGCCCTGGCCGACCACCTTTCCCAAGGCAGAAATAACGCCCGGAACAAACTCCAGTTTCTCCAAACTGTCGATTTGCTCGTCGGCAGGTTCCTTGATGATTGTCCCGTCTCGGTCAATGAATATGGCGCGTTTGCGCCCCTCTCTTTTCGTGTCTTCAGATTTCATGCGTGATAGATTTCAGCGTGTTGATAAGTCGGTTGTTTTCCTCCGGCGTGCCGATGGTGATGCGCAGGCAACCCTGGCATCCCGTCATGCTGTTGCGGTTGCGCACAATGATGCCCTGTCTGACCAGCGCTTCATACACCCGTGTCGCATCAGGCGTTTTTATCAAGAAGAAATTGGCGTCGCTTGGAAACACCCTCTCCACGATGTCTATCGTTGGGAGCACCTTTGCAAGGCGTTCGCGCTCAGAGCGGATTTCGGCAATCTGTGCGTCGACGCCCGCTCTCAGCCGTTCCATCACGGCCCGCTGCGTCGGCCCGTTCACGTTGTATGGATATTTCACGCGGGCAAACAATGCCGCCACCTCCTGATGGGCGAAGGCCAGTCCCAAACGCAATCCTGCCATTCCCCACGCTTTGGAGAGCGTTTGTAGAACGATCAGGTTTTCGTGGCGCTCCATCGTGGCGAGCAGCGACCCCTTGTCGGAAAAGTCGGCATAAGCCTCGTCCACAACGAGCATCCCGTTGAACCTCTCCGCCAGTTCTTCCAGTTGGGAAAGCGGAAAAGCATTGCCCGTCGGATTGTTTGGCGAGCATATCCACATCAGTTTCGTGTGCTCGTCGCAGGCCGCCAGCAGGCGTTCTGTCGGCAGCGAGAAATCATCCGTGTTGAGCGCCACCTGTCGCAGTGCCACATCATTCGTTGCCGCCGCCACTTCATACATGCCATACGACGGCGTGATGGCCACGGCGTTGTCGATGCCGGGGCGGCAGAAAATCCGAAAGCAGAGGTCGATGGCCTCGTCACTTCCGTTGCCCACAAAAATCTGCTCCACGCCGATTCCCTTTATTTCAGAAATCAATGCCTTGAGCGCTTTCTGGTGTGGGTCGGGGTATCGGTTGACACCATTCTCATACGGACTCTCGTTGGCATCGAGCCAAACAGAAATGTCGCCGCCTTGATAGTCGTCGCGGGCAGTGGAGTAGGGGGCGAGGGCCAGAATATTTGGCCTCACATATTGTAGAGGATGCTTGTTTTCAGTCATATTTTGCAAACTGTTTGCGCGGAGCACCTGCTAAACCTGCAGGCGCGGCCTCCGCTGTCAATGTCAAATCATTCCAGTTCTCACCTTCACCGCTGCGGCGTGGGCGTCCAGTCCTTCGGCATCCGCCATAGAGATGATGGTTTCAGAGAGGCCCTTCAGGCCTTCAGCCGTGAGTTCCTGATACGTGATTTTGCGTTGGAAACTGTCGAGATTTACGCCGCTGAAAGAGCGTGCCCAACCGCTTGTCGGCAGCGTGTGATTCGTTCCAGAGGCATAGTCGCCGGCGCTCTCCGGAGAGTAGTTACCGATGAAAACACTGCCCGCCGCCGTAATCTTCTGCGCCACTTCCCAAGGACGTTCCATGGAAATGATCAGGTGTTCTGCCGCATAAGCGTTGGCAAAGTCAATCATGGTCTGCGTGTCGTTGAACACCAGAAGACGGCTGTGTGAAAGAGAATGTTCCAACGCATCTGGTCGGTGCAGCAACTGCATTTGCCGAGCGATTTCCGTTTTCACCCTTTCGGCGATTTTCATGGAGGAACACACCAGCATGGCCTGGCTGTCGCGCCCGTGTTCCGCCTGAGAAAGCATGTCGGCAGCCACAAAAGCGGGAACGGCCGACGAGTCGGCCATCACCAGCACCTCCGAGGGACCAGCAGGCATGTCGATGGCCGTCGTCTGGCTCACGATTTGTTTGGCCTTCGTGACGAAGCGGTTGCCCGGTCCGAAAATTTTGTCAACGCGGCGGATGCTCTCCGTGCCGTAGGCCATTGCCGCGATGGCTTGCGCCCCTCCAACGCGGTAGATGTGTGTGATGCCGCAAACGTTCGCAGCGTAGATGATTTCAGGAGCAACCTCTCCGTCATGTCCTTGCGGGGTGCAGAGCACCACCTCCTTGCAGCCCGCAATGCGTGCCGGAAGTCCCAGCATCAAGACCGTGGAGAAAAGCGGTGCCTGTCCGCCTGGAATGTAAAGGCCAACGCGTTGGATTGGCACGGCCCGTTGGTAACAACAGACGCCTTTTGCCGTCTCCACCTCAACGGGAGCCGGACGTTGCGCGGCGTGGAAGGCCGCGATATTCTTGGCGGCAGTGGCAATGGCCCGTTTCACGTTTTCCGCCACCTTTGCAGTGGCCGCTTGGCGTTCTGCTTCGCTGATTTCAATCTCCGTAATCTCTGCCCCGTCAAATTTCCGGGCATAAGTGCGCAGTGCTTCATCGCCCTGCGCTTTAACAGTGGCGACAATCTCTCGCACACTTTCCTCTATGGCCGCGTCGTTGGGGATATTGCGCTCCGTCAGAGCGTCCCAGGTGTCGCGTGAGGGGTTATTCAATATTTCCATGAAATTTTGTTTTCTGTTTGATCACCTACTTATCGTATCATATTTTCCAGAGCCAGTACCAGAATACCTTCAGCGCCGAGTGCTTTCAGCTGTTCAATCTTCTCCCAGAGTTCGTTTTCTCTGATAACGGAATGCACACTACACCATTCAGGGTCGGCCAGCGAGAGCACCGTTGGGCTTCGCATGCCCGGCAGCAGGGCAACGGCTTCTTCCAGGCGGTTCTTCGGCAGATTCATCAACACGTATTTCATACCGCGGCTGTCAACGATGGAGCGGAAGCGGAATTTGAGTTTCTCGATTTCGGCGCGTTTCTCTTCTGGCAGTTCCGTGTTTGAAATTAACACAGCCTCCGAGGGAAAAACGTTTTCCACCTCGCGTAATCCGTTTTGCACCAATGTGCCGCCGGAAGAAACGATGTCGAAAATGGCGTCGGCCATGCCAACGGCTGGTGCAATCTCCACGCTGCCTGCAATCTCGTGAACTTCAGCCTCTATGCCCTTCTCTGAGAAGAAACGCTTGAGAATTCTCGGATAGGACGTGGCCACGCGTTTCCCGTTGAACCATTGCAGTCCGTTGTAGTCCGTGTCGCGCGGCACCGCCAAAGAGATGCGGCACGCGCCAAAGCCGAGACACATTTCCTCTTTGACGTCCATGCCTTTTTCTGCCACTTCGTTTCTGCCGACGATGCCAGCGTCGGCCACGCCCATCTCCACAGCTTGCGGAATGTCGTCGTCGCGAAGATAGAGCACTTCTAATTCGAATCCGCTTGCATGGGCAATGAGTTTACGTTTGCTTGAAGCAATGGCGATGCCCGCATCAGTGAGCAGGGCAGTGGTGTCTTCATTCAGTCGGCCTTTGGCCTGAATAGCAATTCTCAGCATATTGTCGGGGGTTTATATATTGGGATGTTCTGGAAATTTTGTTTCGATGAAAAATAGAGACCTGCAAAGAATGCAGTCGCCGCCCTTCGGAACATCCTTAAACAAAAGCAGCCTGCATTCAAGTGTAGAAATGCAGGCTGCTTTTATTTTTTTTGTGTTGTGTGATGTATCTGATGGTGTGGCGATTCCCTTTTGTTGGCGTTTCCACAGATTCTTCTGTGTGAAAGCTGCAACTAAGGTTCCTCAGGGGTACATACGTCATTAGCCGGCATTTCGTTCCCGTCGTGGTGGACGTGGTGCGAATGTCGGAAAAAAGAAAAATTCACGCTGCCGTATGCGCGATGTTCAATGAAATCAGGGTGGTTGCTGAAGTCGTAGTCCTTGCCGTGTTCGAGCACGAACAAACCGTCTTTAGCCACAATCTTCCCCTTCATCACCCTGTCGGGCAGTTCGCCCAATTCCTTGAGCGCGTAGGGAGGGTCGGCAAAGACCAGGTCAAACGATTCGCGGCAACGTTCAATAAAACGCAGTGCATCGCCGCAGAGCAATGTGGCTGCAGAATCGTCCAGCGCCTTAAAGCAGGAGCGGATGAAGGCCGCGTGTTGGCGGTCGCGTTCAACGGTCACCACCTGGCGGCAGCCGCGCGAGAGGAGTTCAAGGCTGATGCTGCCCGTTCCTCCGAAGAGGTCGAGCGCACGCGTTTCCTCGAAGTCAACGTAGGCGCGGAGCACGTTGAAGAGATTCTCCTTCGCAAAGTCGGTCGTTGGGCGGGCTTTAAACGAACGAGGCACTTCAAAGTGTCTTCCTTTATATTGTCCTGTTATGATGCGCATGGGTTGTATGTTTGTTGTTGAGAGAAGCAGAGAGGTGCTCCTCAGAATATTTGTTGTTTGGGAAAGCAGGCATCCGTCGTGTGCCTCAGAAAGCGCCTTTCGTGTTGGCCAGAAGCAGGGTGACCAGGTCGTAGGGGATGTCGGGCGCGGCAGCTGCGGGGTGTCGGTTGAATTCCGCGCTGGCGTTGATGTTGACCACGTTGACTGCATAGTCCTCCAGCATTTTGGCAATCGCGTTGCGGTTTGTTGTCTCGCCGGCAACATAAAAGCGGTCGCAGTGCTCGTCAGTTCCCTCATCGTCCGTTTCGTCTTTCGGCGCCAGTTTCAGTCCCATCTGTTGGGCAATGTTCAAGGCGAAATAAACCGTGTCTTGCTGGTTGTGTGTCGCAAAACTGTTGCCCACCAGGAAACGGCTGCCCTCGTAAACAAAGACATGGGCGTGGTTGCTGCTCAGATAGACAAATTCACGCTTTTCAGTCGTTTGCCCGAGCCCCTTCGTGGCGAAATAGCGCACGAGAGCGGTGAGCGTGGAGACATAGTTGACGCTCTCAAAATAATCCTCCAATGCGCGGCAGATACCTTCGCGGAGCGAGAAGAGCACCACCGTGTTGATGTTGGCCACCACGTCATAGAAAATGCGTCGGCGTCTTTCTGGTGGGTAGCACAGGTTGTAAGTGCTTTCGCAGTGGTCTTCCTCAAAGTCGGCCAGCGGCACATAGGTGACTGGCGTGTCGACCAACACCTGTACCATCCCTCGCAATGGTGCCTGCATGAGTTCTTCGGTGCGTCCCGCCTCGCGCAAATTTGCTGCCAGAGAAATCTGCGGATTCAGTCGGTAGGCCGAGTAGGCGAAATTTGTCGGATTGTCTGCGTCATAGCGTGCCATGTGGAGGGCATTGCCGGACAGTCGGAGAAATAACGTTTCTGGCAGGGAATTAGACATGATGCGTTGAGGTTCAATATGTTTTGAGGTTGATGGAGAAGGACTGTTAATCCCGTGCTCTTCCTCCTTGTTTTTTGGAGTCGTTGTCTTTGTTTTTGGGATGGATGTGTCGGCGCAAAACGAAGTGGCCGAGCAGGGCCGCCAATACCACGCCAGTGCTGTTGGCGGCGAAATCCGCCCATTCGCCCGACCGCGCTTCGGTGCAGTATTCTTGCGCCAGTTCGATGACGCCGCTCATCAGGATGGGGGCGATGATGGCCCACAGGATGATTTTGCGCGTCTGTTCGCGGAAGTGGCTGCGGAGATATTCAATCCAGATGATGGTGCAAGTGCCGAGATACATCGTCACGTGAACAATCTTGTCGATATTCTGGATTTCGTCGAGCCGCGTGTGTGGCGGTTTGAAAAGGCAGAGATACCACGTGAGGAGAATGCAGAAGCAAGCCAACGGATACCGCTTCAAGAAGCGCCAGACAAGTGTTGTAAACTCTTTTTTCGTCATGTTGGCATCGAGTGGATAATCATAATCGGTGGTTGGAAACCGTGAGGGCATGCGTCGTGGCGGAAATCGTCTGTGCATGCCAACCGTCCGTTTACCAAAACTTGTTGTGTTGCTCGCTGTATTCAAAACCAACTGCCGCCAACTTCTTTTCCAGCGCTTCGCGGTCGATGTCCATCCCTTTGCAGAGCTCGTCGAGCGAAGAATATTGGTCGCGCAGTTTCATATTGATGACGCTGAAGAGCATCATCGGGTCGTTGGGTAAATCCATGAAATGTTTCGTGATGTATGAACTTTTTGCAAAAGTACGTATTTTTGTTTGAACAATCCAATTATTTACTATAAATATGTTACATTTGTAGGAAATATGGGCTTAAATAGGGCCTTGCGCCAATCAACCCCCTCTCCCCTAAAGCGTTACTCTGATGATTGAAGACACTTTGGCCGAATTTATCGCCGACGATTTTTCCATGGATTTCACCCCACGCCAGGCTTTGGCCGTGAAATACCTTTCGCGCTTTCTCACCACCCCCGTGCCGCAGGCAGCCTTCATCTTGAAGGGCTATGCTGGTACGGGGAAAACCACGTTGGTGGGGGCTTTGGTGAAGACCATGAAGCGCCTGCAACGCACCGTGGTGCTCATGGCGCCGACGGGCCGTGCGGCAAAGGTATTCTCAGCCCACGCTGGAGAGCGGGCTTATACCATCCATAAGACCATCTATCGTCAGCAGACATTTCAGGGCGAAGGCACACGTTTCTCGTTGGGGTTCAACAAACTGCAGCATGCCCTTTTCATCGTTGACGAGGCATCCATGATTGGCAGCGGTTCGGGAGCATCTGGCGTTTTCGGGTCCGGTGTGTTGCTCGATGATTTGTTGCACTACGTTTATGAAGGTGAAGGCTGTCGCTTGCTTTTCGTGGGCGACACCGCGCAGTTGCCGCCAGTCGGCGAGGAAGAAAGTCCCGCGCTCAACAAGGAATTGCTGCAGAATTATGGTCTGAAAGTGGCGGAGATTACACTGACAGAAGTGGTGCGCCAGTCGGCAGAGTCGGGTGTGCTTGCTGGTGCCACGCGCTTGCGCGAATATCTTTCGCAGGGCGCGGAACTCTTGCCCCGCATCACCGCCAGTCGCCACGGCGAGGTGCGTTTCCTGCCGGGCAACGAACTCATAGAGGCCCTCGAGTCGGCTTATTCCGATTGTGGCACGCAGGACACCATTGTCGTGACGCGCTCCAACAAGCGTGCCAACATCTATAATAACGGCATTCGCGCCCGCATCTTCGATCGCGAAGAACTCTTGACGCGTGGCGACATCGTGATGGCCGTGAAAAACAATTATTATTGGACCATGCAGGCATCAAAGGAAAAACAGGCCAACGGCCAAAGTGCTTCGCAGACCGACAACCTCTTTTCCTTCATCGCCAACGGCGATACGGCTGAGGTGGTGCGGTTGAGAAATGTTCACGAGATGCACGGCTTCCAGTTTGCCGATGCCACACTGCGCTTTCCCGACTATGACGATGCGGAGATCGATTGCCGCGTCTTGCTCTCCACGCTCACTTCAGAATCCCCTGCGCTGACCTCCGAGGAATCAATGCGCCTCTATGAAAACGTCTTGGCCGACTATGCCGACATCCCGACGAAGAAAGAACGCATGAAACGCTTGCGCGAAGACCCTTATTATAATGCCTTGCAAATCAAATATGCCTACGCCGTGACTTGCCACAAGGCACAGGGCGGACAGTGGAGCCGTGTTTTCGTTGACCAGGGCTACATCGCCCTAGAAATGGGCGGCACGTCTTATCTGCGCTGGCTTTATACCGCTTTCACCCGCACCACCGACAGGCTTTATCTCGTCAATTGGCCCGAAGAACAAAAAGAATTGGTGGAGGACGAGAATTTGGAACAGGAATAGTTATGGAAGATTCCGCGTTTCCCGAGAGTATTCCCCCGAAAATCAAGGAAAACCAGGGGCGCGAAGGCTCGAAATTATTTTTTTTGAAGAAAAATCAAAAAAATCTCGTGAAAAGTTTGGAGGTATAAAAATAAATCCCTAATTTTGCACCCGTAATCAAGCAGGAAACCTGATTACAAAGCCAGTTTGGGGTATGGTGTAATTGGCAACACTACAGATTCTGGTCCTGTCTTTCCTGGTTCGAGTCCGGGTACCCCAACTAAAACGACGCTGATTGAGTTCGCTCAGTCAGCGTTTTTTTTGTTGCTGCTATGAAAGCGAAGAGCGGATATGAAATGTAGAACGATTCTATCGTTTCCCTACGTCGGCACGACATTAAAATGTTGTTTGGACTTTTTCTTTGGCGGATAAAACCTTGGCAAGCTCGTTCAAAATGTCTATATTTGCATCTATAATAAGAATCTTATTTTCGTTGTAAATCAGTTAGTTGTTACTTGTGATTTTCAATGAATTTTTGAATTGCAGTTACTTCCAGTGCTCTTGTGTCGATGGTGGAAAGATTTGGTGAATTTTCAAAGAATACACCTAAAGTTCGGTATGCGGAGAAGTCACTGATTGGATTCTGAAACACTTGGATAGTCTCGCTTTTAACGTAAATGAAGGAAAGGAAGTCAGCGATGAGTAATGAGATACAATTTTTGCTTTACACCATGCCCGAGGCCGATGGCAAGGTGCAAGTGGTCATCAAGGAAGAAACGCTTTGGTGTACGCAAAAGGCTATGGCGCAACTCTTTGGGGTGGGGGTGCCTGCAATTAGTAAGCACTTGAAAAATATCTTTGAAGAAGGCGAACTTAGCAGAGAAGTGGTTGTTTCCAAAATGGAAATAACCACTCAGCATGGTGCCATTGAAGATAAAATGCAAACGCACAGCGTGGATTTCTATCATCTTGATGCGATTATTGCTGTAGGCTATCGTGTGTCATCGCTGAAAGCCACGCGTTTTCGCCAATGGGCAACAAAGATTCTCAACGAGTATATCAAGAAAGGCTTTGCCATGGACGATGAACGCCTAAAACAAGGCATAGCGGTTTTCGGCAAGGACTACTTCCGCGAATTGCTCGAGCGTGTTCGTTCAATTCGTACCAGCGAACGCCGTATGTGGCAACAGATTACGGATATCTATGCAGAATGCAGCACGGACTATGACAAAAACTCACCGACGACAAAGGATTTCTATGCCATGATACAAAACCGCTTTCACTATGCCATCACGGGCCAAACGGCAGCGGAAATCATTTATACCAAGGCCGACCACACAAAGAAAAACATGGGATTGACCACTTGGAAGCACGCCCCAGACGGTCGTGTCCTAAAATCAGATGTCAGCATAGCTAAGAACTACTTGCAAGAGAAGGAGATTCACCAACTTGAACGTGCCGTATCTTCTTATTTCGACTACATCGAAAATCAGATAGAGAGGCATAACGTTTTCAATATGGAGCAATTTGCAGCCAGCGTCAACAAGTTCCTCACGTTCAACGACTACAAGATTCTACCCGACAAAGGCAAAATCTCTGCAGCACAAGCTAAGAAGAAAGCTGAAGAGGAATATGATATTTTCAATAAAACGCAACGCATAGATTCGGACTTTGATAAGGAGGTGAGGGGGATGTTGGAAAAGAAATAAAATAAATTGTCGATTCGCGGCCGAAGGTAGCGCTGCTCGCGGCCGACGGTAGCATTACTCGCGGCCGCGAGTAGCACGATTCGCGGCCGCGAATCGATGACTTCTATTAGGGCTTGCAGAAATTCCAGAAGATGGCAACTCGTCGGGAGTCGTCAGAGTGTTTTCTCGGGCGTTTGAAAGCGTTTTTTGCCAGTGGTTTTTGGCAATATACAATAAAAGGGGAATGCGCATACAACGCATTCCCCTCTTTTGTCGGCGTGTTTGAACGTGAGGTTTGAGCACGCCTTATGTGTCGGTAGGTATTCAAATTATCTTGTAAGACCAAGGGTTGTAAAAAGCGATTTTGAACACCTGTGTGTTGTTATCTGGTGGCGGTGTTGATTTTTTTGACGGAACGTTGGATGGCCCGTTTTATTCCACAATCACTTCGTCGGCAAACAGCCAGCCGCCGAAACTGCTCGGTTCGGCTTGGAGGCGCACATAGTGCGCTTTGACGCTGTGGCCCTTCCATTCAAAGGTGCGCACATCGGGTTGGATGGTCTTCTTTGAAGGGTTCTGTATGTTGCATACCTCTTTGAAGGTCTTGCCGTCGGTGCTTACAGAGACCCTGAACGACGAAGGATAGAAAATCTCCGGACCGCACATTTGCATGAAGTCTGTCGACACGCGCCGGATGTTTTCCGTTTTCTCCAGGTCGATGACCACGTCGAAGCAGTGTCTTCCGATGAAGCCCTGCCAGCGGCCGTCGGTGTTGGCCCAACCGCCACGCAGACCGTCGGTCAGAGAGGTTGCTCCGGCGGCAGGGTAGTTGGGGTGGAAGGCATGGTTGTAGGTCACTTTTTTGCCATAGGCTTTGTGTTTCAAAGCCCTTTGTAGCGATTCTTTGCGGTTGCCCCGCTCTTTGTCAATCGGGAAGGCGCTGACCGACTGCGTGCGCAGCCACTCCGTCTCCTTCAGAACGCGGGCATGGAAGTCGGCATAGTCCTTCGTCTGGTTTCCGCTCCAGCCGATTTCAGAGAGCGCCAGCATGCGCGGATAGAGCATATATTCCGCATGTTCCGGTGTCGGAACATATTCTGTCCAGAGGTTGCCCTGTACGCCCGTCACGTTTTTCTGCTCTTCCAATGTCAGCGATTCCAGCGGATTGAAACCATATACTTTTTTGAGCGGCAGATAGCCGCCGATGGCTTCCGGCTGCGTGCGTGGCTCGTCTTGATAACCGTCGAGATAACAGAAAGCGCCCGGCGAGAGGATGGCCTTGTAGCCGCGTTTCGTGGCTTCGGCAGCGTATGAGGCGTTGCGCCACACCATGACGGTCGTTCCGGGCATGAGGTTGTCGTCGATCACCTCGTCCCAGGCAATCATCTTGCGTCCGTGTTGTTTCAGATAGTAGCCCATGTGGCGGATGAGGTAGCTCTGAAGCGCCTTCACCTCCTTGCCGCCGATTTCCTTGAGTTTTTTCTGGCAGAGCGGACAGGAAGGCCACGACGCCATGCCAGCTTCGTCGCCGCCGATGTGGATGTATTCTGAGGGGAAAACGCTCATCACCTCGTCGAGCACGTGCTCCAGGAAATCAATGCTCCCTGCGTTTCCGATGCAGAAGTCGGCCTGTTTGTAGGGCTCATGGGTGCAGGAGAACTCAGGATAGGCCGTTAGCACCTCTTCTGAGTGGGCCGGCATTTCAATCTCCGGCACGATGGTGATGCCGCGTTGTGCGGCGTAGACCACCAGGTCGCGCAATTCCGTTTGCGAATAAAAACCGCCGTAAGCACCGATGGAGTCGGGAGCCAAGTAGCGGCGTCCGCCTTCGTTCCACCAGGTTTTCCACGATGCCTCTGTGCGCCATGCCGCTTCTGTCATCAGGCGCGAATAGCGTTTGATTTCAATGCGCCAGCCAGCGGCGTCGGTCAGGTGAAGGTGTAGGCGGTTGATTTTATATCGACTCAGGATGTCGACCTGCTTTTTCAGGAAAGAGATGGGGAAGAAATGGCGCGACACGTCGATCATGGCACCTCGCCATTCAAAGGCGGGTTGGTCGGAGATATCGGCGCAGGCGAGTTTGCCATTGTGGAGCAGTTGGGCGGCGGTTTGCGAAGCACGCAGAAATCCCAGGTCGCTGTCGGCGCAGACGATGATGGAGTCGGGCGTGACGCGCAGACTGTAGGCTTCGTTGTTATTGCCGTTGAGCGCACCGAATTTCATCACCGGTGTTTGCGGCTTTTTGCGCGAGGCCGACTGCTCGGTTTTCTGTGGGGCATTTCCCGTTTGCGCCCCTTGCGCCTTGGCCCAGGTCAGGAAGGCATTGGAACTTGTCGTGTCGGTGTTTTCAAGAGTGAAAACCCGCGCAATGGCGTTGTGGCCCTTGGCAAACTCGCAATGTGCCGGTTTGGGCAGCAGCGTCTGTGCCGGCATACTGGCGGGAAGCACGAGGGCGAGCGCTGCGGCAGCGATGAGGCCTTTTGTAGATGAGTGGTTTTGTTTTATCATGGAGGAGTTGATGGAATTGAGGAGAAGAAAAAATCAAAAGGGGGACTTGCAAATCAAATGACCTGCAAGTCCCCCGCTATGTTTTAAGTAGGTGTTCAAAATTATTTTATAGTATCCATGCAGGAGAAACCCAGTATGATATTGCCTTGCCGTATTCTTTTGCCCCTACAACTGTCTTTCATCAGTCACGTAGCCCGCTACGCTCCTTCTTCAAGACAGCTGTAGGAACAAAATAATACGACAATTCAATATAAACTAATTTTGAACACCTACTTATTTCGCATTGTTGAACAAGAAGAACTGCGGACGTCCGTAGACACTGAAGTCTTTGACGCAGCCTGGCATGTTCGGGTTGCGTTGCTGGATTTCGATGCCCGTGATGGTCTGGATTTCTCCGAGGTCGATGATGATGCGGTGTGGGAAAGCCGTGGTCGGCTCCTTCTTCCACTGGGAATGCCAGTAGCTACGCGCTGACTCATCGAAGAGATATTCTGCCGGACCTTCGTCGGCTTGTTCGGTGTTGACGTAAACAACGGTCCATGCGTCCTTGGCAACTGGTTTGCCGTTTTCACCGATGAGGTTGATTTCGGCCAGGCAGGCGTTTTTGTCATCGTATGAAGAGTTGACCTCCAGGAGCAGGTGGCGCATGGTGCTGGCGCCCTTGAAGTTGAAGCGCTGCATGCCGCCTTCCTTCTTCAGCGTGGCCTTCAGGAGGCAGTCGCCTTCTTCAACGATGGGCTGGCCTTCCGGCTGCGTGCGCTGTTGAGATTTGTGTGCGTTGTGGTCGGTGCCCAGCGTGTTGAGGATGGGTTCAGGCAGGCCGGCAACGGTGTGGTTGCCCTTGTCTTCGAGGTCGAACACGATGATTTCGTTCTTGCCCTTCTTGACCCACGGCCCAGGCACGTAGAGCGTTTGCTGCGGACCAATTTGCCAGAACTTGCCGATGCTGCGGCCGTTGACCCACACGGCGCCCTTGCCCCAGTTGCTCATGTCGAGGAACACGTCGCCACGCTCGCTGAGCGTGAAGGTGCCACGGTGGAAGCCCACTCCTTCGAGGTTGCCGTCTTGCGCTTTGCCCTTAGGCATCTTCTTGAGGTTGTAGAGCGGCAGCGGCGTGGTGGTCCATCCCTTCACTTCCTTGCCTGCAATGGTCACGTTCTCCGTGATGCCCTTCAGGTTGTCGAGAAGATCGGGACCATAGTTGATGCGGCCGACGTTTTCAACCAAAATCTCCAGTTTGGCACCGGCGGGGATGTCCACCTGCATCTTGTTTTGGCGATGACGGCGGTCGAGCGTACCGATGCGTTTGCCGTTGACAAAGACGATGGCATAGTCGCGAACCTGGCGAATGACCATCAGACCTTTGACGGCGTCTTTGATGGTTGTTTCGTAATGGATGTAGCCAAAATCTTGGTCAACATCCTCCATCGTCAGCGGACGTTCCGCTTCGACGCGGCGCTTAAAGGCGGCGCCCAAGGGAGCCGTTTCCGTCAGTTTGATCGGCGCGAAGGTGGCGATGGGGTTTTGTGCCGGCACTTCTGGCAGGGTTTCTCCCTCCGGCAGGTTCTTCTGGATGACCTCGCGGAAGGCCAAATATTTCGGTGTGATGTTGCCATATTCACCCAAAGGAGCATCGTAGTCGTAGCTCGTTGGCTGCGGTTCATAGCCGCTTCCGACGGTGTTGGCGCCATTGGTGAAAGCAAAGTTGGTGCCGCCGTGGAACATGTACATATTCACAGAAATGCCGTGTTGCAGCATCCAGTCGATTTGCTTGGCAGGGCTTTTATAGTCGCGCTTCGAATGCGGGGTGCCCCACACGTCGAACCAGGCAGGATAGAACTCAGCCACGAAGTAGGGGCCGCCGGGATAGAAACGGTCGATGGCGCGTTTCACTTCTTCGCCAACAGAACCATTCACGGTTGGCAGGACGCCCTTCATATAGCCGTTTGGCATCTGTCCGGCACCGTCGCAGGTGATGAAAGGCGCGTTGAAACCGGCTTTCTGAAGCATGTCTTTGAGTTTGCCAAGATAGACGCGGTCGTTGCTGTAGGAGCCATATTCGTTTTCAACCTGAACCATGAGGATGTTGCCGCCGTTGTTGACGGTGTATTTTCCAACTTCCTTGCCCAAGCGGTTGATGTATCTTTCGCAGGCAGCCAAAAAGTTGGGGTCATCGCTGCGCCAAACCATGTGCTTGTTTTTCTGCAGCCAGTAGGGGAAACCGCCGAAGTCCCATTCCGCACAAACGTATGGGCCGGGACGGAGCACAACGTAGAGGCCCAATTCCTGTGCCGTGCGGATGAACTTGGCGAGGTTGGCCTCACCCTTAAAGTCGAAGACACCCGGCTGGCGCTCGTGGATGTTCCAGAAAACGTAGGTCGAAATGCAGTTGATGCCCATGGCTTTTGCACGAAGCATGCGGTCGCGCCAGTATTCTTGCGGGATGCGCGGATAGTGCATTTCTCCGCATACCAGGGTGACGGGCTTGCCGTCGAGCCAGAACTTGCCTTTTTCAATCTTGAAGTCGTGGGCACTTGCTGCAGCCAAGCCCAGGACGAAGGCAAAGAAGATGGAAAGAATCTTTTTCATGATAAATCAAATAAAGCTATCCAGATGATTGTGTCGTGTGGCCTCATCCGGATAGCTATTGGTTATTGGTTAAGTATCTTTTAAGCCTTGTTTTAGCTGAGTCCGATGATTTCTCCGTCGACATAGTCGATGTGGTTGGCTTGCGGATCGCGGGGAAGTCCCGGCATGCGCAAGATGTCGCCGGCAATGGCCACAACCATTTCTGCGCCAGCGTTGAGCACAACGTCGCGGATGAGGAAGTCGAAGCCTTCAACCGCACCGTAGCGTTTGGCATCGGCAGAGAAAGAGAACTGCGTCTTGGCAATACATACCGGACAAGCGTTCATGCCTAAGGCCTCGGCCTGCTTGATGTGGTTGAGGGCCGGCTTGGCAAAGGTGACGCTGGCAGCGCCGTAGATGGTTTTTGCCACCTTCTCAATCTTCGTGCGTAGGTCGTCGTTGTCGTCGTAGGTGAACTTCAGAGGTTCTGACGGGTTGTTTTCGATGGTGTCGACCACGAGGTGTGCCATTTCTTCCGCGCCCTTTCCGCCTTCAGCGTAGGCGTTGTTGATGACGAATGGTGCCTTCAGCGTTTCTTCGCAATGGGCCTTGAGGAGTGCCATTTCTTCATCGGTGTCGGTGGCAAAGCGGTTGAACACCACCACCACGCTTTGGCCGAAGCTGCGCAGGTTCTTCACGTGGCGGTCGAGGTTGGCCAGGCCAGTGCGAAGTCCTTCGAGGTTAGGCTCCTTGATGGCATCGAGCGCCACGCCGCCGTGCATCTTCAGGCCCTGTGCGGTGGCAACGATGACGGTGAGGGCGGGTTGCAGACCGCTCTTGCGGCAAAGGATGTTATAGAACTTCTCTGCACCGAGGTCGGCACCGAAGCCGGCTTCCGTGATGGTGTAGTCGCTGTGTGAGAGCGCCATGCGGGTGGCAAAGAGAGAGTTGCAACCATGTGCGATGTTGGCAAACGGACCACCGTGGACGATGGCAGGCGTTTGCTCCGTGGTTTGCACGAGATTGGGCGCCATGGCGTCTTTCAGCAGCACCATGATGGCACCAGCCACGCCGAGGTCTTTGACGGTGAAGGGTTGGCCGTCGTAAGTATATCCCAACAGAATCTGCTCGATGCGGCGACGCAAATCCTTCTCACTGGTGGCCAGACACAAGATGGCCATGAGCTCGGAAGCTGGCGTGATGTCGAAGCCAGCTTGCTGCGTAAGGCCGTTTGTGGCCGGGCCGAGTCCCGTCACGATGCTGCGCAGGGAGCGGTCGTTCACGTCGAGCACGCGACGCCACAAAATCTCTTTCAGTCCGAAGCCGTCTTTGGCATGCTGATAGAGATAGTTGTCGAGCAGGGCGCTAATCATATTGTGGGCAGAGGTGATGGCGTGGAAATCGCCCGTGAAGTGCAGGTTGATGCGCTCCATTGGCAACACCTGTGCGTGGCCGCCGCCTGCTGCTCCGCCCTTCATGCCGAAGCAAGGACCCAATGAAGGTTCGCGCAATGCCACGACTGCTTTCTTGCCAATGCGGTTGAGGCCCAGGGCCAGACCGATAGAAACGGTGGTTTTGCCGATGCCTGCCTTGGTGGCTGTGATGGCGGTGACGAGAATGAGTTTGCCTTTGGGCGCTCCCATCAGGCTGAGAGGGAGCTTGGCAATGTGTTTCCCGTAGTGTTCCAATTCGTCGGGAACAATGCCCATTTGGGCCGCTACGTCATCGATGTGGGCAAGTTTTGTGGCGTGTGCAATTTCGAGATCTGTCATTTTCTTGAATTAAAAAATCAAACGATATGTTTCGGGGACGGCCTTCTATGGGATGGGCTGCCCCCTCTGTTTCTTTGTTGATGGATGGCTATTGCCGTGTTTGGCAGTGGCCAGTGTGCCATTGGCATGATGCGGCGCTTGCTGCTCTTGGGGCGTTATCCGATTTTGTCGACCAAGGCTGAGATGTTGACCGTGAAGAGGCGAACCGAGATGGCCAAGAGGATGATGCCGAAGAATTTGCGCAGCAGATAGATGGCGCTGGCGCTGAGAAGGCGTTCGACTTTGTCGGTGGCGCGGAGAACGCAGTAGACAAAGATCATGTTAAGGGCCAACGCGATGAGGATGTTGACAGAGGCGTATTCGGCCTTTAGAGACAGCAGCGTCGTAAAGGAGCCTGCCCCTGCGAGAAGGGGAAATACGATAGGAACCAGCGTTGCCGCTTTGATGGGTCCCATGTTCTTGAAAATCTCAACGTCAAGCAGCATTTCAAGGGCCATCAAGAAAATGACAAGTGCTCCAGCGACAGCAAACGACTCGATGTCGACGCTGAAGAGATGGAGCATGGCGTCGCCGGCAAAGAAAAATCCAACCAGCAGTGCTGACGAAATCAGCGTGGCGTGGAGGGCATTGACGGGGCGGCCTTGTTGCTTGAGGTTGATAATGATAGGCGTTGATCCTAATACGTCGATCACGGCAAAGAGAACCACGAATGCACCGGTCATCTCTTGAAGGTTGAACCGGCTGAGGAGGTAATCAAATGACATAGATGAGATAGATGTTTTAGGGCAGGCCAATTATGAACATCTGCCAGTTTGTAAAATGTGTGGGGAATTTTTCTGCCGCTGCAGAAAACTTTCCGTATCATACTGCAAATTTACTTTTTTTTTAGGGGCTGGACGCATTTTTCGCCTGATGTTTTGCGCGAAACTGGTGTTGGATGGTTTTTTCTGACGGGAAATCGGGCGGGCGCGTTGGAAATGGAAGAGGGGAATAACAAAAGACAGACTTCTGCAAGCGTTGTTGCGTGGCTTGCGGAAGTCTGTCTTGAATGGTCTCATTGTCCTATGGGGACAGCATCGGGCGATGCTGTTTATTTCTTGGGATTGCTTTGGCGCATGAGGGCGGAGAGAATGTACATGCGCATCATTTGTATGGCGCGCTCGTTGTCGCCACCGTTAGGGATGATGATGTCGGCATACTGCTTTGTCGGTTCGATGAACTCATCGTGCATCGGTTTGAGGATGTTGCGGTATTTCGTGATCAACATTTCCAACGGATGTCCGCGTTCGGCGATGTCGCGCTCAATGACGCGCAGAAGGCGTTCGTCGGGCTCAGCGTCAACAAAAATTTTGAGGTCCATGAGGTCGCGCAAGTCTTTGTCGTAGAGCGTCATGATGCCTTCAACGATGATGACGTCGCAGGGTTCCACGTGTACCGTTTCTTTCAAACGCGTGCAGGTGATGTAAGAGTAGGTGGGCTGCTCGATGGCGCGTCCGGCACGCAGTTCGGCAATCTGGTGGGAAAGCAACGGCCATTCAAAAGCGTCGGGATGGTCGAAATTGGTTTTCTTTCGCTCTTCCAGGGGCATGTCTGTTTGGTCATTATAATAGGAGTCTTGCGGGATGACTGCTACAGCGCCTTCCGGCAGGCTTTCTCGTATTTTCTTGACGACGGTGGTCTTACCAGAACCAGTTCCGCCTGCAATTCCGATGATAAGCATAACGTGGTATATAAATTTAAAGTTATTGTTTGATGTTCGTTGCAGCGCCCTTCTCTTGACGGGCGATGGGGTCGCTTGGAAAAAATCCAGACAGTTGGTGGGGACATCGAGCAATATGAGGTGCATCTGGTGGCATGCGGTGCCACGGAACAGTTCGTAGCGCTCGTCGTGTTTCCCCTATTCCTGTGCAAAAATAAATAAAAGCCTTGGATTTCTCAGTGTAATCTTCGGAAAATAGTAACTTTGTCTTGGCTTAATATTGAGAACAGTCCTAATAATTTTCACTTGACCATGACAGCAGAAGAAATCATCTTTAAATATTATCCTGAGGACAACGCTTTGCGCCGCCTCTTGCTTCATCATAGCCATCAGGTGGCCGACATGGCTTTGGCGGTGGCCGACCGTCATCCCGAACTGCATCTCGACCGCGACTTTCTTTACCGCGCTTCTATGTTGCACGATGTCGGCATCTTCTTGACAGACGCGCCAGCCATCCATTGTTTTGGAAAAGCTCCTTATCTGATTCACGGGCGGCTTGGCGCCGAATTGATGCGCGAGGAGGGCGACGAGAAAACAGCACGCGTCTGCGAACGGCATACGGGGACGGGATTGACGGCTGAGAACATCCGCACGCAGAACCTGCCGTTGCCGCCTGGCGATTATTTGCCGGAGACGCTTGAAGAGCAGGTGGTTTGCTATGCCGATAAGTTCTTCTCAAAAAGCCATCCCGAGCGTACGCGAACACCAGAGCAGGTGGCTAAGAGCCTTGCCAAATTCGGCGAGGCTGGCGTTGAGAAATTTTGGGAATGGCAGCGCCGCTTTGGTTAAGTAATGGTGCAGCATTACTAAAGGGCGTTGTCTGTTTGGCGGTGGGGCGGATTCCTCATGGGGATATTCCCACCATCATTATTTCGTTGGAGAAATGGGTAAGCAGGTGCTCAACATGTTTTTTATTGAACACCTGCCAACAAGAAAAAGGAGAAGCAAAGAGACATCGAGTGTCCTTGCTTCTCCTTATATTTCTGAGCAACCTCAGCGGCTGGGTTTATTTCTTGCCGTGTACTTCGTCAGAAACGGTCAATTTCTTGCGACCCTTGGCGCGACGAGCTGCTAATACGCGACGACCGTTAGCGGTCTGCATGCGTTGACGGAAACCATGTTTGTTGTTTCTCTTTCTGTTGTGAGGTTGGAATGTTCTTTTCATTTTTATTATGCTGTTTTATTTTTATATTTCATGGGGTGACGTGGTACTCAGTGTGTTTGCTACACTATAAAGTCCACAATTCGGGTTGCAAAGTTAGTACTAATTTTTTAAATGACAAATTTTTAGCGTCATTTATTGCAGAACATATCCTTGCTTTTTGTTGTTGGGGCCTTGACTATCGTTGCAAAGTTGCTTCAGCGGGTTTGCAGGGTATGGCCCGTTGTTTGTAGCGATAGGCTTTGCAATTTACAGCGATGGGGCTTGTTATTCGCTGAAGCGTTTGGCCTGCTCCTGAATGAGCGCGGCATCGTTGAAGTAGTCAATCTTCATGGCGCGGCGTACGTCGGCCAAGGTCTGCGCCGCAACTTCGCGGGCTTCCTCGCAACCCTTCTTTAGCATGTCGTAGATGGCGGGAATGTCCTTTTCATATTCCTTTCTGCGGGCGCGGATGGGCTCGAGTTCTTCCTGCAGGATGTTGTTGAGGAAACGTTTCACCTTCATGTCGCCCAGTCCGCCGCGTTGGTAGTGGGCTTTCACCTCGTCGAGGTTGGCATATTCGTTCCAGTAGCGTTCAAAGTGTTCCGGACGGCAGAAAGCATCGAGATACGTGAATACGGTGTTGCCTTCGATGTGGCCGGGGTCGGCAACGTGGATGTGTTCTGGGTCGGTGTACATCGACATGACTTTCTTCTGTACTTCGTCGGCCGTTTCAGAGAGGTAGATGCAGTTGCCGAGGCTCTTAGACATTTTTGCCTTGCCGTCGGTGCCCGGAAGACGGAGGCATGCTGCGTTGTTTGGCAACATGATGGACGGCTCCACGAGTGTTTCGCCGTAGATATAGTTGAAGCGGCGCACGATTTCCGTTGCCTGTTCAATCATCGGTTTCTGGTCTTCTCCGGCAGGCACAGTGGTGGCGCGGAAGGCCGTGATGTCGGCAGCCTGGCTGATGGGGTAGGTGAAGAAGCCAACGGGGATGCTGCTTTCGAAGCCGCGCATCTGGATTTCCGACTTCACGGTTGGGTTGCGCTGCAAGCGGCTGACGCTGACGAGGTCCATGAAATAAAACGAGAGTTCGCAGAGCTCAGGAATTTGGCTTTGGATGAAAAGCGTCACCTTTTCAGGGTCGAGGCCGCAGGCGAGGTAGTCGAGCGCCACCTCAATGACATTCTGGCGCACCTTTTCAGGGTTGTCGATGTTGTCGGTGAGGGCTTGTGCGTCGGCGATGAATACGAACATCTTCTTGAAGTCGCCTTCGTTTTGGAGTTCTACGCGGCGGCGCAGAGAACCCACATAGTGGCCGATATGGAGGCGTCCGGTGGGGCGGTCGCCCGTGAGAATCACTTTTTCTTTAGTCATTATATTTTGTCTTTTTTGTTTCAGTGTAGATGGATATGGGCTGTCGTGTCTGGGAGGGGGCTTGGAGCGGGAGAACCGTTCCGAGCGTCTGTCGGCAGCCTTCTGGCGATGCCAAACAGCGGTTTCCGTCTGTTCAGCCTGTGCAAAGTTAGCACAAAGCCTTGAAACGGCCAAACTTACTTCCACCTCACTTTGTCAGGAAGGTGAGAATCGCCTTCATGGCTTGTTGTCGGACGTGGGCCGACGTGATGGTTTCAAATGGGAAGCCCATCACCAAAAGGCGATAGTCATTGCCAGGGTAGGCGATGCCTGCACTGCCTCCAGCGCCGTAGGCAAAAGCCGTGAAAGCCTTGGGGTCTGCTGGCACGAGCTTGTCGCAGTTTTGCAGCAAGTAGCCTTCTTTGTCGAAGGTCTTGCGGACGGGGAGCGAAAGGTTGAGGCCACGTACATAGTCGGTGGAATCTTTTGATGCCGTGCCTGCAAAATCAAATTTCAGGTAATTGCGTGCAAACGCCCTTTCGCTTTCCGTTTTCAGGTCGCTGCCGAGATAACAGCCGCTTAGGAGCATGCTGCCACCGCTTCGGAGATAGGCCGTCATGCGGTTGCGGACACTGGGCGGCAATGCTTTATAGGGGCGCAGATTCTGCGGTGCGTCGCGCTCCATGCCGCAGATATAATCGAGCATATCGTAGTCTGCAGCGTCGACAGTGCCATCGGTGAAGGCCTCCCGTGAAGCCGACACAAACGTGTAGTCTCCCGCTTTCGCAATGGCGGCGCCGTGGAGAGAGGGATAGTCAAACGTGTTGCCCATGACCTTCTTGCCAACCAGTTCCTTACCGCAGAAACCGAGGGCATGCGTGTCGTCGAGTCCTGCGGCATTGCGGTTGAAAATCTTTTGAGCTCCAGCAAACGCCGTTGTATATTCATAAGGCACGCCGAGGTCTTCGCGAAGGTCAAAGCCGAGGCTGTCGTGGCGTTCCACCCAGGCGGGACCGCTCAATCGTTCGAAGCCGTTCACAATCAAGATGCGTTTGCTCCCGGCAGTGCCTCTGCGCAGTGTGAGCGTTTCCGAAGGGAAACTCTCGCCGCCTTGGTTGATGGCTGTCACCTTATAGCTATATTGCAAACCTTCGCTGACGGGCAGCAATACGCTTGTGTTCCCGTCAACAACCAGTCCGTTGTCGAAATCCTCGTCGCCGATTTTCGTATAGACCACGTAGCCCGTCGGCGCAGCTTTCTCGCAGAGCGTGTCGGCCGTTGCCCGCCAACTCAGCAGGGCTTTGCCTTCTGGCGTGAGAGTGGCAGAAAAATGATGAACCGGCAGCGGTTGCACCTCATAGTTTTTGATGCCGTGTTCATAGCAGACAAATTGCAGGATGGATTTATACACTGCCCGCGACAAGGCAAATTTGAAGAGCGGGTCGTGCCCATATTTCATGTCGGCGAAATTCTGGTGAGAGAGCATTTCGAGAATGGCCGAAGGCACGTTTGGCGTTCGCGACTCCCCATAGTTGCGATCCCAGAGCTCGCGTCGTGTCCAAGGAATGTTGAAGAGGCGCGAGAGGTCGTCGGTCACGTTTGTCATCGTCATACCGATGAAATCCGAGGATGCTTGTCGCGAGAGCCCCGATGGGTACGTGATGTTCTTTTCGTCGTCGACGGTGGTGCAGATACCCAGTGTGCCATAGATGGAATTATCGTGGCGTATGCCAGCGTCACTGTGAACAGCCAGCGCCAGTTCGAAAGGCACACCTTTTCCCGTTTTTCCCGGCATGTAGACACTGCCGCCGCCCAGATAATTGAGCAAGAAAGAGCGCGAACGGATGTCGTCGTTGTAGTCGTTTTGTCCGCAGTCCTTATTATATAGCGAGTCGGGCAGGCCGCTCCATTGTGCTTGATAGCGAGCCCCTTCGAGAAAACGCGGCAGTCCGCTCGTTCCAGCGTTGCCGCGCTCCGTCTGTCCCACACCGCCGCCAAATCTCACGGCGTCGGCAGTCACCACGCCGCGCGATGAACTCTGATTGGTCAGAACGACCCTTCCTTCGCGGTTCTCCCCCTCGTCAAATTCAAACGAGCCGAGATACACCCACGTTCCGCCGCCCATCTGCTGGTTGACGCGGAATTGCGTTCGCCCTCCTTTGTGGTAGACAATGTAATGCGCATCGCTAACGCTGTTGGGGCGTGAGGCATAGCTCACATAGACAGCGTAACGTCCCGTCTTGGGAATGCGTGGCGTCCAGGTGGCTTGTGCCAAACGAGAACGGCGGTTTGTGACCGCCACCTGCCTGCTCGTGCCAGAAGAAAACGGAAAAACACAGTCGTTCAGCAAGCCCACCGGCATGGCAAATCCCACAGAATCTGGCGTCGTCTGCCATGCGAAGTCCTCCTGCTCAATCTCCGTGTAGCTCCCCTGCCGTTTGGACGCATCGTTGTCAATCACGGCCTCAAACGTCTGCGTGTCGCGCTCGCGCCCCGTCGCCACCACAGCTCCAGCGTTTTCGAGCATCGGGATGAGGTAGGGGAAAACGAACGACTGCGTGAAGAGGTCTTCCGTCGTGCAGAAAATATACGGGCGCTGCCAGCGCCATTCCCCGTTATGGTAATAGCGTCCGTGGCTTGCGTTGATCATCAGGTGCCGACCGTTGAGGCCGCGCGTGATAGAAAACGGGCGCGAGGTGTTGGCCACCCACGGCGCCCCAGCATAATTGAGGTTTCCCCACAGGCGCGTTTGGTCTTCGTTGCCTTCGCGCAGCATATTGGGGATAAAGTCTTCAATGCGCCGCCCGTCGCCAGAGAGAATGCTCAGCTTATAGGTGTTGAACGGTTGCGGCAGACTCCGGCTGAGGTCCTTATAGATTCTTCCCGCCGACTTAGGTGTGAACGGTTGCGAACAAAACGCCTCGTTGACGTAGACCGTGACGCTTCGTTCCTTCTCGTTAATCGCGCAACTGTCGCAGCGCATGGCTTCGCGCGGCACGTAGCCTGGTAGACTGTAGGAAAGAAAATACTGACTGATAACCTCTTTTGCGGGGCTATAGCCAGTATGTTCTTGGGCAACGATGGGGGTGAATGAGCAGAGCCCTAAGGAAAGGGCTACACAGTATAGCTTTTTTCTCATTGCTTCGTTGAAAGCCTTTCGTCGCAAGTTGTCTGCGCGAAAGGAAATGTCATTGTAATTGTTTGGGGGACGTCTTGAAAAACGTTCTGACGTCCCATGTGTTTCTTGCCGGATAACCCGTAACTCCTCAGGTAAACTTCTGTGTGTTCCCGTCGTTTCGGTCGGCACTTATTTCTCGTTGGCAGACGGAATATCCTCCACTGCAAATTTGCCAGGATATTTTCCTTTGTACGGGCGGTAGTAATCCATGATGAGACGCATGTCTGCGTCAACGTCGCCCGAAGGCATAATCGTCTTGTTGCAGATGACCGTTTTATTGTCGTAGTCGATGGCGTAGAGCATGATGGGCAGTTTCGCTTTGAGGGCGATGAAATAGAATCCCCTCTTCCAGGTCGTCACGAGCGAGCGTGTGCCTTCAGGCGTCACGGCCAGTTCAAAGCGGTCCATGCTTTTTGCCTTTTCGGCCAATTGGTCCGTCAGGCTCGTTTTCTTGTTTCTCGTCACGGCAATGCCTCCCATTCGGCGGAAGATGCAGCCCAGCGGCCAGAAAAACCATTCCTTCTTCATTAAGAAGCCAGCTTTGCGCCCGATGGCGTGGTAATAGAGTTCAGCGATGATGAAATCCCAGTTGCTCGTATGTGGCGCCACGCAGATGATACATTTGTCGTGGTGCGGAACAGTGACATTCACCTTCCATCCGAGAACTTTATAAAAGAGAGTGCGGCTGATTAAATGCGACATTAGTGGGTGTTTTACGTGTTACGGCTGAAGGGCATCGGAGCTTAGTAATGGCAAAATTTGTCAACTTATTCTTTCACCATTACTTACGTCAGAAATTTGAAACCCCTCTAAAAAGAGACATCGGACACCTACGTCAGTAAGCACCCAATGCCTCAATTATACATAAAGTCAGGCTTCAACGATGCGATTGCTCAAATCGTTGACCTTCTGTGTGAATTCGTCACGGAGCTTCTTGAAGAACTTCTTCTCTTCGCCCTTTTCCACGTGGCTCAGTCTTGCCACGAAGTCGCTGTGCAGCGCCAGCACTTCAACCATCAGGCCTTGCAGTTTTTCGCTGTCGCCCTGTCCGATGTGTGCCAATGCTACGCAGTCGGCAAAAAGTTCGCCAGTAACAATCTTAATGCTCTTCTTCAGTCGTTTGCGGTTTGCCATAATATGATACGTTTAAGTGTTATTGAATGGCGGTGTGGCTTCAGACCCTCCGCCTTGATTGCTTATTGTTGGTTCTTTCGTGGAAACGTCCTGTCGATTCCGGCAGAAACCTTTCCCCTTATTTGCTGATGATTTCCATGCCCTTCAAGATGGCCTGCTCGTTGAGCGGCAGCAAGTCGTGGTGGCGTTCAGGCAAGGTCTTTTTCAGAGCCATCATCACGCTTTCAAGACTCACGATGGGGTGGATTTTCAACAGTCCGCCGAGCACAAACATGTTGAAGCACTTCATCATCTTCATTTCGGCGGCAGTTTCCATCGCCGGGATGTGGTAAGCCTCAATGTCTTCGCGCGTTGGTTTGTCGAGAATGCCGAAGCTGTCGTAGATGATGTCGCCCCCGACCTTCACCTTCGGTTGGAACTTGTCGAGCGAAGGTTGGTTGAGCACGATGGCCGTGTCGTATTTGCTCAGAATCGGCGAAGAAATCTTTTCGTCGCTGACAATGACCGTCACGTTGGCCGTTCCGCCTCGCTGTTCAGGACCGTAGGCCGGCATCCACGTCACTTCCTTGCCTTCCATCAGTCCGGCGTAGGCCAATATCTTGCCCATAGAGAGAACGCCTTGACCGCCAAATCCCGATATGATAATTTCCTGTTTCATTGTGGAATGTCTTTTGATGCCAGAGAGACTTACACGAGTTTGCTGCGCAGCAAGCCAGAAATCTCCCGTGGTTGGTTAAGAATCAGAGGTTTTAAACCTTCTTATTGGGCGCAGGCGTCCTTCAGGTCGCCAACGTGGTAGAAGTCGAGCATGTGTTGCGCCATCCATTCGTTGGCTTTCACTGGAGACATCTTCCATCCGGAAGAGCAAGTGCCGACAATTTCAATCAAGTTGGACCCTTTGCCCGCCATTGAATTTTCAAACGCATGGCGGATGGCTTTCTTCGCCTTTCGGATGGCCGCCACGTTGTGGACGCTTTGGCGCGACACATAAGCCGTGCCTTCTAGCTGTGCAGCAATTTCCGTTATTTTGATGGGGTAGCCATGAATGTCTGCCTGTCGTCCGTAAGGGCAAGTGGCCGTTTTCATTCCCATCAGCGTGGTCGGCGCCATCTGTCCGCCAGTCATGCCGTAGATGGCGTTGTTGACAAAGATGATCGTGATGTTGTCGCCACGGTTCAAGGCGTGGATGGTTTCAGCCGTGCCGATGCAGGCCAAGTCGCCGTCGCCCTGATAGGTAAACACCAGGCGGTCGGGCCAGAGGCGTTTGCTGGCGCAGGCCAAGGCAGGAGCGCGTCCGTGGGCGGCCTCTTGCCAGTCGATGTCAAGGTAGCGGTAGGCAAAGACGGCGCATCCCACCGGACTGATGCCGATGGTTTTGTCTTCCATGCCCATTTCGGCAATCACTTCGGCAATCAGTTTGTGCACAACGCCGTGTGAGCAGCCAGGACAATAGTGCATGTTGACATCGTTCATGAGTTCTGGCTTCTTGTAAACCAGTTCTCCCGACTGGATGATCTCGTTTCTCAAGGAAACGCTCTCTTCCGGATTATTTGATTCGCTCATATCAATACAATTATTATGGTGGAACACCTCACAATTCTTTTGAGAAACCGCGTGGAAATGCCGAGAAGACAACTGCCGCCGATGGGCGGCTTTTCGTTGTTTCCATGCCACGGCGCGGGCGTTGCCCCGCTGCGGCCCATTGGCCTTTCCCGTTTTCTGTTTTCTTCCGTCACTTCCCTTTTTCCTGCTTGCAGGCTTCCGAGCCGTCAGTCTCCTTCGCTTCGTTTTCAGCGGCAGAAACGCTTCTGCGCGTGTTGAGCTTCGAGGCGTTCGGTCGTTTCAGCATATCAGGAATGCGCATCACCGCATCAATCATCTTGATGAACACGGCCACCAAAGCCAGAGCGTAACACCATGTGGGCGAAGTGGCCCCCGTCCACGAAACCCCGAGGCCAATCATGGCGATGGCGGCCAGCAGGATAAACGTGCCGTTGATGATGTTTCGATAGAAGAGGCGCTGGTTTGGTCTGTGGCGCTCCTTTTCCCTTTCGGGGTGTTTCAGGCGTTCGAGAATATCGTCAGATTCAGACATGTGTTTCTGTTGTGAGAGTTTCTTGTTATCTTACTTCGCTTGCAGTTTTTTGAGAGCCTCGATAATTTCGTCGGGGTCAGGCACGATGCCGCCCAGTCTGCCGAAGTGGTCAACCGGAATGCGGCCTTCAACGGCAGCTCTGACGTCGAACACCATTTGCCCGGCATTGATTTCCACCGTCAGAATGCCCTTCGTTCGGCCAGATAGTTCGGCAATCTCCTTCGTTGGGAACGGCCACAGCGTGATTGGGCGGAACAATCCCACCTTGATGCCCTGCTTGCGTGCCATCTCCATCGCTTTCTGGGAAATGCGTGCTGCCGATCCGAAGGCCACGATCACGTAGTCAGTGTCTTCGCAGTTCGTCGTTTCATATCTCACCTCGTTTTTCTCAATCTCGGCATATTTGGCCTGCAAGTGCAGGTTTTTCTTTTCCATCACGGCCGGGTCGAGTTCCAACGACGTGATGATGTTGGGCTTGCGTCCCTTCAATCCGTGTCCGTTGGCGGCCCAAGGACATTCCTTGGCGATTTCCTCCTCCGTGCGGCGCGGTTTGAACGGAGGCAACACCACGCGTTCCATCATCTGTCCGATGACACCGTCAGAGAGAATCATCGTTGGGTTGCGGTATTTGAAGGCCAGGGAGAAGGCGAGGTCAACGAAATCAGCCATTTCCTGCACCGAGTTGGGCGCCAGAACAATCACGTTGTAGTCGCCGTTGCCGCCGCCTCTCGTCGCTTGGTTATAGTCGCTCTGCGAGGGCTGTATGGTGCCCAGTCCAGGGCCGCCTCGCTGCACGTTGACAATCAGTCCCGGCACTTCCGCGCCAGCCATATAGCTGATGCCTTCCTGCATCAGGGCGATGCCTACGCTCGACGATGAGGTCATCACGCGTTTTCCCGTGCCTCCTCCGCCATAGAGCATGTTGATGGAGGCCACTTCGCTTTCAGCCTGCAACACCACCATGCCCGTCGTTTCCCAAGGCTTGAGGGCAGCCAGCGTTTCCAGCACCTCGCTCTGCGGGGTGATGGGGTAGCCGAAATATCCGTCGCATCCGCAGCGGATGGCTGCATGGGCTATCGCTTCGTTGCCTTTCAGTAAAAGAACTTCGTTTTCCATTTTCAATATCGTGTAACACCTTTCCGCCCGACCTTCGTTTCCTGGCCATGACGCCCCTGCTTCTTCAGCGGGCCGCACCTTTTTGGGCCAGAACCCTCCATGTCCCAACGGAAATCCCTGTCTGACCGATGGCTGGAAGCGCTGGAGCCTGGTGGCGTTGTGGTTCAACCGCCCCTTCGCTCAAATTTCGTTCCTGTCGTCGGCTTTCAGGATGTCATTAATCCATTTTCTTCTTGTAAACCGTGATGCAGGCATCCGGGCAGACAATCGCACACGATGCGCATCCGATACAGGCATCGGCCACATCATGGCAATAGACATATCCTCTGTGGTTCACTTCGTTGGTTGTAAGTGCCAGCGTGTGTGTCGGGCAAGCCACGACACACAGGTTGCATCCTTTGCAACGTTCTTCGTCAACGACGATGGCTCCTTTTATTTTGCTCATAGTAAGTAACAGTTCAGGAATATATTTAAGTGGTTCGTCTGAATTACTTCCGAATCGCTGTGGCGGCATCCGTTGCCTCCTCCTTCCTTGCCCGGCGCAAAACGTCTGGCAGATGAGGCGAAAACTTTTTCCGCATCGTTTGCATCAAGGATTATAGAGGTCCTTGTTGTAGAAAGCCATGATTTGGTCGATCATGCGCCCTGCCTCCACGGCAGGGCCTTCCGGGTTGATTTCCGCCGCCTTTCTGTAGGCGTTCATGGCCTCCTTCCGCAATCCTTGTTTCATGTAAGCGTTTCCCATGAGATAAAGCAGCTGGGCGTCGTTGTCTCCCCCCATGCTTTCACGCGCTGCAGCAACGGCTTCTTCAACGAATCCGTCGGCAATCATTTTCTTTATTTGCTCATAGGTTTCTTCCATGTCATTTCGCAATTGTCTTACAAAGGTAGGGCATTTTCCAAGGTAACGTCGCTTGCCCCGCGTAAAACTTTGAATAAAGATGGGTTAATAATTACAAAAACGGATTACTCCTATGCCTAATCTTTTTATTTTTAGAAGGTTATTAAATGCGGAATAATTGTTGCAAATGAAACAATGGAAGGAGTGCGCACCTTCCATGAATGTGCTAAAATGCACAAATAACTTTCTTCTGTGCTTAATTCTGTTTCCGAAAAGGCCAATCCTCCGTGTTTTTTCGTTGCAAAAGAAAAACGCTTTCCTGCAAACCGATGGCCAAACAAACAGCTCGCAAACCCGATAGAACATTTCAAATGTAAAAATAATTCTGACCACCTACTTACAAAAATAATTATAAACACCTACATATTCCCCCAGCGGTGGCGCGGCATAAAACATCCGCGGAAGCAGCAATTTCTCGCGAAATTGAAATACCTTTGCAGGCAAAACGCGGCGGGCGGACGCACATGTCGGAAGTTCCAGCATGTGCGTCCGCGCCCCATCGCTTTGCATCACCCCTTTAATAACTACACTTACATGGCATTATCCAATATAGAAAAACACTATAACAAACACCCCGAGGACCTTCGCCTGCAACGCCGGCACGGCATTGTGGAGTTTGAAACCACCATGCACCATCTGCGCCGCTTTCTGCGATCAGGGGATTTCCTGCTCGACATCGGTGCGGGCACGGGGCGCTACACGTCGGCACTCATGGCAGAGGGCTATCGCGTGAAGGCCGTTGAGCTTGTGCGACGCAACATCGACGTGTTTTTGAAGCGCGAACCAGCCGCCGACGTGGTTCAAGGCGATGCCAGAAACCTCTCGTTCATCCCGACTGCCTCGGCGGACCTCACCCTTCTGCTCGGCCCGCTCTACCATCTCATCGGCGACGAAGAGAAGTTGAAAGCGCTCCTTGAAGCCAAGCGCGTGACGAAGCCAGGTGGACTGATTTTCGTGGCTTATCTCATGAATGAATACAGCATTCTCTCTTATTGCTTCGATGAAGAACGCATTGGCGGACTGCTGGAACGCGGTGTGGTTGACAAGAATTTCCACATCCAAGCCCAGGTCGACGAACTCTACGACTATGTGCGCCTGGACGACATCAACCGCCTGAATGAGATGGCGGGATTGCAGCGCGTTACCATCTTCTCGCCCGACGGCGCTTCCGACTATATGCGAACGCGCCTCAACCGCATGAGCGAAGAGACCTTTGCCCATTTCATAGAATATCAGAAGTGCATTTCCGAACGCCAGGACCTCATCGGCGCTGGCAGTCACGTGGTGGACGTGGTCAGAGTGGAGTAAGTTGCAGCCGCCAGCAACCCGTTTGTTCGGAGGGTTTCAGGTCATGGAAAAACAGATGCGTCAGTGCAGAGGAATAACTCCGTTTGGCGTTTCCAGTTGTTTCGGCGTGGCAACTTGTGTTCTTTCTGAAGCCATGCCGGAATGAATACCACACCCTTTAACATGGGAGATAAACGGCAGAGTTCACCGGGCCGCTTTGTTTCAGCACACCGCTTTCCCTGAAATGCTTCAACCATTTCGTGGCATAGCTCCGCCGGAACCCGAACAGACTTTCAATGTCGCGCCGCGTGATGTAAGCGTGGGTCGTGAAAAATTCCTTCATTCGCTTTAAAATATACTCCTCCGTATAATGGTTGGATTTGGTAGAGACATCGGTACGTTCGAAGCGTGCGTTGTTTTTGATTTCCCGCAACATCGACGTGTCGGGTCGAAAATTGAGGTTGCGCACGCTGATGTAGTCGCCGCGCATTTTCTCAATCGGTTTTCCCTCCGGCAAGTTCAGGTCCACCGAAAGTGAAAAACTACCGATGGAAGGGAGATGAAAGCGTTTTCCTTGCGAGAGTTCGCGAATCATCGCCGCCCTCAGGGCAGAGAGCGTTGCTTCCATGTCGCTTTTCGTCAGCGAGCACGATTCCTCAATGTGGCTCTCGAGCTGGTCAGCGTTCATGGCAGTTCCCTCATGAAGGTGTGCATAATGGCGTTCTTCGCCTTTGCCGTTAGAATTTTTGATGGAATGGATTTCGTACTTAATGTTCATGGTAAGATAGGTTTTGAAAAAATACTCTTTGGTTTTGAAAAAAATCTGATAATTGTTGAATCACCTCTTGTCTGCTTCGAAATATCTCTTGTCGGTTTTGATGTTGCAAAGATTGTGCAAACCGAACACAATCAAGTTTACTTGAATTGTTGAGGTGCAGCCAATCTTCTGCAAAGATAATACGTCAAAAGCCGAAAAGGAAGTCTTTTTGGAAAAATTCCAGAAATATAGAATTATTTGGACAAGCTGAAGCGTCATTATTATTTGATGAAACCCAGACCGCACCTCGGCTGAGGTGCGGTCTGGGTTATCCAGCACTGGTAATGGTCGCTTTGTTGGGGTCAAGCGTGTTCCCCGCTATCTTTATAATTTTGAAATCTCTCCATGACCTTCTTGCGTATTTTCCAATTCCTCAATTGTTCGCTTCACCACTTCTTGCAGTTGATAAGTAGATACTCCGATTGGCTTGTTGATGTCTTGCAACGACCATTCCACCACGGTGTCATCCTTTGAGCGGCAAATGAGCAATCCGATGCTCGGATTGTCGCCTTCACCACGCAAAAGATGGTCGGCTGCTGTGACGTAAAAATTAAGTTTGCCTGCAAACTCGGGAACGAACTTTACTACCTTCAACTCTATCACCACATAGCATTTCAATGGAATGTTGTAAAAAACCATATCGGGAAAGAACGACTGACCGCCAGGCATACGCAGTTCCATTTGTCGCCCAACGTAGGCAAAGCCATGCCCCAGCTCGAGTAGAAAACGCGTAATGTTGGTAGCTAAGGCATTTTCGAGTTCCGTTTCGTTATAGCCTTTCGAAAGTTGCAAGAAACTCAGGTTGTAAGGGTCTTTGAGTGTTTGCAAGGCAAGTTCGCTTTGCTCCTTGGGTAAACGTTTGTTGAAATTGGTGGGTATGCGCCCAACAGAGCCATACAAGTTCTCTTGAATATTGTCTTCCAACATTCGCCTGCTCCAATTGCCTTCAATCACCTTGTCAATATAGAATAAGGCTTCTGCAACGGTGTGGCAGTGGGTGAAGATTTGAACATGATGAAACCATGGAACAAGAGCAAAGTTCTTGGGCATTTCAAATATCTCAGCAGGTTGCTGAGATATTTTAGGCGAAGCGGAATAATATGAATACCAACGTTTTACATATCTCAAATTGGTTTCGGAAAATCCTTTCTGCTCAGGAAAAGCTGCACGCAAGTCAAGGCTTAATTGTTTCATTACGCCTTTGCCCCATTGCTCCTCTATTTTAAGAGCCACCATATCTCTACCCAACGCCCAATAAAAGCGCAACAACTCTTCGTTAACCTTCAGAGCTGCCTTAGCTTGCGACTGCCGGTAGAGTTGCTTTATGTTTTTTAGCCACGAAACGTATTCATGCGAAAAAGCTGTGGCATCTGATGAAACAAAGTGTGGACGTGTATCGTTATTTTTACTCTCCATAGTTACTCCATTTTCAGAATTTGTTCAATAATCTCCTCGCTTTCAGCATTAAGCACCAAGATGTCCGCCTCGTTTTCGGCAAGTGAGCGTAATGGCATACGTTTCGGGATTGATTTTCGTGCCATAAAGCTGAATGGCTTTGGGAGATATTCCTAAAGATGTGAGGTATTCAAACCCTTCAGTGAGCATACCGCCCGAACCCTCGGCAGGGTCGTAAAGCGAAATTACTTTGGGCAAGTTGTCTTTGACTGGCTCAAAGACCAAGCGTGCCAACGGTTGTATGGCATCGCGCGGTGTGAAGTGCGCACCAGTTTCTTCGTTGTTTTCTTCATTGAAGCGGCGCAATAGACAAGTGTATAAGCAAATAGCTACTTTCTCCTTACCCATCAAAATAGCTCAGGTTATTCTTTTTACTATTACTAATTTTGAACACCCGTTTTATTTTGGGCGTTCGTCATTACTGGATGTTTTAACCGTATGGCAAATTTATAGAATTATTGTGAGGAAAACAAATTATCGAATTATAGTTTAAGTAGGTATTCAAAAATGTATTGTATATAGGGGTTAAAAATCGGTTTGATATTACTTCGCTGCATTCTTTTGAAACCCAACTTATTGTAAATTCTTCAATCACCTTGTGATGTCATCAACTCGCGGCCGCTGGTAATGCTACTCGCGGCCGAAGGTAGCTTTACTCGCGGCCGAAGGTAGCGCAACTCGCGGCCGCGAGTAGCAGATATGTTCTTAGGTTCAGGTGAACTTTTAGGTGGCAGATGTCTGCTTGCGATTTATGTTGCGCAATCCGTCAAAGATGGCTGTTTGACCACTTTTCTTTTCGCGTTTTTAGATTCCCTGCAAAAGATGTTCAGAAACCGGTTGAAATTACAAATAAATCAGTATCTTTGCATCAGACTAAACAAAATGTAATAAAAACAATGAGTTTACTTATAAAACCGAAAGCATATAAGCCGTTGCTTGATAAATATGAAACAGAGCAGGGTATCAAGGTTATCAAGGATTTCTTTCAGGAAAATCTGGCTACGGGATTGAAGTTGCGCCGCGTGACCGGTCCGCTTTTTGTGCTCAGAGGACTGGGTATCAACGACGATTTGAGCGGTACGGAACGTCCCGTGACGTTCCCCATTAAGGATTTGGGCGATGCGCAGGCGGAAGTGGTGCACTCTTTGGCGAAATGGAAGCGTTTGACGCTGGCCGACTATCAGGTGAAGCCAGGTTACGGCATCTACACCGATATGAACGCCATCCGTGCCGACGAGGAGCTTGATAATCTCCACTCGCTTTATGTTGACCAATGGGACTGGGAGCGCGTCATCACGCCGCAGGACCGCACGCTGGCTTACTTGAAGCGCACCGTGAAGTGTATCTACGCTGCATTGCTCCGCACGGAATTTTTGGTGTGTGAGCGTTTTCCGCAACTCACGCCGATGTTGCCGGAAGAGGTGTTTTTCATTCATGCCGAAGAGCTGCGCCAGCTTTATCCCAACTTCACGCCGAAGGAGCGCGAAGACGCCATCACGAAGGAACACGGAGCGGTGTTCGTCATTGGCATTGGCGGACCGCTCGGCGACGGCGAACCACATGATTTGCGTGCGCCTGACTACGACGACTATTCCACCGTCAGCGAGGCCGGTTTGCCAGGATTGAATGGTGACCTGTTGATTTGGAACAGTGTGCTGGAGCGTGCCTTCGAACTCTCTTCGATGGGCATCCGTGTTGACAAAGAGGCTTTGCTTCGCCAGCTTAAGGAAAGCGGCAAGGAAGATCGCTTGAAGTTTTATTTCCACCGCCGTCTGGTTGAGGGCACGCTGCCTTTGAGCGTCGGTGGCGGCATCGGACAGTCGCGCCTTTGTATGCTTTATCTGCGCAAGGCGCATATCGGCGAGATTCAGGCCAGCATCTGGCCCGACGAGATGCGCCGTGAATGTGAAGAAGCGGGCATTCCGTTGATTTGATAAGTAGGTGTTCAAAATTAGTTTATATTGAATTGTTGTATTATTTTGTTCCTACAGCTGTCTTGAAGAAGGAGCGTAGCGGGCTACGTGACTGATGAAAGGCAGTTGTAGGGGCAAAAGAATACGGCAAGGCAATATCAGACAGTTTTTCCCCTGCATGGATACTATAAAATAATTTTGAACACCTACTTAAGAACGCCATTGGCCAGAGGGCCGGTTTTTTATACGCACAGAGCCGCGAGCAAACTGATGTTGCTCGCGGCTCTGTGCGTTTTTTGGCGAAAGGTTGGTGGGGGTTGAAATAGTTCAACTCATTCTTTCACCATTACTTATCTTGTGAGACAATGATGTCTGTGCTGACGCCAGCGGAGGTCAGCGTGAGCGTGGCGTTGCGCTTTGCGTTGGTGTTGTTGCCAGTGTAGCTCACTTTGATTTTGTGCAGTCCCTTGCTGAAGGAAGTGGAGTCGGGCGTGATCCATTCTGCAGACGAAGAAAGCGTGGCGCCATCTTGGTAGACCTTGAAGGTGATGGTGGTGTCGTTGGCGGCGGCCTTCAGCATCAGGGGGAAAGTGGCCTGTGTGGTCAGCACCTTGTCGGTGTTGGTGTAGAACGGCATGGGCTGCGTGATGTTCAGCCAACCTCGCTGGATGACTGGCATGCTCGGGCTGACAGCCGACGTGACGTTGATGTAGGCAATGCGTGTGCTGCCAGTGTTGTTAATGTCAGTGGTGATGTCGAGGCGCGTGTCGGCCGATTTATATTGCGGAATGGTCATGGATGTCGGCGTGACGCGCATCCATGAGGCCGTTGAGGCCAGTGTCCATGAATCGAGTGAGAGCAAATGAATCGTGTCGCTCTGCTGATCTGCATAAAATTCCATGCCGTTGATCTTCAGCGGGCTGAAGAACGTTTGGTGGAGTTCGTAGTTTGAATCTCCGCATGAGGCAAGCGCCAAGGCTGCGCAGGGGAGGAGAGAGGCAATTAATTTCTTCATTTATTTAGATGTTTTGGGATTTGTTGAGGCTTTTGAGAGTTGAGAGACAGGGCTTTCGGCGGGACATTTCTCAATACCATTCAATGTTTGAACTATAGGAACTTCGCTTGTCCCACTTCAATGCGTCGGCCAGTTCGTTGGCACGTGCGCGGAAGGTGAAGTTGAACGAAGAGTAGGGGCGGAGCACCACGGAGCACGACATCTCAAAGCAATGGAGATCGCGCGAGACGGAGGCCGTTGTCATTGAGAGTTCGTGATAGTTGAAGTCATAGCCCGAGGTGAAACTGATGTTCCATCCTTCGGCAATGCGCAGGTAGCCCGAGAAGTTCATTGTTTGCGTGAACGAATAGGGATATCGCATGCGGCGCACGTTGATTTGCTTCGAGCGGTCTTCCGCCATGGAGATGCCGTATGACACTGTGAACGACCAGGGGAGAGAGAAGCGGAGGTAGCCGTCTTCGTCCACCTTGGCCTTCTGTTTTTTCTGCTTGCCGCCTTTCTTGGCGTTGCGCAGGTCGGGGTCGATGTTGGCATCTTCTGCGTCGGTGTCCGTGTCGGTGTCGGTCTCGTCGTTGCTTGCCGTTGAGCGGTCGGACCGCCGGCTGAAGAGTTTGGACAGCGTTTCGTTGTTAAACGTGTAGGAGAGGTTTTGCGACATGCCCTGGAAGCGTCCGAAGCGTCCGTAGCTCCATTCCGTTCTGTCGGAAGTGACGACACGGCCGTTTTTGTCGAAGGCGTAGGCATAGGTGGCAAACACTGCCGCCATGGAGAACGTGTAGTTCTTCGTCAGCTTCAAGCGGATGCGCGTGTTGAGGTTGCTCCAGGGGCGCGTTTCTGCTGCCATGTTATAGGAGAGCGCGCCATAGAGCTCGTCGATGAGGCTGATTTTTCGTTCGCCAGTTGTGTCGCGGTCGCTCTTCACCTTCATTTCCACGTTGTTTGACACCGACATGGTGATCATGCCCTGCTTCGTTCCGGAGGGATAGCTGTAGATGCCGCCGGAGTAGGGAGAATAGGTGACGGTGGAGACTTCGCCGTTGGCGTCGGTCTTGACGTAGGTGCGCTGGTAGCCGTAGTGCGACGAGGTGAAGTCGGGGGCGTAGCTGAAGGAGACGCTGGGCTTGAAGACGTGGCGCACGGCGATGATTTTATCGCCGAAGAGCTTTCGCCAGGGTTTATAGAAACCATAGAGCGTGGTGTTGGCCGAAACGCCGAGGCTCCAGTCGTAGAGGTTGTAGAAGCCGTATGTGGTGTCGGCCACTTCCTTTTGTGTGGTTTCGTCCCATGAGCGCATCACGCGGTTGGTGTACATAATGTCGCGCAAGGAGAACTGCGGAGAGATGTTGATGTATTTAAAGACCTGGAAGGTGGCGTCGATGGGAATGCGGTGTTGCATGCCGTTTCGCCAGTCTTTGACGAGGTTCGACTTGAAGAGTTTGTCTTCCTTCGTGTTGATGCTGTTGGAGAGCGATCCCGTGTAGGACATGGAGATTTTCTCATACCAGCGCTCCTTTCCTGCCTGGTGTTTGCGGCGGAAGGGATAGAAGCGGTTGAGAGAGATGCTGAGGTCGGGGAGCGTCATGCTGACCGATGAGTCGCGTAGCGATTGCGTGAGGTTGGTCGACCCCGCGATGTTCAGGCCGATGCTCGGGAAGGTGTGTGAGAAACTCACCGAACTGGCGCGTGTGCTCTGCGTGTAGGCCAGCGGATTGTACATGCTCTCGAGGTTTGAGCGCTCGTAGTTTTCCGAGGCGAAGTTCACGCGGGCCGAGAAAGTCGTGTTGGGGCTTGCCTTGGCGTCTTTGCTGTGTGTCCACTGCACCTTGAGGCTCTTCGTCACGGCATAGTCTGGCATGTTTTTCTCGCCGTCAACGGTGCGCAGGAAACTGATGTAGAAATTGCCGTTGTAGCGATAGCGCTTGCGGTAGTTGGTCTCCGCGCTCAGTCCCCAAGAGCCTTTCGTATAGATTTCGCCGAGCGCTTTGAAGTCCATGTAGTCGTTGATGGCAAAATAGTATCCACCATCGCGCAGATAGAAACCGCGGCTTGTCTCGTCGCCGTATGAAGGCATGATGAAACCGCTGGAATATTTCTTGTTGAAGGGGAAGAAACCATAGGGGACAGCCAGCGGGAGCGGCACGTCAGCCACCACGAGGTAGGCTGGGCCAAACACGCTTTCCTTTCCCGGGCGCACTTTGGCGCGGGAGAGGGCTAAATAGAAATGGGGATGCTTAGCGTCGCAGGTGGTGTATTTTGCATGTTCCAGATAGAGCGTTCCGTCGGCAGCGCGTTTCGAGTGTTGGCTCTGCATGAAGCCGTCGCCCTGCGTTGTCTCCACGTTCGTGATATAGCCCTTTTTCGTTTTGAAATTGAAGGCCATGAGTTCGCTGTGGTAGTTGTCGCTGCCTTGCGAATAGACCGGTTTGTCTTGCAAGATGCCCGCCGTGTCGCGTTCTCCCGCCGCTCTCACCATGCTGCTGTCCATGTTCATGGTGATTTTGGCCGCGTTGAGCGTCATGTCCATGTATTTCACTTGGGCCTTTCCGTAGAGGTGCACCAGTCGCGTTTCAGCGTCGTAGACCAGCGAGTCTGTGCATTCATAGTCCACTGGCGCGTCGATGCCCGGTTTGCGTTTTGCGCTGTCGGCGGCCGTGGTGTCGATGGCCGTGCTGTCGTAGCGCAGTCCACGTCCGCTTCTGGTGTTGGTGGCATCGGGCAGCAGCAGGGAGTCCTTGAGACTGTCGGAAACGGAAAAAGGCACGGCAGATGGTTGCTGTCGTGCTGTATCGTGCTGTAGCGTGTCGTCAGACGTTTGTTGCGTTGCGTTCTGCCGCGTTGTTTGGCTACGCGGCGTTGCGACGCTCAAGGCTACGATGGTTGTAAGAAGGAGAAATATAGGAGTTCTCAAAGTGGGGTTGCTTCTCTGTCAAAAGTGGGCCTCTTGAAATGGAGACCCTCCTTGAGGTTTATGTATCTGGCTGCAAAAATACGCAATTTTTTTGACTCGTGGCATTGATTTGGCGTTAAGGGATGTCCTAAAGAATGTGTTTTAGGATTCTATGTGATTTTGCCGGCTGATTTGCCTCTTCTCGAAGGCGGCCTGAGGGTGATGACGCTCAGACACATGGGCGGTGGACGCTAAGCCATGCAGTTGCGTTCCCTGTCGGCCATGATGTCGGCCATGTTGTTTTGCGCCCATGCAATCAGGCTTTCTGCCTGCGGAATAAACGACTGGGCCCTTTCCGTAAGGGTGTATTCCACTCTCGGCGGCACTTCTGCATAGATTTTCCTGCTGACAAAACCGTCGGCTTCGAGTGAGCGCAGGGTGGAGGTCAACACCTTCTGCGAAATGTCGGGGATGTGTTTGTGCAGGGAATTGAAGCGCATACATCCGTGATGGTGCAGCGTGTAGAGAATCAGCAACGCCCATTTTCCGCAGATGTGAGACAGGATGTTGCGTATGGGGCAGTCTTTATATATGATGTCGGTGGTTGGAGTGTCCATAGGTTGTTTATGTTCAGTTGCTAATTGGGGGGTGTTCTTGGGAGTGCAGGCTGAGGCCGTTGGTGGTGTTTGAGTCAGCCCTGAAGGCATATTCTGGAAATGTGTTTCAGAATGCAGCTGAGAGGGTGTTGCTCACCAATTCATACAAAAGTACGCAAACGCCATAATATGTTACGGTGGCAAGTGTTAAACTTATTCAAATACCATATTTTAAAATGTCTCAGCGTTAGCAATGGTAACCTCAGAGTAAGTGGCTAACGTCCTTGTGCCTTCTTGCAGGGAATGCTTTCGTGGCGTAATTTTGCACCGTCATTAATCAATTAATTCTCAGAGATATGAAAACTGCAAAAACAATTGTGAAGGCCGAGCAAGCAACGGCCGTTGACTTTGGAACGTTCGACAAGTTGAACGAGTATGTATTGGAACTCGGCCCAGAGGTGAAGATACCTGGCAAGGTGTTTGGAGGAACTGTGACTGGTGCCACAGGCGGCGAGTTTTCCTTCCAGTCGTTTGCGCCTGGCGCAGAAACGGGTTTCTTGCATACTCACAAGAATCATGAGGAACTCTATTTCTTCCTTAAAGGACAAGGTGAGTTTCAGGTGGACGGCCAAGTGTTTCCCATTTCAGAAGGTAGTGTGGTGCGCGTGGCACCTGCCGGAAAGCGTTCCGTCAGAAACAATGGAAATGAACCGCTGGTGATGCTCTGTGTGCAATATCGCGGCAATACCTTTACGGCAGAAGATGCTGCAGACGGCGTGATTCTGAATGAAAAAGTGTTGTGGAAGTGATGCCGTGGCAGGACTGGCTTGTTGGTTGAACGAACGGAGAAGTCTTTTTTGGGGACGTACTGTTGGATGTTCCGCTGAAGCGTGTTTCGGAATCAATGATACGCCGGTTGTGTCGATAGTAACAGCTATCATAAAAGAGGCCTGCGAAACGCAATCGTTTCGCAGGCCTTAGATTTTTTATCAACGTTGTGTTGAACGTCTTTTCGCTATATTATTCGCCCGGAGCAATAGCACCTGAAGGACAAACGTCAGCGCAAGTACCGCAGTCAACGCAAACGTTAGGGTCGATAGAATACTTTTCACCTTCAGAGATAGCGCCAGATGGGCATTCGTCAATACAAGTACCGCAAGCGATGCAGTCGTCACTAATTACGTAAGCCATTTTGTTTGAATTTTAAATTGTTATTAATGTTGTTATGTCAGTCTGTCTCAAACAGAAGAACGACCCGCGGGCCGCTCTCGTGTTGTTTCATGAAGCAAAGGTAATGCAATCCAATTGAAGCGCCAAATATTATTGCGATTTTTTTTGTCGGCATCTGGCATAAGAGATGGTCTCTTCGTCATGGTTGTGCCTGTGTGCCGATGAATGGCAATCCCCCCTCCGCCGCGGTTGTCTTAACGATGGAGGGGGGATTGTTGTGATTACTGATTACTTGGAAATCGTTGTTGAGCCAGAGCCGATCATTTGTCCGTCGATGAAAATGTAGGCGGAGTAGTTGCCGCTGCTCAGGTATTCGTTGATTGGAATATAGAGCGTGACGTGTTGTTCTTCGCCAGTGTATTCAATTTCTTTTGTGGCGGAATATTCGATGGACTTGTTCTCATAATGGAATGAGCCAGAGCGTGCAACGACTTCTTGGCTGGGCTTGAGCAGGCGTACGTAGACCCTGCGGTTTCCTGTGCTTGCCGTTACGTTTCTTGTTACGGTGAAAGAAACGGTGAAGCGGGTGATGTCTTTGCTGCGCTTGGCGGCCTTGCCGTTTTTCTTGACGGCCATGACGCTGACTCCTGTGGCGTTAAGCTGTGAGGCCACTGCCACTTGTTCTGAAAGCTGGCTGTTTCGCTCGTTGATTGAACTGTTTTCGCGGCGTGTGCGTTCAGCTTCAGCGCGTGCTTCGTCGCGCTCTGAGGTGAGCGTCTGGTTGAGCTGCTGGAGAGAGTCGACTTGGCGGATATAGTCGCGCAAGACGGCACGAACCGTTGCCAGTTCCTTTTTGAGGCGAAGGATTTCTGCGGCACTGTTGGTTTTCAGTTCGCGCAACTCTTTGAGCAGGCCCTCGGCGCGTTTCTGCTCGGCATCGAGCTTGGCAACGAGCGAGTCGTCTTTGATTTCCTGCTTCATTTCGCCATACTGTGCGGCGAAGTCGGCGTACTGGTTCTCCATTTCGCGGCGGTCCATTTCAGCGATTTGCCGGAGTTCAGCCAGTTCTTTATCCTTTTCGCTCTTTGAATTGCAGCCAGCCAGACATCCGCCAGCTATGAGAACTGCCATGAGAGCGATGAAAATATGCGTCAGTGTCTTCATTGTGGTGTGTGGTTTTTGTGGTGGGTAAGCTTCGCAGGGGGCAATGCCTGTTTATATTATTCTATATAATATTTATGGCCTGCGGAGTTTATAGTTTAGTCAACGATGGTGATCCATCCGTGGTTGTCTGGCTCGATGCCATATTGGATGTTGCGCAGTTTCTCGTAGAGCTTCGTTGACATAGGTCCTGGTTTTCCGTCCTTCGAGATGACGTAGCTCTTGTTGTTTTCCATATCGTCGATGCGGCGAATCGGACTGATAACGGCGGCTGTTCCGCAAGCACCAGCTTCTTCGAATGTGGAGAGTTCTTCTTCAGGAATCTGTCGGCATTCAACCGTCATGCCCAGGTCTTTTGCCAACTGCTGCAAACTACGGTTGGTGATGGAAGGCAGGATGGACGAAGACTTCGGCGTGATGTATTTGTTTTCTTTGATGCCGAAGAAATTGGCTGCGCCACATTCGTCGATGTATTTCTTCTCCTTGGCATCGAGATAAAATTCGCAGGAATAACCGGCGTCGTGTGCCATCTTGTTGGCGCGGAGGCTGGCGGCGTAGTTTCCGCCCACCTTATAGGTTCCCGTTCCGAGCGGTGCCGCGCGGTCGAACTCGCGGATGATGACATAGTCGTTTGTGGCAAATCCGCCCTTGAAATATGGGCCTACCGGGGTAACGAAAATCATGAAAAGGTATTCATTGGCAGGATGAACACCGACCTGTGCGCCCGTACCGATGAGCAACGGACGGATATAGAGAGCGGCACCGCTTTCGTATGGTGGGATGAAGCGTTCGTTGAGTTTCACCACTTTCTTGGTCATCTCCACGAAGAGCTCTGTCGGCACTTCCGGCATGAGGATGCCGCGGCAGGTGCTTTGCAGGCGGGCAGCATTGTCTTCGATGCGGAAGAGGCGGATTTTGCCATCGGGGCAGCGGAAAGCCTTTTGTCCCTCGAAGGCTTCCTGACCGTAGTGAAGACAGGTGGCAGCCATGTGGATGTTGATGGTGTCTGTTGATGAAACTTCAATTTCGCCCCATTTGCCGTTGCGGTAGTAGCAACGAACGTTGTAGTCGGTGGGCATGTAGCCGAACGAAAGATTTGCCCAATCAATATTTTCCATTGTCGTCTTGTTTTTTGAATTGTCTTATGTGTGGTATTCGTATGTCACGTCTTGTGCGTTGCCTCGCTCAGGATAAGGAAAAGTCGCGGGGCGCATGGCGTTGCTTGGCAAAATTACGCATTTTAGTTGAAAAAACGCCGCCTCCTGCTACTTTTATCCGAATTTTGAATTCATTATGCTTCGTTATGCGTGGCAGAAAGGACACAGGTGTATTTTTGTAAGTTGGGTTTTGCTTTTGCGCGGTGAAAACTCTCAGTATGCAAAAAGGAGCTGCAAAGGGCATGGTGAAAAGCCAATATATGGTAGGTTTCAAAAGGTGGGTTGGCCAACAATGCGTAAATTTGCACGTGGAAAAATAATAGTTATAGCTTATGATGATTCGACAATGCGCCATCCTTTTCGGTTGCCTGGCGCTGGGTGAATTGCTGATTTATTTCACCCACATTCCTTTGCCCTCCAGTATTTTGGGCATGCTGATTTTAACCTTACTGTTGCAGTTGAAAGTCATCCGCTTGGAGTGGGTGCAAGGACTGGCCGATTTCTTGGTGGCCAACATCGGTTTCTTCTTCGTGCCGCCTGGCGTGGCCATTATGTGTTACTTCGATATTATTAAGGCGCAGTTCATGCCCATTTTGGTAGCTTCCGTTGTCAGCACCGTGTTGGTGTTAGCTGTGACAGGATGGGTACATCAGTTTTATGGCAAAGCCGCGGATATGCGCAAGAAGGGAGGTGAAGCATGATAGACTATTTCTCCAACCAGTTTTTTCTTATCGCGCTGACGTTTGGTGTCTATTTCTTCGGGAAGCTTCTGCGGAAATGGACGGGCTGGGTGATAATGAACCCCATATTGATTACCATCGTTGTGCTGATTGCCTTTCTGAAGCTCACTGGCATCAGTTACGAAACCTATAACGAAGGCGGCCATCTCATCGAGTTTTGGTTGCGTCCCGCCGTTGTGGCGTTGGGCGTTCCCCTGTATTTGCAGTTGGGCACCATCCGCAAGCAGTTGGTGCCGATTCTCCTCTCCGAATTAGCTGGCTGCGTGGTGGGCATCCTCTCCGTTGTCTACATCGCTAAAGAGATGGGGGCTACGCCCGACGTCATCCGCTCTTTGGCTCCTAAATCCGTGACGACCCCCATTGCTATGGAGGTGACGAAAGCCGTTGGCGGCATTCCTTCGCTCACGGCCGCCGTTGTTGTCTGTGTGGGACTGATGTGCGCCGTTTGCGGCTATAAGACGATGGGTTTTGCCCGCGTGAAGAGTCCTGTGGCACAAGGATTGTCTATGGGAACAGCCGCCCATGCCCTCGGCACTGCCACTTCTATGGATGTGAGTCGCGTGCATGGCGCTTATGCCAGTCTCGGACTGACGCTTAACGGAATCTTCACGGCCTTGCTGACGCCGTCTATACTTCCGATGCTGAATATTTAGTAATAAGTAGCTGCGACACGGCATGCTCTCGGCTGGCGGCCAGACGGCTGCCGAGAGCAGAAACAAAGGAAAATGCCTGTATCAAGAACGCCTAAACATTCTTGATACAGGCATTATTTTTTAATTGCCCCTTGTGTATTGGGAACATACTGCGCGTGTTGGGAACTGCGCTGGAATGCCAGTACAAACGACTGACGTTCGAAGCGCTTATTTCAACACATCGAGCAGTTCGGGCAGGTGGTAAATGATGGCATCGGGGAGCGTTTCGTCCACTTTCTCCTTGCTCCATCCCTCTCCGCGCATCCATACGGCGTGGCAGCCAACGGTTTTTGCCGGCACCATGTCTTTTCCGTAGCTGTCGCCAACGACGAGCACCTCTTCGGCTGAACAGCCTGCCGCGTCAACTCCCATTTGATAGATGGCGGGGTTGGGTTTTCGGACGCCCACAACGGCGCTTTCGATGACGGCGCTGAAGAAATGGTCGATTTTATATTGTCGCAGGATGGCGTGGATATTTCCGTAGAAATTCGACACCAACACCATGTTGTAAGCAGGATTCAGTTCCGACAATACGCGTCGTGTCACTTCCATATTTCGCTCCACGTAGGCGTTGCAATAGTCGGCAACGGCCTTGATGTTCTTTTGCCGTTCCTCTTCAGAAGGCGTCCAGAGGTTGTTGTCGCGCAGGAAGATGGTCTCTTGGTCGACCTTTTTAAGCAGTACCGTGTGGAAGTCATCGTCAGGAAGAACAATGGGCGCCTTTGCCAAGGCCCGTTCGCCGTAGACATAGGCATCGCGGAAGTTAGGCTCGTCAACGGGAATTTGCGCGTGGCGGTATCCTTCGAAGAGCACGTGTGCCCAGTGGCGTGCATCGGTGTCGAGCGTGCCGCCGTAGTCGAATATGATGGTGTTAATCTTCTTCATCTTGGTTATTTCATGATTTTCTTGTTACCGATTTTCACCAGGCCCACGCCGATGAAAATCCACACCAGTTCGCGGATTCTCGTGAAGAAGCTGGAGAACACGCCGAGGCCGAGGCCGCCGGGGTAGCCCAGAATCTTGATGATGATGGCCAAACCGCCTTCGCGTGCGCCCATCTGCATCGGGAAGAAAAACAGAATGTTGCCCATCAGCGAAGAGAAGGCCAGAACGAGGATGGCATCGACAAACGTGACGGGGGCACCAAAAGCCAGGAGAATGAAATAAAACTCCAGCGAATTGATGACGCGGGCCAGATATTCATAGAGCAGAGAGGTATAGAAAGCCTTTGGCTGCGCATGTAGGTAGGCGATGTTGCGGTCAACCTGTTCCATGCTCTCCACGTTCTTGTCGTAGAACTTATGGGCGTACTTTTTGGCTACGGGGATGTAGAAGAGCAACTTGTAGAGCTTCACAATCAGTCCGTTCTTATATCCCTTGTAGAAGAAATAGAGCACGAAGATGAGGATGGCGGCAAAGATGCCGGCGCAGGTCCAGAGGAATGGGTCCATCTTTTCGGTGTATGCCACGATGAACAAGACGGCAGCTGAAGCCCACAGACAGATGTGTGAGAGAATGTGCATCATGGAATAGAGCACCACAGACGACATCGCGCCCGTTGTGCCGATGTGCGAGGCCAGTTCCATAACGCGATAGGGGCCGCCGCCGAATCCGAAGGGCGTGGTGTAGCTGAAGGCAAATCCCGAAACCGTCAGTTTGTAGGCATGGCGGAAGGAGAGGTGCTTGTCGTGCTTGCCGCTGTTGACGATGATTTGGAAAGCCGCGGCGTTGAAGGCATAGACAAACACCCAGATGCCCACAACGGCGGGCAGGAAAGCGAAGACGCGGGGCAGCTTGTCGCGCAGCTGTTCATAGTCGACATCGAAAGTGCAGAGCATCACCACGATGGCGGCAACGCCGAAGAGGAGAAATAAATTTCTGTAGAGAGGTTTCATGAAAAAATGTTAGTCGGGCGGTGAGTATTACGCTTTAGCGATTTCGCCTTCCATGCGTCGGCAGAGCGATTCGTGCTTGGCGCGCATATAGAAGAACAGGCCGTTCATGACGGTGATTTCGAAAGCAGGGTAAATCCAGGGTTGGTTGACGAGCAAGGAGATGTAGAGCACGATGGCGCGTGTGTTAAACGTCAGGATGTTGGCCCATTTCATCAGCGGCAGACTGCTAGCGCGAAATTCCTGCTTGATGTTTTCCGGAATGGCGCGGCCGTAGCGTTGGTCAATCTCCTTTTTGAAATGCTGGAAAGCTGGCGTCATGCCTTCCTGCGATTTGGTGTAGTTGCGATAGAAATAGAGGAAGAGTTTCCAGGCAAAGTCCTTTCCCCATGAGAGGCTCTTAAACTCATCGGTCAGTTTGGCCGCGTTGTCGAGTTCACTTCCCTGTTCCCCTTTAATGAAATAGAGATGGATGTTGCGGTAGTAGTCGGCCAATTGGCATTGTTTGCCGTGGCAGATGAAACCAGCGAAAGAGCAGAGCACCCAAATCCAGATACCCCATTGCGGCATCAGTCGCAGACAGATGGCCATGTAGATGGCCACAAACCAGACGTCGCCAGCAAATCCGTCGAGGATGCGTCCCCAGCGGGTCTTCTTGCCCGTCATGCGTGCCAACTGTCCGTCGGCGCTGTCGTAGAGATTCGCCCAGACGAGTAGCAGAATACCGATGACGGTGTAAGTCATGTTGTCGAAATAGAACATCACGCCAGCTGCCGCACCGAGGAAGATGGAAAGAATCGTCACCACATTGGGGTGTATGCCAAAGAAATTAAAGAAATTAGCCCAAAGCAAGCCCAATGGGCGCGTGAAATGTATGTCGAGCCATTCTTCGGTGTCTTGTGACTTGAAGGTGGCCGCCAGTTTTTTGTTTTCAGCCATGTCGTTATATTTTTAATGATATTTCAGGACGCTCCTATATATATGGAATAGTTGCAAGCGTCGTCAGCGTTTTCTGTCAGCGTTTTATATTCTGTGCTTAGCCTTAATAATCTTGCGCAGCCTTTCAGCAATGGCTTCCGCTGCTTCGTCGCAGCAGCGTGAAAAGCTTGGCCAGTCGTTGAAGTCGATGATGAGAAACGAACCGTCGGGGCGCACGACGGCATCGCCGCCATAGACCGTGAAACCGCTGACGGCCGCACAAGCGTCGGCGCTTTTCTTCAGGGCGCTTTCCGAAAAGGCATAGCCCGTCGGACTGCCGTTGAAGCGTTCCAAACCGAACTTGCTGAAGCAGGCCCCCCGTGTGGGATAGTAGAGATGGAAGAAATCGGTGTCTTCAACGCCATAGAACTTCACGAGGTCGCCTTCGATGTGGGGCGACAGCAAAACGTCGGTGATGCCGCGTGCCTTATAATCGTCGGCCGCCTCTTCCAAATCTTTCTCTGAGGCAACAAAGCGCACGTCGCCCGAATTTTGTGCGCAGGCATCGCCGCGTTTCAGCCAATATCGCTTTCCCGTTTCAAAGCAAAGCGTGGGCTTCATTGCGTTGACATCGAAACATCGGCTTTCGGCAACTGGCAAGTCGTGGCGTTCAAAACAGCGTGCCAACGCCGTGCGCGTCCCTTTCGTCAGCGCGTTGGCGGAATTGACAACAGGAATGCCCTTCTCCTCCGCCTCCGTTAAGATGCTGAGCGCCTTTTCGCTCCGTGCCATGCTGTAAACCAGGCATGGGGCCTCCGTCAGAGATTGTTTCGTCAAGTCGTCCTCGCCCACGCATTCGACTTCGTAGCCCGAACCGCGCAAAGCGACCGCGACAGCCTGAAAGATGGCGTTGTCGCGGTCGATAGAGTTAGGGGAAAAACGATGAGAACGGCTGATGCCTAATATTCTGTTCATGTTTTATTTTTCAGAGTTCAAGAGCTTTCGGAAAAATTACTTCAGAAAATCTTCCGCTTTGGCGATGTCGCTGGCATGGTCAACGTCCAGAATTTTGCTCATCGGCCAGGCCTTCAGGCGCAGTCCGTCGTCCACCAGTCCGCGTTGGAAATTGCGCATGCGGCTCTGTCCTTCCTTCATGCAGCGTTTCAAAGTTCGTATCGCCACAGGTTTGAGGGCATAAATGCCACCAGAGATATAGCGGCAGCAGTCGCTTTTGTCAAGAAATCCAGTGATGTTCAAAGCTTCGTCGGTGGCCACATACAGAGGTTTCTCGTCGTCGATGTAGTCAGTGACAGCCATCATGCCGTCGGCCTCCGTGTTTTTGAACGCCTCGATGTATGCTTTAAATTCGTCTTCGCGGAAGATGGTGTCAACCGTTGTTAGGCAGAAGGGAGCATCGTTGAGGAATTGGCTCAGTTCGAAGAAACTGTGCATCGAGCTCGGCGTGGTCTTCACCACCAGATTGATAGGTGCCCCTTCGTTGTTTTCCATCAGCGCTCTGACGTGCGCCTCCGTCTGCGGGTGCAGGCGGTTGACGATGATGCAAATTTCCTCAGCTCCGTTTTCGTTGAAGATGCGTATGAGGCGGTCGATCATCGCCTCGCCGTTGAGCCTTACGAGCGGTTTGGGAAGTTCCACACCCTCTTGCGACAAGCGCGAACCTTCGCCGGCGGCAATAATTGCAAATTTCATAAGTCGTATTAATCAAAGAGTCTATTCAGCTTTCTCCTCCACATTCTCGCGCACTGGCGTTTTGCCCTCAGCGGCAGCGTTAGGCGTGACGTGTCGGTTGCGGTTGCCATCTTCCTTGCGTTCGTGATAGAGCTTCGGCAGCGGGTTTTTGCGTGCTTCATCATCAGCCTTGCGGTTGCGGTGGATGTCGATGGCCGTATAGATGGCCTGGCGGAAAGACGCTTCCGAAGCCTTGTTGCAGCCAGCGATGTCAAACGCCGTGCCGTGGTCGGGCGATGTGCGCACATAAGGCAGTCCGGCCGTGATGTTTACGCCGTTGTCCATAGAGAGCGCCTTAAATGGTGCCAATCCTTGGTCGTGGTACATGGCCAAGACAGCATCAAAATGCGAGAACATGCCAGCGCCGAAGAAACCGTCGGCGGGATAAGGGCCAAAACACTGTATGCCCTGTTCAACGGCCTCTTGAACCGCTGGAGCAATGGCCTCCTTCTCTTCGTGTCCCATCACCCCGTCGTCGCCGTTGTGTGGGTTCAGTCCGAGCACGGCGATGCGCGGTGCGGAAATCAAGAAATCGTGTTGCAAACTCTTGTTGAGCTGGCGGATTTTCTTTGCCACGTTTTCCTTCGTGATGGCAGCGGCCACTTCGCTGATTGGCAAATGCGTCGTCACCAATGCCACGCGCATCACGTCGTTGGCGAGAACCATGAGCGGTTCGTTGCCCTCTCCGATTCTGTTGGCCAGATATTCAGTGTGTCCGGCAAAATTGAAGTCAGGGCTTTGAATGGCGTTTTTGCAGATTGGGGCAGTGACCAAAACGTCGATTTCCCCGTTCTTCAGCGCTTCCGTCGCCGCTTCGAGTGCCCAGTAGGCAGCGCGTCCGGCCTCTTGGCTGGTGCGTCCAAATTCCACGTTCACGTCGTTGTCAAAGCAGTTGACGAGGTTGAGGCGTCCGTCAACGGCGTCCTTCGCCGAGTTGACAAAATGAAACTGCGTTTCGATGCCGAGCGCTTTTCGGTGGTAGCTACCGATTTTCGCCGAACCGAAAACAACTGGCGTACACACTTCAAACATCGTCTGTTCGGCAAAAGCCTTGAGAATGATTTCATAGCCCACGCCGTTAGTGTCGCCGTGAGTGATGCCAACGCGGAGCAGAGTCGGCTTTTCGTTGGCTGATGTATTTTTTTCTTGCGGCGTGTCGTTGCCGCTCATATTAAAGTCTGCCATAAATATATGGGTATTGGATTATCTATTTTTGTCGTTCCGCCTCATTCTTGGCGGTTGAAAGCAATCCGCAGGCCGCGAAGATATCCTGTCCGCGTGAGGCCCTCAGCGTGGTGAAGAGTCCGTGCGACGTTAGATAGTCGCGGAAGCGCAACATGCGCTCGCGGTCAACGCCGTGTAGCGGCGTATCGGGAATGTCGTGGAAGCGGATGAGGTTGATGCGGCAGTCCAAGTCCTTCAGAAGGTCAATCAGCGCATCAGCGTGCCGCAGGGAATCGTTGATGCCGTCGAAGACGATATATTCAAACGAGAGTCTGCGTTGGCGTGGTGCCGAAGCGTCGACGGGGCGCCGTCGACAGAAGTCATATTGCCGCAACACATTGACCACATCGCGGATGCTGAAGGCACGTTCCGCTGGCATCAGTTTGGCGCGTTCTTCAGGGATGGGGTGGTGGAGGCTGATGGCCAAGTGGCATTCGCTCTCGTCGAGGAATCGTGTCAGTCCCTTGGCCAGTCCGACGCTCGACACCGTGATGCGTCTCGGACTCCATCCGTACCCCCAATCAGCGTTGAGCACTTCCGTGGCCCGCAACACATTGTCGAGGTTGTCAAACGGTTCGCCCTGTCCCATGAAAACGATGTTGGTCAGCGTGTCGCGTTCCGGCAGCGAATAAATCTGGTTGAGGATGTCTGCTGCCGAGAGCGATGCCGAGAACCCCTGCCGCCCCGTCATGCAGAAGGCGCAGTGCATTTTGCAGCCCACCTGACACGACACGCAGAGCGTGGCGCGGTCTTCATCGGGGATGTACACCGTTTTGATATAGTGGTTGTCGTGTGTTCGGTAGAGATATTTCACCGTCCCGTCCACAGAGCGCTGTTCATCGACAGGCGCTGCAGCTCCGACGCAATACTTCTCCGTCAGCCTTTGCCGTGCCGTTTTCGAGAGATTGGTCATCTCCTCGATGGTGGCCACGTGCTTTTTATAGAGCCAGTCGGCCATTTGCTTGGCCACGAAGCGTGGCAGTCCGAGTTCCTGTGCAACGCCTTGCAGTTCAGTCAAGGTCATTCCGAGAAGCGGAGTCTGTTGTGGGGTTGTATTGTTAGCGTCGGTCATTTCGAAATGTGGTTTTCTATGAATGGCTACAAATTTAGCAAAAAATGCTCAAACAGACGAATGCTTTCCCATTTTCGCGCTTACAATGAGGCCGATGGGCAAGTAGATACGTCTGATGGAACACCACCTACTTAAAAACACCCCAGACCATCAGTTTAAAAACAACCGGGCCGGCTTGCGAGAAGTCGGCCCAGTCAGTAAAAATTGTGGTTCGGGATTTGTTTTAATACATATCTCTTTCGTAATCGTCTCCAGTATAGTCTGGTTCTGTGTCTTCGTAGTCCACCAGGCTGTCGACGTCTTCCGTGTAAACGGCCACGCTGTCAGCTTCTTCTTCATCGGAGGTGCTTGAGAAAGAATAACTGTCTGTGGTGTTATTGCGCTGCCATGATCCGTTCATGTATAGTCGCAGCGCCGTGAAGCCCAACATCACGATGGCCAGCGGTACGGCCGCGAACCACAGACGCATTTTGGGCCAGCTCAGGTTGATGAGTTGAAGCATAATCCAGGGCAAGAGCATGAAGAGTGCCACGATGATGACAACGGCGTCAATGTATGTTGTTCCAGAGTCGTAGAACTTATAGTTCTGGTACTGCAACGCGTTGACACTTTTAATCAACGCGAGAAATATCAACGTTGCCGTAACGCTCAGCGCCGTGGCTTTTCGGGCTGTGCCGTCGCATTGCGTTTTGGCAATCCAGAGCCAAACTGTGGACATGAGCGCGTAGAGCGCAATGGTTATGATGTTGGTCATGTTCATGCCGTCTGTCATGTTTTCCGGTTCGACAACGGTGCTCATGATAACCAGCGCGAGGTTGACAGTCAGCAGCAGGCCAGCCAAAACGAACCCCGTGATTTTGGTCGACATCGTCTTGAAGCGGATACTAAGTACCACCATCGAGGCAATCAAGAACAGCGAGGCGAACTCCAGAATGAAACCGCCTGCTGGCATAAAATTTTCGTAGTAGTAGAAATAAGAAAAACTTGTTTTTTCTGGCTTAAAAAACGTGCCGAATATCACGAAGATGAAGAGGCATGTTGCTGCCGCTATGTTGAATACGCGAAGCAGGATGTCGCCGCTTGTTTGCTCCTCCTCCAATGCCAATTTCCTGGGCGCTTTCTTGCCTGGCAGCAAGAGGCTTTGATACAGCAGGCAGGCCCATCCGATGCTGCTGAGGCTGCTCATCAGCACGTAGAAATACATGTTGCCAAACAAAGGAAGGTTCAGTTCGGGGAAGAAAAGAATGGCTGAAAACAGTGTCGCCACGGCAAGGACAATCAGCCCCATCCTGTATTTTTTGTCGCAGCCAATGGCCAGCAAAACGAAGAATGCAATGGTGAGGAGGTTGCGGAGCATATGTATGACGCAGTAGGTCGTGCTGCATAGCATGTCGGAATACCTATAATAGTCTCCGCTTTCTATGCCTCGAAACTGCCAAATGCTGTCAAACAAGTCGACAACGAGCAGCAGGCCGAGCAAAACCGTTGCCACGATGCCCAGAATTTTTGCTTGCTTACCGCTGAGCACGTGGGGAGCAATGAAAAACATGAACGCCGCGCTGCCCACCGAAGACAGAATGTTTGTGAAGAGATTCACACTGCTTTCGTATGAAACCATGTGCAGCAGTTGGTTAATCAGGTTGACGAAAAGGGGCATCAGCACCAATATGGTCACTACCGCCGCCAGGCGAAATTTGCGCGCGCCCGTCAAGAAACCTTCTTCTTGCGAAATGGACGTGCAAGTGCTCTGTGTTTGAGTTTGAAATTTTGTCTCCATATTAATCTTGTGTTAATTGTATTCTAATGCGACTTTGCTGGAAAATGTGAGGTCAATTCACCACCAATTGCGGAAAATATTCTCTCAAGACATCCTCCGCGTGCTTCAGTTGTTCTGCCGTGTTCTCCTTCGTATCCTTCAGTTGGTAGTCCCATCCGAGCGATTCATATTTATGAACGCCGAGCCGGTGATACGGCAGCAGTTCCACGCGCTCAATCATCTTGTAGTTCTTGAAATGTTCGCCGAGCGCTCGCAAATCCTCCTCAGCGTCGCTGAGGCCAGGCACCAACACATATCGCAGCCAGAAGGGGCGTCCGTTTTCTTCCAGCCATGCCGCCGTTGCAAGCGTCTGCGTGTTAGGGCGTCCCGTGATGTGCTCGTGTTGTGCAGAGCGGATTTCCTTTACGTCGAGCAACACCAGGTCCGTTTCCTTCAGCAGCGCTTCCACGTCGCTGTTCCAGATGCCGCCGTTCGTGTCCACGCAGATGTGCAGTCCCTTTTCATGCAGGCGATGGAAAAGTGGCAGCAGCGCTTTGGCCTGCACGGTCGGTTCGCCGCCCGAGAACGTCACGCCGCCACGTTTTCCGAAGAAAGGTTTCAGCGATTCCGCCTGTTCCACGATATAGTCGGGGCTTGTCAGTTTGCTTTGCCCGATGGCTTCAATCGTGTCGGGGTTGGCGCAATAGAGGCAGCGGAAGGGGCAGCCTTGCAGAAAGACCACATACCGCAGTCCCGGGCCGTCGAAAGTGCCAGTTGATTCGTAACTGTGTACGCGTATGAGTTGTTGTTCCATTTTGTGATTCTATGTGTTTGGTGATTAGTAACTTCGTTGTATTTCGCAACCTCTATAAGTTGCCCTATGCCAGACAGTGTAGAACGGTTGCTAATGCGAAGGTACACAATTATTTTAATTTGCAAGTAGGTGTTCAACATTAGTTTATATTGAATTGTCTACTCGCGGCCGCGAGTAGCGCTACCTTCGGCCGCGAGTAGCGCTACCTTCGGCCGCGAGCAGCGCGACCTTCGGCCGCGAGCAGCGCGACCTTCGGCCGCGAGTAGATAATATGTCATAGTTCCAGGACAGACTTCTTGCTTTCTGGGGAGAATTGGCAATCGCGTTGACGGCTTGGTAAATAGGGTGTTCGAAATCCAGAAAAATCTCTGCGCGGTTTTGAGCCAAATAGCATGGCGGTGCGGCGCTGCCCCTTTCAGGTAGGGTGTTCAAAATTCCAGAAAAATAAAGGTTGGTAAAGAGGCGCCAGCGCCCCTGAAAGGGGCTCATATTTAGGGTAGGGGCTTGCCCCTACCTCTTGGGGCCGATTTATGAACCTCGCCCCTGTAAGGTAGGGTGTTCAAAATCCACATAATTTTTATGTCCAAATTATCCCCAAAATAGATGTCTAACTAACAGTAAATCAACAAACTGCAATTTTAAAATCGTGCAGGATTTCCATTCCGATACATTATGCATATAATTGTTGCAGAATATCAGTGAGTTATAGCGTTTATTTGGTCAAAAATCGTGCGGGATTTTTTCTGGATTTTCAACACCCTACCTACAAGGATGCTGGCAATAGTTTGACTTCAGCAAAATCAGAACTTGAAACGGCAGTATCTTCTTTAAAGGAAGCAAAGGACAACTTGGATAAAGCCACCGATAAAGCGGACGCTGTTACAAAAGCCATTGATAGCTTTATTGCCAAAGTGAGAGATATAAAATTCAAGGCTAAGGTTGATGATGCCGACATAGAGAAACTGACAGATGTCAGAAAGAAACTCATTGAAAACGAGTCCAAACTTCTTGAAGACCACCGAAAGGAAAACAAAGAAATCCTCATTAGCCATTTCTATGACATGGCTAATATGATGTCAAGGAATGAAGGTGTGTGGTTGTCGAATGGTTGGGTAAAGACTTTGCTTTGGATATTCTTGCTGTGTTTCCTTTATACGGTCATTTCGATTGTCTATTTTGTAGCATCATACATTGACAAAATCGAGTAGGAGGTAAACACTAATCATAGGTGTTTATCTCCTACTCGATTCCGAACTTTATTTCACAGTTCCGGATTGGAGTTTATATTTTTTCGTGGTAAAGTTAGTAAATATTTATAAATAAAGCATATACGGAGATATTTTTCTAATGACTAATTTGGGTTGAACGAAACCACTTTTTAAAGTGGATTCACCACTTGATTTATATAAGTAATAGACCTATTATAGAGATAGTAAAGTTCAATACGAGAAGCAGGGCAGACGCATCAAATTGAACTTCCCGTCAACAGCCTGTCTAAGTAGTCCTCACTCCATCCCGCTTTCAGTCGTTTTAGATTAAGACTTCCCTTTGTTGTCTTGTCGTTTTTTAAAATAGAGAGAGCCATTTTGGTTATAGTAGAGAAATTTCTAGCAGCATTCCTAACTTTCCGACTATCATCCTCTCTGAAGGTAAAGTCCAATTGCCAATGCAAATTGTTTTCAATAGACCAATGTTGTCTGATAGTATCCGCAATTTTTTCTGGATCTTTATTACTCAACGATGTAATGTAGTATCTGGCTTCTTCGGTTGTCTCACCAGTTGCAATGATAGTCCTTTTGGATGTTATGCCAACTATCGATTTGAGTCCGATAAATTTGTCTTTAAACATGTTCTGCATAATGTTTCCATAGCTGACAACAATGCAATCTCTCTGCTCATGCCTTCCATGCCCCTCATTCGTTGTTGAGCATCTTGAAACTATATTGCGTCTTTCCCTATTAGCAAAGCCGGAAATCATATCCTTGGCTAAATTAAGACTATGTTTCTGATTGGCCTTCAAGGCAATAATGTAATCACCCTTACCCTCTATGATCTTTTCTGTTATAGCTGTTTGACATCCCATGGCGTCAATAGTCACTATGGTTTTTGACAAGTCTATTGCACTCAGCAACTTCGGCACTATCGTTATTTCATTACTCTTTGCCGACACCTTCTCTTGCCCTAGTGATATACTGTTTTCCGATGACCAAGCTGGGACCACCCATAGCCGAAAATCATCCTTGCCTATGGGGTTATCAGCATCGCATTTACTAGGGCCACGCATGAGTTTGCCATCAATGGCAACTACTCCCTTTAACTCACCAGTGATTTCCTTGACCCAGTTCCTGAATATCTCTTCGAAACTATTGGCAGGGAAAATAGAAAAGAAGCGGTTAAAGGTGTCGTGGCTTGGAATGGATTTCAAGCCGTCAAGGCGTTCTTTGAAGAAATCGAACTTCTCCTTTCCAAACTCAGAAATGTCGTTTCAAGATTGAGACCCTGCAATAACTGCAGCTATTGTAATGTATATGATATGCTCCATCTTGTAAGTTGTTCGTCCTGATACGCGAGGGTCCAACATCTGTTTAGATAACTTAATTATGCTCATTTTCGTACTTCAATTTGTTAATCTTTTAGACTATAAAGATACGAAAAATATCTAACATAAGTAAGTCTAGTGTATTAATAATCAACACCTTACAATTGGAAATGTTGAAGTTTTTATCCGAATAATTTTGGTGCGTCTGCCCTGATACGAGAAGAATTGCTGAAAAATCCGTGGAGGTCAAATTTTCCTCCACAAAAAATGGGAAACGAACGCTGTAATATACAGACCGGTTCTTTGAAAACAGTTGCCGCTGAAACAGAAAATACCATATAGTTGAGACAAACACACATTAGAAAGTATCAATTCGAATGCTATTTTGCGTAAAAACAAGCAGGTGAACTATTAGCATGGCGATACATTCCATTATTTATTATGTATGCTTCCATACGGCATTATAACCTGTGTACTTCCTTTCAGTAGAAGCCGATAGACAGGCCGTTCCTTCCATACACAACATATTTTATCACAGAGACTGCGTTCGACAGGTTATTTTATGAGATTCTTTCTGTGAAAATACCCATAACCAAAGCAAATTAGATTTCATTTCAATTTTATCTTAACTGAATTTGTTGCATTAGAAAGTAAAATAGTTGATTCAGCCTTTGGTTTTTTACGCAGAAAATCCGTAACCTTGTAGTCTTGGGTTTTATCAGGCCTGTTAAGAAGACGTACAATGCTGAATTTATTTCTCAGATATGCATGGAACATATATTAAGAAGGCTTCGTATAACCATACAGACAATGCAAATCATTAAGCTATACCCAATCAAGAATATATTCATTTTATTAAACAGATAAATAATGACAAAAAGAAAAATCAGATATACGCGAGTTCGGGATAAGGATTGCGTTTTTAAGAATCCTCAAGAATCCGCGACATCACTTTTCTACCATTTAACCCATAAGTACTTGTTACAAAACAACTTGCAAATACAGAGAGTGTGGGGATCTTCGGAGTATTGAACTTCCAAGTTCTTTAGAGAGTATTGGAAAATCTGTATTTAGAGGTTGCAAATCTCTTGAATCCGTAAGGATTCCAGACCTTGTGACGATAATAGATGATTTTGCCTTTCAGAATTGTGACAATCTGAGAGAGGTTACTCTGGGAAAGTCGGTAAGAGAAGTGAAGCGTGAGTCTTTCGAGAACTGTACGAGGCTGTCGAGGATTTGTTGCTATGCACAGAATCCTCCTTTTTTCGTTGATGGATACAGGTGGGTGACATTGTACGTCCCAAGAGAGAACTTGGAGCTTTACAAGCAAGCATACTCCGTTGGCCGTTTCGCCGATATTTGCCCGATAAATTACTACCTGTCATATTATGTGGACGGTAAGCTGTACAACAGAGAACTGTTGGATATTGGAACTCATATCACTCCGCTGGCCGAACCGGAGAAGGAGTGGCATACATTTAGCGGATGGGAGGACCCGATTCCGGACGTGATGCCCACGTATGACGTTGCTGTCGGCGGACGCTTTAAGGTGAACACTTACAAGGTGACCTATATGGTGGGCAATGAGGTCGTGCATGTTGATAATGTGGCATACGGAAGTCCTATTCCGGCCTATGTGTATAGTGCCGAGGATGAGGCTGTGGTCTTCAGAGGATGGATAGGAGAGCGTTATGAGAAGATGCCTGCATTTGATGTCGTTTACACTGCCGATATCGCGAACGGAATAGATGACATTGTCCAGGACAGGGAAATGGATGTCTATGATTTGACAGGCATAAAGGTCGGCACTACGTCAGAGTGGCACACCCTGAAGCAGGGAACTTACATTGTCAATGGCAGGAAGGTAAGGAAGGGATGACTTCTGACTTGTTCCATGGAATTTCGTATGGATGAAGATGCCGCTCTGAAGTCTTTTCGTTTGGGGTAACTGTCATGTGCTTCGGAATATCTCAGAGTGAGAAAAAAGGAGGGCTGGATTCCTGGCAGGGAGTCCGGCCCTTTCGTTGTTTTTTGGCTTGCCGTCCGCTCATGGTGCTGTCCCCGTGAGCTGGCTCAGGCCAGGAGTGCTGATTGCGCATGGTGGTCCGGGGCTTTTGCCCAGTAGGGGTAAGGTGCGATTTCATTTTGAACGGGGCGGGACACTGGTCATTGTGTGTCACTGCTCACTATGATTATTTTTGCAAAACGGCTATAATTGGGAAAAGTCTGTCTTGTTACGGAACATATCAATCTAATCAAGCAGGGTAATTCTATGAGTTGATTCTATACTTCCTCGTCTTTGTCATTGCCTGGTTATTCTATCGTTTCTTGGGCGGAAACATGCAAATTTTCTATGTTTCCGCCCGAAATGTACAATTAAGTAGCAACTACAAATGTTAATAATTGAGTTACGCTCGTCTATATTACTTTGGCATCATTAGTTTTTCCATTCGTTCATCCCAATATTGATCTGTATGGATACAAACAGAAGACTCGGATACTGTATCTGGATGCTTTTGCTCTATATGGTTTCTTAACTCAATTCCACGATAAGTTAATGGGACTAATATACGAGGATCCATCATTCTGTATTCCCAATCATATAAACAAGCTTCAAAATTAACCTTCGCAAGGTTCTCTTTTGTAATAAATTTAACAAACTCCCGTAAGAAATCATGGTCTTGTTGATCCATATGAAACATTGGGAGTTTTGTTCTCAAATCAATAAGGTTGCTGAGGACAGAAGTATCACAAAATAAGTCTGTACATAAGTTGGTTAACCCTCCAACAAATAAGTCTAAAAAAGAAACATAACTATTTTTGCAAGTCGAAATTCTTTTAGAGTTCATTATTGTATACAACTCTTCTGTTGTATGATATGCGGAACTGAATCCCGCAATACTAGCAAAGAGATCCTCCCGATTCTCGTATGATAGCAGCTGCTTTTGGGGTATTATGATTCTAGTTGATACCTCATGATCATGAGGGTGAATCGCCTGATAATATGTTTTGCCAGTATCTGGATTATGGACACACAATATGATTGGAATAGGATAAAGTTTCCAGTACTTTATATGAGATTCATCAGCATAAAATACAAAGTTTTCATCATGTTCCTGTAGATATGATGCACCAGATTTAATTTGAGTCGCAAGCAATCGACCTGTTGCCTCTTGATTATTGTTTACTTCTTCAATATAGCCATCTATTCCTGTATCAGAGTTAGATGTTTCTCGAAATATTAACCCCATTTCTGTAAGAATTGTTGCTACACGCATTACTCCAATTCTTTCGGTTATTGATGTTTGTGGAAATTTTGGAAGATTCATTTTTCCCTTTTTTATTAACTGGTTACTACCATATGCGAGATAACTTTTCTATTTAGCCCTAGTTTACACGGAACTAGTCACGTTGCTTACAACCTGACCGTGGTCTGGTCAAGGTAGAAATTAGGTTTCCCCTTTCGTCATTTTAAGCGTAAGCGCCTTTTCTTGTCAAAAGAGAATGGAGATAAAGTCTTTCTATATTATAAATGATTTCATTTCTGAACTAATTGGGGTAAAAGACACGGCTTCTAATCCACGGCTAACATGTTGATGGAAGTAAAGATTTCCTACTTCCTTCAGTGCTTCGAGTGCAGATTGTGAGGCTAAAACATACCATCCATCACCAGTTTCATGATTGCTACGATGACGATATTCTACATTGCCAGATTTCCAGTAAATAGATTCAACCATCCTGTTGCCGTTCGCATCATTCCATGCAAAACTTCCATTATCAGCTGGCATCCAACCAAGATAGAATGCTAACGCTGGATTGAACGCAATCCAATTTTGTTTGTTGTGCATGCAGGCATAATACCCTCCTCGTAGTACGATAATCTCAGGATCATCTGCTCCGATTCGAAGATATTGCGACGTTTGTCTTAGGAAGGGAGACGAACCAAAAAATCCATCTTCAGTTTGCTCTACAACATCAAACGAAACTCTCATCTTGTATTCTTCGTATGGTATGTCATCGCTATGCTGACGACATTGTAGAAACTGGCCAATTACAAACATATGTTGCACCTCTATCAATTTATCAGCAAACAGTGTTGATTCTGTAGCTTGATACTCCCACCTTTTAGGCATTGACCATGCATCTTTTTCTGTTAATCTCGGAATGAAAACAGGTCTCGGATGCTCCTCGAAATTTATCACAGAAAAATCATTCATCATGAAGACATTGTCGTCATATTCCCCATCAACAATACCACTATCAAGCAGTTCTGAAGCCACTTCCATCATACCATCAATCGCTGGAAGTGAACGAGGCCTTCTATAAGGATAGTATAGACAAATATTCCAATAATGATTGCCAACGGCTTGATCCGACTTATCATCCCAATCTTCCATTGTGCCATTTTCTAGCATAAACTGTACAGCACGAGTAGCAAGATTGATATCTTTAATCCCGGTACAATGCCTTAAGTAACTCATGACATGAGAGACAATGCTCATTATGCTGCATGAATCTTTCCAATCCACATAACCATCGTATGGATTAACATTTGGATTTAGTCTTATTGTTGTAGCCTTAGGCAAATACATTTTATACAATGCTGGAAGTGTTTTTGTGTCTACTACTGGAATATCCTCTCCTAAAGACTTCAAAATTCTCTTTGAGAATAACCTATACTGATAATTCTCCGACACTACATTTTCCTTAGCCAACGGCATGAAACAGCCTAATACGGTCTCGGACAATTCACGTACATACATGCCAACTTCCAAGATCGTTCGAGTAGAAGCTCCATCTTTTTGCATTATATATACCACATCAGCAAAACCATCTGCAATCATGTATGCCAACAACATCTTTGCTACTTCAGACAGGCTCATGACAGGCATTCCTGCTATGAAAGTTAGCCATGATGCAATTGCTTCCAATACGGATGTGTCTTCAAATTCAACATTTGGGCAATCCTCAGGACATACTGTATCTTCTCTTAATATCCGATTCATGTAGTCAAGCTGCTCTTTGAACAGCCTCAAAATCTCGACATCATCAATTAAAAGATGCGCAATCTCCGCTGCATAGTTCATTTCGGAATAACCAATGTCATTAACCAAATCTGCTGCGAACTGGTTAATGGCAACTTCCTGCCCCTTTGTCCTATCTATCCGAATCAGTAGTTGACAAGCTTTCATACGTGTACCACCATCATAGAACTTTGCCCAACCTGCAGGACTTGAAGCAGCTAATGCTTCCATAGCTTTGTCCCATGCAGCAGTCTTGTCGCCAAGCGCTAACATTTCTTTTGCCTCAGCGGTCAATGAATCAGATTCTCTGTAATAATCTTTGTTTGATTTTTCTAATTTCACATCTGCTTTGGGTTTAGACATCTCTTCTAATTTCTTCAGAAGTGATGCACTATATGCATCGTTGCAATTAGTCAGGATAGCCATTTTAAACTTTTCAGAGAGCTTTTCAAAACTGCTGGCACATATTTGTTGTCCCGTCTTGAAGATGCACTCTAACAGTGAAGTATCAGCATCGTAACCATTAGTAAATGAAAGATGAATCTGTGTATAGAGTCTAATGAGAGCGTTGTACTCTTGTTCATTAGTAATAATACATGATAGACGCTTGATAAGGATAGCTGATACAGATTCAAAATATCCATATTCTTTATCCAACATCCACTTTCCCAATTTCAATCCGGCATCAAGATTTTGAATCATGACACCTTCTAACAATTCTGTAGCTGCCTGGGTGCCTGTTCTAGATTCGCTGCAATCATTGATGTAGTTCAACCTTGACGTTAACCAATGGATGCGCTTTATCGCGTTCTCTGGATCTGCTTTATTCGCATCATTAATCCACTCTGCAAATGTCGATGGTTGATAATCCTTACGATACCCTACACCAAAGGACTCTTTGATTAAACAATGGAATAGAGACATTGCTTTATCATTTTTTCCAAGCATCATCCATGCTTTCCCCTGGTGATAAGTTTCTCTCTGACGCCCATCAAGATCTTGATATTCATACATTTCTGTCTCTATTTCTGACAGCAAGTCTGATACATAATCTTTATCCAGACCATATTCATAAAGAGCGCAAGCGAATTTTCTCTTGGACTCTGCTGTAGCCTTGCAACTTTCTTTTGCGAAGTATTCGCATGCTTGTTTTGCAATTTTTAGTAAGGTTTTCTCTCCAAAACAAGAGGCGACCTCTACAATATATACATAAAAGTCGGAGCGCTGTTGGGAAATTCTGTAGGAATATCGGTTGTAATCAGAAAACTTATAGGCATCAAAGGACTGCATGTATGGCATCGCAACGCCTAAAAGTTGAGCCTCGTCCTTATCTCCTCGTTTTGCTTTTCCTCCCAGCTTTGCTAAAGTAAATAACTTACGCAAATAACTGATCATAAGTCCATTATCCTGATGAGAATTATCATCAGGGACTAATGAGAGTAAGTCATCGTCATAGCCAAGATATGACCTTAGAGTTATGTATCTTATGTGTTTATTGAATTGAGAAAAATTGGACTCATAATCGTTAATGTAGTATGAGCCAAGATTCTCCCAAATTACATTGCAGAGGTAAGAAGCGAGTACTTCATTTGGCATATTAGCTTGCAGACTCAATATTGCCATCTGAAGATAGGGCTTATCTTTTTCTTCCAACTTAGCGAAACACTCCTGTAGAGATTTAAAAGCGTCATGGATCACAAAATCACTTGCTCTGGATTTTATTAACATTGAGACTCTCTCTCTTTGAGCATGGTATTGCAATGGCAATGAGAAAGTTGTACTCTTTGTTACATCAAGATATTCCTCAAGATCATTCCATCTTGATTGTTCCACTAGAGAATCTACAACTTTTCTTTTCAAAAGATAAGCGGAATACTCTGCATCATATTCTACTTGATCATGTTCTGCGAACGCCTGTAAATAATCAGTAAATTTTACTAACTCCGAATCAATTCTGTCCAACGACAAGAAATACGGAGCAGTGTGTATCCATTCCTCTAGAAGCAAATGACGTTCTCTTAACGCATTGTAGCGATTATGAAACTCATCTGGTTTATGTGACAAGAATTCTGGATATGAAAGTTCAAACAAGATGTTAGCTTCAGCCTTATCTTCTACCTGGCAGAAGTTGCGTGCCAACTTCAATGCATAGTTCGTGTTGCATTTCAGTTCCCGCCCTTCTCGTATCTGCATTTTCGCCATGTCACTATAGCCTAATTCCAAAAACTCATCAACCAATGTCAATGACGAATAGTCTTGCATTTCCATCTGCGACAGTTGGCTCTGCAGGAAGAGTGTACGCATCAGAAGGTACACATCCTTCTTGCTTGATGCAATATGTGCCATTTTTTCCACGTCTCTGCGAACATGCCATAATGGACGGAAGTCTTGCAACTGAGAGAATAGATTATCTGGAGAAACTTCTTTCAGAAAAGCATCATATTCATGCGCCAGATACAAGTATGATGCTACACTCCAGTTATTCATCACTTTCGAATTGAGAGTGTAGTTGGCAAGCGCCTTGTAGTATTTCCTGTTTTGTTCTTCACTATACGCATCATCAAAGGTATCTTTTGCAGTCTCATTGAGAAGATACTGACGAAATGAATTATGAAAGAATGCCAGAGATTGTGCAACTTGATTTTTGACAAAAAGATGGCGAAGTGTATTGTTAAAATCTAGAAGCACCTGTTCGTTTATATTCCACTCTTGGATAAAACCATAATTTATATCTCCAATAATTCGCGATAATAAGCCAAGAAAACTGCGCATTCCGGCATTCGTTCTCATGCATGGAATTATGTCGGCATAGTATGCCTCTATATCGCCATTATATGTAGGGATGTCATCGAGAGTTTTTGTATTTTTTGTATCCGAAATCTGACTAAGGATATACCGAAGATACAATGGGTGTCCTTGTGATTTAGACATGCAAGCCTCTACCACTCTGTCGCTTGCGATTTCCTGTCCCATGAGTTTCACCATCAATTGCTTCACTTCGTCCTTCGCAAGTGATGGCATTAAAATTGTTGAGCCACCTTTCTTGTATTCTTCCAGAATTGTTCGATTCAATCTCAAGTTCTTGAAATACTGGCTCCCCAACACGAATACAACACCATCAGGCACTTCTTGTACCGATGGTAGAACCTCCAACAGTGTATGAATACAGTCTTTATATTCTCTATCAATATGGTCGAGTCCATCAACCACAATGACAGTACAAAGGCCTGTTTCTGTATAATGCAGATGAACAATCTCCAACAACTCAACGAACCGATTCTTTAGAAATTGATATTCCTTGTATGCCAGAGTGTTATTTTGAGATTTGAATCCTTCACGCTCCATCATCTTAATGAGATCGAACAAGAAGGTTGTGCGTTCTCCTCGGTCTGAATCGTTCACTAATTGTGCTGAAGGTCTGGTAAAATCGAATGCATAGTATCGAATACACTTATTAGGAATTTGCTTTACCCACTGAGTAATCAACGTTGACTTACCCGATCCTGGTGTTCCTTCAAGAAATAGATATCCTTTCTGCCGAGATTTCAAAAGTGTATTGAGCTGAGAGATAGCAGCTTTATTAGGTTCATATTCTGACGGTAAGACATTAAGGTTGTGGTCATACTGAGTCTGGACACGTGCTCTCCATCCTAATTTCCGGATAATATCGTCCATAGAAGCAATAACCTGACGTTCTTTGCTCGCCGCCATTTCCTGTATCAGCCTATTTATATCAAGCAAATCAGAAATGCGCTGGCACGTGTGCTTCTGTGCTATATTAATCGTCTCTTCTACATAATTTGGAGTAAAGCAGAACAAAGGCCAGAATTCAGATGATTGTCCTTCTGTCAGCCCAGTTGTTTCATTCAACTCATCAAGCACCACAGCCCATTTGTCTGACAATTCTGCAGATGAACATAACGGCGTTATCACATTCACCACATAATCAGCGAACGTTCCAAGTGTTTTACCATCATTACCCTTGATACTTCTATCGGCCGTGCTGCACTTCCTGTTTGTCAACAAGTGAGGTATAACAACTTTGGTAGGATATATCGCTTTTATTTTCTTCCATCCCTCTGCAACTTGCTTGATAAGCGACTTAAAATCAATATAGGTAAAGGTATCATCACTATTAGTCCACTTGACCTGATAAGCATGTACTTCCGTGTCAGTTACATAACAGATGTCATCCAATTTGCCAACATTATCCTCTGCGTCCGCTACTCGAATGCATTCTAGATTCCCATTGAGAATACAGTCATAAACACGACGAGAAAACTCATCGTATTGGGCGCGATAGCCTCCCATGGCACCACGCTCACCATTACCTGAAGGAATTATAGTTTTGACAACGTCATTCATAAGTGACTGAAAAAAGATTAAATAATAATCAATTCAAACATGATGCGTTATGGGCAAATTATAACACCTTAGAAATCCTCCAACTCATCCATCAACATTCCAAGCTCCGAATATGTATAATCTCTGCCACTTTTCAGTTTCTCTTCCATTGACTGTTTGGCATTGGCCATAGCATTTTTAAGGCTTCCACCATTGCGCTCAAAGTAACCATGAAGTCCCTTGGTCTTGATGAAGAACTCTATCGTTTTCCGATACTCGACACATTGGTTGAGGTCTTTAAGCAATGGCTCCTGCTCATCATATGAACGTGATGTGTAGCGGAAATAGTAAAGGAAGAATAGTTCTGTGCAGCGATGAGTCTCGAAGAACTCGATCTCGCAGTAGATGCCTTTCTTTGGCTTGTTTATGGGCTTGGCATACTTGGCCTTTAGCTTCTGATATTGTGAACGCTCTGGCTCTTTGTCCTTCGTGTCCATGTCGATGATGCAGAAGATGTGGCTGTAGCCCATGGCAATGCCTTCTTCTATCTTCGCTTCAAGTTCTTTGAGGTTTGTATGCTTGGGGTAGTCTGGCTTGATAGTCAGACGCTTGAATACATCGCACAGGGATTTGAAATAGAAGAACTCGGTTGGCCCTTCTCCTAAGATGAGTGCTGTCTGTCGTTGCTTTCCCATATTAATCCTCCAGATTTATAAAGATACTACCCAGTTCTGGTTTTGCACCTAATCGCCCAATGCGATACGAATTGTATATCGACAGGTTCTTATGTAAGCCAAATGAATCACCACGAGCATACTCGGATGATGCGGTCTCTTTGTTCTTCTCCACAAACCACACGACACCTCTGTTCTCATTGATTAAATCCTGAGATAGGAGCGTTGTTTCCTGGCTCGTGATTATCAACTGCGATTTCTCCGAGTTGAAAATGAAAACATTAAGATAGTAGTACAACAAATCATTGTGCAAATCCTCTCCTAATTCATCAAGATAGTACACATGGGAACTTGTTATCATATCATATAACGCATCCAATATGCGTATGTATTTTATCGTACCTTTCGACTGCCATTTGAGTGGAATGTCAAAATCTCCATTAATAGAATGATTGACAAACGCTACAGAATCAGCAGTCGGTTTAAGTAAGGCCTCTTTCATTTCCTGAGGAATGTTTTCCTTTTGAATGCGCTCCCGATATTCCGATGGAACGAAACGGTCTTCTATAATAGGTCTATATTCTAAGATGTTCAAATCAGCCTTTTGCAGCATTGTGTTATAGAATTTACGCTTTGGGGGAGTGTTGTAAGCATCCTTTAAGATTTCAACAATACCTTTTTCTCCATCACCATCCACATCATGATAATTGTCCATAATCCAACTATGGAGCCCATTGAAGGGTGCGATATCCTCTTTCAGCGCAGCCTTACTGCAAACAGATAAGACACTATGGTTATTCAATGTGTTCTCACGAATACTTTCTTGGGTCTTAACCTGTAGTTTCAGACTTGTACCAAACTTGACATCGGCCTGTATGTTTTCGCCAACAAATGAACGCTCATAAAATAGTGACTTTGACTTGTTGGGATAATAATACAAGACTTCATTCAAAATGTATTTCTCGTTAAATGACACATCGTAATCATATCTGATGCCATTAGCATAGAATGACACATGCATCTCAATGGGGGCGTTCTTTGTGAGAATGAAAGGAATACTGCCATTTATTCTTTGGGTTGCATCAGACTTAGGCAACACCAGTAAGCGAAATACTTCATTTAATGCAATCAACATATTTGACTTGCCTGAAGCATTTGGACCATATAGGATGCCTAATTTATACAAGAACACGCCATCGGCAACTTCTGTAACAAGTTCCGATGAGGGCCCCTTTGCTAAGAAATTCAATTCTTGCTTGTCGCGAATGGAAAGGTAATTTTTTACCCAAAAATCTCGTATCATATCCTAAATATCTTATTTGTTTTCGTAATTTTGCTACAAAAATGCAAATAATATTCGATAAACGCAATATATTATCAACTAATTTTTGTAATTATTATACGTTTTATATGTATTTAACTTTATATTATATATGGAGATAGCAAATTTGTACAATTTACGCTTCAAAGTTATTGCCCGATAATCCATTCTTCTTGTGAATCAGCAAAGGGACTGCATAGGATAGTAGTTCGTAATTCCAACCTCTTGACGTAATCACACACGTGTACTATAATAATATGGTATAGTCTAGCCTCCGAACTTGCACATCAAGACCCGTATTTCCTCAATGTACAACTGCGACAGGCTGTCGCAGTTTTAGATTACTATCGAAGAAAGTATACACGAAAGTTATAATAACAGCTTAGGATCTACACATTTTCATTGATTTTGAGGTGTAGGAAAGTTAAAAACGTTAAATCTTCGTCTTTTTCATCCTCCATTAAATCCACATAATCACTTTTCTACCGTTTTAATCAAAACAAATTGGTACACAACAAGTTGCAAATACTTGTTATGCAGTGATTTGAAAACTGTTCGATTCAAAAGTAAAGTGCCACCTTCAATAGATGTAGATGCATTTTCTGGTACTTCAGACTTAAAAGTTTATGTACCTCATGGCACGCTTGAAGTCTATAAAGCTGCATTTTATGTTGATAATGCTGAAACCATAGAAGAAAATCAAAGCACCCTGTACCCTCAGGCGCTTGAAATGTTCACTCCCGATTATACCTCGCTTATCCCTTCAAACGCCAATGCAAGGCAAGTGGCTGCAGTTCAAAACAAGGCTGACTACACTGCCAACGACGGTTTGATTGTCGATGCTTCGCAACTGTCATCAAACGCTGTGGAGCCGACGGAAGGTCCCTTGGCAGCGTTGATTGACAATGACCGCTCCACATTCTTCCACACCACATGGACCGAAACGAATACAACAGGCGATTGGCACTATCTCCAGGTGGACCTTCGTGCATCTTACAAGCAGATTGTGCTCAAGTATACGAAGCGACAGGGCAACAACAGAGGCACTCCTGTGAAGCTTCACGTCTACGCCACCAACACGCCCGATGCCGCTGGCGGCTGGGAAGACCTCGGCACCCAGACCTGTACCTACGACTACGAATCTGGACAGACCGGAATCCTTCCCCTTTCCCTGGGCAACGGCTATCGCCATGTCCGCCTGACAGTGGAAGAAACTGCTTACAACCTAGTGGTAAACGGCAACCTCTACTTCTACTGGAGCGAACTCCACGCTTACCACCGTCCCTGCAAGGCTGATGCCCTCGACGAGGCAAAACGTTCTGCTCTGACCACTGCGATGGCTCAGGCCAAGAAGGAAATGGATGCTGGTCAGGAAACCAGCAAAACGACCGACGCCTTGCAAGATGCCCTTACGGATGCTGAAAACTTCATCAGCCTGAGCGAATGGAAGACCGTCGACTTTGCCAAGAGTTTCTATCTGACTGCCTACAGCGACAAGCCCATGACTGTGCCCACAGGCATGCAGGCCGCCATCGTGCTGGCTGACAACAACGGAGGCATCCGCACCGACTATTGCTATAATGCAGGCGACGTGATTCCCGCCCATACGGGTGTGCTGCTCAAATCAGGAAAGGGCAATGCCTTCCATCTCCCCATCGCCGTCACGGCCGAGGATGCTCCCGAGGGCAACTTGCTCCACGGCACCCTGACCGACGAAATAACCTACGCCGAGGGTTGCGACCGCTACTACAAGCTCTCCTACGACTTCGAAACGCGTTCCGTCATCGGTTTCTATTGGGCTGAAGACAACGCCGCACCGTTCCTGAACAAGGCAGGCAAGGCCTTCCTCGCTCTTCCCTCTGACGCCAAGGTCGCTATCTGCGGCGTTAGCCTCAACGAATTGGCGGAAGGCGCGACGACGGCCATCCGTCCAGCCACCGATGCCCCCACCGCTCCCTTCCGCGCCTACACCCTCGACGGCCGCCGCGTGAACGCTGCAAGTCAGGGCGAACTGAAGAAGGGCTTCTACATCATCAATGGCCGCAAGGTCATGGTGAAGTGATCCCTCCCCATCCGTTCCACATCATTAAACTCAAATATCTATCATCCATCATGAAGAAATCCTATATCAAACCCGCAATGACCACCTTCAACATCGAGGCGTGTCATCCGCTCTGCATGTCAGTGCATGACAGTCGTGGAGACTGCGACCAACTCTCCATAAAGCCCGGTAAGGGCATCGGCGGATGGGATATCTGGGGTCCCGCCGACGAAGAAATCGAAGCCCGCAAGTCGGGCCTCTAACGGTGCGTCCATCGGGCGCGTAGTCTGAAGCAATGGCCCAATTACACGGAGTTTACGCGTTCCCGTGTTTACCCACGCGGATAAACCGAAACGTTTGATTCCCGTGTGATTGGGCCTTTTTTCGCAAGCAGGCTCAGTCGCATAGCCCGCTATGTTCTCAAGTACCGGATTTGGAATTGGCGATTGGTTTTATAAAAAAGGGTCGGGCACTCCGTTGGGATGTCCGACCCTTTTTGTGCGGTCGCGATCGCGTTGCCACCTGCGGCGCAGCACTATAGCTCACTTTGCTCGCAAAGTGAGGGCCACGAACACGTAGCGAAGATGGTCAGCGCTTTAGGGAGGGTGTTCAAAATCCAGGAAAATCAAGGTTGGCAAAGAGGTGCCAGCGCCCCTGAAAGTGGCTCATATTTAGGGTAGGGGCTTGCCCCTACCTCTTGGGGCCGATTTATGAATCTCGCCCCTGTAAGGGAATCATATCTTGAATATTACTGCGGGGCAAGCCCCGCCAACGATATGCGCCCCTTACAGGGGCAGAAGCGAGAATTGATGAGCTGCGGCGAGAGATAGGGGCAAGCCCCTATCCTGGAATATGAGCCCCTTTCAGGGGCAGCG
>ERZ791912.45-NODE-45-length-90748-cov-44.077691_pt1 | contig 90748 bp, 58 predicted proteins | sample MGYA00510141_ERZ791912 | MGnify/ENA primary metagenome ERZ791912 (study PRJEB30046, sample SAMN00792082) | human gut metagenome | study: EMG produced TPA metagenomics assembly of the A metagenome-wide association study of gut microbiota in type 2... | reverse complement strand
ACGAATGAATGTTAAACTTTTAAACGAAACCACTTTTTAAAGTGGACTCATATATACATTTCGTAATATACACCTGAGTAGAATCCAAGTCCGAATTTGAAGCAAGGATGCACACCAATACCTATTTGGAAACCATGCAACCACTTGCTATCTCCACCAAACCATGCTGGAGACTCCTTTACTTTTTCACCATTTCCAGATGTGACAATCTGCTTCTGAACATATCCCATTGAAATGTCAATAGGAGTTGGATTATACTCTCTTTCCCAAGGCCATTGGAAATCTTTACGTGTCTCTACCGCCAATTGTATATCAGACGGCATGTTGGCACTTACTTTGATAGACTTTGACTTGGATTTTTGTCCATAATAAGTTGCATAATACTTGAATGTCTGACCTATTGGACGTGTAACTTCATATGAGTTTCCACTGATAACAACACCATCATCTGTATTTCTTAGCATATTGTCGTTCTCGAAAACCGAAGCACTTGTTCCTGCCTGACTTCCATTATACATAGGCGTAACAGTATATGTCTTGGTATTATAAATTGTTTTGGTTGTATTTTCATGCAGTGTTATCATATTCTTCACTGCATCAGGATTCCCAGGAAAATAAGCAATCACCTCATATGCCTTTTCTGCAAGTTGCATATTAGGCTTGTAATCCATTTCCATTTCGCCATCCTTGATAACCAATCTTGCCCCTTCTGGTTTGGTTTTTAGGTTGAGAGTGTATTTAGCTCTACTGTCATGGGTGTAGATTTTTGTATCATCTTTAATTTTCACAGTTCCACGAAGATTTCCATCAGCAGCATATATTGTTACTTCATGCTCACCAGAAGGAGCATTGTCTATCGTTATTCTGCCATTGCTGTCTGCATTGTATTTCTTTGTATCTCCATTTATTACAGCGTAAGCTCCAGGCAGCTGGGTGTCTATAAGGACAGGAGCTGGGTCACGTAGCACAAGACGATACACCTTGCCTGCTTGCAAACCACCTTTCTTGTTGCGAACAGTATATTTTGAGATTCCATATTCTGGGAAATTAATAAGTAAAGACTGATATAAATTTCCTTTTGGAACAATACGAAGGCTGTTACAATGCTGCTCTACCCAAATATAGTTAGCATATCCTCCACCTCCAGGAGACAATTTTCTCTCTACTGGCTTTTTTGCTCTTGGGTCTGTAGATTCTACTTCTCCAGGCATAAAGACTTTTACTAGGGCTGAGTTAGATAACTTCCCAGAAAAATTGGATGGCGTTGTGACATCAAAGTCACTTTTGTCTGCTTCAGCAAAAGAGACAATTTTCAATTCTCTTCCAGAAGCCGCTTGCTGTGCATTGACTCCAATACAAGAAGAGCCAACAACTAACAGACCCACAGTTAAGGTCTTCATTAAAAATGTTTTAATCATAACAATCTGTTTTGTTTTATTATCAGTTTATCTAAAATCATCTACCATTATAAAATCATCATCAGGTGTATCTTTAGGTTGCCAAGCTCTTACATGAATAACAGGAGGATCTTCATTGAAATCCCAAAGCAGAAACAGATATCCAGTATCTTCATACTCCTTTCCGCTTTTGTTTTTACTCTTCCAATGTTGGATAAGGTTTACACCATAATAATTTTTCATCGCTTCTGAATTGGCTGGTGATATCATTATTTCTTCAAAAACAACATCTACGTACTTATTGTTTCTAAACAATATAGACAAGTTATTCAAATATCCTTCCTTATCTTGAACCGTATATGTTGTTCTCTTTTTTATCTGTTGATTGAAGTCGCCTGATTCTTTACGCGTTTCCACTCTACCTGTTATAATGAGAGCATCATCGCTATAAATCTTTCTCAAAGATTCCAAATCTTTTTCATTATAATAATTACGGAAGTCTTCGACAAACTTCAAAATTTCGTTCTTTCTACGGACATCATAAACTTCCTCCTTACTATTTGCAACAGAAAGATGATTGTTCAAGAGAGCAAAACCTACACGTATAATATTACCGGATTTGTCAAAAGAGATAGTCAGCTCTCTTGTCTTTGAGTCTGTACAATCTTCCGGTTGTCGAGTAACTGTAACTTGAATTCCTCTTGCCTGATAGCCACTTGTTAGACCATAACAAATGCTTTTCGCATTGCTCTGGCATACAAAACCAAAACTGTCCCAGAGCATATTGAGGCGTTCAGCAGCTTCCATACCTACCTTTCCATTCAACTGTAAAGGACGATTCTGCTCTGCCGCTTGATTTATCTCTGAAAGTAGAGTGGAAGCATTACGCTCCATTCTTGATTTTAAAGCAGCATTATAGATACCGTCAGTAAAATGGAAAGATACTTCTTGCGCTGAAACACTCACGCATAGAAGTAATACCATAAATATTAATAACAATTTTCTCATACCACTATTTCTTTGTTTTCTTCATCAATTTATCCATAAAATCTTTTGGCAGTTCCTTTCCCATCAGTTGCCTAATGTTTGACGTAGGTATAAACAACCATGCAGTACCATCTACAATAAGACCTTTGTCTGCAACATTCTTGATAGGACAAGATAGATTTATAACATGAAGCCATTTGTTCTCATTGTTGAAAAGGAACAAATCCACCTTCATCTCTTTCTGACTCATACTCTCAACACCTACAAACATATCATAACCTTTGTTCCTACAAAAAGTCATCAATTGCTTGAACTGAATGCTTAAGCTGTCTGATTGATAACGATATTTTTGGAATTTCATGTTGATTTTACCATCAAGTAATTCCCTATTCGGCAAGAGCAGTCGATTGGCAATGGTCTCTTTGGGATATTTCACATCGCAAAGAGGAATAAAGTGTTTGCCTTTGCGTTCATAATATGTTGCAGTAGAGATGCCATCAACGATATAAGTATCACCAGGATGCACATAATAACTTTTTCCTTCCACACGGCTCATTACAGTAGTGTCATTAGTTATACGTGACAAAACATCCATCTTTGCCGTTTCCTTCATTTGCTCAATGAAAGCGTCCTCCATAGATTTTCGTTTGGAATCAGCTTGCTGTGCTGAAGAAGTCGCCCAACTAAGCAACCCCACCATTATAAATAATAGCAATCGTCTCATATGTTTATTCTCCTATCATTATAGTTTCGGTTGTACCATCAGATTTATACCATTTGCCAAAGCTTAAATGACCATTTAGATATGATCCTTCTACCTTATCTCCAGCCTCAGCAATTCTACCTTTAGGGTCACGAGAGTCAATACGATGACTTGACGAAAACGTCATAATACCTTTGCCGTCAGGCTTTCCACGCTTAATGTTTCCCTTCCAAGTGGCATATCCAAGCGACAGGACTCCTTGACGAACAACATTAGTTAGAGGGTCATTTTCTTCGGGGATACTTTTCTTCAGAGATTCAGATTTTTTCTTTTCTGGTGCAACTGTCACTTTTTTCTTTTCTGGTGCAACTATAACATCTTTCTCGTCTTGAGCTTTAACGACTTTGGGAGTAGTGTCTTGTGCATCCGTAGGTGTAGTCTTTTTTACTATAGGTGAGATGATGTCTTTTGACTGCTCTTCTCTGGTTCCATTCCAAACAAAGAATACAACCAAGGTCAAGACGAATGTGACTATTATCCAACTCGAAGGTTTCTGCCACCAAGCTTTAGAGACAATACATTCAGAATTGTCAACTTCGATATTTTCCTCTTGTTTGCTTTCACTTTGAGCCTTATCAGTTCCTCTTACATATGGATTGGTTGCCTTAGGATTTATTTTTTCACCTTTTACGGTAGAAGACGCATTCCTCTTCATATCCATTATGAGGCTTTCAACACACACCTTACCTTGAAAATCAAGAACTGCCTTAGCTATCTCTGCCACTTGGTCGGCCCTTGCTCTATCCCATGTTTCCTTCTCCAGGCACCATCGCATTATGTCATTGAGGTTTTCAGACCATCCAGAACTAAGCATAGGAATCTCAACACCTTTATTCATCATCATACCACCCATACCAGAAAAAGGAAGTTCCCCTTCTGCGAGTTCATAGATAGAGACACCGAGAGACCAAACATCACTTGCAAAAACTGGTTCGGGATTGTCGGAGAAACGCTCTGGACCCATATAGGCAGGTGCTCCGGCTTTCAAAGCCCGAGTTGATTGCTTACTCATCGTATTGCGTATTCGCTTACTGATACCAAAATCAGTTATAAGGAATGTTCCATCCGAAGCAATCAACACATTGTCTGGCTTGATGTCTTGATGGACAATTGGTTCGGGCTTAACATGATGCAGATAAGCAAGACCTGCAGCCACATCATGTATAAATCGCCATATTGTAAGCTCATCTTTAAGAGTGGGTCTGAGTTTACCTACAATATCACCAGCTGAACCCGAGTCACAAAACCTCATTGTCAACCAAGGATGATCTTGCCACACACCAAAATCCTTTGTAACTAAAAGATTTGGATGTTCAAGACCTGCTGCTATACGATATTCTTGTATAAACTCCTCACGTCCTTTATTGTCAAGAGCCACATAAAACTTGATGGCTACATCTTCATCTTTTGCACGGTCATGGGCTAACCATACTTGCCCAAACGTACCACGTCCTATAGACTCTTTGAGTACATAACGCCCATTGATTTCTTCACCTTGACGTATTTCAACCATAGTTTACTTGCTTTGTTCTTGTTTTTTCTTCACTGGAGTTCCGTCTTCTTTTTTATTGCCTTTTTGAGCTTTAATATGAGTTAGCTTATCCTGGGCATTACCAATGGGGTTCTCAATCTTAAAACCATTTGTTTTATTTTCTTTAGAAGGTTTAGCTTCTTCTTGTTTCAGTTCTTTTTTGTTATTCGCTTTTTTTTCTGATTTCAGAGCTTTTTTGACTTTTAGAAACTTTGGGGGTATAACGACCTTTTCAGTATCAACTGTTTTCTTTTTAATAATAGAATCAGTTGTTTGAACCTTAGGCTTATTTTTTATAGAATCAACTGTTTGAATCTTAGGCTTAGGTTCTTCTTTCTTTTTAGTTTTCCCATTGATAAATAAGCCAGCAAGAACACCACAAAACAGAGAGAAACAAACTATACAAAACAAAACAAGTTTTTTTCGCGAAACTCTTATAGTAAAACCATCAAATGTTTTATTGAGAGGATTTTCTTGGGTATTCAAAGAATTATGATTTTCTTTTGTTTGCCCCTGGGCTACACTATCTCCTGCCCCAGAGCTTATCTTACAAAGAATAGCTGTGACATTATCATACCAATCGGCATTCTCTGCAGCTTTCCACAAAGCCTCACGACATTCACGAAGAGAAGTCTGATGATTTGCTATAACGTCTTCAAGATTGTCTCCTGGATACAGTTGTCCATTTTCATCATACGTTTTCTTGTCGCGAAGCACACCACTCAAGCCGTCGCTACAGAGAAGAAAAATGTCATTGTCATAGACTTTAAACAAGCGTGACTCTGGCTTAGCTTTCTGACTGGTATCACCAAGACTTCGAGTGACAATATTCCCTTGAGGATGCTCAAAAGTTTGCTCGTATGTGATAATACCTTTATCCGCAAGTTCCTGTACATAAGAATGGTCTCTTGACAATAGCTCTATACCTGTAGCAGGATTAAAACGATAAGCTCGACTATCCCCTATCCAAGTTAACGTCAATTCACCATTTACTATCCATGCCATAATGAGCGTAGATCCCATCCCTTTATGTCCACCATTACTATGAGCATCGGCTTTAATACGACGGTCGGTCTCTCGCACAATATCTTCCATATATCGGCTACGGCTTTCATGGGTCACAGCCAACTGTGTAGTAATCTTTCCTGGGGCAAAGAACTCTGCCACTGTGTCATGGGCTATTTGCGAAGCAACTTCTCCAGCATTCATTCCACCCATGCCATCAGCAACAGCCATCAACATTCCATAATCGGAAAGCACGATATCTTCATCGGCTACCCAATGACTAGGAGTATTATCCCCGAGGTCATCATCTATATAGTAATTGTCCTCATTGCCTTCAAGAGGGGCATTCGAATCGTACTTACCAGCAGCATCCGTCCATGCCGCCATACGAAAAATTATATGTTTTGCCATTATTTCTTGCTTTTCTTATTACGTTTTTTATTGGCCTTCTTCGCATAGACTTCATCCTCAACCGGAGTCAGATTATCTTTTTGGGGGCTCTGTTCCACATTGTTCTCCTTTGGTAATACATTATTTTCTTTCATACCTACAAAAGGAAACACAATATTCCATTTACCATCGGTCTCTGTTATTATACCACAAAGCAAGAAATTAACAACACCTATTTCTGTGACATTTGGTACTATATAAACACCGCCAAGTATATTCTTATCTTTTGGTGGCAATACACTCTCTTTACTATCTATAGCAACCACAAGTTCTTTTTTACAACACACAAAAGACAACTTAGCAGTTTGGTTTAAATCTGCCTCCTTATCAACATAAGCCCAAACTATCCATCCATTTTTAGAACCTTTAGCTATATCCAAACCAAGACCTTCACCCTTGAATTTATTTGATTTAATATAATACACCTCTGAAGGCTTCTCATTTTCTTTTATAGATATAGTTAGCGAGTCATAAACAGACTTTTCACCTTGCTCTGTATATTCAGATAAAGATGGAACAGCCTTGTAACCATCACGATAACTATTAAACTTAGAATTATATTCCCAAGGTCTAATTGCCTTATCGGTCAGCAGGAATCCCTCTTTTGCCTTTACACCAAGTGTTATTTCCTTACCGAATTCATTCTGATTATTCAATCCATACAATTCACCAGTCTTCTTGTCTGCAACCTGAAAACTCTGACGTGAAAGGAAAAAAGCAGAAGACACAGCATCCATCAATAAGCTTTTGTCTAAAACTTGACTTGCATTGTCTATCCCTTTCAATAAGTCTTCACGGTTTATCTGTCCAGGAATCACCTTTTGAGAATAAGTATATGAAGCACACGAAAATAGAAGAATTAAAATAAAAATCTTTTTCATATCAATTATCATCTTAAATTACAAAGTGGAATAATACCGCCCATATGTTGTCCGGTACCAAAAGATACAATACCAATAGCTTTCGCCTTGCCATTATCATTATAGAAAACTGGTCCACCAGAATTACCATGTTCATAGTTATTGCCTGTTATAAGGATAACTCCTCCCTTTAAGCCTCTACTTGAAGTCTGGCAAGAACCATAAAGGCAAGAGCCACCATCTGCTTTCATCCCAAGAGGATAACCTAACACATGAAGTTTAACCCCTGCTGGTAAAGAAGAAGACAATGAAGCATCACCTGGAATACTTCCGCTCTTGCCGGCTTTAGCATAAGCCCAATCATTAGCTCCTCCAGTAGAAACAGTTACCCTTATTTTACCTTCATCATCTATAGCCATAGTTTTCTCTTCACTCGTTGGCATTCTAAAGTTTGTTGACAACAGTTTTATTTCATCTGAAGGTGAAGTTGCTAATATATAAGATACTAATTTCACTCCATTCTCTCCTGCCATACCAGACAATAAAAGAGCTTGATGAGTTTCGTCTTTCATTTTCGATATATAGGACTTAAGGAAACTATCAACCCCGAACTTCCAACCTTCCACACAATGTTTTGCGGTAACGAATCTTCCATCCGACAACAAGAAGCCAGTTCCCGTCCATGCAATATAGCCGCCATCAGAAGTCTCCAATGGTATTCTCTGACCATTGTATACAGCCATCACTACAGCCTGTATAAAATAGATATTCTTCTCATACGCCTGTAAATTAGCGGCATCACCACCAGAATCGCTTACTCCAACATGCGTACCATTTCCACCACGCACTACAACAGTTTTTCTGATTGGGCGTTGCTTAACTTTCAACAGTGAATCCAATCTTTTCTGCTCTTTGGCAGATTCATCCATAAGTTTTTCCAATTCCCCATTCTTGTCTTTCAGCGTTTCCAATCTATGTTGGGCTTCAGCTATCAAACGCTCATATTCATTACCACGTAGATAGCTCCATGTGCCTAAACCACCCACAGAAAGGACAAGAAGAACGGACAAGACTGCAATAGCATACTTATAAGGTCTTAATGCTTGCTGTCCAAACAAAGAAAGCCTGCGTGTAAGACCAAGTGAACCTACTGTTCCTTTCTTTCCCGAAGGAGTGATAAATCCCATCTTCGGACCATTAACCGAAAGTTGTATTTCATCCCCATTCTGAAGATACCATTCCTTCTGAACTTGATGTCCATTAAGAAATGTAGAATTGGTCTGCGACAGCTGAACCAATTTCCAATTATCCCCATCACGAACAATAGCAGCATGACGACGAGATACTGTTGCAAATGATTCATCAAATCTAACTTGGCAAGTTGATGCCCTTCCGAGTTCTATCTGGTCAACAATAATCTGTTGATTTTCGCCAACCTTATGATACTTGGAGGAAATCTTATGCTCCAAGATGTAAAAACGGCGGTCAGAGCCAAGCACAGACTGTACACCTGCTCCAATAGATCCTTTGAGCGTTCGCTTATAGCGTTGAGTTTGTTGAGTCATATTTTTATATTTTTAAGTGTCCCAATTGTTTTTAAAAGATTGTTTTCTATATTTATCTCTTTGATAACCTTCTACACGCAATTTTGTATCACCAATGGTTATGATGTCTCCTACTTGCAATACAAAGCCATTAACTCCAACTTCTGTGGAATTCACATAAGTGCCATTCATACTATTCTTCCATTGTCGGTTGCGCCATTGTCCATCACGTATAATCCACTGCTCCGTCTCGGCATTTTGTTCCAAAGTACAATGATAACGTGAGATATAAGCATTCAACGTATCTTTAATGGGTATAGAATTAACAGTTTCGTCATCTTCTCTTCCCATTGTCAGCAAACGGCATACACCATTCACCATGTCATCTAACCTATATATTTTGCCATATTCTTCTCCTTGCATAATATGGAGTTGAATGCCACTATTACCTTGATGCCATGATTCAAATGAATTATTCAAGATTGGACGATAAACATTAGACTTCGCTGATTGTGGCATTAAAGACAATACTTCGTCAACACTCTGAAATCTTTCCTTGAAATTTGGAACCAAACAACCTTCTATCATTTTCTCCCATGATTTTCCATTAGGCATCTGTAGTAAAAGGGCTCGATTCCACATGCCTTTGCGTCCTCGTTCTACATAAGCAGGAAGATCTGATTCTGTAACACATTCGCCAAATGGCAATTCATAGGTGAGAAGTTGATACATCATAACTCCAAAGGAAAAAATGTCTGTAGTCGGAAGCACTGTGGCATTGCCTCTCCTTGGATTGATTTGTTCTGGAGGCATATATGGGAATGTGCCAAACTGTTGTTGGGGAATCCCAAATATCCCTCGTTGGGTAAGTCGGTTGTTTTGGTCGCCTGATATACCAAAATCAGTAAGTATTGCAGTACCGTCTTTTCTCATCAGTACATTTTCTGGTTTCAAATCACGATGTACCTTACCTCGTTGATGTAAGTCACGAAGTCCATAAAGAATATCGCGCCCAACGATTGTGAAATCGACATTCCCTTTCTCTGCTGCAGTCATTAGGTCACCATAAGGACAATACTCCATGACAATATAAGGATTGCCACCGACTAGTCCTTTTGTAAAAGAATGAACGAGATAGTTGCTTTCGATATGTCCCGTATTATATTCCATATCAAAGCGTTTCAGTAGTTCCTCTCGTTCCGCAGATGGAGACTCCCATAGCTTAAGGAGTTTCAATGCATATATTTGTCCATCGTTTCCAGTTACTTTATAAACGCAACCAAAAGTTCCTGCACCGAGCATTTTTTCTACAAGATAGTCGTTGCCTATTCTTTCACCAGGACTAAATTCACAACGTTCACATTGTATGTAACGACTGCTCATATATAAACAATAAACTAATCTCTGAACTCAAAAAGGCGATTGCCTAAAGCAATAATGTCTCCAGTTTGTAATTTTGTCTTTTTGGAAACACGAATCATCGTAGAATGCTGGTCGCTCAAATCTTCGATGTACCAATCTTTCCCATCATTGGTTAGCATAGCTTGTTCACGGGAAGTAATAGATTGGTTATTAGGATCGGTGTTTGCACGATTTAAGATAATTCTTTGTCCAGAATATGAAATAGGAGAATATTCTGTATTTTCACGAGACCATGGTATTGGTTTCAGTGAGCAAAAATCATTGTTTTGTGGATTGTCCCATGCATTAACAGTTCCACGCATAGTTAGTGGTTGACCGCATGAAGGACAGAATTTAGCACTTCGTTGTACATCCATTCCACATTTTGGGCACTGCTTATTCTTTGGCTGTGATTGCAGGTCGTTACTGTTGATATTATGTTGCAAACTTCCACTTTGTCCCTGTTTCCGAGAAGTGCCACATTGAGGACAAACATTCATAACAGGTGACAAGCTATAGCCACAATTACGACAAACATCATTGGGGTTTACTGTATTATCGCTATTGCTCTCATGAGAAATATTTCCACCAAAAGCAACAGCCTCTCTCACTGTAGAACGAAGAGACGAGGATGCTTCGTGGTGATAAGCATTTTGCTGATTATAGGTGTCTGCAACAAAACTATTTTGGCTGTCTAATGCAGAACCGCATCTTTCGCAAGCAGAAACTCCATCCGGATTCTGCCATCCACAATTGTTACATCTCATATTTAAAGATTTTCATTTTTATTTTAATATTGGAATCTATAATGTTGGAACGTATGTATTAACTATTGAATCGAATTAAAACATACTTTTCGGCGTTATTTAATAAATTTGATAAGATTTGTTGGTATATAGGCTGTAGCTACCATACATAATCCGGTAATTTCCACAACAACACGCTGTTGTCCTGCAATACGGGCTACTTTTCCCGTTACTCCCTCAAACTCTCCACCTATAACTTTTACCAAATCACCGCTTTTATAATGACATTGCTCTGGTGCCACTATTCTAACATGTTCACTGTCGGTACTCGTAGCTTTGATGAAATTAATCATTGCAGCAAAGGGTATAGTAAGAGGAGGGTGCTTGCCATTTTCTTCCAACGGCTTAGTCTTATCAAGATAAAATTTTAATATTGAAGGCTCTTCTCCTTTTTTCTTGATAATGGCATTTGCAGCTTCTCGAGTGGTGTAAACAAAAAAGAGATTGGGAAGAAGAGGCTGTAAAATCCGCTTCTTCTTCCCAATCTCTTTCTTTACGACATAATGCATAGGCATGTATGACTGCACATTGGCTGTAGATATGATATCGCAAGCTTTCTGAGTTCTGTTGTAAGTCACACGCAATACGAACCATTCGTGATTTGCCTCCTGTATATAGTCCGAGGACACCCCTGTTTGTAAGCTTTGAGCTTCGGGGAGGACATTGGAGGTAAGTCCAACGTGAGGAGATCTGCTTCGACCTCGTAGGGTATGCGCATTAATCAATGCGTTCATATCGTCTTTTATGTCTTGCATTAAATTAGCAATTTTTTTGACACAAAAAAAGCGTGGAATCGTCCTGTTGTCCATTCCACGAGTCGAGGCTCTTGCATTGCCTATTGTTGTCGAACAGACAACGTTAGAGCCCACGCCGATATGATAATCAATGCCGTAAAGAGACCTATATAACACATTTGATTGCGCCCGACAGGGTACAATCTATGCTTACAAGGTCTCCACGGGATTTTGATATAATCACACCCGGGACATCTACCGTTGACCATATTCGAGACAACAATTATGAATTTGCAAGATTCGACTCGTCTCAAACACAGCGTCGATAAACGCCTTTAATATGTCTGAACTATAGCCCCACCCAACTCCGCTTTGTACAGTTCGGTCTATACAACATTACTATACGCTGCACGGCGTGAGCTGTCTCTTTATATATAAATGTAAGAACTCGTCTTACATCAATATTATGTCGAGACTTTATAGTTCACGTGCAAAGGTATAAAATTTTTTCAAAAACGACGAACAAATATTATAAAATCATTACGTTTTATATTTCTAATTTGTATACGTGGAGAAAGTCAGAAATAACACGTCTTTATGTCTAAAAAACTTGAAAAACGAAAAAAAACTCGTTGCACATCCACACATGAATGTACAACGAGTTTTTTAAGCATTCTGAATCACTTTAGTTCTGCCCGTTTTATGATAACATTCAGAATAACATTAAAAAGCATAAATACAAGTATGTCTAAAGCCACTATGTAAGTTATCGACATCATGCTATACATAAATACGTTCATTATGACATAAGACACCTGCAATCCAAGAATAGTTACAAGCGCACGATGCTGGGAAAGTCCGCAACGTAATAGTTTGTGATGAATATGACGCTTGTCAGCCTTAAAAAGAGGCTGGCCATCACGCAAACGGGACAGCATGACGCGCACAACATCGAAGCATGGCACAATGAGCAGCGTGTAAGACAAGAGCAGACTGTCGCTACGATAAGTCATTACCCTACTATTGTCCATTGCAAACTTTACAAACAAGAATCCCAACACAAAACCAAGTGTCAGACTTCCTGAATCACCCATAAATATCTTTCTATTAGACTCGGGGTTGCCAAAAACATTAAAATACAAATAAGCTGTCAATACACCTATCAGACCAGCAATGAGCACACTATATGCCCATACACCCTCACGCATAAAGCAGAACAAAAAGCCTAACAACGAGATAACAGCAAGACCACCAGCCAAGCCATCAATACCGTCAATCAAATTAATGGCATTGTCAATGTAAACTAAAACAAATACGGTAAGCGGTGCACCTATATAAAACGGCACGTCCCAAATACCAAGGAATCCATACAGATTGTTTATGTACAAACCTGAAAGAGGAAGCAACAATGCCGACAATGTCTGTGCAAGAAACTTCACCTTAGGCCCTAAACCAATCAGGTCATCAATCACGCCTACAGAATAGATTATGAATATGCTAACAATAAAGACACACGACCATAAACCAATGGTCACTTCCATACCTCCCAAAACATGCGACAATACAAGCAATGACATAATGAATGCAAACAACATACTTGGCAGAAAGGCAATTCCGCCAAGACGAGGTATCATCGTGTTATGCAACTTACGAGTATCAGGCAAATCATATAATTTGTGCTTCCTACAAAACTTTATTATAACAGGAATCAAAACAGCTCCTGAAATAAGGCTTATAATGAAAGCAAAAATCACATAATATATATATATATTCATACCTAAAGCATATTATTTGAATAGTTTCTCTACAACACTGAACATGCGCATTGCAAGCTTACTACGATCAAAATCGTCTGCCAAACGCTTACAATTCTGCTTACACTCATCATACACTGATGGGGTCAACAAGTAATGCAGTTTGGCTACAAAATCGTCATAGTTCTCCGGTTCAAAGCAAACTCCTGCACCGTACGATTCTATTATATCCTTGGCTTCGCCTTCTACACCCATAAGGATAGGCTTACCCATTCCTGCATTTTCAAAGATCTTGGACGGTATAACAGTTGTGAACAACGGCGACTTCTTCAAATTTATAAGGCATACGTCAAGAATCGAAATATAACGGGCCACGTCATTCTTCATTACGGGGTCCAGCATAGTAACATTCTTGCACTTCAACTCTTCCTTCTGTTTTAGAAGTTGTTCTTTCATTGCCCCACCACCAATCAACAGGAAATGCAGGCTGTCATCCCCTTCAAGACGATGTGCAGACTCAAGAATAAAGTCGAGTTTGTGCGCCATACCATGTGTACCGATATAGCCAATGATTGTCTTGCCCTCAAGGTGAAGCTCCTTTATCAAGGCCTCATCCTTAGGAACAGGCTTAAACAAATCCTTGTTAACACCATTCTTTATAACGGAAATCTTCTCTGCATCAATGCCACGCTCAATAAGTTTGCGTTTGAAAGAGTCGGTAACAACGACTATCTTTTCCGCAGACTTATAACAACGCTTCTCCTGCCACTCGAAATAACGGATGAAGAGATTATCCTTCATCGCGCCAACCGTCTTTATGCTCTCAGGCCAAAGGTCGCGCACTTCCATAATCCACGGTTTGCGTTTCCATTTGGAGAGCACACGACCTGCTAAAGCTGTGAAAAACTGTGGCGATGTAGCAATTATAACGTCAGTACTAACGAAGAGTCCTGCAATAAAGGCTGAGACGGAATAACTGATGTAATCAATTGTACGCTTCAAGAATCCCTTGTTAGGCACAATATACGTCCAGACACGTATTACCTTAATACCATCAATTATCTCCTTCTGATAGAGTTTATTCTTATAGCCTTCGTACACCTTACCCTGTGGAAAGTTAGGCGCACACGTTATGACTGTGACATCCGCCCCAGCTTTCACCCACTCCTTACAATGCTCATAAGTTCTTGATGCAGGAGCATTTACTTCAGGTGGAAAATTATCCGTTAAAAATAATATTCGCATTACTTCTTGAAAATTCCACAAAAATCAAGTATCACTTTATCGTCCTTCCACTCCAATTCCTTGAACTGGTTGTGAGCTGTAAGGAAGACAACGATATCTGCCTTGGCATAAGCATCCTTATAATCAGACAACTTGAAAACAGGATGCTCTGTAATATTTGGTTCGACAATAAGCACATCAGCATTATAGCAATCCTGCATGATTTTGGTAGCAATATACTTTGCAGGACTCTCACGCAAGTCGTCAATATTCGGCTTGAATGCAAGTCCCATCATAGCAACTACCGGTTGGCGCTTGTTGTCCAACTCAAACTTCAGAATCGCATTCTTTGTCTTTTCAGCACACCAAAATGCTTTGTAGTTGTTCACTTCACGTGCTGTTGCAATCATTTTCGACTCTGCTGGAAACTCCGCAGAAATGAAATACGGGTCAATAGCAATACAGTGACCTCCTACTCCACAGCCAGGCTGAAGAATATTAACGCGCGGATGCTTGTTAGCCAGATTGATAAGCTCCCAAACATTAATGCCTGCCTTATCACATATAATAGATAGCTCATTGGCGAAAGCAATCTGTGAATCGCGGCTTGAATTCTCCGTAAGCTTGCATAATTCAGCTGTCTTGCAGTTTGTTGCATGCAATTCGCCCTGCACAAACTGCGCATAAAACTCCTGAGATTTCTTGGTAGCAGACTCATTCAGACCGCCAATCACACGATCATTATGCACCAACTCATATATTACATTACCAGGAAGGACTCGCTCCGGACAATAAGCAATGAATATATTATCCTTAAGCTCCGGACGCTCGTCAAAGATTATCTTAGCCATTTTCTCTGTTGTGCCAACAGGAGAAGTAGACTCTATCACAAAAAGATTGCCCGGTTCAAGATAAGGCAACACCATACGCGTGGCAGACTCTACATACGAGGTGTCAGGTTCGTGATTACCCCCACGGAATGGTGTCGGTACAACAATGAAGAACGCATCGCTCTTCTCTGGCTGTGTGACAGCATGCAACTTTCCTGCACCTACAACGTCTTGGAGTAATTCTTCTAGTCCTGGTTCAATAATATGTAAATGTCCTGCATTGGTCTGCTCGACAACATCTTTATTTATATCTACGCCCGTTACCTGCACGCCGTGCTTTGCAGCTATAATAGCTGTTGGCAATCCAATGTAGCCGAGGCCCATAAAACATGCTTTCATCTTATATGTTTTTTATATTTGTTACTATGTTTACTTAATTTCCATCTTAGATTTGATAAAATCAATGATACGTCCACAAGCCTTTCCATCGCCATAAGGATTTACCGCATGGCTCATACGCTCGTAAGCCTCACGATTGTCAAGGAGAAGAGACACGTTATCGACAATTGCATCATAGTCTGTACCTACAAGTTTAACGGTACCTGCCTCAAGTGCTTCGGGACGTTCTGTTGTATCACGCATCACAAGAACCGGCTTGCCCAATCCTGGTGCCTCCTCCTGTATACCACCACTATCTGTCAGCACTACATCCGACTTTTCCATGAGGAAGATAAACATAAGATATTCGAGTGGCTCAATGAAGAACATATTGCCCAAGTTGCTCAAATCCTCTCCAAAAGCCTCATGGATAGGACGACGTACATTAGGATTAAGATGCATCGGATATACAAAATCCACATCTGGATACTTCTCAGAAAGAGCCTTTAATGCATTACAGATATTACGGAATCCATCTCCAAAATTCTCACGACGATGTCCGGTGATAAGTACCAAACGACGGCCATTTGACAAACGCGTTACATCATAACCTTTCGTAACAAGTTCTTTCGCAAGATTAGCATTTAGGTCTTTGTCGTTATTTATCTTATTGGTAACCCAGTGAAGGGCATCTATTACAGTATTGCCTGTAACTACAATCTTACTGTCACTAACATTCTCACGCAAAAGGTTCTCACGACTCAGTTTTGTAGGCGAAAGGTTATATGTAGCAATGCGTCCTGTAATCAGCCGGTTCATTTCCTCCGGCCACGGACTATATATGTTGCCTGTACGCAAACCAGCCTCAACATGCGCCACAGGTATCTGATGATAGAAGGCAGCAAGTGCGGCAGCAGTACTGGTCGTAGTATCTCCATGTACAAACAAGATGTCGGGTACACACGTCTTGAACACATCACGCATGCCAAGCAATACGCGCGAGGTGACATCATACAAGTCCTGTCCCTGCTTCATAATATTCAAGTCGAAGTCGGGCTTTATATCGAAAAGCGAAAGAACCTGATCCAGCATTTCGCGGTGCTGTCCTGTGACACACACTACCGTTTCGAAGTCTTCTTTGCATGCCTGAAACGCCTTCACGAGAGGTGCCATCTTAATCGCCTCTGGACGAGTTCCAAACACAAGCATTATTTTTTTCATTTTAAGATACATTTATTATTGTTTCTTTTAATAATAACGTTTATTCTTTGCTATTATTATTTATATATTAAGATTTTCTCAACACATGTATGCATAAAGCAACATAACGTGTAGCAAAGAACAACCAGTTATAATGTGTCACATCCGACAACAACAACTTCGTGTATGCCTTGGCAAGACGAGAATACCTCTTCACGAACACCCATAGGGTGTCTTTTTTGCGTGACGCAGACCCAGTTCTTACACGACGATAATAAATCGCCTCAGGAAAAGAAACACAAATTTTCTTTATATGTCGGCTTATTGTTGCCATAAAAAGCGAATCTTCACCGATACTGAAGCGGCAATCGAAACGTGCTTTCCCTACGACACTGCGACGTATAATCTTGCAACATGCAGAAGACATGAACTTGCGTGCCTGCATCAATGACAGATCCGACTTATCCTGGCAACACATGAAAGCCTTTGTCAAATAATCATCTTTGTACGTATCTGTATCTTCAATATAATCACATACATTAGCCTCTACGACATCGGCATTATCACCGGCCATAGCAACAAGGGTTTCAAGATAATTATCAGATATCCAATCGTCATCGTCTATGAAACACAAAAACTTTCCATTCGCAATATCTATTCCTATATTACGTGCATTGGATACACCTGCAACATCCGTATGCAACAAGTGTACTTTTATATCCGACTTGTTTGATAGATAATCTTTTATTGATTGTACATATTCTTCCCCACATCCATTGACAACTATCAGTAGTTCTATATTTTCGATTCCTATTGTCTGTCTGTAGATGCTATCTATACAATTCCATAAATACGCCTTAGGTTTGTAAGTCGGAATAATTACTGAGACTATTGTTTCTGTCATACTAATACTTGTTATTCTACAACAGCCCGGTGTATTGCATCAAGGAAACCGTGTCCCCACTGAAGATCAGGCTCTACATAGTTGCCTTCCCCCCACTCGTTCCACGATTTAAGGAAAAGGATGCGATGCTCCGGCGCCTTGTCCTTAATCAATTCGAGCGCCTGACGTATATGCTTTTCAAACTTTTCTGGTGTTGCATTCACATATACTCCATCCCATGAAGACACTCGCGGGGTGCGGTCCCACTGGGGAAGTATTGTTGGATAAACATTCTCCCATGAGTCTTCAGGCGCAAAATAGTTGCACACGGTACGCTCGTAATCATATCGAATACTACCCGTAGGCAGTCCTACATGGCGCAATATAGTCTTAGCAAGATTCTTCCACTTACCCTCATATAGCATTTCTCCACGGCGCTTGCCAAACGAATTAACCGAATCGAATCCTAAATCAAGTACATCCTTGAATATCTTGGCACTACTTTTGAGGTTTGGCATCACACGCTGACGACTACCATCCGCTGCAACACGAAGTGTAAGAGTAGACGGTGTCATACCTACAAAATGAAATCCCGGAAGTCCGTTCTTCTCGGCCAGCTTGCGCCATGTTTCAATAAAACGCTCTATATTAATGAACTTCAGCGGATCATAAATAACAAAAATAAGTTTTCCGTCAACAGTCATATAACGCGGGTCGCGGAAAGCTGGCAGCAACGAGTTGAAGTGAGCTATATCGTCCTCGGTTCCAGGGTAAGTCTGCTCCATAAGTACAGAATCCTGCTGCATTGCCGACTTACGGTTCCAAGTCTTGTTGCTCCACGTATGGTTAGCCCAACAAATACAAAACGGAAAGTCAGGTTTGCCACTTGCAACTACTTCATTGAACGGACGTTCAAGCAACTGACGTCCTCCACCAAACCAGTAATGATAGTAGCAGAATCCTTCTATTCCAGCTTCGCGAGCCAACATGGCCTGTTGCTCACGAGTCTCCGCCAAGCGCAAATCATAAAATCCCAAATCGGCAGGTATGCGCGGCTGGTGATGACCACGAAACAAAGGTTTAGCTTTTGCGACATTAGTCCATTCTGTAAATCCCGGTCCCCACCACTTATCATTTTCTGGTATGGGGTGGAACTGGGGGAGATATAATGCTATAATACGTGCTTTATTCATTTTTCATTTAATGTTTTAACAACTCACATCGAAGTTTTAGTACCATAGTAAAGTCGGACACGTCTTGCTGAGCAACACTATTGCCACAAATAAGAACGTTATACCTATCCACAAATAGTCTCATACAACTTCAAATCAAATGCTAAACTTTTTCATTCTATATACAAAGGTAGTTATTTTTATTTTAATTACACCCCTACAATAGCTTTATTTCAAAAATATAAGATAATGTATATATCATATAAATCATAGATACAAACACTACAGCAAGTAATCCGACCCACTTTGGACGTATTGTATAATAAATGTTGCCGAAAAGTATTATTGTAACTATTCTTAATAAATAACTTATACGGTTAGCCAATACAGGCAAAAATGCAAAAGCTGCAAATGCCGATATACTAAGGGCAAAGATTTTCATCATCACCGTAAAGTATTTGTTATGTTCCTTGATAGTATCATAAAAATACATCAGGTACACATACACCAATATTGTAAACATCTGCAACGGACCAAACACATTAAGGCTTGACTCCATTGTGTCTGATGTCTTTTCATAATTCATCAGTTTATTCTCAATATAAGGTATCGGTATATTGACAAGCAAATTGCTGCCAACAAAATACACGATATATGAAATGGGCACTATAGCCATCCACATCATTCGTGACTTTAAAGACATATCCTTATTGCTCAAAAACACCAAAGGTATAAGCGCAAGGGCAGATATATGAAAGAAAGCTCCGATGCCAATAAGCAACAAAGACTTTACCCATTTGCGTTCCGCAATAGGTTGTATAGCCAACAAGAAGAGACCAGACATTACACCCGTACGAATCTGTGTCATTTCGTGAAGCTGGAAAATAAAACTCAAATACACGATTACAGGCACAAACCACATATCAGGAGACAATATTCTGAACGCTTTAAACTTCAGCAGAACACCCCAAAAGGCATAGAACAAAAATAGTATATGTACATCATTTACTATCGAACTCAGTATCTGCGATATCATAAAGTAAGAATATTCAATAGCTGTCGACAGCTCTTCATCATCATAATGAATGAATGCATATTCGTAATTTATAGAATCGGGGTCTAAACCAACCTCACGCAATCCAGCTACAAGCACCAAGATTCCACAAAAAATCCAATAAGCTCGCTTTTTAGACGCTTCCTCAAGATTACCTTCAAGAAAAGCGAGTGTTATTGCTATTCCGAATAGTGTTAATATTATTACACCCATATTATCTTTTAAATATTTTCGCTACAAAACTATTTATATAACTACGTTCATCTTGTGTAGTGCATAGCAAATACACAAAAACTAACGTAGATAGCGGCGATACCACCATCATAACACACAAACGCAACAATCCGAAGTCTATGCTCGTATGCAACAGATATGCCACAACAACTCCTAAAGCCACGGCAACACCTCCACGCAATAGTACTTGTACAAAATATGTAGGAACAGAAAATTCTTTATAGTTGCATTTAAGACATATAATTCTAACAAAATGAGCAATTATACAAAGACCTATCATTGACCAGAACACAGTATAGGCAGGCATACCAAATCTAAATAGAACAAATGTGAGTGGCAGACTTAATACCATAATACTCTCCACCAACAGATGATAATACTTAATAATGCCTGATGCCTGAATTATAATTGTTATCGGGTTATGCATAGACAATATGAGTGTGTAAACAATAAACAGGCGTGAAAATAGCACCATATTCTCAGAGACTCCATCTTTCAACCAATAATACATTATTATTCGCATCTCGAAAATGATGGGAATTGCGGCACACGACAATAAACACATTATAAAAAGATTGTTCACCTTAAATAACATGTTCAGCGACTTATAGTCACCAGCTGCATACGACTGTATCATACGCGGACGAAAAGATAACACCACACTGTTCATAAGCGAAATGAAGGCATTATAGATATTTGTAGCCACCCCAAAAGCTGCATTTGCTAAGGGCCCGAAATACATATTCAATAATATCGTATTACCTTGCATCATACCAACAGCAGCAAACGCACCATACATCGTCCAACCAGAAAACGAAAGCAACTCTCTGTAAATACTTTTGTTGCGTACTATGCAGTAATGACATTCAGAGTAAAGTCTACGGGCAATAAATGCATAACACAACAAAGTACATAAAGCTACAATAGCAAGCCCCGCAGCATAGAACAACAGCCGGCTTGTAGAAACGAACTCAATAGCAAACGCCACCAATAACTTCAACAAACAGTCAAGACATGAAATCTTTGCATATAACCCCATATTCTCATGCGAGAATACTGCTGCAGTATAAGGTATTTGCAGATAACTGAATACAAATGTAAGTATTGCAAAATGAAACACCAACAAAGCATCACCATGTACACTTTCCGATATTTGGAGCTTATTGTTTATAACATACACACCAATAGTCTCAAACAAGAAACCAATAACAATCATAGATACGATAATGATATTGATGCTTGCCGAGAATATTTCTTGCATCTTCCGTTCCTCTTCTTTTCCTATAACATAAGAAAAGAATCGCTGTACAGATACTGCCAATACCGGAAAGACACACGAACACGTCATAACAACACCAACAACTGCATTGAAAACTCCATATTCCTCATCGCCAAGACCACTTAACACCAAACGAACAGCATATAGGTTGACTATTGTGATGACAAGAATACGAAAGAACAGCAATATCGTATTGGTTGTTATACGATTGACATGACTACCTTTTATATTTGCAGTATCTGTATTTACTCCCATTTTGATTTATACTTAATCTTTAAGCAGATACTCTCTAACAGACCAAAGTGTTAGTACGAAGAATGCTAACATGGTCATAGCGAGTACAAACAACATACGCTTCGGACCAGTAGGTTTGATCGGAACTGAAGCTCCCTTCAAAATAGTAAAAGCAGGGGTACGTTCCTGTACACGTGCCTTCGCATCTTGATATTGTGTACTCATTGTAGAGTATACATTATATTTTAGTTGCATTTCATTCTCCAAATCATCCCGCTTGCTCCTAAAGCTCTCCAAAATCACATCATAATTGGCATCTGAATAACTACCATACTTCTGACGTGCTTTCTCATAATCTGCCTTGGCATCAATCACTAACTTGTGATAATAATCCATATCTATACGCGCTTTATTGGTACGGTATTCAATAATGTAACGCAGAATAAGGCTTCTTGTTGAGTCTGCTAAAGTCTTACAAATAAGCGGATCCTGAGCAGTTGCACCAATAGTAATGACACCAGTTTTTTTATCAACACTTATATTAACATTTCTACGAATAAGATTCATTATATTATCATTGAACCTATTTACATTATAAGGATCAAATTCGCTCTTTTTGTCGATCTTTTCCTTCGAACTGAACGATGTCTTTATTTTAGCAAGCAACAATGACCACCATGGCGATTGATTATACTTTGCTAGATAATTATAGTATGTGGTGTTTATCTCACCATCAACACTTGTTACCTTTATATCAAACAGTTCCGACACAAATTTGTTATCCTCCATAAGGTCTGGGTACAACAATGGTGTAATAGCATCGGTTGTTTGCATTGAAGACAAGTCAAAACCGAAAGAAGAAGCCAACGAACTCAGCGCTCCACTACCTTTTGAATTGTCTATCTCCGGAACCACTTGGGTATCTGTACTATATGTACGTGGCACACACAAGATAAGAAGACATGAAACAACAAACACTATTGGCAGTGTTATATAGAAAATTTTTCTATTCTCACTTACCTTTTTTAGGATTATTACAAAATCTATTTTCTTCATTTTCGTTTTCTGACATGTTCATGATTTCGGCAGTAACACCTGACCTTACTTCAAGATGTTACTGATTGTTGCTATCATCGCTGCAATAGACGACATGCTTGATCCCATACTCATCATCTCTGCCGTCGACATCTTACGCTTCAGCTTGGCAGGAACGACAATCTCGCAACCCGGCTGCACCTTGGCACCATGACCGACCTTAGCCACCTTGCCGTTCATATATATAATGTATGCACGGCGCTTGACGGCATCGGCGGCGTAACCACCAGCCTGGTCGATGTAATAACCGGCACGCTTGCCCTTCTCGTATGCCACGGTGTTGGAGTACATCACCGCACCGTTGATCTTCACCGTACCGTTATACTGCGGCACGATAAGGCGGTCGCCGTCACGAAGCACCACGTCGACATCCGATCCCGGCTTCTTCATAGCCTCCTCAAGGTCCACACCTACGGGATATTCGTCAGGCACCTGGAACTTTTTGATGTTGGCATTGGCAGCTCCCTGAGCCGTTGACTGCACGGCGCTGGCGTTGTTTGACGAAGCGGCAAGCGTCAGAAGGTTCTTCTGCTGCTCCTCCTGCTGCATCTTCAGCACAGCCTCCATACGAGCCTTCTCTGCCTCGTTGGCCTTACGCATCAGACGCGCACCCTTGATGTAGGCGAGTCCGTTTGATCCGCCTGACATGCGGAAGAGGTCACTGAGGCGTGTGTTGTTGCGCTCAAGAGCGTATGTTCCGGCGTAAAGCACCTCGCCTTCCACAGTGACGTTCTGCTGCTCGGTGTAGCCCGGCGAACGCATCACGTAGACCTCATCGAAGGGCATAAGCGTGAAGCTGCGGTCGCCGTCCACAGCGAAGTTCTCCTTAAGCGCCATATTGAACGTACGTGCGATGACGCTGTCAGGACGTACTGCCTTCGCATCGCTCACACGGCGGCTGATGCTTACGTTGGAAAGCGAAGCCTTGTCGGTCAGTCCGCCAGCCTGTATGATAAAGTCTTCGACGGTCTCGTTGTCGGCATACTTATACACACCGGGGAACTGCACCTCGCCGCGTATGGTGATGGTGCGCTCCGTCATGCGCTCCGTCTTCGTGGCTACGAAGAGCACGTCGTTCTCCTTCAGCGGAATGTCAGCCACCTTGCCGCTCATTATGCCTTCCACGTCCACGCTGATTACCTCCAGTGTGCGGTCCGGCTTCATGCGGTGCATCACGGCACGCGAAGTGATGGCCTCTTCTGTCACGCCGTCAGCATGCTCGATGAGCGAGCGCACGCTGTTCACCTGTCCGTTCAGATTATACTTGCCCGGACGGAACACGGCTCCCTTTATCTCCACGGTGTTGGAGTAACGAGCCATGACGGAGTCGACGCTTACAGAGTCGCCGTCGGCAATGCGGAAGTTAGAGAAGTCGAACTCCTCCACGTTATATGCAGAATGGTCAATGCCGCTCTTGCGGTTGACGCTGACAGCCTTACGATAAGCGTCGCCCGTGAATCCACCCGAATACTTGAGGAGCGAAGCTATCGACTCATTGGCTTTCATCTCATAATACATAGGACGCTTCACCTTACCCGTGATGTTCACGAGGCAGTCGTACGGTCCCACTACGATGACGTCGTTGTCGGCAAGGCGTACGTTACCCGTAAGCTTACCGTTGAGGATATAGTCATAGATATCTACTACCGTAACAAGGCGGTTGTTGCGATAAACCTTGATGTTACGCAACGTACCTATCTCGTTCGTGCCGCCAGCCATGTAAAGGGCATGGAAGACAGTGGCGAAGGCAGAGAGCGTATACGTACCCGGAGTCTTCACCTCGCCCATCACATTCACCATGATGGTGCGGGTCTGTCCCACAGTCAGACGAATCTTGCTGCTGCTGTAGCGGCTGCCGAGTGTGGAGCGCAGACGAGCGTTGGCCTGCCCGACGGTCAGACCGCTTACCTGCACCGGACCGAAGCCCTCGATGGTAATGGTACCGTCAGGCGAAACCGTACACTGCTCCGACTTCTGCGACGCTCCATACACGTCCACGAAGACGGCATCACCAGGACCGAGACGATAGTTCTGCGGAGTGGCTATGTTCATGTTCGGCTCGAAGGTAAGCTCCTCATTGTTAAAGATATCGCGTCCGAACACCTTCTTCTTTCTGGCTTCACGCTCGGCAAGAAGCTGCTCCAGCATCTGCGCAGTATCGGGCACCATCTCGAACATCTCCTTCTGATAGTCCATAAACTCCTCGTCGGTTTCGTCGTACGTATGCTTGTAGTTACGGTCGCGCTCCGACTTCACACGCATATTCGAATAGTTCTGAGCATAGCTGTCAGCCTCACGTCCATAGTCGCTGCGGGTGTACTGGTCGCGTGTCTTGCCGTTGTTGGTGCGCAGACGTGTGTCCGTCTTTGCAGAAGTGTCGTCGCTAACATTGCCAAGACCGCCCTGTTTCAACTGGCGCTCATATTTATTGCGCACGCGGCGTATCTGCGAAATGTCAACGCCACGCTGCATGAGGTCAGTGACAATCTGCGACTGCGACTTACCCTGCTCCTTCGCCTTCATGACGTACTGCATAACCTGCGTGTCGGTCATGGATGACTGTGCCGAGACAGCCATAGGCATGATCAACATGAAGATTAAATAAATCAAGTATTTCTTCATAACTTGTAGATATGTGTGTGTATTAGTATGGTTACTTTTTTCTTATTACTATTATATATTAACTCAAAATAATACATTTTGTTGTACCGAAAGCCATATTAATTAAAAGCTTTTACTTATTAAGCGCTTTCCTGTATATATCGTCAAGCACCAGTCCGGCAATGGTAAAGCCGAAAATAGCCGTGATGTGCGACATCGATCCGTTAATCTGCGCTTTCTGGAACGAGCAGGGGTCGTCGCCCGTGTCCGTGCCACGGTTTTCGAGCAGTTCCTCGCTGTAGACACACTGGAACTTATGAGCAGGAATGGTCTTGGCACGCTTCATGCGCTTCCTCAATGCAGCGCCGAGCGGACAGCCGCGCACCTTCCAGAATTCTGCCACGCGAATGCGCGTCGGGTCCATCTTGAGCGCAGCCCCCATTGACGAGAACAGCACAGCCCGCGTCTGGCATGCCAGCAGTATGAGCGCCGCCTTGTCCTTCAACGAGTCGATGGCGTCCACAATATAGTCATACTCGTCCAAAGAGAACTCCGAAGCGCTCTCCTCCGTAAAGATCTTCTGAATGGCAGTAACCTCACACTCAGGATTGATCTCCAGCAGACGCTCCTTCAGCGCCTCCACCTTCGGACGGCCCACAGTCTTCGTCGTAGCCATAAGCTGACGGTTGACGTTAGACAGACACACGCAGTCGCTGTCCACGATGGTGATACGGCGGATGCCCGAGCGCACCAAGCACTCCACGCACCAGCTTCCCACGCCGCCGACACCGAATACGATGACGCGCTTGGAAGCTATCTCCCCCATTACATCCTCACCAAGAAGCAGTTCGGCACGCTTGAAAATGCCATTCTCTATTCCCATATTCCTAATAATATTCACATTGTTACAAGCTGCAAAGTTACACAAAAAAATTCCAATCACTTACTATTCCACTTTTATTTTCATCAGACAAGGAAGACAGAATCATTTTAGTAGATAGCATAATGGCTGTTTGCCGTCAACAGACCGGCAAACAGCCATTATTGATTTATTCGAAGTAAGCTTGTTGTTTTTCCAATAGCCTAACGACACATATATCGGGGCATTACTCTGCCACAAGTCTTACTGGCATGGCACGGTATCGCCCCTTGTTCTTTCCAGACGAACCCGACACAAATCGGTAGTTCGACATGTTTAGGCTCTTGCCGAAAGCATCGAGATACAAGTACCAGAAGCCGTATTCAGGACTGGTTGACGAGAATCCCTGATAGTCAGACAGGCGTGAGCTTGTCCATAGGTTGGCATGATAGCTGTCCTTGTAAACAAGATCCTGATCTGTCTTGCCCTCATAATATCCGCTCATCGGGATAAATATCTCGGGAATATCCCTGTTTCGCGTAGTAATTCTCAGACAGTTGTACTTCTCGCCATAATGAGTCGTCTCCTCTTCTATCGCCAAGTCGTTGTTGTTGTCTATAAGACCTTGCAGACACATGTTGTCGCACACCTTGAAGTTGCCTATTGCCAGAGCATCTACCACATCATTATTATTCTTTGCATCTGTAGAGTTGGTAGCCTCCGAAATCTTAAAGTAGCCACCTATTGCTCCCTTGTTGTCTTTAAGGGCGGTTGTGGAAGGAGAATAGTAGCCGTTGTTTGTGGCACCAAGGTTGCGGTCGAGCATGTAGTAGGGCTTGTACTCGGTAGTTCCGTCTTTTTTAGTAACCTTAGCCACTACGTTAACCATCTCATAATAGTACCATCCCGAAGCCTTGCTCTTGCCAAGCTGATAGTCGGTTGCTGCCTTTCCGGTCAACTGTGCAAACAATCCTACATGATAAACCGGATAGGTTACCGTAATCTTGGTTCTCGCGTTGGTGATAGTTATAATGGTAAATGCCTCATTGCTAATCCACCTATTATAATTATTGACGTTATACGATTCGTCCGAATTGTTGGCAAGCCTCACCTCCCAGAATTTTTTATCACTGTCGAGCTTTACTGTCACTCGCGGATCATTGCAAGTCATATCATCTTTATCAATATATGGTATAAGATAGTAAACCTGATTTTTTCCCACAAAGAAGTGGAGTCCGTCGTTGCGCACTCTGCCTTGATTCTCCGCTGGGCTTATGCCCTGAAGCTTCGAGTCCATCCAGCTGAAGTAGTCGTCTTGGTTTAAATCTGAACTTTTATTTTCAAGATCTCGTATCTGCACAATTCTATTTTTATCAGTACGGAAGTCGTAGCCCAACTGTTTAATCTCTACCTCGCGCGACAAGTCGCCTGATGTTATTGTCACAATACCAGATTGCGCAGCCGATTGGCAGTTAGCGGTCAGAGTAAGATCAATAGTGTACAGTGTGCCTGTTGACGGGTGTTCAGCAGATGTTGGCAAAACAACACTCTTTGTTTCCTTGTAACCAGTAATCCAATCTGCATTCCACTTCACATTATATTTGAAGTCTGGCTTGGTTGTTACAAACGAAATTGTAGCCGTCCCTGCATTACCCTTTACAGTCTGCTTGTCACACACGCCAAGTTCGTAGTCCTTACATGCTATCATGTTCACTATAGGCGGATTGTCGTCAACCACTTCTACAGTGAGTCTGTTCTCGGACAGATTGTTTATTGCTTCATCTTCTGTAGCCCATCCTTCATGGTTTACAGCCGTAACCTTAACCTGATAATGATGGTTGCGAAGAAGAGCCATCTGCGTTGGAGTGCCGTTGTTCAAGAACTCCACTTTATAATAGGTATCTGGACCGCCATCATATTTTGCACGGATAATCATATATGCTTTGCCAGCAGGTGTCTCGTAGAAAGGATGCTCGCCCATACTATAGTCTTCCTCATCCGCGTAAGCTACCGACGAAGGCAGAGACACATCGTTATCCAACTCAGTGGTGGCTATTGTGCCCTTTGTTGCCGTTTTGAAGAGCTTGAAACCAGTAATCTCGAATTTGGTCACCTTACTATCTTTTGTAACAGACGCCTTGGCAAACTGTCGGAACAACCACACGTCGGTTTTGCCATTAAGCAGGTCGTCCACCTTTACGCTTCCCCAACAAACGGGAGCGGTGAGTTTGGGGTTGCCCTCGCGTGTTGCGTTGTACAGGTTGTTCTTGCCATCAGCATCCTTGGCGTCGCTCTCTGTTATGTCGGTGTTGGCTACAATATGTAGCGTGACTGTTCCGGGCTCAGCCTTCACCTTAACATCATAAGTGTCGTGGCCCTTAGGCTTGATGTTGGCGCTTGAAATGGTGCTCATGCCGAGATAATTATCTCCTGCATCGTAGCACAAAACGCAGAGGCTGTTGATTTGCTGCTCGGTTGCTGCTCTTGTCGCCACAGTATTCTTGGTGAAATTAGGCAACTTAAGAGTCAGCACAACTCCCTCCGACGGCACATCGGGTGTGTCGCCACCTACAATGTCTCTGATGTCGCTGCAAGCAGCCAACACCACAGACAAGAGCATGAAGAGCCAAATTGTCAATTTCTTGATATACATATCGTTGTCTTTTAATTGTTACTTTTTAGAAGGGGCTCCCTTCTTCCACGTCTGTGTGTCCGGATCGTAACTGCCTTCTATCACATAGCGTACACAGTTGCGACCGTTAATCGTTCTTGTAACCGTTCCTGATACTGGATAGTTATCGCCGTCGAACAGTTCAGTATGAATCTCATCACCATTTACCTTAAGCTTCAGAACCTTATCATACTCTCCTAATGGGGCTTTGAGGTGAAGTATGGTCTTGTACCAAGTATTACCATCTTTATCTTTCTTGTCGCATTCTGTGCACTTAAACTCGTTTTCGACATTAGGGTTGTCGCTCTTCATTTCAAATTTACCTTTACCATCTTGACTGTTTACTCCATATTTACAATACCAAGCAGTTATTCTTTTGTTCTTGGTATATATGGTATACTCTACGTCTACAATGGTAGGTTTCTTATCATATACTCTGTAGTAAGGATCAGACAAAGGGTCGTACAGATACCAGCCTTCACGATCCTCATAGTTGAAGAGTGTGATGCCGGGATCGTTGTGATGGGTGAAACGATGCGGCTGGTAGCCCGTACCGGTGTATGTACCATTGCTGAAAATCAGCAGGGTTTGTCCTGGCTTTATCATCTTTGTAGCAGTAGTCTGTGCCTGTCCCTTATTGTTGTTTCCTTTAGACGTAGCATTATGCGCTATACTATAATAGTACCAACCAGGGTTGTTATTGTCAGCCTCCATCGAGCTACCTGGCCACCCTCCGGTGAAATACCATTCTGCCGTATTCTCGTCCTTTGTACCATCAGCCTTTGTCTCACCTATCTGTGTGTAGATGTAGACCTTGTGATAGTCCACGTGCGACGAACGGTCTTTACTCCAGTCAGCACCTGCTTGCACCCACCATCCATCTCGCCAGTTGTTGTTTTCTTTAGAACCATTGTAGGCTTCTTCATCAAGCATTTCAGAATGATCGAATTGTTCAAGGGTACTTGCGTTTAAAGCCCACGCCAAGTCGTTTATGGCTCGCATATAGATACGATAAGGACCTACTGGCGGACGCACCGTCACACGTATCTGCTGCTCAATCTGTTTCTTTGTACCGTCTTCACCTATCGACTTTACAGTAAACGTATGTGTGGTTGTTGTCTGAGGGTCGGTTTTTGCAAAAATTGTGAATGTGCCATCTGCCTTATTGGTGTTTTCACACTTGATGTTTATTGTCGACTGAGCATACGAAACATCATGTCCGCCACCAGAAACCGTCCAGCCATCAGGGAACTGAATGCCACCAAGGTTGGTAGTGAACTTCACCACCTTTGTCAATTCGGGTGAATTTTCAGCATCATACTGTATTACAATATCCACAGGATCCACCTTGAAGTATGGTGTAACATCGTACGATACATCAAGATATTTCTTTATGTTGCCAGCCTTTATCCATACCTTGGCAGTACCTGTAAGAGCATTAGCTTCTGTAAAGTCTTTTACCGAGAGTTCTGGATTTATACTGAATCTTATACGATGAGTTGCAATATCATTAGTTGCGACAATAACGGGCAACTTTCCTGCTGAAATCTTTTCAATCTCCGTATCACATCCGAACTTAATGTCGCCATTCGTTACATTTGTCAGATAGTCGATAAATGCAACTTTTTGCGATCCTACCTCTGCCTTTGTGCTTGATACCCAAAGCGTAGTATGGTTGAAGTCTGCATCTATAGTTGCCATCTGCCACTTCTCTACACCCACAACACAGTCGAGATCGATGTTGCCCAGACTCTTTATGCGTCCTACTATCTCGTAGTATGTGCCGCGTGGGAAAGTTGGAACTTCAGTTGTTGAGGTCTCGTCCTTATGTCCAAGATTGATGTTATAGCTGTTAGCGATAGCAGAACCTCCTACAGCACCACCTACCTTCAATGCCGACTGCTGCGAGGCCTTAGCCACATAGCGCTCGGGCAGATAGTAGGTGGCACGGAAGAGCCACTTCTTTTTGCTGTCTGCTGGTTTAGCTACACCCTCTCCTTCAACTGTTATGATGTCCTCGTTGTTGACATTGGCATTGGCTGGGGTTTCTGTCCACGAAGTATAGTAAGCGCCATTACTCGTAGATGCCGTAGCATCGTACAATGTCGGCTCGATGCCCTTGGCATAGTCGTCGCTTACATCGGGGTTAGTGAACTTGCCGTCCCACAACAGACTGGTCTGTGGCGAGAGTCGCTTGCCCATAATATCGGTTATCTGCAATCCGTTAGACTTCAACGCTGCATCCATGTCAGCGTCTTCGGGATTGTATATAAGGTTAAGGCACACCTTTACACAGGTGAATTTCAGATTAGCCATCACGGTCTTAGGAGCCGTGTCCGTATTCTTTATGGTAATTGTTCCGTCGACAGTAGAGCCGTCGGCTGCCTTTGTGTCAGGCTCGTATATCATAGGGATGTTATCGGCTACGGGCATGCCTGGCTTTGACACCGGTGTGTAACCCAACACCACTTTCTTCAAATCGTCTTCGGTTGTTATGCTATTGACATCAAGCACATCGTTCATGTTGGCCACCACGTACACACGATAGGTGCCGGGCTTGATCTGCAACTTATAAGAAGCAACTTTCTCATTGAGCATATTGCTTGCCTCAGGCGATGGAAGTTCCTGCGAAAGGAATGTTCCGTTGCCGTCAACGGGGAAGGCATAAAGATGCAGGTCGTTGATGTTGCACTCCTCTACAGAGGCATTGTATGTAGGGTTGCTTGGGTCGAGACTGCTCGTAACCTCGTCGCCTTCACGGGTTACCGGTACATAGACACACAGATTGCCCTCAGACGGTGCTGGTGTGTTGTATACGTCGGCATCATCTGTGCATGCTGCCAGCAACAACAGGGCAGCAACAGAAAGGAGTATGTCTGCAAGTCGTTTCATTTATTTATGTTGTTATTAGGTTTCTATGTATTTTAGTTAAGAAGTCGCTGATAGTTGAAGGGGAGAAAACTATAAGCTTATGTGTTGTATGCGCTTTGCCCAGTCGAGCACACCAACCGAAAGGTTCAGGTATTGCCATTCGGTGCCGATAAGGAAGAAGTCGAGGCGATAGTCGTACTCGCGGTCGAGATATTCCTGGATGCCGTAGTTCTGGGCGGCATAGGCATCGCGTCCCTGCTGGAGGATGTCGGGCAGGTTGATAAGAGCGACGGTCTTGCCCGACTCCTTATTATATATATGTAGCATGGCGTTGCGATCGTTCTCCTCAGGAGAATAATACACCAGTCGCGAGAGCGTCAGTCCGGCATGAGCCGTACGTTCCTTCACGTTGCCCGAAGCATCGCGGAAGTCGGTGGTCCATGTACGGAAAGGCGTATAGCGAAGCTTGGTGTCGCGAGCCAAAGAGTTGTCATAGTTGATATGGCCGTTGTCGGCTATCACCTCGTAGCCGAAGTCGTCGGCAGAGATTTTGTCAGGTGCGTCAATCTGATGCAGCGAGATGGTGAGCTGCTTGGTGTCGCGCACCAAAGAGATGGTGTCGTGGGTGGCTTCCATGTCGCGCACGGCTGTAAGGTGCTGCGAGCGGCCTATCCACAGCGTGTCGAGCGGAGCCGAACAGTCGACGTCAGCCGTTTCGCCCGCCCCATTGCGGTCGAGCACGGCACAGAACTGCTTCATGTCCTCGCCGTCGGCGGGAGCATGAATGCGAAACTTGGCGCCCTTGGTGGCAAGCGCGTCTTCGTAACGCTTCTGCTTGGCAATGGCGAGAAACTGGTATTCGCCGGGCTGCAAGTCAAGGTGTACGGCAAAGTCATGGCGGCGGATGGGAGCGTCGGAGTCTGTGTTGTAGGCGTCCTGACGCATGAGATACTTGCCGTCCTTGTCGTACACCATGACAACAACGCCTCCAACGTGATAATTGAAGAGGTCGGCACGCTGCGTGTTATAGTCGTAGCGGAAGTGCAGGTAAACGCCATTGTCGCATGGCTCAAGGTCGTCGTGCATCAGCGAGCAAGAAGCCAGCAAGGGTGCAAAGGCGAGTAATGAGCATAAAGATTTAACCAGTCCGTGAAACATAATGTTTGCCGTTAAATTAATTAAGATTGATTTAGATGTTGATGTTTGGATAGTAGCGGAGGCCGGAGACCTCCGCCACTTTTATGCTTTACTGTTTAGAGGTCGATGCTCTGGCTGCGCTTAGCCCAGTCAAGAATCTTAACCTCTACATTGATGTACTGATCGTTCTCATCATCAGGAAGCTCAGGCTTAACCTCTGGAACGTCAGGATAACCAAGACCGCTTACTGAGGTTACAGAAAGATCGTACCAGTTATTGCGGAGCACACCGTAACGACCAAGATACTTACCGTTGTCTGTACCATAAGCTTCGCCAGCATTCCAATGAGTCAACTCATTGAAGTGCTTGATGCGGGCGATGTAGTAAGCCTCGCCATTGAGATATGTAGAGATACCGACTTCAGCTGACAAACCAAGCTTTTCGTTGATTGTATTAACGACCTCACCTGTAACCTTTGATGAAGCAGCATCGCCTGAGTATGTAATGTTAGCTGCCTCAACGAGATGCTGACCAGCCTTACCGCTAATGTTTGTGCCCTTTGTAAGGTCTACGCCATACTTGCCCTGCTCATCAGCATTTGTAATACCCATAGCTGTAAGAGCAACGGTCTTAATCTGCTGCTTAAGTCTTTCCTCTGTCCAGATAGCGGTATTGTTGCCAATCTTGTAGAATGTCTCTCCTGTAGTAATGCCCTTAGGAGTGAAGACAGCCTTAAACACAACACGTGTGGTCTGACCCTGCTTCATGTTGTTAAGGTCAAAGGTATTCTCAAGGCAATACTGAGGATTAGCCACACCTGCTAAGCCCACAACATTTTCTTTTTTAATCATGTTGAAGGCAGTCTTGCAGTTTTCCAAAGTCTGATAAGTAGCTTTATCATAGTTAGGATCTACGCCCCAATATACACGCTTGAAGGTAGCATTTGTTCCATCATAGAAACGAGGAGTATTCCATATCTCACTCCAAGAGTTCAAACCAGCAGTCTGATGAACCGGGAATGTAGACTTATTGGTTACGTCGAGCTGCCAATTCTTTATTTCCACTTTGGCACCTGCGTATGTTCCATCACCAATAGGGTAACCACCTGTAGTAAAGTCTTTCATTGTAACCTTAGCCAGACCACGCTCCACGTAAACCACTGTAGCAGCCTTTGCCTGTGCTTCCTCAGGCGAAGCGCAGACATGATTAATCTTCACAAGAGTTGTAGGATCTTCTTTAGCACTTTCATACTTTGGAGCATTTGCCATAAAGATGCCGTCTGTTGAGACATACTTTTCAGCATCTACCTTGTCAACATCCTTGCTCCAAGCTGCATAAGTCTCGGCATCAGTAGGCAATTTTACCTTCTCGGTAGTAGCATCAACATTATTATTGAGGAGCACCAGTGCCTTATAGTTACCACCTACCTTTACATTTTCAAGCTTTACAGTAGCAATAGCCGATGTTGTAACACCATTTGTCTTAACGTCGGTCCAAGGATTCATGGTTCCAAGATTTGCACTTGTAACAAACTTTTCAGTAGTAGCATCGAAGATAAGGATGGTACCGTTCTTTACCTCGTACTCCTTAGCAGTACCTCCATCAAATGAAGGTGTACCTGGCTTGGGATCGTCTGCACGAGTACCAGTAGTTGTCGGCAGATTGATTCTGAACGAAGCATAGGCTTCACCTGTCTGGTTGCCTTCATGGCCGTTAGAAGTGAGGTCGTCATTGCTTGAGCAAGCGACCAAGGCTGTAGCCATGACAGCCATACCGAAGAGATTCTTAACGTTTCTCATTGTTAAAAATTTTAGTTGATAAATTATTTATTTTTTTTGTTTAAGTTTAAAGCGTAAGGGGGCTGGGAAGGATGTTTCGCAGCACCCTGCCCTATTAAGAGAGAAAAATTATTATTAAGTTTTTCTTTATTTCGTGTTAGCGATGCGGTCGGCATTTGCCTTGGCGTCCTCCGAACCTGCGGCAGCCGCCTCCAAGAACAACCGGCGAGCTGACTGATAGTCCTTTTTCAGCACAGCCAAAGCTCCTCGTGCGTTCAATGCCTCGGCAGAATTGCCGGCTTTCTCCAGATGTTTCTCAGCCGATGCCATGTCGCCTTTCTGCAAGTCGGCACATGCAGCATTAAGATTGGCTGTCGGGTCGGCAGGGAACATACGCACGGCTATGTCGAACACCTCGTTGAACTCCGGCGAACCAGCCTCCATCGTCTGTGCCACAAGATACATCTCCAGCAACGAAAGCTGCTGCGGACGGGTTCTGAGTATCTGCTTGGCTTCCTCAACGGAGAAGGGACGCACGGTATAGCTAACGGTATAGTCGCTATGGCGCAAGCGAGGATAGATGTCCTTCATTATCACGGCATAGTCCTGCGGATAGAGCTGGCGGATGCGCTTGTCCTTGTCGTCGGGAGCAAGGCTCGAGTCTGAAATCTTAAGGATTTCGTCCTTATTGGCCAGTTGCGACTGCTGCACCTTACGACGGAAACCGTCCCAATCCTCAGGCGTATAGTCAGAGCTGAACAGCTTGGCGTCAATCGGATAAAGCTGCGCCACATAATTCTTAAGAGCCGCCGCACGCTCACGTGCCAGACGCTCGTTGTTGGCATAAGGACCTTCAGGCGAAGCATAACCGTGAATGTTGATGCCGTTGATTTCCACGTTCTTGTCATTGCGCACAAGGTCGATGGTGTTAGTTATCTTAGCCAGTTCGCGTGCGTTCTCGAAGAGGTCTACCACGATGTTCGTCTTGTTTACACGGAAGCTGAGGTAAGCCTCGCCCTTCTCGGCACGTTGCTTGCGAGCCTCAGCGAAAGGCTTGACAAACGTAAGAGCCGGCATCCATGCGCCGATATTGTCAATGGTGGCAAGGTGGAGATTGTCGAGATTCTCCCTGTCGCCGCATCCGCAGATGTCCTGAGAGGTAAGCAGACTCAGACAGTCCGCTTCGAACGGACGCTTGCGTGTTACGCTCTGGGCGTAGCTGACGCTCTGACGTGTGCCGTTCTTTCTGACAACCACCAGCGGCTGCTGGCTGCCCGTAGCACCAGAAGCCAATTCACCGCTGCGCTCCATGCGTATCTGCTTAGATCTGCCATTGATAATGATAGGTGACAGAGCTATGGTGTCGCCGTCGGCAGCAAGCATCGGAGTGAAGACGAGCTGCTGTTCAGACTTGAGCTTCAGGTTGTTGAGATTGAGGCTGAACGCCACATCCACCCTATTACCCTCCACATACGTATGCAGACTGTCTATGGCTACAGCTCCAGAGGCAAGCTTCTGTGCCATTGCGGAACCGCAGGAAGCAGCCCCTATCAGGCATGAAATGATGATGCGTGTAAACGAATTAGTGTTCATAATGCTGTTTAGAAAATATAGATCATACTGAGAGCGGCCTTTGTCGGACCGACATAGTTGCGATGGTTCTTCTCCAGGCATCTGGCGCAACGTCCGTAGAGCTTGTACGGGCTATAGGCATAACCGATGCCCAACGATGCCTCCATGTTCCAATGGCGCGAGAGCAGCCATTGATAGCCATAGGTGACACCCGCACCTATATACCATCCTTCATAGTGTCGTCCGCTCTTCGTCTTGGGCAGGATGCCGAACGGAAGGTCTACGTTCTTGACGTTGTATTCGCCAGCAAGAGCATGCACTCCGAAGAAGCTGCCTCCGAAGCGCTGGCATGTCCACCAGCGGTATTCCGGCTCCACATTCCAGATGCGCACCTTCTTGCCTCCGGAAAACTCCCAAGGATTGAGCGTGGCAAACAGCTGTGCTGTCTGCTTCTCGGCGATGCCTACCTCAACACCTGCGTTAAGCGATGTCGTAGCCCAACCTAAGAGATTGGTCTTCAGAGCCACGTCCTGCGCCTTTGCCGCGCCTGACGATGCCAGCAGCATCATTGCCAACACGAATATATAAATATGCTTTATCATATTTAGGTTTTTATATCTATTAACTATCGGTTTAAGTATATATCTTCTAAAGCAACCTTATGAGTGTTTTTGTGTGTTTCGCGTCATAAGTTGTGTTTCTGTGTACCTTGACTCAATCAGGGTCTCGCATAGTTTTTACGATGCAAAAATATGAATAACATCCATAGCCTACATCATATTTTCATCAAAATGTTGCATTTTTGTTGTGCAAACGTTTTCACAAATTCAATGCAAACATTCGTCATTGGTAGTGACGAGAGTGATACAAAAAAGGTGCGACCAAATTTTGGTCACACCAACATAATTACCCCGATAATTGAATACTAAACCTCACTCCAGTCTTTCAACCCCCTATTATCCTTATCAAACACCAATGCCAAACCTACAACCGATTTATGACTTGCACAATAAGCATCCTTATAGTGACGGGTAATGATTTGTTGTGTAGCGGCAGACATACCGCCATTGTCAGACATCTTAAGCTCAATTACATATATAATATTGGAGGTTTCAACCACAAGATCGATTCTTCCATTAGCCACCTGCTCCTCCTCTTTCACGTTGAATCCACAAATGTAGAACAAGTTCTTCAATATAAAACGAAAATGCTCTTCAAAAACAAATCGTTCTTTTTTCTGTGTACTGTACGGCGTATGAGCAATCAATTGCTTAAGACAGAGAATACCATCCTTTACATTTCCGGTTGAAAAGTTCATTTTCAACTCTTGTATTGCATTCTCGGTCTCGTCCTTATCTTTTTTCAACATTATCGGAAGAACCAGTTCGAACAGCGCCTTCTTCACCTCACGATTGGGAAATCCAAGCACATAACTATCCTCAATGACATTCTTTATTGTGAGATAGCCCGACTGATACAGAAACAGTTTCGGATTAGTAGTATTGACATCCGACGTCTCAATATAGTCCATATCAATGAGCGAACCATCCAGTTTCTCTACGTCACGTTCGAATTTGGTCAGTATCTTAGGCAGCATCTCAGTGGCGCCGCTTGCTATCCAGAACGACTTCAAGCGCAGTTCGTTCAAGGCGCATAGCACGCTGAAAGGATTGTAAACACCTTGCAGACTTTCGGAGAAATGATAGCCGTCATACATATCCTTCAGTCTTGAAAGGGTTTCTTCCATATTCCAGCCTTTCTTATTGGCAAGTTCGTGCAACTCTTCGCCAAGATACGACTCGATTTCATCCTTAGTCAATCCGCAAACAGTAGCATAATCGTTGTAGAAACTGATATTGGTCAGCGTGTTAAGCACACTGAACAGACTGATTTGAGTGAACTTCGTAATGCCAGTGAGGAACACACACTTGATACAATAGCCATAGTCCTTGAGTCCTGTGAAGAAGTCACGATACAGACTACGGCATTCGTCATGATGAGGAGTATGGAAGGAATGTTGCAGAGGTGCATCATACTCGTCCACCAAGATGGCAATCTGTACACCCGACTGCTCGTATGCCCTTTGTATGATACCATTAAGTCGGTTGTTGAGCGTGGCCTCAGTAGGACGTCTGCCATATATATCTTCATATTTAGACAAAGTATCATCCAGATAATGCGATAGCGATTTGGCATTAGAACCGCCTTGGTTCATACTGAAATGCAGAACCGGACGCTTCACCCATTCTTTCTCCAATGCCATGATTTTGAGCCCTTCAAACAGCTCTTTCTTTCCCTCGAAATAACATTGCATGGCTGAGGTAAGCAATGATTTGCCAAAGCGTCGCGGACGACTCAAAAAGTTATACTTGTCGCCATTGGCTATTTTCCAAAGCATATCGGTCTTGTCCACGTAAAGATAATTGCCCTTACGCAGCTCCTCAAAGTCTTGTATACCTAAAGGTAACTTCTGTTTTGCCATGCTCTTTATTGTTATAAAGTTAAAATACAAACCTCACAACAAAGATACATCTTTCTTTTGGATTATACAAATACAAAAGACAATATAGATTCAAAATTCGGACGGCACGCCGTCCACCAACGCAAATATCGTACAAACAAGTAAAAACTTGTTACAAAATAAAAATCGATTCTAGAGATTTCAGAAGCCGTTTTCGGTCGTTTTTGCCGTCAGCAAAGCCCCTTGGACAGTCAAGAATCGCTCCCCCACCCTCCAATAAAGCCACTTTTACTCTTGTCTTGCACGCCAATAGTGGCACTATCAGACTGCAACAGTGCCACTATAGCCCACTAAAACAGCCACTTTTACACACCCATGATTTACGTCCACCACCCATCAACCGCCTAACTCACTGTATACAAACAACATAGCCTCAACCTCTCATAACTCAAGAATTTCGCACCAAAGATTTCCTCCTGCGCCGAGCTCATAGTATTGAGCGTTAGAAATGCAAATATTGTCATGGTCAATAAAAAGAAAAGTCTTTTTGGTGTCGGTTCGCCAGAGCAATACATCATAGTGAAGCATTCCGAAGGAGGCGAGATGCTTGGCGGCTGCTGCATTCAGGCCGCCTTCAATTCAGGCAACGCCCTTGGTGCCCTGCTTGGCAGCATCCCCGTATCCCAGAACTTAGGCTTCAACTATCCCGCCCTAATCGGCGTGCCACTGGTATTGGCAGGTGCCATCTGCCTGTGGGTGTTCCACCAGAAATACGAATAGAGGCAGATATAGTAAAAGCGGTTTGTATTGTCAGTGAGCAAGAATGTTTTCCAAGCATTCTTGCTCATTTTCATTTAGAAACTTGGTAAGACGATGTTTGCAACAAGCAACGAAGATGAATCACCTATAATAGAACACTATATTTGGATAGCTCTAAACTTTCATAATAGAGTATGGACATTACCCCAAATATAAGTAAAACACGAAATACGATTCGATTATATCCTTTTCGCATATTTTTGCGTTGATTTATTGGGAATCTTTCTTTTATTATAAAACTTTTGATTATTTTTGCAAGGTAATTCACATTATACGGATTATAAGCCAATTATAAGAGTTGCAAATTAACAGATTTTCAAACTTAAAATACACTTAAAAAGAAGCAGACAGACAAGCAAGAATAAAACGCTAAGGATTGCGCATTCTCAGAATAGCCTTTCCTCCACAGAGACTTAAATTGAGGTTTACCTCAAAAACTTCAACCAAGCGTTCCCGTTATATACATATTGGATATTGAGCTATAATGCTCTTGTTCTCTTTTATGTGAATACCGCCAATCATTCATCCATCCTATGAGACAAACAGTAAGAAGGTGTGGAATGTTCTGTACTTGTTATAAGATAGATCACTTGGCGATAACCAACATAAGAGACAAGCATAAGAACGGTTGTACGCCTTTTTTATATTCTTATGGCAAAAAATACATTGATTCTTTTTATTGCCTTAGTTTTTACTTGCGTAAAAGCATTTGGCACTGAGGATACCAATCATCCTATTGAAGCCAAGACATTTTATGTAGACAACACAACGCAAAACCTTAAAATGTCTAAGGCATCATCATCTGCCTATACAGTAAAGTCCATCATTGAGAATTGCTTTGATGAAAGTAACATTGGAAAGGAAGCATGGCTGATGACTGCTGATGGCGAGACACAATTGGCTGTTACATTAAGTTATCCTGAGGGTGATACACGCCACAAAATTACTTCTCAGGAGGTGTCTTTTTACTTCTATAATGGTTCTAACATCTTTACAGATAACAATAAGGAACTCATTACGGATATTGAGCATGTTGTGGGTAGTTATGCAACAGACAACACTACTAATACAGCAACAGTAACTCTAACCGCTCCAAAGTATTACTTTTACACAACAAATGCATATTACCAGTACTATGTTGTGATAAAAGCTCACTTTGAGAATGGAGGAAGTGCGTCTGTTGCAAAAAGTATTGGAATTAGCAGACCTGGTGTTATTATACTTCACGGTTTGAATGATTCTTCTGCTACATTTCAGCCAATGAAGAAGTATCTTGAGAATTCTGGACAATTTATCTCTTCACAGATTTTCACAGTGGATTATAGTGGAACAAATACAAGCTCATTTGATGATAACACAAACAAATATGAAGTAGTAAAAAGAGGATTAAAAAAACTAAGCAATAGTTTGTTGCGTGTGGGCATTGCCAGCACAAAATATGACATGGTAGGACATAGTATGGGTGGCATTTTGGAGCGTCTGTATAATCAAGAAATAGACAACAAACACACCAATAAACTTATCACACTGAATACCCCACATTTCGGTGCTCCATTAGGAAATATTGCGCCAACTCTTTTTGCAAAAGTCAATAAACTTGCTGAGGATTATAAAAATAAAGAAAAACTTGGGAAAATATTGAATGCTATTAAAACAGGTGTAGACAAGGCCTTTAATCCTTATGACGGTAGACAGGCTGTTGCAGACTTAGCAATAGGAAGTAATGCTATTAAGAAACTTAACTCCCATAACATTTCAAATTTAAATGGAATACCGATTTTTGCTGTTGTAACATATCTTGACGCTATTGGAAACAATGATTATTTCTACTCAGACCCATCAAAATTCTCAGACGGAGCAGTATTTCTAATAGACCATATCTTTTACAAAGGCAACCCCAAAGACAGAAAATGGTACAATTATCTTCTTGATGATGTTTGGGGAGACGGCGTCGTTAGTGTCACAAGTCAACGTGGAGGTTTATCTGACTTATACTGTAGTATGTTTTGTGATAGTTTTTTCGCAATCCATCTTTTTACTCCAAGATGGAATGTCGTGCAAAATGAAATACGTTTGCTTCTATTGTCAGGACCAGACGAAAATATATTTTGTATGACAGGATTTGGAACTCAAACAAAAACAAAAAGTTCCGAATTTGCAATTTCTGAGGCGCAGGACGAAGACATTGCATCGAAATATATTACAGAACTTGCTGAGCCAAAATCAAGTTCATATATTCACCTAAATATGTCCTCAGTACCAAATGAGGATTACACACATACTGCCAATATATCCACAAGTGACGATATGTTGACAACCGCAGTGTTCGCCACATTGTCAGATAATAAGATGATTGCAGATTATGACAAAGACATAATGAACTTCAATCTTGAAGGATATGAGGGCGAAGTTACATTCTACGCCATAGGCAGAACTAATTATAATGCACTTGTCATTGATTCTGTAAAGGTTAATCTAAAAGAGACAAACGGAATTAAAAATGTATTTGGTAATAAGATAAAAGTATCGGCAAAGAATGGCGAGGTGAAAGTAGCAGGAGCATCAGAAAACTATCACATACAAATATGTGATGTTTGGGGGCGTGTCCTTCTATCTCAGAAATGCAATGGCAATAACACTTATACCCATTCTGGCAAGAAAGCTTTACTTTTTGTTACCATCAGTCAAAATGGCAAGCAGCAAACATACAAATTAATAACAAACTAATAATAACATTTAATTTTTACGAACATGAAGAAGTATTTTATCTTTTTACTGATGGCACTGTTTGCCATTCAGTTCCAGTCATGCTCTAATGATGATGACTCAAAGGAGCAAATCAGCGAGTTGGAGAAGAACTATTTGTCTATCGAAAATGCAGTATACAACAAAGGTAACATTCCTGCTGCAACAACAGACGAGAAGATTGATGGTATAGATATGAGCAACCAAGTAATGAATGGTGCCATGAACTATATTTCCATTGTTACAGAGAAAAACATTAAGAAGTTTTTCGTTGGCATCAAGGGTGTAAATGGATATTTTGAGTATGTTCCACAAAGTGAACAAACATCAATGGCTTCATCCTCAGAATACAACACCTATGTTATCCCAGTCATGCTTAGTCAGTCATATACTGGAAATACAACTTTGATTCTTAGCGGACAACTTGATAACGGAGACATTACTGCACCAGTAGAGAATGAAATGTTCTACATAGAAACTATGCCTGGTGCTATAGAAGTCAAGTTGGCATTCAGTAACAGCAAAGATGTTGATTTGCATCTTTATACTCCAAGTGGCGAGCATATTTACTATGGAAATAGGGGTGGCGCATACCATACTGAAGACGGTTCAGAAATTACTTATGGACTTGATGTAGACTCCAATGCTGGTTGCAACATAGATAATATCAACAAGGAAAACATCTACATTCCTGCCGAACTTGTAGAAAATGGAATTTACACAGTTATTGTGGATATGTATGAAAATTGCCAACCTGCAATTGCGACCAATTGGTCTATTGTTGCAAGATACCAAGGCGATCTCATAACACCAACCCAGGGAGTTAATCCTGCATCTGGAGTTTATCCAGTAGGAGCAGGTAAAGGAGACCATACTACAGTTATGACATTTACAATAAATGATGGAACAAGAAGCGCAACTTCTTCAAAACTCAAATTGCAAAACTTCCAGCCAACAAAGTTAACCAAATTGGATAAGATGAAATTAGAAAGAGTTTCTGCAAAATAGCCAAGCAATGGGGATATGGCATAATCAAGGATGCTATATCCTCATTTTTAATTCTATACCTTTCCACTGATGTGGTCTGCCATCTTGATGCCAACAATGTCGGACAGTCCACAGTGTTGTGACGTGGGTAAGTTCATTATCTGTAAACTTTCGCAATGATATATGACCTCATCATCTGTGATGGCATAAAATCCTTCATGCAGTCTACAATGGTATTGAGCATTCGCTCTTTGATCCAGTCTTCCCTGATGTATAAGGAAGACTGGATTTGTGTATTCGCTAAAAATATCATTATTACGTTTATCCCAGTTCAAGTAAATCTTTGTCCGTCAAGAAATCCAACAACCCAATAGTCAACACGCCGAGTTCATCTTCCTTGCGATGGATGTCATCACCTACAATGACAATCTTACGGAAGTGGTCATTGATTGACAATAAAGGACGTCGCTCTTGCTGTTCCTTTTCTGGCGTAGGCATGTGAAAAGCCGACTGGATATACACTCTGTATGGAGGGCGGTTCACCACAAAGTCTACCTCCAACTGTTTTCTGACAAACTTACCGTTCTCATCCTTGCCACCAAGTTCAACCAATCCTACGTCCACATTATATCCTCGACTGCGAAGCTCATTATAGATAATGTTTTCCATAATGTGCGTTTCCTCTTGTTGGCGGTAGTTTAGAATGGCTGCACGAATACCGATGTCTGCGAAGTAGTATTTCGTCTCGGTACCAATATATTTTCTGCCTTTCACATCATAGCGTAAGGCTTCTTCTATCAAGAAAGAGTCTTTCACAATGCCCGAGGCTATTACACGCACCAATTCCTTCATTCCTTCAGGATTACGCAGATGATTACGCTCAATTACGTCACGCAGATAGGTCGTTTCATACAGACCACGCAATATCATATTAGAGTACTATTTTTGATATTGGTATCATATTTTACACCGTAAAGATAGCGTTTTTATCTCGAAACACGGCATAACCAATGAAAAAACATCGTTTAAGAAGTATAAAAATGTGGTAAAACAGTATGATAGGCTACATTTCTATTGATTCTTATAGAAGAAAGTGGATGATTGGCAATCACATTCTTTAAGGGAAGTCGTTTCAACCCTACCCCTCTAAAATATCATTGGATAACTTTTGGACGCCTTCATTCATCATCTGCGATGGCATAAATGACTTAAGCGAAGAGCAAATAAAAAAACAAAGGCATTGACAAGCCGTCACGACCTGTCAATGCCCATCTGATCCGATTGTGATTTATTCAAAAAAAGACTGTTTCCTCGTTTCTTATTTCAGTTTCTGATAGCCGTAGGATGCATTATCGCCCAACTGCTCTTCGATGCGGATAAGCTGATTGTACTTTGCCATACGGTCGGTACGGCTCATAGAACCTGTCTTGATCTGACCAGAGTTGGTTGCCACAGCGATGTCAGCGATTGTGGTATCCTCGGTTTCACCGGAACGATGTGAAGTAACGGTTGTGTAACCATGACGATGAGCCATCTCTATAGCATCCAACGTCTCGGTGAGCGAACCAATCTGGTTCACCTTGATAAGGATAGAGTTAGCCGCTCCCATCTTGATGCCCTTCTCCAGGAACTTCACGTTCGTAACAAAGAGGTCGTCGCCAACCAGCTGGCAACGGTCACCGATGGCAGCTGTAAGCTTCACCCAGTTGTCCCAATCGTTCTCGTCAAGACCGTCCTCGATGGAATCGATAGGATATTTGGTAATCAGTTCTTCCAAGAACTTGATTTGCTCAGCAGCTGTGAGTTTCTTGCCGTTAGGATCCTTCTTCTTGCCATCCTTCAGCTGGCGGTAATCGTAATACCACTCACCATTCTCCTGAACAGCAAACTCGCTGGCAGCGCAGTCCATTGCAATCTTCACATCCTTTCCCGGCTCATAACCGGCATCCTTGATTGCCTGACAGATGCTCTCAAGCGCATCCTCTATGCCGTTGAGTGCAGGGGCGAAACCACCCTCGTCGCCGACAGCTGTGGAAAGTCCGCGGCTCTTCAGGAGCTTTGCCAAGGCATGGAACACTTCGGCACCCATACGGATGGCCTCCTTCTCTGTAGGAGCCCCCACCGGACGAATCATGAACTCCTGGAAAGCAATCGGCGCATCAGAGTGAGCACCACCATTGATGATGTTCATCATAGGAACGGGAAGTGTGTAAGTGTTGCAGCCACCGATGTAGCGATACAACGGGATGCGGAGATACTCGGCAGCAGCATGAGCCACTGCAAGCGATACGCCAAGAATGGCATTCGCACCCAATTTTGATTTTGTCTTGGTGCCATCCAGCTCCAACATCTTATGGTCGATAGCACGCTGCTCCAAGGCTGAGAATCCAACCAAAGCCGGAGCAATTACGTTATTCACATTCTCTACGGCCTTTAATACCCCCTTGCCACAATAGCGGCTCTTGTCGCCATCACGAAGCTCCAAAGCCTCGTTCTCACCTGTTGAGGCTCCAGACGGAACTGACGCACGGCCTACAACGCCAGACTTTAATGACACCTCAACCTCTACTGTAGGATTGCCACGAGAATCCAGGATTTCTCTTGCATGAACTTTTTCAATAATCATAATACAATAATACTTTTAACTTTATAAAACTATATTCAAAACCGCATGAACACAACATCGTGTCGCATAAATACGGTTTCTTATTCCGAGTGCAAAAATAGTAATCATAAGAAAAAGCTCCAAATTCAAAGCATCCTAAAAAATAGGTATTTTTTTTAGCTGCGCATTATCTTCACAGTCTTATCTCATATTTCCGGACACCTTCATTCATCATCTGTGATGGCATAAATTCCTTCCTTTTCCAGGATTTCTTCCAGAAATTCAGAAGCGTCAGCCACGCAAAGAGGGCATTCGCGAAGCACCTTTCCCGTACCCACCCCTTTGAGCAATTTGCATTGTGTGGCACCGTTGCGCTGCTTGAATTTTTCCATAATCTGTCTCATGCCCTTGACGGACTTCGCCTTGTCCTGGGTGGCAAGACCGAGTATGATGCCTGCGCCTACGATGGCTCCGCAAGTTCCCTCCATATTACCCATACCTGCCGCAAAGGCATTGCCAGCATTCTTAATGGTTTCTTCTTCCATGCCGGCAAAGTCGTGATAGGTGCAGAGCACAGCCTGTGTGCAATTATGCGAACCACAACGCTTCTTCTCAGCTGCTATGTCTTTTCTTGTTTCCATATTATTATCTCCTTGTTGTTTTGATTTGTTGTTTTGATTTCGAGTACAAAGATAATGCTTTTATTATAGATACATAAAAGATATCAGCTATACATCAATAGATAATTTCTATCATTCCATTACACGAGAGTTCACATAGGGCTCACTTAGGACTCCCATACATTTATCTTTTCTTTGTTTTCTTTTTCCTGACTTCGTCATTGCGTCACCCTGACCAACTCATCAATGATGTTTTTAACACCTGTGCTGTTGATCTGCTTTCGGAAGTGGACGGTATAACCATTTGCAGTCATTGCCTTGAAGAACTCCTCAGCACATGAAATCTTGGTGTCCTCATCAGGTGAGATATGTGACTCCTTATCGTAAGCCTTCGTCTCTATCACGATGTTCAGTTCCTTGGTTCCATCAGACTTCTTGACCACATACATAAAGTCAGGACTGTAGTTGCTTGATGCCACAGTAGGAATACAGATGCTGTGTGATGGAATCTTGCCATATACGATGACTTCATCTATCTCTGTCTTGATATTCTGTAATTCCAAACCTGAGTCATGAGCATAAGCATCATAGAGATACTTGACAGGTGGGTCGCCTGGCACACTCTTATTGCCAATGTATGCCTGAACAACTTCATCCTTCACTGTTCCATCAGCATTGGTGAGCTTGGTTTCCTTCACTGTGTAGTTGGCTTGCTTATAGCGCACAAAACCAACGAGCTGGTCACATTTCCAATCATCTACAGCACCTATCAATCTGGTCAACGAACTATCGTTGAACATTTCGTTGGTGAGATGATAGCCACCATTTGCTGCTTCACATATAGCCTGATGCAGAATATGGACAGGAATGTTGGTGTATCTTGAAGCTCGCTTTAGGTACTCATTATAGCTATAATGGCGGTCATGCAATGTCAATTCTGCATGAGCTCCTTCATTGGCAACTGCTACGTTTCCCTCGAATTCCAAGACTTTACGAGATGACTCTACGGTCTGAAGAGAGAATACGTGCTTATCATTGATGATTGAAGGCAGTTCGGCTTCTATCTTCTTGTCTATCGCCTTATCAAAGTACAGAACGTACTTTCTATTCAGCTGTGCCCACAGCTCTCGCAGTTCCTCAAATCTTGCCTTACGGATATGAATCTTATCATTACGACTGCTGTTACGGTTGATGATACGATTGGTATTCACGCCACTTGTAACATCCTTAAACTCAGGATATTCAATCAACATCTCGTCGAACTTCTCTGGCACCACCTTCTTATCAAAGTCGACATAACCTTTAGTCATCAGTTCAATAAAGAACTTATTGACTTCGATATTGCGCTTCTCGGCAACCTTGATGATATCTTCTGCGGTAATTGAAAGCGGACTCTTCTGGTCAGCGTCAAGTTCACCATTTATTTCAGCAACCAGTTTGTTGGCAAAGTCCTTCTCCGTAAAATCTACGATGTAGTTGAGCATAAAGGAAGAATCGCTGATGCGGTTTCCTGCACTGTCAACGGGCAGACGCAGTCCACGACCCACTTCTTGCAGCTTGCTGATCTCTGAACCACTTGAGCGGAGCTTGCAGATGGTAAACACATTCGGATTATCCCATCCTTCCTTCAATGTCCACTTTGAAAACAGGAATCGCAGGACATTAGGTTTTCCTTCCTCATCCGTAAAACTCAAGAGCTCCTTCTTGCCATGAAGAATCACCTTCACCTCATTGGCAACATTCTCATCAGAATCGTTATTGTCCTGCGAGAAGTATCCGGCACATGAAGCATCAATATTCTCAAGAGTGGCTTTCAGATAAGCTTCATATTCAGGAATGTTCTGACGTGTCAGTTCCTTCTTCACCCTTGCCTCAAGCATACCGATGAACTTCTTTCTCAGCCAACCGTCATTCTTACCTTCAGGTCCTCTGAAACTCTCGATGCTGTCTATAAAGAACAGTGCCAATGTCTTGATGGGCAGTCCTTCACGACAGAAATTCTCACGCTCCGTCTCAAAATGACGCATCAATGCCAACTCTATCATACCCTCTTGATATGACACACCATACTGATCTGGAAAGAACTCTTCTCCCGTCTGCTTCTCCTGACCATTGCTCAGACAGACGCTGTTCTTGCTGACAGCCTCTACGACAACACCGTCCAGATCGTCATCAATAGAACCAAGACTCTCACCCACATGAATCGTGAAAGTCTTGCCCGTGTTATCTGCGCTTGTCAGTTTCATATTGGCACAGTCACCCTTCACGGTGGAAACCACTTTTAATTTCTTTTCAGCCTTCTTTCCTCCCGGCAACTCCAGATGCTCTTTAGCAACGCCCTTGATGAGCCCCCGATTAAACGAATCTGCTGCGTTCAGGTCATAAATCAGTTCCTGATAATCCTTCACAGAATGCTTGTTCTTGCCCTTGCCCACCATAAGCTCTGGGAATGTAGCACCATAGCGCAATACCAGCTGAGGACGGAAGTTTTCAATAAGCGCTGCATACGATTTGCTGCCACGCTCCACACGGTGTGGCTCGTCGATGATCAGCACTGGCTTGGTGTCAGCAATAGCGTCCACCGGGCGATGAAAGTCGCCCAGCATCTGGTCATAGTCATCACGGGTGAGCAGCTTACCGTTGGTAATGAGCTGCGTATTGAGCAACAACACATAAATCTTATGCTTGGCATGATGAGAACCGTAAAAGAAATGACCTACGGCAGAAGGCATGTTCAGACGCCCCTTCTTCTGTTGCTTCTGAGGTTCCAGCAGACACAGCTCTATTTCTGCATTATAGTTGCACACCGTCTCAAAGTGTCGTTTCACCTCTTGTTCTTTCAAGAATGCAGCAGTTCCTGCCTTAATAGGCAATGTCGGTACGGCAATGATGAACTTGTTGAATCCGCAACGCTTGTGCAGTTCGAACATGGTTCGGGTATAGACGTATGTCTTGCCCGTACCCGTCTCCATCTTGACATCGAGAATACGATGATAAGGCAAGTTCTTGATTTTATCCGACAGCATATAGTGCGTCACCCTTTGCTTGGTGGCTTTATCCAATATATTGCCTTTTTTACGCACCAAGCGTAGAGCCTCACCATCGAGCTGTCGCTTCAATAGTGGGTTCTGGTGGCTTTGCTTTGCCGGTTCCTGTATAGATGCCCCCACAATAGCAGCAACGCCGTCAACAGGCAACGTCTGATGTGCGAGGTTATTTTCGAGTTTTAATTCCATTTGTTATGCAGCATTCCAAGGATAAGAGTGAAACCAATCATAAAGAAGAAAACACTCCCAATATTGTTTTTTGGTAAATTTGGCTATGAGTGCGTTAATTCTTTTTTCTGAATACTCTGTAAGATACAAATTGTCTTGAATTAAATCCATTCGACTCTGCTCATTCTTGCCTTCTGCTATGATTTGATTTATATCTATATCTCTTAAAACATACCATAATGCCCTGATATCACTTAGTGTCTCCCAAGTCAATTGAGCACTTTGGATTAATTCGTTGGCCTCTTCACACCATGGCGAATCGGGATTAGCCAGGATGGATCCATTAATCTCATACGTAATAATGGTATTAATCTCTTCCAAGAAATATAATGGCAAAGCACATTTTGCCCCTCTTGGATGATTACAACTATGCCCATCCGTCTCTATATCTCCTCCATGTTTAGTCGTTGGAAACTTACCATGGCATGAGGCAACAAGATTATCATAGCACACAGAATGAGGCAATTGGGCTAAATCAGGATTATGCTCATGAGAAAATAGCACACTTAGTTTTATATTTTTCTTTAGCATAGGAAACTCATCTCTCTGATAATAGAGAGCATCCTTATCATCAGCTGTCTGAGGTATGATATGCTCAAGCGTGGTATCTCCTTCGCCAGTCAATCGCCGCATGCAATAGCAACAATAATGATTCTGGTTGTTGAGTAACACTTGGGTCATCTGCTTATAATAGCTATTAGCTTTATTAGGCAGTTTTTTAAAACTGTCATTATAATCCACAGGATACCTTTGCTCATCTTCAATCCATATCTCATGAAGATAAGCTTCAGTTATTTTATTTCCAGCCTCGCGATCTGATTTCTTATTTATATATTGCATGCTTACAGCTCCCTTTCTTTTGCTTCAACCATCTTTTCTACCTCATTACGATTTTTTGCAAACTTATCAAGAATTCTTTTCATGATGTTCTCAGCCTGCGCAATTTTATTGCGCTTTTTCATATAGGCACATAGATTCACCATGTAGTCAAGTTCTACATTCTTAGACTCAACTCCCATAACGTCTTCTATACCTGTATTATAGTCAATGCCATAAATATCATGAGTTACTTCAGGCTTAGTGTCGCCTGAAGCCATATGTAGTATTACATTTGGTTTACCTTCAGTCTCAACTCCTGTCAACACCAATGGTGAATGTGTAGATACAACAAACTGGATGTGTGTGAAAGTCTTTGTCAGCCTTTCCAATACTGTTTGTTCCAATTCTGGATGCAGATGCAAATCAATTTCATCTATGATTGCAACACCCGTAATGTCTGTACTTGTTCCGTTGCTTAGCAGAAATGAACGATAGGCTAAATCCAATGCAATATAAAACAATCGCTTATATCCTGCAGGCAAAACTGAGAAAGCATACCGTTCCCTATCAGGAGTAACAATATTTACTTCTGTCCTGTTGTGGATACCTAATTCCAACGATGCCACTTCCATATTGTTACCATCTCCCTCAGAAAACAGCTGTAAACAAGTCGATATTTTATTTATCTCATTATTACATTCTTCTAATTCTTTTTTGCTTGCTTCTATAAAGGCGTTATACTTCTCTTTTTCTATTTTACCAGCCTTGTATCTATCCTCTATAAGTCTTATCTCCCTTGGAATAACCTCTTGACGGCTCAACTTATTTCTCAGTCTCTCTAACCATATATTGGTAAACCCTTTCTCTGAATTCCAATCGGTATATCCCAGCTCTGGAAAACTATTCTTCAAATGAAAATCGCGCTTTGTTTCCTCTTTTCTGTTGCGTTGGTTAAAAAGAGTATAATGTGGATAACCGTCAGAATAATAAGCCAACAGCGGTAATTGGGGCGAAGGACAGGTATTCTTGCTCCATTTGTATAGTTCCAAAAACTCCTTTCTGTATCCCGACTTTCTCAAAGACATCTTTGGAGCAACTCCTGTCATATCCCAATCTAAAGGAAATTGTTCTCCGAATATTGCATCAGCATGAATGTTTATTTCATATTCAATCGGTTTGGCTCCTTCATAGTTACAATCTAACACAGAGAAACCTTCTACAGTAGGATATGGATTATTAAGTCTGAAAGTTTTAACGTCAATAACTTTCGCTTTCTTCCCTTTCCCTGTTTTCTCTTTTATTTCTTCGGAATACATCAAAAAACTCAATGCCTTATGTATAGCATGTATCAATGTAGACTTGCCCGAACCATTCTTTCCGAACAGTACGGTAACACCAGGTGCGAACTCTATGGTGTAGTCGCGAAAGCAACGGAAGTTGCTGATATGTAATTTCTTTAGATACATCGTCTGTTGTTTTTAATATCTTACATCAATGTTCACTGTTAATGTCTTGTTGCCATCCTTCAGCGTGCGAAGGTTCTTCTGCAGTTCTTCACGATGGGTGAAGCCGAAGCTGTAGCCGAAAATCACGATATTGTGAGGAGAGAATGGCTCACCATTATACTTATCCATCAAGGCAACTATGCTACTTTCGTTGAAGTCATGGTCTGGATTGATCATGTAGAGGTGGTCATCCTTCCAATAGGCTTTATAATTGCCGAGCATCACTTCTTCGGCATTCTCGGTCAAGCCATAGCCATCAGCAACGAGCCATGTGCGAAGCACGGTCTCTAAGCCAAAGTCCTTTACCTCCAATGTGGTCAGAAGGTCATTAGATGGGTCAAAACGCTCCATTTGCAACAAGGCATCTTCCTTGGGTTCTTCCAAAGTATAATGCTTGAAGCCAAGGTCGCCTGCAAAAAGTGGGTTCTCATCATGAATCTTTTTGGCGGCTCGCTTGATACGTTCCATGCCGATTTCGTCGACTGTATGCGGAGCTTTTAAATCATTACACAGATTTATAGCATTCTTGATTATTGTTTTTCCTTTACCAGTAGCTCGGGCTAAAGAAATATCCAAATCTTCTTGTATTTGAACAAGTATAAAATGAATGCCCTTATCTAAAAGCGATAATGACATCGTAGATTCAGCAGTTGTGCCAGATCCTGAAAAGAAATCAACAACAATATCTCCATTGGAAACACCTACTGCAGATAATAACTTTGCAATAATTTCCGGGTCTTTTGGATTACTAAAACAATTACTTCCCATGAGAGCAGTCAATTTCTTTGAAGCTACACGACCGTCGCGAATTATAATACTTGTCAGGCTCTGATTAAGAGTGTCTTTGAGATAAGTCTTATTATTTGGAATTGTCGTTTCATCTTCGGGAAAGTGTATTAGATTAGCCTTGATGCGATTATTCATCTCACCTTCCTCGAATCGCCAACCACTTGCAGGCATTTTACATGGTTTGCCTGTAACTGGATGTATTACATCATAGACATACTGTCCTGGGTTAGGACCAGAGATATCTGAAGCAAAATACACACCGTTTTCATCCATCCAATTGTAATGCTTACTATCATAAATTGGATTTGAAGGAGGATATTGTCTATACCATTTTAGAGCCTCCTCATGAATTGATTTCCAGTCATTACCATGCTTAGACTTGAATTTTTCAAAAGCTGAAAAGATCTCTTCAGTACCAATTTTCGTCTCAATCCAAGAACCTTTGTTGTGTTCTTTGTCCTTCACATAGCAAATTATATATTCATGCTGCATGGATATATAATCTTCATCATTTTTACTGCTGTTTTTCCAAATGATTTCTCCTGCCAGATTCTCTTCTCCAAAGACTTCATTACACAGTAATCTCAAATTTGACTCCTCATTTTCATCTATCGATATAAATATCACTCCATCGTCAGTCAGCAAATCGCGTGCAAATGAAAGACGAGGCAACATGAAAGTGAGCCAAGCCGCATGGCTGGCACTTCCACGACGAGTCATAGAAAGAATACGCTCGGCACGCTCAGGACTTACATCCAAACGTTTGGCAAGATCCTCGGCAGTAAAATTGAACTTGTCATTATACACAAAGCCGTCAGAGCCTGTGTTGTAAGGGGGGTCGATATAAATCACCTTCACCTTGCCGCTATACGATTTCACCAAATGCTGCAGCGCATCCAGATTATCGCCGCTGATATACACATTCTGACTGTCCTTGTTCTCAGGCTTTGCATTATGCTCCTCATCGGGACGAATAAGTGTGGTAGTGTCCATATTAGTAAGCATACGGGCATAGTTCTTGCCCAGCCAGTTAAAACCGCTGGTTTCGTCAGTAATGGTGGTTCCTCCAGGCAATGCAGCCTTGAAAGCCTCTATGTCAAATTCGCCGTCAGCATGAAAGCACTGAGGGAAATACTTTTTCAGCGCATCCATTTCTTTCTGTCCCGCTACTGCATCAGCGTTGTGATTCATTATATCTTTTATCATATTCAAGTCTTCTTATCATTAACGTTCACTGCAATCCATCGTGACACGTCTATAATAAATAATATTAATTATGCAAATATAGTTAATTCCTTCGAAGAACGTAAACAATTCGCAATAAAAATGAGGTTCATCCGGTATTTGGAGTGATAAATAGATACCCCATGTTCAGTAAGATTGAACGTGGGGAATTCCACACGTATGCAAAATCCTGCCATTTTATTTTGCAGTTTCAGTCATTTGTACTAACTTTGCAAAGTTAATATACAACATCTCGGGGTTGACTGGATTTGAGGTTTTCTCATGGTAAACAATCAGAAAGAAAATCCAATAAAATCAATTAAAAGCCAAGTATTTATCGGGGTTTTGGAAGATTACAGCGACTTTTGCATCTTTCCATTCTCTGAGTATTTTTCTTTTATTTTCCGACTTTTGTCCACACGTTGTCCACACATCTGAAGTTCTTAACTTTGCGTCATAACATTAAAATATTGATTATGGCCAAAAAGAAATTGTACAAGACAGCGGATGAAATCATCGCCGGCTATTCCTTGACTTCAAGCAAGGTGCATCGTAAGGTTTACCTCGTCGGCAGACCATTGAAAACGGGCAATGTATCATTGGTGCGTTATCACAGTAATGGCAGTGGAAAATTCCGTGTGCGAGAGCGCGAAACAACTGGAGTAATCCTATGCATAGAAAAGGATCAATCAGTCAAACTCGAGAATCAAGAGAAACTTAGATTACAGCAAGTGGTATGCGATACGCTAAATGCAGACCTGGAGCGTGAGGAAGCAGACTTCAAACCATTGCCAAAGACAAAGGTCTTGTTGTCTGATTATGCAAAGGAATTGGCAGAACGGTCGTTGAAGGAAACTGGTAATCGTCATAGTACCTATTCATCCATGAACTCACTTGCTCAGCATTCAGAACTATTCCGTCCACATAGTCAGCTTGGAGATATTGACAAGAAATGGTGTCTTCTCTTTATTGATTATCTCAAACACAAGGCGTTGAATCTGAATTTTCAGCGATCCAAAGACCGGAATAAACGTAAAGAGGTACTTATAGGACAGAATTCTCAGAACCGACTTATTGCGACTCTCAACAACGCCCTGAATACGGCGGTAAGAGAATCGTTGATTGCTCACAACCCAATGAACGAATTGAATTCGAAAGAGAAGGTTCCTGCAAAGAAAGGCACAAGAGAGTTTCTGTCTCATAAAGAGATCAACATGCTGATTAATACTCCATTTACTCATGGTAAGTATGACATCAAGCCTTCTTTCTTGTTCAGCTGCTATACCGGACTTCGTTGGAGTGACTTAAAGGCGATAACAAAGAGTGACATTCATACAGACGCAAATGGTAAGTATATTGACATTATAATGGTGAAGACCAAGCAGCATCTTAAGGTGTATGTACCTCAGGTTGCTTTGAATCTGCTCCCTCATGCGGTTGACAATAACACTCCTCTGTTTAGCCTTCCCAAGAATGATTATGCCAATGAGCGATTGGCTCTCTGGATAAAGGATGCTGGCATAGAGAAAAAGATAACCTATCATTGTGCACGCCATTCCAATGCAACCGTGTTGCTTAGTAGCGGTATTCCCATTGCTGTTGTAGCAAAGCAGTTGGGACATTTGAAGATTCAGACAACAGAAATCTACGCTAAAATCATGGATGAAGCTCAGGTAGGTGCTGCAAATAAGATGGACGAGTTGTTTAAATGGACTTAAAAAATATGGCCATGTTCGTTTATGTTGGGAATATATATTAACTTTGCTTGAAATATTTCACCAAATGAGCTTTATTATATTCCGCAGACCTAGTAAACGATCATGGCCATTTTTGGCTTCTTCAGCATTATTGCTGTTTGTATTTACATTATTTTTTGTTTTTCGTGTATCAGGTGGCTATTGGATAGCCGCTCTGATTTTATATCTCCTTACCATGCTTTTATCTTATCATCTTTGGACTAAGAAATATCCCCAATACAACCAAGGTGAGTATCTATACATGAACCAGGCATTCCTGAAGTATAAGCGTATGGGAGTCAAGACAGATGTTGATTATCGCGCGTTTATCAGTCGCTTTAAGGATGATCATAATCCTGACACAAAAGACTACAAATATGATGCGGAAGACCGTAAGGACGAAAATTGGCGTTCTTACAATAGAGTCGTGTCTGTTCTTGAGTCTCATTCGAATCTTGTCGCGAAACTATTCAAAGCAGAATCAAGCAGAGAGTTGACCATGCAGGTGTTCCATCAGTTGATAGCCGGTGAACAAAATGAAGATATTGAAGAGAGAACACTTGGCTCTGCAGAGAACATTTCACCTAACGAAATGAGCAATTATCCTTGTGATGGAATTGTTTCTCCATCCAATCCTTTAGGAGTTTGTTATAAGAATTTATCGTTCTTTATCACAGAGATTACGTCTACGGTGAACAATACAGTTGCGCAAGTTGGAAATGGACGTAAGGTCACTGGTCTGTTGAAGTACAATAATAGGAACGTGAATGAGAAACAGATACTGGATCTTTTCTATTGCGCATCTGTTGATAACGAGGCTATGCTTACTTTGAATGCCAACACCGCTTTTGCCTATTTGATGAACATGTTGGCAGCAAAGTCTTTTGTGTCACACGACTGGACGGCTTGTTTTTCTGACAAGCTTTTGAAGCAAAGCACATCAGCTCCTGTGAATCACAATGATTTGAAAGTAGCTAAGAACAAAGCTATGACTACCCTACCAGTAGGTAGTAAATCTATCGACAATCTGATTATCACCTTAACCACACATAACAAGTAGAAAATCAGGCTTTTATCGTGTAATAGTGGACTATTAATGGACTTAATCTATTATTAGTCCACTATTATTTTACTTTTTTATTCTCCCTTTTCTTTTAGTCTATCTTTGCACCGATATCAGTAACGGATGCTGGCCAGCTCCTATTTATAAACATATTAATGCAAAGATAAAAATGTCATACATAGACTTATCTGAAAGCTATGCTGAAATTCAGGCAAAGTGCCAGGAGCAGCATGAACAGTTGGCACTCTTCAAGAAAAAGAGTGACGAACAGGAAAAACGTATCCGCCAGTTAGAGTCAAAGCAGTTGGCTCTAAAAGAAATCTTGACCTTTGAGGAGGGCAGCGAGTATACGGGGATTTCTAAGAGTACATTATATAAGATGACCTCTGCACATGAGATTCCGTATTATAAGCCTCATGGCAAGTTGATATTCTTCGAGAGAAAAGAACTTGACTGTTGGCTTCGTCAAAAACCCGTTAAGAGCATGGTACAGCTTCAGGAAGAAGCAGAGAGAGCATACCTTACTTCATCATTTAATCATAAGTAGGTTATGGAGTCTGTACGTAAGAAATTCCCATTCACACGCACGCTCAATCATCTGATTGAGTCGTGCCCCGTGGAGGACAAGCTGGCGCTTATTGAGGCTTTCATCGCATATGGCCTTGATGGTATTGAGAATGAATTGCACGGTAGAGCATTCGAGCTGTTTCTGCAAGCTAAGATAGATTTGGATAAGAGTTGGAAGCTATATCGTAACGGATGCTCCAAACCAGAGACTCATCATCGTGGCGGTGCTCCTAAGAATAATCGCAATGCAGCAAAATCAACACCAAGTCAATACCAAAACAATACCAACTGTATTTCTTCTTTATCTACTAATACTACAAATAATAATATTAATATAAAGAAAGAGAAGAACAAAGAAGAGAAAGAAGGTACGTTGGTCTTTGACGAACTATTTCTGCCAGCTTTGAATAAATGGTCTGGATATTTGTGCGAACTGTATAATCGGGAACAATCACTTTCTACTATTGAGGCTTGCTATAAGAAATTGCAGGCTTTGAGTGGAGGTGATCCTTCAAAGGCTGACGCTATTGTGAATTATTGTATCAGTAGAGGATGGCGAGGCTTGTATCCGATTCCGACTTCTAACCTATTCAAAGGTTCTATAAGTAAAAGAATGGAGACTGGCGTCACATTGAAAGACAACTCACTCTCCAAGTATGACAATCAAGAAAAGTGGTAAATTATGGCAATAATAGATTTTAGACATGCAGCTGAACGCTTGAAAGATTTCGGCTTTCGACTGAGACCAGAAAGAGTGTATATCCAAATATCCGATGCAAAAGTCAACTTGCAAAATGGACTCAGATTCTTCATTGGCGTTCATCAATGGTTGCCCGAATATGAGGAGATAGTAAGCTGGCTGACTAACAATCACGGTCGTGGTCTTTTATGTATCGGACATCCAGGTCGTGGCAAGACTATCATCTGCACCAAGATTATTCCTCCAATTATTATCGATAGCTGCAATCTCATTACGAACATATACGATGCAACTGATTTGAATAATCTTATTGATAAGATATTGAAGAACCGTATCGTGTGTATAGATGATATTGGCACAGAAGGAGAATACGTTAAATATGGTGAGCATCGTGTGCCATTTGCCGAACTTGTTGATTTGGCTGAGAAAAAGGGCACACTACTGATTCTTACCACAAACCTAACTGTGGATGAACTAAGAGTAAAATACGGTGAGCGTGTGGTTGATCGTCTTAGGGCCATTACGAATGTCATTTATTTCAAAGGCTGCAGTTTAAGAAAGTAATATCCACCAGTTCAGCAGGTCAACAGCGAGTCTGAGTAAAGGCAAGCAGCCAGCAACGGATTATCAGAAATAATCCTAAACATAATAGGGACTTTTAGATTCACCTGCTTGCGCTGTTCACTTAAAAAGTCCTTCTATTATGCTCAGGCTCCGCCCGAGACCTGCTGAGCCACTACTTTTTACAACGCTGCCAGTGGCATCACTGGAACCTACCAACTCACAGTACAAGATGACTTATAGCAACATACCACGTGCCTCAATCCATGTAGGCTCAAACAAGAAGGCGTTTTCGTCGCAGATGGGCAACGAAGCGGAACGCAGAGGTTGGGACGAGAAACGTTACCGATTAAGAAATGCTGAAACGGAAAAGAATAACCACTACAACTACTCTCGCAAGCATCTCAATTTTGAAATCGCCAAAGGATGCAAGGTTATGCCACTTGGTTCCAATCCCGTTCCTTTAAACGAGCGCTTACAGATGCGTCATGACGAACTTGGCTTCAGACCTTATATGGATGCCAAGCACCCCAGCCAGATTGCAAAGAACAGTCCGAACAGTTTGGTGAACATTATTTTCGGTGGTGACCATGAAGTGATGAAGAAACTTGCTTTTGGCGATCAAGAGATAGACACCTCTGACCCTTACGCAGACAACAGTCATATAAAGCTAATGCCAGCCATCACCGACTGGGCAAAGGATACATACCGATTCTGTTGTCGATTGTGGGGAGAGGAGAATATCATTGGCTTTGACGTGCATTGTGACGAGACTGGCGTTCATGCTCATGTGTTGACCGTTCCGGTGGAGCGAGTCAGAAAGCGTGGGCGCATCGGTAGCAAATACGTACACAAGAATAATCTTGACAAGGTGCTTTCTACTAGGGAATGGAAAACATTACCAAAAGAAGAGCGTGCCGACTACATCAAAAGTGAACTGACCAAGGATTCCGTTGAGCGTGTTTCATACGCCAAGATTTGGGGTGAAACAGCCAAAGACAAGTCGAAGTATTTGTCAGATCTCCATACCGAATACTATAATGAGGTGGGCTGCAAGTATGGTTTGCAACGCGGCATCCCATACAACGAATTGTCTCCAGAGGAAAGACGTGGACGCAGACACAAGGACAAGGTGACTCTTGAAGCAGAGCGACAGGCGAAACTGGCTATTGTAGAGGCCAAGAAGCTAAAAGCGAGCATTGAAGCCGAGACAGCTGTTGTCACGCAACAGAAGGAGGTAGCACAAAAGGATCTAAAAACTGCTCAGTCTGGATTCCTTGCTAAAATCTTCCAACCTGGCAAATATAAGAACGAAGAGGCAGCAAGACTCAAAGAGTCGTACAATGCAGGTGTCAAGGAAACCATCAACAGTTTTGTCAAAGCATCAGGATTAAAATGGAATGGCGAACATACGGCAACGTCATTAGGTCAACGCTTCCGTATAATATGGGATAGTAATAAAGGTCTTTCGCAAGAGCTGAGAGCGAAGGACTCTGTCATTTCAGAAAAGGATGCAATAATAAAGAACCTTAATGCTAAAGTGACTACGCTTACAGAGGAAGTTAATGGGCTCAAATACCGATTGACCCTAATTGATGCTGATGCTGTGGATAGGCTGCGAACCGCCAAGAATACAGAAACAGCACGTGCAGACAAAGCGGAAAGTGAATTAAAGACACTTCGCTCAAACTATGAGATATTATCCCAGAAGTGGAACGAAATATGGAACGAACCTGAGTACAACGAGGCAGCAAGAAAGGTCAAAAATAGAAAGGAACAAGAGGCTCGTCTTGCAGAAGAAACGAAACGTGAGGAGCAAGCAAAAGAAGAAAGACGACAGACAGTGCTCGATAGCCTTATCTCTAATGGAAGAGATAATCTGAAAAGTTTTGCTCTTACTGGCAGAATAGATTTCAACGAGCAAGAAGCAAGGGCTATTTACTATAGCATCATGGCCATTGCTCAAAAGTTCGGCTTCGACCTATGCACAAAGAATGGTGTTTCCTCGGCCGTCAGCAAGTTCCTCGAAAGTATATCTTGGAATGGCTGCACGAGCTTTCGCATAGAGTGCGTCACTAACTGGACGAAACTCTTTGCAGAGAATGACAGAATGTACGATTCTCATGCTATCAACAACTTCATCTCCTTCATCGACTATATGCCATGTAGCGCCAAAATCAATGTAACAATCGCTGGCTCCAACGGCTGTGCCGACCAACTCACCAATTGGGATGGAACACAGAAGATAGGATTGGAAGCTTATCCAAAGAAGAAACGTGGAATATAACAGTAGTTGTATACTAACATATAGGGTGTCCAGTTAGATGTAAACATATCCGCGATGCTAGTATATACCCATCAAAAAAATATCGCTCAAGATTTTATTCTTGAGCGATATTTTCTTGTTTTCATCCATCTGGCAGCAAGTCCCTATACTTGTAAAGTGGTGTTCTTGGCGGCAGTACAGCCGCTTTGTTGATAACATCAGATACATACTCAAAGAAGTTGATGCCTTGCAGTCTGCATGAGCATGAAAGCGAATAGAAAATGGCTACCCTTTTGCTAGCATGTGACCCGAAGAAAAGAGAATTCCTTCGGGACAATGATATGTATCTGTTGAGTTTTTCTACAATGTTATTATCAAGACAGTAGTCACCTATAGTGAAGATGTTCATCAGGGCATCCCACTCGTTGAACATATAATGCACTTATCACTTTGGTTTCTTTAGAAAATCTTTTAGGCTAATCGTAGTTACACCTAATCCCTTGGCTTTCAATTGAAGACCATTATCTGATGTCAGGATAATAGGATTCTCTGAACCGCCAAGATGCTTTAGTGCTACAGATAAGATCTGGTTATCAGGTGATTTTTTATTGAAATCCATGGGGAGCAAATCTACATCAGCAACTTCCATTTTAAGATTTCGTGCTTCAAAGCTTCTATTGATACTTCTTAGCGCGTCCTGAACTGCCTTTTGTCCATTGGTGTCCAATGTGATTTTAAGTTTATCTAACTCGTCAACGACCTTTGCTGAAAGTATTACGGGATATTCCTTATCTATTTTGGCAATTATATCAGGGCTTTTAACAAACACATTGGTATCAATGATATATATGTTTGTTTTTCCATTTACAATCTCCTTCTTTTTTCGTTCAAATTTACTCAGATCAACATAACCTACGATTTTTGGCTCTTTTGCCTTCGCATCAATCTCCTTTACACCAGCCTGTTCATGATTGACCGTTTGCTTAGAGGTATAATTATTCGAAAGAACCATACCCATAAATTGCTGAACAGCATAGTCACAGTTTACGTTGACAATATCTCTATCAGCAACTATTACTGTAAGTTGTTTTGCACGGCTAGTTGCAACGTTGAATAGAGAACGTTCCAATGACATACTCATCATAGTATTGGGTACAAAGAATATACAAACATCGCACGTCATACCCTGCACTCTCTCCACAGTATCAATTAGTACATTATCAGTGTTACCTATTGTACTAATTAAACAATTTTGCAACATTCTTACCGTAGCTCTAAACTTCGACAGAACAGCAATTTCCAATTTGCTATTGACTTTCAACAAGGATGAAACAATGTTGATAGTTTCCTGACATGCGTTTCTATCTGCTTTTTCCCCAATAGGCATACTACAGAAACGTAATGAACATCCACCATTTTTAGGAATAGAATCCAGCTCTATATTTCCCAAAACATATGAGAAGTCAGCTACCGATTTCAATGACATGTGATAGAAAACACTAGTTAACGCAGCAGCATTTGGTAACAAACGATGTGTTTCGTTTAGAACAAAAGAGTGAATTTTAAAGTTTTCACATAATGTTCTAAAGCCATTAGCAAGCATTGAAAAATTGTTGCGAATTAATGTTTCATCGCTCAATTTCACAATTGGTTGCATCTGTTCTTGATCGCCAATCCAAATTATCTTTTTTCCTAAATTTTTGCATGCTGCTATCATTCCATATAATGATTGACTAGCCTCATCCATTATGACATAATCAAATGGCTGTTCATTGTAGCAAACCTTAGCCCATCCACTTGTATTATAAAATGTAGAAAGTGTTGCTGCTCCAGAAATACAAGTTATTTCCTTACTATTTACAGGATTTAAGTTCTTGCATTCTGATAATTCATCGGCAGAGACATTTGTTTTTGCAATTTTACCATCTGACAGGTAGGGCTTAAGACTATTTTTTTGTGCAAGTTCAATAAGCGCACGATTAGTCATCGCTGTAACAAGAACACTATGATGTTCTTCTAATAGTTTACCGACTAATGCTGCCATGAGATAGGTTTTTCCCGTACCTGGAGGGCCTTGAAAAATCAATTCATTTTGTTTCTTAAGGTGTTCCAAAATTGCAGCCACGTTCGATGAGTCTGAATTGATTGGTAATGGATTCCAATCAAGTCCTTTCTTATTAAAATCTAGCAATGATTTTGCTGGCATACTTGGATCTTCATTAGATACTATGCTTATAAGATTTTGATAATAGTCCATAGGTGGTTCCTGTGGTCCCAAGACAACAACACAACCCTGAAGATTATTTTCCGTCAAATATCGAGCCATCTCTATCGAAAGCCCTGAAAATCCACAGACTAAGAATCCTTTATCATCAGCTTTGCCTTGCCAAACGCAATGAACCTCAGAAAATTCGACTTGAAAAGATCTGAGTTTTCCCCATGCCAAATCGCCCCAATTCTTAGGAAGAGACATCTTGCCATCAAGGACAATTGCAGTGAAATATTCGTTTCTACGAGGGATACCACGCTCTTTTTTGAAACGCAATATAAATTGCCCTGATTGTTTAGTGACCACAGAGGAACCAGAGTCTAGGTCAAGACTCTGATTCAGTTTAACAAACTGTGTCACATATACCTCATTCTTAGACAATAGAGCAGTGGCTTTTGTTTGGAGCTTTTGCAGGTACTCCTCACTTATAGCCGTAAGTTCTTTGTCTAGAAACCTTTTATGTTGTTCTCTTGTGTAATACATACTATTCAAATATATCTTCTAAACCAAAAATTTCGACCTCACCATCTTCTTTCTTCTCATTTACGCCAAACGAATTAATTGCATCAGATTGTGAATGTTTGGGGTTCTCTATGACAAAGCATGTTTTCTTGGAATACATATACTTATTTGCAAGTTCTGCTATTTCCGAAGGAGTCACAATATCCGTATCAAATACGATATTAACATTGGGATTGTCCATAAAGATGTCATCAAATGAGAGTGAATATATCCTATGGTCACCTGCGTAGTTCAAGAGCAAATTGTCAGGATCTTGCATCAGTTCGGCAAATGCTCTTGGATGCAAATACAATTTTCTGCTTTGTGAACTGCATACAACAACGACAATAGTTTTACCTTTATATTTAATTTTGTCAGTTATGACATTATATGAATTCTCCGCATCCCACTCATCACAATCATAGTCAGACAAACTAGAAAGGAATTCCTTGGCCGCAACACGGGCCTGTCTATTAATTTCAGCTCGTGAGGTTTCGTCAGTTTCGTTTTTTCCTATTACTTTGCCATGTTCATCAACTTCCGATTCATCATCTGACCGCTTTTTAGAACGCAATTCTTCTATTATTCGCTTTAACTTTTCTATTTCTGCATCCTTGTCGTTTACAAGATTAGCAGAAACAAGGAAAATGTTGTTCCAATCATCTTTGTCAAATGGTATATTTCTATCTACATATACATCTGTTAGTATAGATGCTGCTTCTTTAGTTGAGGATAGGTAGATTGTTTTTGACCCAATAAAGTAGCAATACTCACCTATATACCCCTTAAAATAGCAGACATTATCGTATATACCACGGAAAGGAAGAAGATTGGGAACGATTTTAATTGTTATATTCTTCGTCTTCTTCCAATCAAGATATAGCTTATTCGCCCATTCTGAAGCCTCTGTAAAGTCTTCTTCGTAATAGCGTTTAGTTAATCTTAATGTGCCGAAGAGTTTATCTAGAATCTCCTTTTGATTATCACCGGTTGCTGGCAACTGAATAGCAGACTTTACCCAATTAAGGAACGCATATATTATACTAGCATCAGATATGTTCCAGAGATTGTTGTCAAGCTTGTCCTCTTTGAATGACTTTCTTCTCTGTATGTCATTGCCTTCAACATCATGCACACCAAACTTTTTGAGAAATTGTTTTTTCTCTTCAGTATTTGCCCATGTATGAATAAACTCAGGAACTCTTTCGGTTGGCAATGTATAATCGTCACAGTCGATAAATTTTCCAGATAGGATGCCACAAGGATAAGTAATATTTGGAGTTTTGAGACAAGAAGCGAGAATATCTCCTAAGCCGTTTGCCATACAAAAATCCAATATCTCCAAAAACAACTTAGCTTCATTTATTCTTATCAGATATCTTAAAGACTGATAGGTTATAAACGAATACTGGGGGTTTTGACCTATAACCATCAAGAAACAAAACTGCTCCACAGTCAGTAAAGTTGACGTATTGCTAATTTGACGGTATAATTTTGTATATACATCTTTAGCAACAGCTTCGTTCTGAGCAAATATAACATTAGCTCCAGTGATGTCAAAAAACTTCTTAGCCACCCTACTGAGCTTAGAAGAGTCTTTCTGGCCTGTCAGTATTTTTGATAGATGAAATTCATACTTACTAGTGCCATATGTTACATAGAATTCATCTTTCAAGGTTATAGCCTCTAAGGCTATTCCATCAACCTTAATCTTTGATCGCAAGATACTAATGCACTCTGGATTAGATGCTGCAATTCTGATTATTCTATATTCTAAGGATGTGGACGTGTAATTCACACTACTGTCAAGTGAGACAGAGTTCAAAGAGGTTATATATTCCTTCTGGGTTGCAGGATATAGCTCGACTACTGAAATAATGTTTGAAACATTATCCTTAATTAGCTTAATTGTTAGGGCATAAGTCCACTTGTCTTTGAAGTAACTATATACATCAAAGACATCTGCTTTAGTTAGAATGTCTGCTATTGAAGGCTCAACAATAGATGATAAAATATTTTCTTCTTTTACAAGGTATTTGTCTAATTTATGATCGTACTCACCATTACTCAGCATATAGCCATGCAACCATTCTGGAGCGATTCCAGAAAAAGTAAACATTGCATTTAGAGGCTTAAATTCGCCGAGCTGATTCTTAAATGCAACCCAATTGGCTATTGAGCTATCACCTACATTTTCAAAGTCAGCAACGCATGTTACAAGACGGAGTCTCTCAGCAAAAGAAAGCGAAGTGATATCTTTGCCTTTAATCTGATTAAATAAATCCTTCTCATCAGTAGCTGCGATACTGCTTTCTAAAGGATGACCATCTAAAACTGTATTGGAACAAACAAAACCAAGTTTGGCTAACAAATCAACAATAGAGCTGAATTTTGACGTAGTTACCAAATAGTTGTCCTTCTCTGAGATTTCATTTGTAGAAAGCCATTCCGAGCCAAATTGGATAAGAGGAATAGAAGCAACTATATCTTCGTTATCTTCGTCTACTGATAGCCAATTGAAAAATTGATTGCGTTGTTCTTCGTTACATGTAGATATCCACGCCCTGGTTCCGTCCATGTTGGCCAAAATGATATCATACACATACCTTCTATTTATTTTTTCTACTTTAAAGATTTCTTTTGCAAGAATTTTAGAGTCTATTGCTTCACATGTCAAACGTTTGGCAGTGCCTGTTAGGGTATAGAATGCTTCGTAACCAATATAAGACGACAGTTCTGACAAATCTAAGATTATTTCATTACTTGTCACTACAGCTCCTTGATCGTTGAGAATGAAACTCTCTGAGGATAGTGCCTCTGCGTAGCCTCTGTTGAAGGATTCCACTAAAGCTTCATCATCTACGCCATCCGCCTTAAGTAAGTTGGATGGAAGGAGATTCAGATAATTTGTTTCCTCTACAGATGCGAGCGAAGAGATCATAGAAACGATCTTCTTTCCGATATTATAGAACAGGAAGAAGTTCCATGGATTATCACTTTGAACGCCTTCGCGAGAGGAGTTCGGAATGAAATCAGCGTTAATATAGAATGGGAATGCGAACCTACTATCATTCATGGGCAAGTAGGCATACAAAGACTGTTCCTGCTTGTCTATGGGCTTTACATGTCCACTTTCATCTACTTCTATAGCAAAAGAGAATGACGTCTCATTTGCAGATGCTATTCTGTCAGGCACATAAGGTACTTCAGCCAACAAATTTCCTTCGTTATCGATTCTTACGAGATAGTTTTCTTTCTCACCTCTAGTATTAAGGCGTTCTTCTCGTTTAATCATAACACCTGCATTAACAAATGCATCATTGTCTACGCAAATATCATCAGTAAGGAATATTCTATATGACTCTTTGTATCCTTCTGGCTTAAAAGAATTTACCAAGCTTACATGATGTCCATCACTTGATACATTCTTTTGAATTGTATAACATTTTTCATCACCAAGGAGCTGAATTCTTCTCGTGTTACGAAGGAACAACATGAAACGCGGTTCTGCAAAAACTTCCTTTACTGCATCTTCGTATTCTGATAAGGTATCATTATTCATCTTCAATGCTATAGACACGTTATCTTTAGCATTGAAAATAGTACTCTTAACTTCAATCTGTCGGTCCGCTGACCAAATAGGCAAAAGTTGCCAAGGAATGTCCTTAACACCCCTAAACTCATTGTAGTATTTTGAATACTTATGAATGAAACGTTCCTGTGCGGCTTTATCATCCTCTATGTCATTTACATGAAAATAGAAGGCCTTGAAATCATTATAAGTGTCTAAACTTTTATCAAAAGCAAATACGTAACCGCGGCTTCTAATTAAAACCGAATTTGAGTTCGTAAAAACAGACTTAAATCCTATTCCTTTGTAGCCAGTCTTCTTCTTGTTTGCGCTCTTTGTACTCTTGGCAGCTGATGTGATAGATTCAAAATCATGCTTGTTAAAGGCGTAACCATCGTGGGTAAGTATAAAATACTGACCATTCATTTGAACTTTCACAATAACTCCGTTATCAGAAGCAGAGTCATCTGCATTCTGAAGAAGTTCAAAGAACATCCTCTTCTTACTAGTATACAAACCTTGACCCACCTCTTCAAGCAAATTTGCGACACTTGTATTAGTGTTTGGGCTTGTGTGCTGTTTGAATGTCAGACTTACTGATTCATAATAGGGATTTTTTACCTCTTTGATGTTGTTTGATGAAACATGGAATAGATAAGGTGTTCCTTCCTTCTGCCTGTAGCCTTTATTGGCAACATCCAATTCTACTTGATAATATGAGCCCTCAGAAAAAAAATTACGCAACTTCGCATCAACAATGGCAATAAGGCATTTCCCGTTTATAGGATCAACCAACAATTTGCCATCATCATCACTGGATTCATCAGCAACAGAGATAAGGTCAGTAAGAAAATAGAAATCTTTTGTGGATACTAGTTTACCCTTGAATTTTTTTGTATGAATATCCATCGTAGCCAAAAGATCCATCAATGGCAAATCGTACAGTTTGTCATCATATTTATCTTTGACAAGATAGCGTCTGCTAAACTTCATACGCCTATCTTCTGTCTCACCGAGATATACAACCTCTATTTGCTCACCAACAAAAACTTCGTCTTGAGCGTTGATTACTTTATTGGGAGACAGTTCTTCATTTGGTAAAAATGTAGAAATATTGGTATCAGTGATATGAATATGTGCTCCAGTTTTAGAAATTTTAGTTACTTCTGCAGCGACAATAGATCCACGTTCTATTTGTCCCTTCAACCAATTTTCCTCTTCTAGTTCGCGCTCGCGAATTATAGGAGTCATACTTAATTTAATTTTGTAAGACTCAGAATTGAAATTAGTAAAGACAAAATCCAAAATTTCTCCATAAGCCAAACTCCCTTCTTGGCATTTGGAAGAATATGGTTCTATAAGGTTTTTTTGGGATACGTCTATCTTCATATCGTCACATGCGACGGTAATGAATGATGCCTCAGGTTCGGAAGATAAGAATGTAACCTCCACATGGTTACCAACATTGTGTGAAGCAACAAACTTTTCACACTCTGGTTTATTGCCAACTTTTATTTTACGATGTTTCTTTTCATCTATAGTGTTGGATATGATGTTACACTCAATAACATCACCGATTTGGTAGTTAATACTTGACAAATCTTTGCCAGAAGCAAGAGCAGTGAAGTCACCAATATCTACGATTACACCAAAGTCAACCTTTTTAACCACAGTTCCAATGATAAAATCGCCTTCTTGTAGATTCTCAATTTGAGGCAGTAAGGCTTTACGACTTAGTGAGATTTTTTTCTTATCATCAGATATTTCAATCACCTTTACTCGTATCTTTTGACCTATAGATACAACTTCATCTGGCGATTTAATAAATCGCCAGGCTAATTCCTTTATGCGAATCAGACCATCAACACCTCCTAAGTCAACAAAGACACCGAACGGGGCAAAATTCTTAACTGTACCTTCTAGAACCTGACCATTCTCTAACTGGTTGATAATATCCTGTTTCTTTGTTTCCAACTCAGACTCAACTATGACCTTGTGGCTTACTATCACATTTCTAAACTCTTGATTGATCTTGACAACCTTGAAATTCATGGTCTTACCAACGAACATATCGTAGTCACGGATGGGCCTAACGTCAATTTGACTTCCAGGTAAGAAGGCCTCGATGCCAAATACATCTACAATCATACCGCCCTTGGTGCGGCATTTAATATAGCCTTGAATAATTTCATCGTTCTCCATGGCCTCGTTCACACGATTCCAGCTGCGAGCTGCGCGTGCCTTTCGATGGCTCAGCACCAATTGACCATTTCTATCTTCCTGGTTCTCTACATACACCTCAACAGTGTCACCAATCTTCAGATCAGGGTTATATCGAAACTCACATGCAGGTATAACACCATCGAGTTTAAATCCAATATTTACCACAACTTCGCGCTTATTCAAGTCGATTATGGTGCCTTCTACAACCTCATGATTTAGGATGTTTATGCTATTATGTAGATTCTCTGGTGCTGAACTTGTATCATGTTCAAATGCATCCCAATCGAAATTGGTCAGGGGAGCCAAATTCTTTAAATCTGCCATTTCTACTTATCTTTAAAATTCATAATAAGTTCTAGTTTCACGGAAGGTGATAACTGGCGAAAGATCCTTCAATCTGTTTGCATCGCAAATTGTATTTAAGGGAAGAGACTTCGTCAGTTCTGCCTTTAACCATGCATTGTTCCAAATAGGTTCTTCTTCACCCATCACAAACTTGCAAAGTGGTACATTGTAAGGGCAAGTTTTCTCTTTATAGTCCTTTTGGTAGCTGATATTTTGTAACCAGATTTGGTCATATGCAGAGTTGGGTCGACTACATAGTTTTGAAGTGACTTTATCCAATATGTCCCACTTTTCTTGATTGTCCTCGATTGAGTTGACAATGCGACTAATTACACGGAGAACATAATGCACTACAGATACATTCTCTATGGCTATTTGTGTACCGATAGCAGCTATTGCGCGAATATTCTCTACTATTCTACCAGGTAATTCCACGTATTCATCGCTCAACTCAGTCATTGTGATACCATCTGCTATCTCATTTTCAATTTTCTTCTTTTTCTTTTTGGGTTTGAGTTTAAGGATTACTCGTTTATCAAGATCCGAAAGCAGGTTTTTGAGTTGACCAGCATTAGGGTATTCCCGACCAAACATGAGAAGAAACAAGAAGTGTTTCTGGAGTCCATCAAAGTCAACACCCTTTTTGTTGAAGATAGGTGTGTTTTTTATGTACCACAATTTGTCTGCCTTAATAGAGTCTGTTACTATGCTTTCTGAAATCTTGGTTTTTGAGCTATTTAAGCGCAGATTCAAGGTCTCCAGAATGTGCTGAATTGTATATGATATTTTTTCGAGAGTGTCACAATCATTGCAGAATACACGATAGTCGTCTCTATAACGAATTATCTCATATTCTGAAATCTCCATCTTGTTCAACGCCTCATGAAGAAGCAAATCGGAATATCCCAAAACAAATTCGCCTACGAAGTCGAATATTGCACTTCCCTGAGGAATGCCTATATTACGGCCTTGCTGAAAAGCTCTGAGCAATATGATGATATTCTGAGCCATTCCATGATTTGCATCAGTTGCATAGGCTGTATTTTTCATTGAAAGTGCCCAGTCTAGGCTTTGTGGATTGATACTACCGTAGCAGTTTGTAATATCAGTTACAAACATATATCGATACTCCAAAGACAGCTCTAACGACCTCTATTCCATAGAGTTCCACCAATTCAGTATGGTGGTCGCGTTATGAAATGGTTCTTTCTTCTTTTCGTCTTCCACCACGGGAATAGCGCAAGATGTAATATGGTCAACATTATAGCACTTGAAGCATTCAGTTACTACTTTCCAAGCCTTTTCTGAGCAGATTTCTCTAACGAGAAAATAGTAAAGGTATGGATTAGCCAAAGTGAGTGGACGAACAGCATATCTACCATCTTTATTGGTTAGCAGATCCATATTCACATTTTGTAAATCATCTGGCAGTACATCGGAAAGACACTCTTGATAGGGCTTATCACCAATAGTCGTTCTGACATAATTCAAGACTGAGTCAAAAGTGAAATATTCAGGCAGTTCAAAGCCATGGAACCTCTTTGAATTCATAAAGAAGTCCATAGCTTGAGAATTGGTAAGTGATAATACGTTTTTAGCCATTATTTTGATGATGATGTCGATTATTTCCCTTAATTCCGCAACACTATTATAAATTAAACTTTTTAAGTACCTGAGCTACAAAAAGTTCTTAGACAAGCTAAGCGGCAGAGCCGAGCAGCTCAGGATTTTGCCATGTCGAAGAATTCACTTATCTTAGTGTTGCAAAAACAAACAAGAGAATCCGACGATAGGCTTGGCAAAAATACAGATTAAATCTGAGAAACTCGCTCCTTTTGGAGGAATATTTCTGATTATGGATCAATTTGACTCCACATTGTCATCTGTAATCGACTCAACCCTCGGTCTTAGATGTAGATCGTTCGGTTATCAGTACAGCGAAATAATCCGTTCTCTCATGAGTATTTACTTCTGTGTGTCCACACTTTGTCCACACACATGCAAAATATTGGCGTTTTATTTTGCAGTTTCGTGCATTTGTACTAATTTTGCAATAGGAAATCGCTTGAAATGGGGATGATAATCAAGGAATTATGTCCACACATTGTCCACACGATGGGGTTTCTTAGTACGCAAAGCACTGAATTTCAGTGTGGTACAACATCTCGGGGTTGACTGGATTTGACAGCGGGATGAAATGGTATGTAAGCATGCGGAGCCTCGATGGCTAGCTCCTTAATCTGAGTGATCAAAAATTTAATTGGCGAAAACAACTACGCTCTCGCTGCTTAATCGAAGTACAGTAGATTAGCTTTATTCCGCCACAAGGTTGGCGGAACGAGACATCGCTCCAAGGATGTTGTTCCGAATCTGAGGGTCAAGCGGTGCAGGTAAATCGGAAATAGTCTGTGGTGTGCCTCGCCATCCGGATGAAATTTTAGAGGATAAGGTCGCGATTGGTGGTCCAGGTCTTGTCGCGGCACGAAAACCGAAGGCTGGAATAAGCATGTAGAAAGCGTATGGTTTCCCTGTTTGGACGTGGGTTCGAATCCCACCAGCTCCACCCTAACAAAAGCAAAAGTCCTGTAGTTCGTCTGAATTACAGGACTTTTGCTTTTTATTATATAATGTATCAGTACATTTTTACGACCAGACACACTAAAACAACAACGGCACAACTCTCATCGAGCTGTGCCGTTGTTGTATGTTTAACTTAAAAAACTTTTCGTAATTAATGAAGATTCTCACGAGCCCTCATAGTTACCTGTTAAACAATCGTTCAATTTACCTTAAACCTAATAACTAAAAACCTAAATCTATTACTACTAACCTAAACAATCTATTAACCTTTTGACGATGCAAAGGTACAAAGATTTTTTGTGTCCGCAAACAAACGGCGACTTTTTTAGCGTCTTTTAGCTGTTTTATTGATTTACGACAAGGTTTTGTGTCCGAACACAATACTTGTTAACACATGATAGCAAGCGTTTAACAAGCCCCACTGCTTCCTTTGTATTCCGCCTTAAAAGCCTTACCTTTGCATCTATGAAAAAACAAGATGCTAAAACAAACAATTCGAAGCCACATTACGCTAGAAAACAACAACGGCACAACTCTCATCGAGCTGTGCCGTTATTGTATGTTTAACTTAAAAAACTTTTCGTAATTAATGAAGATTCTCACGAGCCCTCATAGTTACCTGTTAAACAATCGTTCAATTTACCTTAAACCTAATAACTAAAAACCTAAATCTATTACTACTAACCTAAACAATCTATTAACCTTTTGACGATGCAAAGGTACAAAGATTTTTTGTGTCCGCAAACAAACGGCGACTTTTTTAGCGTCTTTTAGCTGTTTTATTGATTTACGACAAGGTTTTGTGTCCGAACACAACACTTGTTAACACATGATAGCAAGCGTTTAACAAACCCATCCGTTTTCTTTGCTTTACGCCATAAAAGCCTTAACTTTGCATCCATGAAAAAACAAGATACTAAAACAAAAGATTCGAAACCGCATTACGCTCTCCTTGACGGTCTGCGAGGCGTGGCGGCACTCCTCGTAGTATGGTATCACGTATTCGAGGGATTTCAGTTTGCGGGCAACAAGCCCGTTATTGACTTTATCAATCACGGCTATCTTGCCGTCGACTTCTTCTTCATCCTTTCCGGATTTGTCGTAGGCTATGCTTATGACAGCAGATGGGGAAAGACGCTTACGTTGGGAGGATTCTTCCGCCGCCGTCTTATCCGCCTCCAGCCGATGGTCATTATGGGTGCTGTGATTGGCGCTGTGTCGTTCCTTCTCAGCGGCATGGAGCGATGGGACGGCACGCACGCCACGCTTTGGCTCACCTTTCTCGCCTTCGTCTGTGGATGCCTTATGCTCCCTGCCCTACCCGGAATGCCGCGTGAGGTGCGTGGCAACGGCGAGATGTTTCCGCTGAACGGACCGTGCTGGTCGCTCTTCTTCGAGTACGTTGGCAACATCGTATACGCGCTATTCATACGACGTCTGTCCACACGTCTGCTCGCCGTACTTTCGTTTGCGCTCTGCTGTGCCCTTGCATGGTTTGCCGTAACTGACCAGTCGGGCTACGGAACTATCGGAGTGGGATGGACGGTTGACCGCACCAACATACTCGGAGGAATGCTCCGTATGCTTTGTCCGTTCACCATGGGCGTCCTCATGTCGCGCTTGTTCAAGCCCTTACGACAAGCCCGCGGAGCCTTCTGGACGAGCGCTGCCCTACTGCTCGCCATCTTCCACATACCTTATACATATAGTGACGGAGCGCTGAGCCTTAACGGAATGTTCGAGGCAGCTTGCATCATAGCTGTATTCCCACTGGTGGTATGGTACGCTGCATCCGGCAAAACCACCGACATAGCCTCAACGCGCATCTGCCGCTTCCTTGGCGACATATCATACCCGCTCTACATCGTACACTATCCGATAATGTACGCATTCTATATGTGGCTCATCAAGACACGCCAATACACGCTGTACGAGACTTGGCCAGCAGCATTGGCCGCAGTGACCGCCAGCATCATCCTGGCATGGCTGTGCCTCAAGCTGTACGATATGCCGGTAAGAAAATGGTTGAGAAACCTATAAATAACGAAACGCCTCCCATTTACATAATAAGGTGGAACATTATTGTTCTTACTTTTCTTCGTTCTTGTCTCCTCCCATCAACCTTTTCTGTTCACGCTCAAAGTTCTCCAAGAAGTGAATCTCTACAGGCGAGAGGTCGTTCTTGGTACGCTCCTTGAATTTGTCGTATTCTTGGTCGGCTTTCTCTTTGAAATCTCCAATACCTTGCAATAGAACACCTTCTCACTAGAGCGGATGTCACGTATTCTTGCAAGCAGTTCGTCAAAGTAGTTGCCCCTCCAGCTCTCTTCAATAGGTCATCGTTCATGGCGAAGCCTTTTACTATATACTTCTTCAATAGCTCCATGCTTAGTGGTTATTGCAAAAAATGCAACAACCTCTTTTTCGTCAAGTTCGCCATCCTCCAACACATTCTTTATATGTCGTGAGATAGTGGACTTATTACGCTGAAACAACTCTGCCATCTGGTCAAGTGATAGCCAGACAGTATCGTTCTGCAACTTCACTTCTATCTGTGAATCACCGTCAGGAGTTTGATATAATAAAAATTGCCCTTTATCCATAATGTTATAATCATTTCAAATACAAATATATACTTTTCATTTTAATCCTACTGCGTTTTTCAAGTTAAATAACAAAAAACGCCTCCCATAACCCTTGCGGACTATGGGAGGCGTCATATTATGTAAATCTTCTAAGAAAGAAGAAGATTACTTCTTGTTGAGGGCGAGGTCGATAGCCACGGCGATAGCTACAGAAGCACCTACCATCGGGTTGTTACCCATACCGAGGAAGCCCATCATCTCTACGTGAGCAGGAACTGAAGAAGAACCTGCGAACTGAGCGTCTGAGTGCATACGACCCATAGTATCAGTCATACCGTAAGAAGCAGGACCAGCAGCCATGTTATCTGGGTGCAATGTACGACCTGTACCACCACCAGAAGCTACTGAGAAGTATGGCTTACCAGCAGCCACACGCTCCTTCTTGTATGTACCAGCAACTGGGTGCTGGAAACGTGTAGGGTTTGTAGAGTTACCAGTGATAGATACATCTACATCCTCGCTCCAGTTGATAGCAACACCCTCGCGAACGTCGTCAGCGCCGTAGCAGTTAACCTTAGCACGTGGACCGTCGCTGTAAGCGATGCGGTTAACAACCTTCAACTCACCAGTGTAGTAATCAAACTTTGTCTGAACGTATGTGAAACCGTTGATGCGGCTGATGATCTGAGCAGCATCCTTACCAAGACCATTCAAGATAACGCGCAATGGGTTCTTACGAACCTTGTTAGCCATCTCAGCAATCTTGATAGCACCCTCAGCAGCAGCGAAAGACTCGTGACCAGCCAAGAAAGCGAAGCACTGAGTCTCCTCACGGAGCAAACGAGCAGCCAAGTTACCGTGACCGAGACCAACCTTACGGTCGTCAGCTACAGAACCAGGGATGCAGAAAGCCTGCAAACCGATACCGATAGCCTCAGCTGCATCAGCAGCAGTCTTAGCACCGTTCTTGATAGCGATAGCAGCACCAGCTACATACGCCCACTTAGCGTTCTCGAAGCAGATACGCTGAGTATCTTCACACATCTGATAAGGGTCAACACCTGCGTCCTCGCAGATTTGATTAGCCTCTTCCAAGCTCTTAATACCGTTAGCATTAAGAGCAGCAAGAACCTGCTTCTCGCGACGTTCCTGACTTTCGTAACTTACTTTTCTAATCATATCTGTATCTCCTTATTATTCTTTACGTGGATCAATTGCTTTAACAACACCCTGCTCAGCAGTTGTACGACCGTAGCTACCTGTGAACTTCTTTACTGCCTCGTTAGCATCCATACCGTTCTTGATAGCCTCCATCATCTTGCCGAGGTGAACATACTCGTAACCACAAACCTGGCTGTCCTTATCCAAGAACTGCTTTGTGATGTAACCCTCTGTCAACTCGAGGTAACGTGTACCCTTAGCTACAGTACCATAGAGAGTACCAGTCTGTGAACGAAGACCCTTACCCAAGTCCTCAAGACCTGCACCGATAACAAGACCGCCCTCAGAGAAAGCGCTCTGGCTACGACCGTAAACAATCTGGAGGAAGAGCTCGCGCATAGCTGTATTGATAGCATCGCATACGAGGTCAGTGTTCAAAGCCTCAAGGATAGTCTTGCCTGGAAGAATCTCAGAAGCCATAGCAGCTGAGTGAGTCATACCAGTACAACCGATAGTCTCAACGAGAGCCTCCTGAATAACGCCTTCCTTGATGTTCAAAGAGAGCTTGCAAGCACCCTGCTGAGGAGCACACCAACCCACACCGTGAGTATAACCAGAAATATCCTTAATCTCCTTGGCGTAGATCCATTTTCCTTCTTCAGGAATTGGAGCCGGTCCGTGGTTAGGACCCTTTGCGACAACGCACATGTTGTCTACTTCTTTTGAATAAATCATAATCGGTATAATAAAATAAATTATTAATGTAAAAGTCTTATCCATACGCGAGCGATGCTATATCCTATATATAATAAGGTATAGACGCTCTACTCATTTACGTTTACAAAATTACAAAAAAAGACTTAGACAATACCTATTTCAAGGTACTTTTTTGTTTGTATTTCAGTATTTTCACTTCTCAACAGCAAAAAGCAGTAACAGCCTGTTAAAAAAACATGCTGTTACTGCTTCTCTTAATTTGTCATTATTACCTTACGGCAATCTTCTCTGCCTTACCGTTTCTCACGCGGATGTAGACGCCGGCTGCTTTTGGCTTCTGTTTCAAGGCACAACCATCGTAGGTATACCATTTTTCATCAGCCTCACTGCTTTCCACTTCCACGATACTTGTCGTAATCGAGCGTTCATCGAAAGCAATTTCAAAAGGATTCTTCCTATTGCCTACCACAGCGTCGTCAGAATACTCCAGCGTATTGTCGGAAATCAGGATGTCTGCTCCATACTTTATTCTGAAAGTCAGTTTCTCGACAGACTCACCAGGAATTGTCAGGAAGACGATGCCGTCACTGTCAGTCGTTCCAGTGGTACGACACTCGCTACCGGCAAACACTCCCGTCTCGCATTCAGCAAGCGGTTTTCCACAATAAACGACGCGGGCAACGACGGTCATATTGCCAGGATACTTACTGTCATCCACCGGATTGAATACTGTCATCGTTACTGGCAGGTACTCCATTGCGGCGGCCTTCGCCTTTGCCATGCTCTTCGGATATGAGAAAGAGCGGTCGGCATCAGCCTTGCTAAGATACATATAACCTTGCGACGGAACAAGAGCCTGCAGGGTGCCTGCCCATTCGTAACCATCGAAGATAGCGAAGCCTGACTTACCCTTTACAAGGTCACCGTCTACGGGATTGAGCGAAGCGAATGCATCACCAAGGCTTATGGCTGCCGTACCGTTGTATGCCAGCCAGTTCCAGCCATTCCTTACGGTAATCGTACGCTCTGAGTCTGTCGGAGACAAACCGATGACTGAAAGCTCCTCGGCATTGTTCATAAGCACTTTATACATCTCCCGGTTGTTCATCAGGATGTCCCCACCGTCCCAGAGGTTCTCGTATCTCATGATGGAGCGCTTCTTGCTCTTCACCACATCAACGCTGCCGGATATCGTCGACATCAAAGAAGTGGCATTCATATCGTTGGCCACTACAGAGAGAGACATCCAGTTCCATCCCTCACCCAGGGTCATCGTCTGTTCTATCATTTCAAGAGCGTCAAGGACCACAGGCTCCTGGAATGAGCCAAACACTCCACTGACATTGAAGTCTATGTCACGGCTTGTCTTTACCATAGGCCATACGGTTCCCGTGGAAGCATCATACACTCTGAACGTCACGTTCTTGTTCTTGTCGTCAGCATTGCCTGCAATGTCGAGCATGACAAAATAGTCATCGTAGCGCTTGTTGTAAACAGGATGAGCCACGCCTCTACACTCACCGTCTACGAATGCCGCAACAATGTCATCAGGGTCGTTTGACGTAATGCCCTGTATAGACAGACTTCCTACAAGATTCATCGAACTTGAATACTTGCCGTTATCAACTGTCCATGTGGGAACACTTCCCCTGACGTTCAGTTCGAGAGTCAGCGGTACGGCAATGTCGTCAGAGTTGACGAGATAGACTGTCTCCGAATATCTGCCGACCGGACAACTCTTGGCGACGGTGAAACATACAGTCTGCTGCGACAGCGGCGACAGCATACCTGATGTAGCGTCAGCCTTGAGCCATTGTGGCAGGTTGCTGATGGTCCATTCCTGCTGAGTTCCGCCCTTGTTCACAATGACAGCACTGAAGGTCGACTGCTGACCTACCTCCTGTTCCATAGCAACATTGTCCTCCATCCATGAAAGAGCGTTGCGGTGGACGTAAGCCGACCAGCACACTGGCTCGCAGTAGTTGCCGTTGACATCCTTGACGCGCTTAACCCTGAAGTTAAGAGTACATCCCTCAATCCGAGCCGGAGCCTCGTCAATGTTGATCACAATCTTTTCGTTGCTTGCAGTAAACGAGAACGGCACATTGGTCTCCACCGGTTTCTCCTTAAGAGCAGGAGCCACATCTGAGAACACAAGTCCTGATGAAGATCCGACCATCCTTCTCGTCATATTCATGGCGACGATACATGTATCGACAGGAACGGTCTGCAGCTGATTGCCGCTATCAAGGATTTTTATTTCAAACGGGAAGTAAGCCACGAGTCCGGTCTCCTTTCCGGTGAGCCTCAGCTTGCGGTTGTCCGCCAGGGTGGAAGCATCCAGAGTGGCGTTCCACACCCTCACCTCGTCAATGCCACCTTTCAGACGGCGGTCGTAAACGTAAGTCTGATCCGGATTCACACGTCTGCGCACTCCTACAAAGATGGAGTCAGAGTTAAGCGAACCGACATTTCGTGACGACAATGACAATGCACGCTGTCCGTCAACATAAAGGGATGTGTTTCCGGAACGAAGCACATTCAGCGCGATATGATGCCACTGGTTATCGGCAACATCAATCGTTGAAGTCTGCTGCACGTTGTCAGAAGCCGTCAGTCTGATCTGTCCGTTCTTGTCTGTCCACACGTCAATGTCGCCCATCTGCAGAATCTGAGCCTCAGCCTGCTGTTTTCCTGCCTTTACCCACAGCTCCACAGCTCTGTTGTCCTCTGTTCCGACAGCCAGGTCGCCGGCGAAGAAAGCAAGATGAGTGTTACCGTCAAGACTGACAGCTTTGTTCACGTTGTTCAGATACCATGTATCGCCGGTTGCCACGAGATGACGGTTACGCGCATAGTCGTTAATCAGCGTGCCGTCGCCCTCATCCATTTTCCAGTAACCTATGAGATGAGCCGTAGAAGGCATCTTGGTTAGCTGGCGCTGGCGCTGAGCCTCTGTGTTGTCGTGTGCGACGTCCCACAGAGTCAGTTCATGAATAGCGCCTTTCAGATTCTCGCCTACCTACAGAGTGCCTGCTCCGTTGTAAGCCTCCGTAACGCAATCTCTGAACAGGTCCTTGGTCTGAGCCGTAGCCTCATCAGCCACGGTGGCGTTAAGCAGACCGCCGTTGCCGTCACGCTTATAGCTCACCGTGAGGTAGCACCATGAGTCCTGCGGCACTGTCTCCGACGAAGTGAAGGTGTCGTTGCCGACAGACAGCACGAGATGCATGCCACGATCGAGAGCAATCTTGAATTTCTCCGTTCCGTTGCCATGAGACAGTACCGTACCCTCGCCCGTAGCCTTCAGCCACATATCCGTAGAGAAGTCCTTTTCGGCAAGCGAGAACGAAGCCTCAGTGGCAGCAGCCAACTCCTTGCCCTGCATGGCAAACGCCGTATTGTGGGCAATTTCAGATCCGTTGAGCACACCGGTTATCTCGAAGTTGCCGTCGTTGCTCAATGCTCCCTTCACGATTTCCTCATTAAAGGTCACGCTTATATCGTCAGCGATGTCCAGGATGCCGTTGGAAGGTTGTGGCAATCCGAGCGGTTTCGGTTTCACCATATCCTTTGCAATCAGTATCTCGTTGCTGGAGCGTGCCACTTCGTCTCCGCCGTATGAGCTGACGGAAAGCACTCTGAAGCGATAGTTGCCGTCGGCAAGACCGTGCATATTATAATTATACACAACATGCGGCACGTTAGGCAGTAGCTCATTATTGACAGTGAGGTTTTTCGGGTCGACAACATACTCCTTCAGCGTTAGCCAGTCGGACGCTCCCGGTGCATAAGTCTGAATGCGGAAAGCCTTCAGTCCCGGATAAGTTCTGTCAAACTGGTTGAAGGTTATTCCGAGCGTGTCACTTGTTATAGTGTTCACTACGTTCTTATCGAGAGCCATATTGACAGCAGACGACGAAGGCATGAAGTCGGCTGATATATAAACCGTGTCGGCTATCACGTCCCACGTGCCGGAACTGTCATACTGATACTGCGACGCAAGCACAATGGCGATGCTGTCAAACTGGAGTTGTCCCTGGTTGGTCTGCTCCAGCTGCAACTGCTTGACGACAGTCTCCGTAGCCGGCACTTTTATCAGTCTGCCCTCGGTAAGCACCTTGCCGTCGATGGATATCTTGGCACCGTTGGCATTGTTCTCGTCATTTAAGATAAGACGGAAATACACATCATCCTGGGTTTCGGAGTTGTTGCGCAGCTGCAGCGTGAAGTTGGCAGCACCGCCGGTAGGCACATTGCTCACCTTCGACCACTTCATGTTGTCAACCATAATCTCCGGCACCTCTATCTGTTGTGTGGCCTCCATAATGACCTTCTCTCCGGGCTTGTAGTAAGACGTACGCACTTCGCCCTCGTAAGGTGCGGAGGTCTGTCCTGCCATAGTTCGGAATATCGGTCCCCAGTTGTCATACTGATAGACGTCCACCGACAAGGCATCACCATCACCATCCTCAGCGAGTGTGTAGGTAAAGTTAGACGACTGCGTGGTCGACTCTTCGTCATACTTGTGTGTTCCGCCTCCGGAATTGTTCTCAAGGATGGCCTCAAAACCGAAACCGTTTACGATCATACCCGTGCTCAGAACCAAATGAACAAGACCCATCGTGGTCTGTTCGCTGCTCTTTGTGTAAGTGGAGTCCACCGTCTGGCTCATCGTAAGCGACGAACCTGAGTCGAACGAGAAGTTGTTGGTGCGATACTTTGAAGCCTGTTCGTTGGCAAGCACCTTCTGCTGCTCGTTGGTCTTGAGATGCAGATACCAGTTCTTGATGGCGTTGTTCATGTCGCTCACCTCGTCAACGAACTTCTTGGTGGGATCCACGCCTTGAGGCATTACCATCCTGTATGACGGTCCTACGGAAGAAGGTTGTGGGCAGAGGCCCTCTTCTTCCGACCATACGTCGGCATCGTCATTGTCTGAGCCGAACCTTTCGTCTGTCGGTTCCAAAGCCGTGACATACACCGGTTTGTCGGTAGTGTTGACGTAACTGTCAACTGATTCTGCCGGCAGGGTGATGAGCAGGCTGTTTCTCACTTTCTCAAGGTTGGGCAGCAGCGTGTTCTCTATATAGTTGGCAGAATACATAAACTCCGTGTCATAATCCAGTCCTGTAATGGTTATGGCATGACAGTCGAGCTTGGCCTTGTCCTGTCCTGTGCCGTCACGCAGCAGTGTCACCTCATTGGCGTCTCCGAAGACCAGATTGGTGGACGAACCTACGAACACGTCGTCCTGTGCACCGACGTATGCCGGATCGGAAGATGTGGATATCGTACGTTCTGTCGTAATGGAGCGAGTCCAGCTCGTTGCGTTCTCGCCCTCGGTGGTAACAATCATACCTGCCTCCTCGTCGTGCTTCGTTTCGGAGCGTGCCTCTGTCATCCAGCCCACGGCACCAGTAGCAATGGTAATACACCATCCGAGTTTTGCCACGGCAGTGGTGTTTGTCTGTGAAGAATACACACTGCCTCGTGTCTTGATATGGTTCACCGTGGTACCCTTTGTCCATGACGCACTTGACGCAGATCCGGGCGGGTCTCTCAGAATCATCTCCAAGACATTAGGTCCTTTGGTGACGAAGTTGTTGCCGGTAGGCTTTGAGCCGAGGATAACAGCCTCCAGACCGTTCTCCCTCCACTTTTTCGATACGCCGTCCACTTCATAATAGAACTGTATTGCCTTTGTGAACGGGCTGGTGATATTGGGGCTTCCTGCCTTCCATGTATATGTGAACGTACCCTTGTCGTCGAGTTGTATCTGGCTGGTCTTCACCCCTTCTTCATCTTCATCCACACTGTCGTCATAGACCGCCTGGTCTGCTGACAGAGCATTGCTGATAAGCACCTTGGTACTGTCAAGCGGAACTTTCTCGTAGACATACATGCCGTCGTCGTCCTTCTTGTCGTAGTTGGTATACTCCTCATACGCCTCAAGCTTGAAAGTATACTTGTCAAGGGCGTTGAACAGCGGATAGCCGTAATTATATTTCGCAGTTCTTATGTTGGTCTGCGGATCCATAGTTTCTTCATACACCGTAGCGTCGAAGTTGCCCTGTGCATCATACACATTATATGTTCTGATGCCGAACGCACCGATATTGTTGTCGGTCTGCGTCACGTTGAACACCGGCTCCGTATGCCAGGCATAGTTGAATGCCTTGTTGTATCTGTACACCTTCAGTTCTCCGTCCACAAACACGGTGTCGGTCTCTACGTGCAGCGGGTCGGAGAGGTCAATGGAATAGCTCTGCTTTATGAGGTTTTCGCCATTAAACGGATTGTCCGTGTTGTTCCCGGCAAACTTCACCTCCTGAAGTGCATACCTCAGCGGCGGAAGCATAGCCGAAAACTCTCCTGTCTTCGGGTCAGTCTTGATATAGGCGAAACTGCTGTAGTTGGCTGCTCCGCGGTAAGACTCGCTGCTTATCAATGGGGTCTGGGAAGTAACGTCCAGGCGGTTCTTGTTCTCCTCCACCTTATAGATGCCGTTATCCTTCACGGTCACGGCATTGAAGATGGCCTGTCCGTTGTTCGTATCCAGACACTCAAGCGTGATGAGGGTCTGTCCGATATTGTTGTTGCTCAGACCGAAGCCCACGTTCTTTTTCATTTCATGCAGGCCGCCGGCTATACGTCCCGTGAAGTTAACGAGCGTAGAATCGTTGAACTGCAGGTTGCTTATCGGCTGTTCGCAGAGGAACGTGGTGCCGATGCCCTCGGGATCTTCCGGATAGCGTCCGTTGCCCACGAACACGTGGCCTTCCTTACTCAGCTCTATATAGTGTCTGCCGATAGGCACGCTTACGCTGAACGTTCCGTCGCTTGAGGTCTGTGCCAGTTTGCCGTTGTTGCTTGCCGCCTTGCCGTCTACGTATACGGTGCAGCCCTCAACGGGGATTGTGGTATTGGCATAATAAACCTTTCCGCTGACGGGGAAGGACGACTGGTCGCTGAAGTCCACACCGCTATATACAAGCGACGAGGCACTTACATAACGGCTGGAATAAATCGGCGAGAAGGAATGGGTGCCTAACTGCGGCGTGATGGTGTATGTCGTTCCCGAGCCGTTGAACGGCACTCCTCTCAGAGTATAGTTTCCCTGCGAGTCGGTCACGGCAAAGAGGCTGAGCATGTTTGCCGGCGGCAATGTGCCAGACACCTTACACAGCTTGATATTGCCGTGATGAGCGTTAGCCACGCCGTTGGTCTTCGAGTAGTCGTAAGCCGTAAGCTGGTCTTCGATGCCTTCGTCTACGGGCCAGTAGATAAAGAGGCCGTCCTCCACTCCGCTGAGCGGGTGGTTATAGTTTTCTTTTATCTCTTCTTCCGTAAGGGCTTTGCCGCTGAAAAGGCGCATCTCGTCGATGTAGCCTGCGAAACAGCTCTTCTGGTCGTTCTCCGATGCCGTACCGCCAAAGCAGACAGCATCCACGGACGCAGCAAGGTTGCCGGCAGCATTGGTGTAAGTGCTAATGCTGTCGTTATCGTCTATGAGCGTCACTCTGAATCCGGACAGCGAGTCGCAGGAAAGGGTTACTGACGTGAAGCAGCTCTCCTTCAGCCACAGACCGGTGTTTGCCGATGTGTTGCCGGTTTCGAGGAAGAGCGGATAACGGTTGCCTGTCTTTGTGCCGAGCGAAAGTTTGTGTCGGTCGCCAAGACTGAATATCACAGCGTTGCCGTCGGTCATGTCTATCTGGGATGCCGGACTGACGAGCAGCTGTGCCGTGTAGGCACGCGCAAACTTTCCCTTCTCCTCATCGCTGAAAGTCTGTCTCACGCCGGAGCCGGCTCCGCTTGTCTGTAGCGTATAGAACTGTTCCGTGTCTTTCTGTCCGTCACTCTTGGTGAGCACCACCTTTACGCCTGCCACAGCCGTTCCCTGATCGTAGCTGATACGTCCGGAGAGGGTTCCGGTGCTGCGGCAGAAGCCGTCGCAAAGCTCCTCACCTGAAGTGAACTGGTCGTTGTCACACTGCACGTAAGAGCGCACGCGATACTGATAGTAGTTGCCGGCAAGGGCGGTGTTGTCTTCGTAGTAGTAGCTCTGGCTTGTGCCGTCAACCGCATAAACCTGGCTCCACTGCGTACCGCCGATTATTCGGCGCGAAAGTACGTATTTGGTGGAAGTGGTGCCTTTCTGCTCGGCTTTCCACGAGAGTTTCACCACTCCCGTATAGTCGCCCTTGGAAGCCTCCAATGAAGTGACGCTCGACTTGCCTTTTATTCTGTATGACTTGAGCTGCTTCTCTCCACTGTCGAAAGTCTTGTCATTCCATGCTTCCACCACGAGTTCCACCTTATAGAAATACTGCGTGCACGACTTAAGGTTTTTGGTGTCTTTAAACGAATATTCGGTCTGCTTGTAGTTTGACACGTCTATCTTGCCCACTTCCTCCCAGCTGTACGAGGGAGCACCCGTGGTGCCGTCGTTCTGAGAGTTGCCCTCGGCACGATACACCTTATACTGAAACTTGTTGTTGCCGCCAAGTTGCGGAGCGTTCCAGTATACAGTGAGGTCGTTCTCGCCTTCGTCAATCTTGGTTATCGTTATCGGCACATCTCTTACAAGACGGGCCTCCACGGTGGACGTCAGAATCTTCGTCGCAGTGGTGTCTTCTGTCATGCCGGTGGGTATGAAGCTTACTTCATATTTATAATCCGTATCGTATTGGAGAGAATTGTCGTCTACAACCGACAGATTCCCGTTTCCCGTAAAATCCACGGTGGCTACGGGCGTCCTTACAACGGCACTGTTTTTCTTTTCCACACGCGTGACGGCCCATTTACCATAAGACTTTACATAAAAATACGCGCCTCCGGACGACCCCCACTTTACTGTAATTTCCTTTTTCCACTGGTTTTGCTCTGTTGAAAGATCTAAGGATCGTGGATACCCTGGAAGACAACCCATAGTCCAATCGTACACGTATGTTCCGCCTATTTCACTCTTTTTCGCTCCAGCATAATACGACCATTGCACAGGTATAAATTTCTCTACAAGGGCGATTTCCTTCACTCCTAATTCCACCCAACCCTCAGTCTGTCCTTTTTCCACTGTAGCACTGCTCGCCATTGTCGCAGGGTCGGTAAATTTCATATCATTAAGGTCATCATAACTGTCAACGGCTTCGCCGTTTGTGGCAAATGTCGTAGGACCGTATTCAGAATTTACATTAACCGGGAAAATGCATTTGTCGAATGAAGTATGCTTAATAGGTCTGCTATAACTCTGATTAACCAGATAGTTGCTTATACCTGTAGGCATAGTGACATCAAAGGTTTTAGCACGAGGCTGGAATGGTTTTCTATCTGCCCTCCAATTTCCAGCTATACCGAAAGTGTGCTTTTCTCCGGGACGTATCTTGTCCGGCGAAATATACACTGTCACATAATGTTCACCATTGCTTTCACGATAAGCGTTATACAGTCTTACTGTATAAGTAGTGCCTCTCAGGGTATAAGTATGCACGTCATACCAATTGCCAGGATTGTCCTTACTTTTGGCACCATCGCCGCCATTGGTTTCTTCACATGCTATTTCGCGGAAGAATACCGACGTAGGCACCCCGTCTATTACAAGCCAAGCACATCCTTGGAAAAAACTGTCATTGCCTTTGCCGTCTTCGTCAAAGAACATAAACTTGATTTCAGTCCATGGCTTGTCTAACGTCGGACTCTTCACAAGTTTAGTATAATCATTGAAAGTAATGTCTCGTGCCAGCACTTTCGGCGACACACAAAGCAGTGCAAGGAATAATAGAAGCCTGCACCAGAATGAACTTAATTTTGCCATAAGCTTGTTTTTTATTGTTTTTAGTCTTGTTTAATTGTAACGATTGCGGTTGTAAATTTACTAAAAACAACAACTTCAACAAAGGCGAAATGGCCGTTGAAACCAGATTTTTACGTTAGAGCACTGTCTTTTTGTGGAATGAGCAAATCGGACACCTCATTTATCTGCACCACTTACCGGGAGTTACGCCCTCAGCGTCCTTGAATGTCTTTGTGAAATAGCTCAGCGAGAGATAGCCTGCCAGCCTTGCCACTTCCGTCACCGGAAGCTCGGGATTGTCTATCATCAATCTCTTGGCATAGTCAAGACGCAGCATGTTTACCCACTCTCTGAACGTCATCTGGTAATGCGTATTGATATAGGCAGAGAGATACGTGCGGTTGGTAGCCGTGGCGCGTGCCACGTCAGCGATGTTCAGTCCGCCCACAGTATACCCCTCCTTGTCTATCCACTCCTTGATGCCACGTTCCAATGCCGCTTCCTGATCGTGCGACATAACGAGCTGCGGGCGGGCGTTCTGTTCGTCGGTCACGTTGTCCGCCACTGACTGTGACGGATTCTGCGCGGTCTGCTGTTCTTCGTCAGCGGCATCAGCATCATTACTTTTGTCAAGGATGTCCGCCGCCTTTTCGTAGAGGAGCAGATAATTGGAATACGACTCATAAAGATATATATAAAAAGGTATGGCGGATATTATCCAGACATACACATAACGGTCAGGCACGAAGGTGAACACCCCCTGCCCTGCCCCAAAGAAAACAGCCCAGTAAGTGAATACCGACATCCACCGGATGTATGCCGCCCCGTCATCCGAATAGTAATCGTCAAGCCGGCGGATGGTTCTGCGGAAAGTAAGAAACACCTTTCGCGCCACACGGACGGCATACGCCATAAACACTATTGCGAGCACAATGGGCAATGCTGTGAGCGAAACCCTTGACGGCAACAGAAACCACAGCACTAAAGTGATCAGACAATATGCCACCCAGCTGACGATATGCCTAATGAAACGCCGTCGGCTCACCCATTCTCTGTCGAGCAACAGCATCATCGCACTGCCGAAAAGCCATACAGAGAGCCAGTAGGTGCAGAGGTTCATCAGTATGGCTATGGCTGGACAGAGTGCACGGGGGTTTACGAAGAAATGCACCATATAGTTGGCTGACAGTTCCAGCAATGCCACTCCCATCAACCTACGCGACTGTCTATAGGGACGGTATAACTCGCTGTCTGGCAGACGGCCAAAGACGAAGCGATATGAGAAGAAGAGCATCAGCGTGAGCGACACGCAGAGTGCATAATGATATATTGTAGTTTCCATTGGCGTTCATTTTACCTTGTATACAAACTTTACACAAAGTTCGCCAAAATACTTGAAATATGCAAGAAACACTCTGAAAATCTTGTCAATGAATCAGAAAATCAAAAACAAGAAATTTACATTTCTCTTACAATCCAATCACCAATGGTCCGCTGACTACTATCATAGTTGACACCCACTTTCACAAGTCGCTTGCCTTCGGCTGAATACGGAATGAGATAACCCTTATCAGTAATCTGGTTTATGGCTTCCTCTGCTGAGCCATCATATTTCAGCTCAAACACATATATAGTTGTAGGCAGATGCAATACTGCATCAGCACGTCCTATAGCACTATCCTCCTCCACCTTAATAAATGCTCCCATAAGATTGAATATCAGATAGAAGACCGTCTGAAAGTCGCGCTCGTTCTTATTAGACAAGCGGTTGGATATACTCGACAGATATGCCTTTAAACGTATCATAGCTCCATTGATATTGTCTTCAAACAGCATTTCAACAAATTCTGCCACAAGTCCATTATTGTCAATAGATACTGGAGAGAGATAATTGGGCGCCAGACTTCTCAGCATTCCAATCTTCACCTCCATATTAGGATATCCCAACTTATAGCTTTTGGTTATGGGACTGTACTTCTTGATAGTAAGATAGCCACTTTGATAGAGAATAGGCAGAGCAGAGGTCATTTGTTCTGGCGACACATCAAAGTCGTCAACGCTGACAGCATGCGCTTCAATATCCGTAACATTCACATGATATTTTTGCAGACTCTTGATGAGGTAACTGGGAGTGCCAGAGCCAAACCAATACGACTCAATTTTTTGTCCGCTCAATGCACGTATCAGACTAAACGGATTGAACACATCCTCAGAGTGTTCGCTGAAATGATAACCATCATAATATAAGCGCAACTCCTCAAGACATTGCTCATAAGTAATACCGAGAGCTTTGCCAAGAGCCTCAACATCCGGCTTCATCATAGTGGTCAATTCTGTAAGACTGATGCCACAGATGGCAGAATACTGGTCGAACCTGCTGATGTTCTCCAAGTTGTTCAATTCGCTGAATATGCTCAGTTGAGAGAACTTAGTTATGCCGGTGATGAACGTGAACTCCAAATATGGGTCGAGCTTCTTTAGAGGACTATAAAAGTTCTGCATTACAAAACGAAGACTACGCAAGTTTTCCTCCTCATGTACAACGTCAAGCAATGGAGCATCATACTCGTCGATGATGACCACCACCTTACGCCCCGTCATCTTAAAGGCACGCTTCACAATACCATCCAAGCGGTCGTTTGGATATCTTTCACGTTCATCCCTGCCATACAATTCCTCATACTCTGACAATTGCAAGCCAAGATAGTCCTCCAAACGCTCCGCATTGAGATGTTTTGCACCACTCATATCAATATGAAGCACAGGATATTTCACCCAATCCTTCTCATAATCGGCTATCGCAAGTCCATCAAACAGTTCCTTGCGTCCTTCAAAATACGCCTGAAGAGTTGATGCAAACAACGACTTGCCGAATCGCCTTGGACGACTCAGAAAGACATAGCTCATCTTCTTCCTTCGGAAGTCTGCTATATATCCAGTCTTGTCTACATAGAGATATCCCCCTTCTCTGATTTTCGAGAAGGTCTGTATTCCTACGGGATAACAATTAACGATTTCTTCCATTTATGCACTTTATTTATAAAGTCCTGTTGACTGTTGATTCTCTTGTTAATACTAATAGTGCAAAATTAGCAAAAACTTTCCGTTCTGCCCTAATCTTGAACTTAATATATAAGCATCCCCACTACAATAGTTGCTTTTGCTATGTAATCATATCATGAAGCTATTCCCTCAGCACGATAAATCTTGGCAATCATGAATGATAATCAATGATTTAAGCCGAGTTCTGTCATCAGTGACATATAGAAGCTTCTCACGAATTCTTTGGTGTCCATATATGCACTAAACTCATCATTGTATGGGTAATCCTTAGATATCCACAATCTTCCCATCTCTGGATAGAAGCCCACTGTCTGATTACACAGCAGAAAAGGGTAATCGTAGGAGGCTATGACGTCTCGCCGTAGCCTCCTATGTTTGCCTTGTCTGCTATAATTCAAACTCATAATTCATAATTCGGGCCATATGTCGCCCGATATCCTTGTGTTTTTATATGTTTTTCCGATTATGGGCGCGTGCTGTGCACAAATAAAAGGCTTTACGTTAGGTTGTCGAGAACATGGTTCTCGTAAGACCTAATGTAAAGCCTTTTATTTAAATCAGATAGGATTTGCGCCAATAAGCGGTATGTGGAGAAAGGTTTTTGTCAAAGCCCTGCCTAACCGGATTTCGCAGATAAATTCCTGTTTGGCGGTTAGTTTGCCTGACTATATTTGCATTTCTAACGCTCAATACTATGAGCCCGGCGCACTAAGAAATCTTTGGTGCGAAATTCTTGAGTTTTGAGCGTTTGGAGTTAGCACGTTAATACACAGCACGTTATGAGGTTTTACGACAAAGCGTTGTGAAATCAGACTCGCAAACGAGCCACTTTTTTCTGCTATAGTGACTTAATACAGATTTGCTTTACACGGTTTTAACAATTCAAAAACA